>FWWM01012346.1_pt1 | contig 14263 bp, 11 predicted proteins | sample 2228351 | NCBI WGS metagenome assembly FWWM01 (sample SAMEA103939774, study PRJEB20133) | metagenome | reverse complement strand
CGCGCAATGCGGGGTCGAGGTAGGGGCTGCGCTCCCCGGCCAGGTAGGGCATGAAGACCACCCCTTCGCTGCCCGGGGGGACGGCCTGGGCTTCCGCTAAGAGCACCTCAAAGCTCACCCCGGGGGCCAGCCGGTCGCGGTACCATTGCAGGCTGCCGGCAGCGGCCAGGGTCACGCCCAGGTAATGGTAGCCCCCATCGGCATGGCAGAACAGGTGAACGCGGCCCTGGGGGTCTGGGACGGGGGCCAGGGTGGGCAGGAAGATGACCCCGCTGGTGCCCAGGCTGACGCTACCCAGGCCGGGCCGCCGGCTCGAGAGCCCCAGCCCGATGGCCGCCCCGGCGTTGTCGCCCGCGCCGGCCACCACCGGCAGGCCCAAAGGCAGGCCGGTGGCCTGGGCCCAGTCGGCCCGCAGGGGGCCCACCACCCCGTGGGAGGGGAGGATAGGGGGAAAGAGGCTGGGCTGGAGGCCCAGAGCCGCCAAGAGATCACTGTCCCAGCGCTGGGTGGCGAGGTGCAAGGCCCCCACCCCCGAGGCGTCGGAAGGCTCGGTGGCCATCTGGCCGGTCAGGGCATAGGCCAGAAAGTCCTTGGGCAGGAGCACCTGGGTGGTGCGGGCAAAGGAGGCGGGCTCGGCTTGGCGCAGCCAGATGAGCTTGGGCAGCTGAAAACCGGTGACTGCGGGGTTCCCGGTGCGCTGGATGAGTTCCGCCCGGGGCACCCTGGCCTCGATCTCGGCGCAGGCCTGGGCGGTGCGCTGGTCGTTCCAGAGGGGAGCCGGGCGCACCACCTGGCCTTTGGCATCGAGGAAAACCGCCCCGTGCATCTGGCCCGATAGGCCAAGGGAGACCGGCCTGAGGCCCTGCTGCTGTAGCTGTTGGGCTAGCTGGCTTAGGGCCTGGCGGGCGGCCTCGAGCCAGTCCTCTGGGTTCTGCTCGGTCCAGCCGGGCTTTGGGGTGAGCAGAGGATAGCTGGCGCTGGCCTCGGCCACCCGCTGGCCCTGGGGGGTGAGGGCCAGGGCCTTGAGCCCGCTGGTGCCTAGGTCGATACCGATGGCAACCTCGCCCATCCCTTAGCGCACCCCCAGCAGGAGCTCTACCGTGAGCTGGTCGAGCCGCTCTAGCCCGGCCCCCCGCTGGGCCAAAGCGGCCCGGTCGAACCTTCTGGCCTTGAGGGCCGCCGCGTTTTGCGGGCTAAACTTCCGGGTGAGGGCCGAGAGGGCCTTGTCCTCCACCTTGTAGGATCGGATCAGGGCCTGGATCTCTGGGTCCTGGTTGAACTGCCGGGCTTTCTCCTTGAGGATAAGGTAAGTGCGCATACAGCCCTTGGCAAATGCCCACACGCCTTCCTCGTCCTCGGTACGCAGGGCGTGGGCGTCGAAGTGGCGGGGCCCGGCGTAGCCGGAATCCTCTAAAAGCTTGACCAGGAAGAAGGCCGTCTTGAGGTTCTCGGCACCAAAGCGCAGGTCCTGGTCGAAGCGGCTCATCTTCTGGTCGTTGAGGTCGATGTGGAAGAGCTTGCCCGCGTCGATGGCCTGGGCCACCGCGTGCACGAAGTTGAGCCCGGCCATGGTCTCGTGGGCGAACTCGGGGTTAAGGCCGAAGAGGTGGGGTTTGTCCAGGGTGGCGATGAAGCCCAAAGCCGCCCCCACCACCGGCAGGTAGATGTCGCCCCGGGGTTCGTTGGGCTTGGGCTCGAGGGCAAAGCGGTAGCCATACCCCTGGGCCTCGCTGTACTCGGCCAGGAAGTTGAGCGCCTCGCGGTAGTAGGCCAAGGCGTCGAGGGTGTTCATGCCGGCGTCCACCTCGGCCCCCTCGCGCCCGCCCCACAGCACATAGATTTTGGCCCCTAGCTCGGCCCCCAGGTCCATGGCCCGTAGGGTTTTCTGCAGGGCGTAGGCCCGGATGCGGGCATCGGGGTTGGTGAAGGCCCCATCCTTGAAGATGGGGTCGGAAAAGAGGTTGGTGGTAGCCATGGGCACCACCAGCCCGGTCTCCTTCAGGGCCTTTTGGAAGCGGGCCAGGATTTTCTTGCGCTCGGCGGCGGTGGCCTCGAGGGGAATCAGGTCGTTGTCGTGCAGGTTAACCCCATAGGCCCCGATCTCGGCCAGCTTGTAGACGATGTAGTCGGGCTCGAGGGGGGAGCGGGTGGGCAGGCCGAAGGGGTCGCGGCCCACGTGGCCCACGGTCCAAAGGCCAAAGGTGAACTTGTGCTCGGGTTGGGGGGTGTAGTCCATATGTGTTCCTCCAGCTGATTATTCAAAGCAGGCTACATAAGAAGGTTCCAGCAGAAAGGGAAAGAAAACCCCCTGGATGTTGGAAAGGGGCAGCACATCTTCGCTAAGCTGGTAGCCTAAGGTTTCCATGAGCCGCCGGCGCTGCTCCACCCGTTGCATTAGGCCAGGGTCGAGCTGCCAGAGTCTTGCCCGTAGGGCACGGTCGGCCAGCACCAGGCCATCCTCCATATTGACCACCGCGCGGCCTTGCTTGGGCAGCGGGATGATGTCCTGCTGGATGGCCATCCCGCTTTCTAAAGGAAGCGTGGCCCCAGGTTTGAAGGGGCTTTCCAGCCATTCTTCTAAGTGAATCAGGTGGCCTGGGTTTAGGGCGAAATCCCACCCGGATGCCTTGACTGTGGCCGCGGCCTGGTATACCTCGCCGGCCTCTACCCCAATACCTAGCGCGGCGTACCAGGCCCAGACCACCTGTAGGTAGTTCCTGGCTAGCTCTAGGTAGCCGTCCGTATCCCTCGGGTGGCTCGAGCGGACTAGCCACCCTGCGCGGCAGGTGAGACCGCCTACCAGGCCGAAGGCGACCTGTGCATAAAACCCCTCTTTGACACGTTGGTTGCGTGGGCTCTTGAGGCCGCTGGGGATCTGGGGGCCGAAGTTGACCATGGGATGGCAGGAGAGCTCGAGGCCGTAGGAAATCAAGTTTTCTGCCGACTCCAGTTCGCTTTGACCTTCCCTCAGGGCAAAAACCCAACGACGTACACCTTCGCTGCTAAGGGCGGAGGCATACTCTGCAAGGCGAATTTGCTCCGGTTCCAAAGTGCGGCGCAGGCCGTTCTCAGGGCTCATCAACAGGGCGTTGGCGTTTTGGGGTGCCTGGCCCGTCACCTCTTCTATGGCCTGGACGATCCAGTACGGTACCTCCAGGTTTGGCATGGGTTTCCAGCCGATCAGGCCGACCCGCAGCCCCCGGCCCAGGCCAGCCTGACGCAAAAGCGGGGCGAGGCCAGGGCTCTGGCTGCGATCCTGGCCCGGCAGGCTAAACTCCTGATACAGCGCATAGCGGGCCTCGAGCTTGCAGAGGGCAGGGGCCAGGTGGAGGCACTCATTGCCCACCAGTAGGGTGGGTGTTTGTCCTCCCACCTGCACCCACAAAGCCTCCTCGAACCGAGGGGTGAAGTCGGTGAGCCAACCCAAGTTGGCCGCGTGTTCCCGATCGGCGTAGATAATCAGGGCATCGTAGCCGGCTTTTGCCCGGGCCGCCTCGAGCCGGAGATAGCGCTGTTGAAAGAGTTCAGCCGGCAAAAGGGGAATCTCTCGGGGCTGCTCGATGGGGGGTATGGGGTGGGGAACAAAATGTACCTCTGGCATAGGGCCTCAGGGGGTTGGGGGAACCTGGGCGGGCCGGGCGTTTTTGGGCATCACGCCACCAATAATCATCCCCAGGACGTCGTCGTGGCTGACCTCGTGGGCGTAAACCGTGCCTACCACACGCCCGTTCTTCATGACGGTGATGCGGTCGGCTAGGTCGAAGACGTCGTGCAGGTCGTGGCTAATCAGGAAAATGCCCACACCTTCCGCTTTGAGAGCCCGGATCAGCTCCCCCACCTTGCGGGTTTCCTCTGGGCCCAAGGCGGCGGTGGGTTCGTCCATAATCAGGATGCGGGCCTTGAACTGGAGGGCCCGACCGATAGCTACCGTCTGGCGCTGCCCGCCCGACATCTGGGCCACCGGTAGGCGCAGGCTAGGAATTTGTACCCGCAGGCGCTTTAGCACCTGGCGGGCCTCGAGTTCCATGCTCTCTTCGTCCAGGGCAAACCCCCTGCGTTTTTCGCGCCCCAAAAAGATATTGGCCACCGCATCCAGATTGTCGGCCAAGGCCAGGTTCTGGTAGATGGTTTCGATCCCCAGGCGCTGGGCGTCCTGCGGGTTGTTGATCTCCACGGCCCGGCCCTCGATGAAGATCTGCCCACTATCGGCGCGGTAGGCTCCAGAGAGCACCTTGATTAGGGTGGACTTACCCGCTCCGTTGTGCCCTAAGAGGCCCACCACCTCACCGGGATAGAGGTTGACCGACACATTGTCCAGGGCCTGGTTCCCGCCAAAGCGCAGGCAGATGTTTTTCATCTCCACCAAAGGCTTCATATGGTCCCCCTGCGGTTTTTGAGGTACACCGTGTTCCAGATGACTGCGGCCAGCAGCACTAAGCCCAGAACCACGTTCTGCCACTCGGTGGGTAGTCCCATAAGCACCATGCCGCTACGCAGGGAGGACATCAAGAGAGCCCCTAAGGCCGCGCCCACGATGGTGCCGCTGCCCCCGGCCAGTGCGGTGCCACCGATGACCGCAGCGGCAATTACATCGAGCTCGAGCAGGTTGCCCATGCTGTTGGTTACAAAATTGAGCCGAGCAGCCTGAACAGCCCCAGCCAGCGCAGCTAGAAACCCCATTAAGGCAAAGACCCAGACCAGGGTGCGCCGGACGTTGATGCCCGCCAGCAGGGCGGCTTCTGGGTTGCCCCCGATAGCGAAGATATACCGCCCGAAACGGGTGTTTTGGGCCATCCAGTTCAGGAAAAAGAGCACCGACAGGGTTACCAGAACGGGCACCGGGATACCTCTGGGGATGTTGGTACCGGGGTAGGTGTAGGCGTTCATGACCAAGATGAAGGCCAGGGAAAGGGCCAGCAGAAAGCCCATGACCACGGCCTCGGCCCACCAGGGGCGCACCGGCAGGCCGTTTTTTTGGCGCCGGCTGCGGTTGGAAAGGAGTTGGTAAACGATGAGAAGGGCCATGACCCCACCTACTACCCAGGTCCAGAACTCTCCGATAGAACCCCCGATGCCTCCTCCCAGTACCTTGAAATTGTCGTCGAGGGGGCCAATAGTACGCCCGCTGGCTACAATGAAGCTGGCGTTTCGGAAGATAAGTAAGCCAGCTAGGGTAACTACAAAAGCCGGGGCGCCCCAGTAGGCCACCCAGTACCCCTGAAACCCTCCGATCAGGGCTCCCAGCAACAAGCCCGCTAGCAGAGCTAAGAGCCAGTGCCCTCCCCAACCCAGAGGGGGCATGGTCTGGATGAGGGCCATCATCATGCCGGTAAAGCCCAGGATGGAACCGACCGACAGGTCGATCTGGCGGGCCACAATGACCAGCACCATTCCGCCTACCATGATGCCCACCACAGCGGTTTGTACGGAAAGGTTCCAGAGGTTTTGTACACTGAGGAACTGGCCCGGTTGCTTCAGCGTAAGCAGCTGGAACACCGTCCAGACTGCCGCCAACACAATCAGCATGGTCAGAATTCGGCCATCTATCCGCAAGCTTTGCAGGAACCCCTCTTTTCTGCTGCCAACGTTCACGCTGTCTCCTGCCCACAAAAGGGGTAGGCGTATGGCCTACCCCAGAAGTTCATCGAGCTAGCTCATGCATTTATCGGCAGGCGGCGGGTGCGGTAGGGCCGCTCACGCCCTGGCAGAGGGCCTGCTTGCTAATCCAACCCGCCTCGAGGACGATGTTGAGGTTGTCCCGGGTGATGGGCACAGGTTTGAGCAACAGAGCGTTCATCCTGACCTTGTTGGGCCCATCGGCAAAGATGGTGCGCCCGGGCAGCCGCTCCATGGGCGTGCCTCGAGCCATGAGTACCGCGGCCTCGGCGGCTTTCCTGCCCAGCTCGCGGGCATCCTTCCAGACGCTGACGGTTTGCAGCCCGCGGGCCACCCGGTTGAGGGCGGCCTGGTCGCCGTCCTGCCCCGAGACCGGCACCTTTCCGGCCAGACCTACCGCGGCCAGGGCAGCCACCACCCCACCCGCAGTGCCATCGTTAGAGGCCACCACGGCGTCCACTTTGTTGGCGTTAGCGGTGAGAATTTGTTCCATGTTGCGCTGGGCTACCTCGGGCCGCCAGCCTTCGGTGTACTGCTTGCCGACCACTTTGATCTCTCCCCGGTTGATGGCGGCTTGCAGCACCTCGAGCTGTCCTTTGTGTAAGAAGTCGGCGTTGGGGTCGGTCGGCGAGCCCAGGATGAAGGCGTAGTTGCCTCGAGGTCTAACAGCATAGACGGCTCTGGCCTGCATCCGGCCGACCTCTACGTTGTCGAAGGTGATGTAGTAGGCGTAGTTGTTCTCGATCAGGCGGTCATAGGCCACCACCGGGATGCGGGCGGCCTTGGCCTTCTCGATGGCGGGCAGAATAGCGTCTTTGTCCCAGGACAGGATGATCAGCGCATTGGCCCCCCGGGCGATCAGGGCGTCAATATCGTTGAGCTGCTTTTCCGAGGAGCTTTGCGCATCGGCGCTGATGTAGTCGGCTCCCATACGGCCCAGCTGCTCGCGGATGGCCCGCTCGTCGATCTTCCAGCGTTCCTCCTGGAAATTGGCCCAGCTTACGCCCACCACCAGCCTTCTTGGGCTTTGGGAGAGGCCAACGGACAGTAAGACCAGAATCAACAGGAGCACTTTGGCCGCCAAGACCACCCTAACTAAAGGCTTCATCCTGCACCTCCGCGACGGGTTCCCTATTCCCAGGCGCCTCTTTCACAAGGAGAGAGGTTTAGCTAAGGGATTAGTGTGCTGACCTGATTCGGCAAAGGGACTGCCGAGTTAGACCAACCCACCTATTGGAACCGAGAGGTACTATACGTAAAAATGACACCGGTGTCAATAGTTTAACTCCAAAAATTGAGTTTTTTCCATATAAATGCCAGGAAAATCGATCACTTTTTGACACCGATGTCATCTTGATTCTATGATGGGCCAGAGCGCTAAGCTGGTTTGGGGATTAGAACCGTGGCCAAGCAGGTGACCATCTACGAGATCGCTAAAGAAGCCGGGGTTTCCCCTAGTACAGCAGCCCGAATCCTAAGCGGGCGCAGCCAGGGTAGGGCCAAAACCCGAGCAGCGGTACTGGCCGCTGCCAAACGCCTGAACTACCAGCTCAACCTGGCCGCCCAGAACCTTTCCCGCGGCAAGTCTATGAGCATTGGCGTGCTGGTGCCGGATATTGCCGACCCCTTCTTCGTGGAAATACTTCGGGGTATCGAAAAGGGGTTGCATAATAGTGCCTACTTTCCCCTGATAGGCAGTATGCACTGGCGTTTGGGCGAGGCGCGAAATGCCCTAGACCTGTTGCTGGGCCACCGGGTGGGTGGCCTTATTGTGGCCACCACGCACCTTCCCCCGGAGCGGCTTTACCGGGTGGCTCAGGAGATGCCCCTGTTGCTGATAGGGGAGCTGGTCGAGCCGATTCGGGAGCGTTGCTTGGCCATTGACAACGAAGAGGCCGCTTACCGGGCCACCCGGCACTTGATCGACCTGGGCCACCGCCGCATCGCCTACATCAGCGGTCCTCCTTTGCACTGGCATACCACCCCCCGGCTGGCTGGCTACCGCCGGGCACTAGAAGAAGCGGGTCTGGAGTTGCAACCTGAGTTGGTACTGGCTGGGAATTACGAGGAAAGCTCCGGGTATCACGCGATGAAAGAGCTGATTAGGAGAGGGATTCCTTTTAGCGCGGTGTTCGCCTCTAACGATGCCATGGCCTACGGGGCCCGACTGGCCTTATTTGAGAGCGGTTTGGCTGTGCCAGAGCAGGTCTCGTTGGTGGGCTTCGACGACCTGCCCTGGTCGTCGTACCTTATTCCACCCCTCACAACCGTGCGCCAGCCAGGCTACGAGATGGGTTTGAGCGCAGCTCGAGGTGTTTTGCAAATGCTTTCTGGCCAGCCTTTTCAACCGCCGCGGTTCTACGGTGAGTTGGTGGTGCGGAATTCCAGTGGCCAGGCCCCTTGAACGCTATGGGCCCAAGGAAACCATCCCTAAGCCACCGGGAGCGAGGCAGGCCCAGGCCGTTCGGCTACCGGCCCTCGATTCGCTCGTACACCCGCACATAATCCACCAGCATCCGTGCGGGGAAGCGCGTGGTCGCATCGGGCGCGCCAGGCCAGCCGCCGCCCACGGCCAGGTTGAGGATGAGGAAGAAGGGGCGGTCGAAGACCCAGCGGGTCCCTTCGGGAAGGTCGGCAGGGGTGCGGGTCTGGTAGAGTACGCCATCCACGTACCAGCGCAGCGCTTCTGGTTCCCACTCCAGCGCGAAGACGTGGAAGGCCTGGGCCAAATCGGTGGGCAGGGTATAGGCCTTGCCGATGCCCTCGCCGCCCGAGTAGCCTGGGCCATGGATGGTGCCGTGTATGGTGCGCGGTTCGCGCCCGATCTGCTCCATGATGTCAATCTCGCCGCAGAATGGCCACCTCACCGCACCGAAGTTGTTGCCCAGCATCCAGAAGGCGGGCCACAACCCCTGTCCGCGGGGGAGTTTGATGCGGGCCTCGAAGCGCCCGTAGCGCTGCTCGAACCTGCCCCGGGTGTTGAGCCGCGCCGAGGTGTAGCGGCAGGGACCGTACCAACAGCGCAGCCCCGGCAGGCGCTGCTCGAGGGCGGTGATTACCAGGTTGCGCCCGTCGTGTACAGCGTTTAGGGTGGACTCGGTGTAGTATTGCAGCTCGCTGTTGCCCCAACCCCAGCCGCCGGTCTCGAGATTCCACTTGCTCCGATCCACCGGGCTGCCCACGGGCCGGTTGAACTCATCGGCCCAGACCAGCCGCCAGCCTGGTAGTTCCTGGGCCAGAGCAGCAGGAAGGAATAGGGCCAAGAGGGGTAAAAGCCGGGTCAGTTTCAGCTCCATGGGATTGTCTCCTGAAAGGGGCCGAAGCCCGCTAGGGCTCCAGCTCCCGGTAGGTGAAGTAGTCGAAGTCGGCGTGCCTGCGCCGGCCACTCAGGTCTTGTGCGCACAGGCCAATGAAGGTGCCGGTGAAGCCCAGCCCGCGGCAGTGTTCGTCGGAAAGCTTGTAGGATTCGAAGCGCTGGGGTATTTCCTGCCAGCGCTGGCCGTCGGGCGAGTAGGCAAAGCTGAAAAACTCCCGTTGGTAGCGCACCCGCAGGTGCACCCTGGGCCAGTCTGGGATGGGGATCTCCCGACCCAGCGGCTCGTCGTAGTGCCCGTTCTCGCAGGTCAGGATGGCCAGGGTCTTGCCTAGCTGCTCGTCGCGGCTTAGGCGCAGGTAGACCCAGTTGCCGCTGTCGTAGTAGCAGACCAGGCCGGCCATCTGTTGGAAATCCTCCGGCTCGAACTCCAAAGCGGTCTGGGCCTCGGCATAGAAGTGCTGCAGGCGCCGGGCCACCAGGCTTTGCCGGTGCTTAGAACTCAAGGATTCGCGCCCGTATAGCCGCAGGTAGCCGGGCCGCTCGCGCAAGGAGAGCCAGGAGGGGTCGGGGGGAAGGCGCAGGGTCTGGAAGTGCAGGCTCAGGCTGGGGGTGTCGAAGTCGTCGTGCTGGGGTTCGTCCGGCCAGGGGTGGGGGAGTAGGCCGGGGGCCTCGACTTCCAGGCTGGGGGCCCGCCCTCCCTGGGCCAGCCGGGGCCAGCCATCGGGGCTCCAGACGATCTTTTGCAGCGCGGTTTCCCGGCCCAAAGGGCAGTGCCGCCGGGGGGCCTGGGGGGGCTCGAGGGGGCGTCCGACCAGGTGGGCCATGTACCAGTCCCCTTGCAGGGTGGTCACCAGCGAGGCGTGGCCGGCTTTTTGCAGGGGTAGGGTGGGGTCGTCCTTGGCGGTCAGGGTGGGATAAAGGGGGTCGACCTCATAAGGGCCCTCGAGGCGGCGTGAGCGGGCTACGGTGGCCGCGTGCTGGTAGACCGTGCCCCCCTCGGCCACCAGCAGGTAGTACCAGCCGTCCTTCTTGTAGAGGTGGGGCCCCTCGGTGACCCCCAGGGGGGTGCCGCTGAAGATGGGGTAGATGGGGCCCACCAGTGTTTGCTCTACCGGGTCGTACTCTTGCAGCACGATGCCGGAGAAGGCGTTTTTACCCTTGCGGTGGTCCCAGCGCATGTTCACCAGCCACTTTCGCCCATCCTCGTCGTGAAAAAGGGAGGGGTCGAAGCCCGCAGAATTCAGGTAGACCGGCTCCGACCAGGGGCCTTCGATGCTAGGCGCCGTAACCAGATAGTTGTGGGTGTCCTTGAAGGCCTCGGCGTTGCCCCAGGTCTTTACATCGGTGTAGATCAGGTAAAACTGCTGGCCATCGTGGCTCAGGCAAGGGGCCCAGATGCCCCCGGAATCGGGGTTGCCCCGCATATCGAGCTGGGAGGTGCGGGTAAGAGCATAGCCGATGGGGCGCCAGTGTACCAGATCGCGCGAGTGGTGCAGTCGTACCCCCGGCCACCACTCGAAGGTGGAGGTGGCGATGTAGTAGTCCTGGCCCACCCGCAGGATGGAGGGGTCGGGGTGGAAGCCCCGCAGGATGGGGTTGCGAATCCTCACGCGCTCGGCACCTCCTCCCGCAGGAAGGCCCCCAGCCAGTGCCCGCTGTCCTTGAGGTAGCGGGCCTGGGTAGCGAAGTCTACATAAACCAGCCCAAAGCGCTTTTCATACCCCTCGGCCCACTCGAAGTTGTCCAGCAGGCTCCAGATAAAGTAGCCCCTGAGCGGAGCCCCCTCCCGTAGGGCCTGCAAGGCCGCAGCGAAGTGCGCTTGTAGGTAGTGGATGCGCTCCGGGTCTGATACCTGCCCGTTCACCAGCCCATCCGGGTAGGCGGCGCCATTCTCGGTAATGTAGATGGCCTTGGGCCGGTACTCCCGGGCCAGCCGCACCAGTAGCTCGCGCAGGCCATCGGGGTACACTTCCCAGTCCATATGGGTGAACGCCTGGCCCCAGCGCACCCCGCTGAAGTGGTAGGGGGCCTCGAGGCTGTGTTGGAGCACCGCACGGGTGTAGTAGTTGAGGCCCAGGAAGTCGGTGGGGGTGGCGATGGCCTCGAGGTCGCCCGAGCGGATATGGGGAGAAGCTGGGCCGTAGAGCTCGAGCATGTCTGGCGGGTAGCCGAAGCCGTACAAGGGGTCCAGGTACCAGCGGTTCTGGAAGCCATCGTAGCGGCGGGCCGCGGCCAGATCGGCGGGGTCGGGGCTGGCCGGGTGGCCTGGGGCCAGGTTGAGGGTGATGCCGACCTGGGCTTTGGGGGCGTTTTCCCGGATCAGCGGTACCGCCAGGCCGTGGGCCAGGAGCAGGTGGTGGGCGGCCTGCAGCGAGAGGGCCAGGTCGCGCAGGCCCGGGGCATGCACCCCAGCGTAGTAGCCCAGGTGGGCCGAGCACCAGGGCTCGTTGAGGGTGATCCAGTGCCGCACCCTATCGCCCAGGTACCGGCTCAGGTAGGCGGCATATTCGGCAAAGGCATAGGCGGTGTCCCGCTGGGGCCAGCCGCCCTGGTCCTGCAGGGCCTGGGGCAGATCCCAGTGGTAGAGGGTGAGCCAGGGTTCCAGACCACTTTCCAGCAGGGCATCCACCAGCCGGTCGTAGAAGGCCAGCCCCTTGGGGTTGGGCGCCCCCCGCCCCTGGGGAAAGATGCGCGGCCAGGCCACAGAGAAGCGGTAGGCATTCAGCCCCAGGCTGCGCATCAGGCCAATATCGGTCAGGTAGCGGTGGTAGTGGTCGCAGGCCACATCCCCGGTATGGCCCCCTCGAGTCTTGCCGGGGGTGTGGCTGAAGGTATCCCAGATGCTGGGCCCGCGTCCGTCCTCGCAGACGGCCCCTTCAATCTGGTAGGCCGAGGTAGCTGTGCCCCAGACGAAATCGCTCGGGAAATCGCTTCGCTTCATACAAATCTCCTCAGGGTTGCTGCAAGGTGCGCTGCAGGGCGAAGTAGGCCGGCTTGGGCTGGTAGCGGTCGTCGAAGATGAGCGGTTCACTGGCGGCACGCCAGGAATAGGCATCGGTGAAGCCCCACAGGGTGAAGACCTTACAACGAGGTTGGCGCAGGCAGACCTGCAAGACTTCCTGGTAGACCCTGGCCTGGGCCTCTAGACGCTCGGCCTGGGGCTGCCCTCCAACGAGCCGTACATCCATCTCGGTGATGTGAATCTCCAGGCCCAGCCGGGCGAAGCGCTCGAGGTTTTCTGCCATGCCTACCCGCTGGGGCGAAAAACTCAGGTCTACATGCACCTGGAAGCCCACCCCATCGATAGGTACCCCCTTCTCCTTGAGCGACTTGAGCAGGTTGTAGATGGCGTCCGACTTGGGGCCCAGCCCTTCGGCCCCGTAGTCGTTGTAAAAGAGCTTGGCCTGGGGGTCGGCCTGGCGGGCTAGGCGGAAGGCCCGCTCGAGGTAGTCTGGGAGCGCATTGAAGGGAGTGGGGCGCGGCCTGGCGTCGTCGCCGATAGCCTCGTTGACCACATCCCAGTAGGCGATCCTGCCCTTGTAGCGGCCCACCACGGTGCGGATGTGGTTTTCCAGGGCGGTGGCCAGTTGGTCTGGGTTTAGCTGGTAGACCCAGCCGGGGAGGGCCTGGTGCCAGACCAGGGTGTGGCCGCGGATGGCCTGGTTGTGCTTTTGGGCGAACTCGACCAGCAGGTCGGCGAGGGGGAAGTTGAAGCGGCCCTGGGTGGGCTGCAGGGCTCCCCACTTCATGACGTTTTCGGCCACCACCAGGTTGAACTCGCGGGCGAGGACTTTGGGGTAGTCGGGGTCTTCGACGAGCAGGGCGGGTTCTACCGCGGCCCCTATGAGGAGGCCGCGCTGGTCCGCCAGCGCCCGCAGGGGTGGGGTGGTCTGGGCGAGAACCAGCAGGGCCAGAACGAAAAAGCAGGCCAACGCGCGCTTTAGAATTACCATAAGTAAACTCCTTCGAGCGTCAGCCTTGCGGTGGTGCGGTAAGGGTTGCACCGCTTAGAGTCCCGGCCTGGTGCCGCCCGATCTCCAGTGGCAACACACCGATAAAGGGCAAGGCCGCATCGCTAGCTTCTTAGCCTAAGAGTCAAGCAGATTTTGAAAGCGCTGTCAATCCAGCCACCTGACCTTCCCCTCTAACTTCAGACACTTTCAATCCCCCACCCCTCCTGAGGCAGGATAGGTACATGGAGCAGGTGAGGGAGATTTTACCTCTGGAGCGGGTGGTGGAGTTTCTGGACCCTCTGTTTGAGCGGAGGAAGGAAGCCCGGCAAGCGGCCTATGCTGTGCAGGCTTTGCTCAAGGCCCAGTCCACCCGTCTTTCCGACCTAGCCCGGGCCATGGAGGGAGGCAGCTACCATGGGAACTACAAGGCTCTGGAACGTTTTCTGGACAGGGTGGACTTAAGCCTTCCCCTCCTGCGGCTTGGGGACGAGGAGGCCCCCTTTTACATCGCCGATGTCACGGAGCTGGAACACCCTTATGCCCGCAGCACGGAGTATGTGGGGCGACTCTCGGACGGGAAGACCCTGGGGGTCTTCCTCCTGGTGGTGGGGCGGCCCTTTGGGGGGAAGGTAGTCCCGGTGGCCTACCGGATCTTCTCGGAGGCCACCCTGGGGTTTGGGGAGGGTTCCCGGAACCTGGTGTACTACCGGATGCTGCGTGAGGTGAAGGGGGTGGTGGGGGATAGGCCTTTGGTTCTGGACCGTGGGTTCAGCTTCCTGGGGATGTACCAGGCTTTGCGGGGCCTGGGGATAGGGTGGGTGGTGCGGCTCAACCTGGGGTTGAGGCCCACCCTGACGGACGGGGAGGGGCGGAGGTTGGAGCCGGTGGTGCGGCCTGGGGAGAAGCGGGTATGGCGGGGGGTGAGGTATCTGGGGGAGGTGGAGGGGAACCTGGTGGGGTACTGGGAGGAGGGGTGGTCGGAGGCCTTATGGGTGTTTACCAGCTTGGAGCCTGAGAGGGGGCTGGCTTTGTACCGGCGTCGGATGGCGATAGAGGGGCATTTTCGGGAGCTCAAGGGGCTTTTAGGGTTAGGGGAGGGTTTACCCAAGAAGCTTAGGCGGCTGGAGGGTTTGGTGGGCCTGGCCCTTTTGGCCTACGCGGTGGGGATGGTGGTGGGGGAGACGGTGCGGGAGGAGGTGGGCAAGGTTAAAAAAAACTCCAGGTCTACTCCGGGCTCTTTCTCCTCTTGAGGCATCCCCTCAGGGCCTGGGGGGTGGGGTTAGGGGTTATCCGCCGCCTGGTCCGGCAAGCCCTAGAGCGCTTCCGAAGCCTGGTCCTGGGAAGTGTCTGAAGTACGGCGTGAAGGTCAGTACCGGCC
>FWWM01012313.1_pt1 | contig 14267 bp, 17 predicted proteins | sample 2228351 | NCBI WGS metagenome assembly FWWM01 (sample SAMEA103939774, study PRJEB20133) | metagenome | reverse complement strand
CGCCGGACCTTGACATGAAGAACTCCAAACCCTCCAAGCGTTGGGGTCCTCTGAGGCTTTTGTGGAGACCCTATCAGGCTAAGTCCAAACACAGGGGCATATCCCACATGCCCATACTGGGAAGCTTCATAAGGCTTGCATACCTGAACCTCTTCGTAATCACACTCTATCTCATCCTCTCTTGGCTCATACGCCATCACATGCCCGAGTATACGGACTTTGTGGACGGGGTAAACCCTCTTAAACTCCTTGAATCCTTCGCGGAGTCCCAATCTTCCTTTTACTTCGTAGGGGGTATCTTACTTTCCGAGGTCTTCCATGTCCTTTTGGACTTAACTCATTCCGCACTCAGGAGGAAGAGAAGAGCCTAACGCATGGGTATGTATCTTCTCACCTTCTCCACCTCTTTGAGGTCTATATTTGCCTCTATCAGGAGCTCCGAAGCTTCTGCGTATGCCAGAGGACTGCCCCAGGGGTCAAAGATGGCGGAAGAACCCGCATACTCTTCTTCTCCCGTGATACCGCAGGCGTTGGAAAGGACAAGGTAAGACTGGGTTTCTATGCTCCTGGCTTGGGAGAGCACTTTGAGGTGCCCTTTTCTCTTTGCACCCCACATGGACGGGACCGCTACAATCTCTACGCCCTGTTCCCTCAGGCTTGAGGAAAGCTCACAAAACCGGAGCTCAAAGCATATCAGCACACCCACCCTTCCCTGAGGAGTCTCAAACACGGGGTTTTCACCGCCTGGGCAGAAGTGTTTGGTCTCCTCATAGAGCGGAAAGAGCTTTATCTTGTGCCTCTTTCCCAAGAGCTTACCCCCCGAGACCACCATGGCGGTGTTGAAAAGGCAGTCATCTTCTCGGGTAGGATAGGTAGCTATGACGGTAAGGTTTTTCTTGGAAGATATCTCGGATATGCTTTCCAGCACCTTTGAAGTCTTTTCTGCATGCCTGCTCATGTTGAAGTAATCAAAACCGCACATGAACATCTCCGGAAGCACCACCAGGGAGTTGGGGTCGCATTCCTTCAAGGCTCTAATGACTTTTCCCAAGTTGGCGTCCACATCTCCCAACTCCACACGAAACTGGTAAGAAAAAGCCTTCATGGAGTATAAAATTTAACCATGCTGGTGGTCTTCATACTCCTGTATACGCTTGCCACCTTGGGCATAGGCTACTTGGCGAGCAGGTTCATAAGAACTTCCAAAGACTTCATCCTTGCCGGTAGGAACCTACCCCTGGGCATATCCACCTTTGCTCTCTTTGCCACATGGTTCGGAGCGGAAACGGTGCTCGGTGCTTCTTCCGTCATGGCTAAGGATGGGCTTTACGGAGTCATAGAGGACCCCTTTGGCGCAGCCCTGTGTTTGATTCTGGTGGGGCTTTTCTTTGCCAAACGCCTCTATCGGATGAACCTGCTGACCTTCGGAGACTTTTACAGGCTTTACTACGGAAGGAGGGTGGAGGTTCTGGCAAGCGTGATGCTGGTTATGTCCTACTTTGGGTGGATAGCCGCACAGATGGTAGCCATAGGCATAATAGCCCAGATATCCCTCGGTGTTCCCAAAGAATTGGGTCTTCTCATAGGCTTTGGTGTGGTGGTCCTTTACACCTTCATGGGCGGTATGTGGGCTGTGTCTTTGAACGATGCGGTCCAAACCTTGATGATAATCGTGGGTCTCTCCTTTGCCCTGTATGAGGTCTCCGAAGGCTTCAGCGGGCTAAAGCATGTGCTTTTGAGCCAACCACCCGAGTATTACAGGTTCTTTCCCGAGCTCAGCCTCAAGGACATACTCCTTTACATCTCCGCCTGGATGGTCATAGGTCTTGGCTCCATACCCCAACAGGATGTTTTTCAAAGGGTCATGTCCGCAAAGTCCGAAAGGGTGGCTGTGCTTTCAAGCATACTCGGTGGTTCTATGTATCTGAGCGTAGCCATGATACCTCTGGTCTTAGGCGTCTTCGCCCGTGTTTATCATCCAGAGCTCTTGGAAAAGGACACACAGCTCATGCTCCCCACACTCATACTGACCTACACCGGCACCCTAACCCAGGTGCTCTTTTTTGGCGCTCTCTTCTCGGCTATAATGAGCACCGCGAGCGGTGCGGTCTTGGCTTCTTCCGCAGTTTTGGCTGAAAACCTCATAAGACCCCTGTTTTCTGGCATGTCCGACAGGACTTTCCTTTGGCTGGTGCGTGCGTGCGTTGTGGTGGTGTCGCTTATTTCCCTCACCTTTGCCTTCATGGGTGAGTCCATATACGAGCTGGTGGCGAGCTCCTCCGCCCTTAGCCTTGTGTCCTTGTTCGTGCCCATGGTGGGTGCCCTGTTCTTCGGCGTAAGAGACTCAGCAAGAGCCATACTAAGCATACTCTCGGGCTTCCTTGTCTGGGTTGTTTTGGAGTATATCCTTCACAATGAGTTTGCCATGCTGGCGGGCTTTACCGCGAGCCTTTTCGTTTTCCTCATATACAGAAGAAGGACTCACCCTTTGTAGTGTCTGTAAGGAACGGGTATGTATTGCACCGACGGGACTTGAGAGCCCATGGGTTGGGGGTAAAGCTCCATCAAATTGTAGACTTCTTGGGGCACATCCGTTGAGACCCTCAAGCCCAGCTCTTTGAGATACTCCACCGTGAGCGGATAGTCATGCGTATACTTACCCCTTGCAAGCTCGTGGGCAATCCCTTTTGCCTTCTCGCTCTCCATTCCGTTGGTGGTCAAAAGCCATTCAAGGTAGGAGGTCATCTGGTCCATCGCCTTCTTAGCCACGTCTGCGAGTATGAGGGTCTGGTCGTCTATATCCTTAGGTTCTTTGAGCTCCAAGACCTTTAATATGGACGCAGCGGGCATTTGACCTATCTGAGGGTCAACGGGTCCTAACACGGCGTTGGGGTCCATGATTATCTCATCCGCGGACAGGGCTATGAGGGTCCCTCCCGACATGGCATAGTGGGGCACTATGACCCTGACGGGCGCGGGATGCTTTACCAAGGCGTTGGCTATCTGGGTGGCTGCGAGGGCGAGCCCACCGGGCGTGTGGACTATAAGGTCTATGGGCATGTCCGGCGGTGTCATCCTTATGGCTCTTAGGACCTGTTCCGAGTCCTCTATGGTGATAAAGCGGAACACGGGGATGCCAAAAAAACCCAAGCTCTCCTGACGATGGATAAGGGTGATGACCCTGCTCCTTCTTTTGTTCTCCAGAGTGGCTATCACCGCCTCCCTCGCCCTGCTTAGCATATACTTGCGCCAGATGGGAGAGAGGATGAAAAACAGGAGTAAAAACAACCAGAAGAAGTTCATTATGTAAGCAAAGGGGTTAACGTAAGGCTCCATCTTTTAACCTCTTCTTGAAGTGTTCTATGGTTAGCCTGAGACCTTCCTCTAAGGAAACCTTGGGTTCCCAACCCAAGAGCGTCTTAGCCTTGGTTATGTCGGGACATCTTATGGGTGGGTCATCCACGCGCGGCGGGAGGAACTCTATCCTTGATGAAGAGCGGGTGAGCTCTATGATTGCCTGTGCGAGCTCCAGAACGCTCATCTCGTGCGGGTTGCCCAGGTTTATAACCTGACCGCTGAGCCCATCCATCACGCTTGCCCTGTATATACCCTCCACCAGGTCATCTATGTAGCAAAAGCTTCTGGTCTGTCTACCATCTCCGTAGATGGTCAGGGGTTCGCCCTTGAGAGCCTGAGATATGAAGTTGGGGATGACCCTTCCGTCGTTCATCCTCATGCGTGGTCCGTAGGTGTTGAAGATGCGCAGGATTCGCACGTCCAGTTTGTGCTTCCTGTGATAAGCCATGCACATGGCTTCTGAAAAGCGCTTGGCTTCGTCGTAGACGCTCCTGGGTCCCACGGGGTTCACATAACCCCAGTAGTCTTCCGGTTGGGGATGGACTGACGGTGAGCCGTAGACCTCGGAGGTGGAGGCAAAGATGTATCTGGCTTTCTTTGCCTTGGCGAGTCCCAGTGTGTTGAGTGTCCCAAGAGAGTCCACCTTCATGGTGTGTATGGGGTGATTGAGGTAATCCACGGGCGATGCTGGACAGGCAAAGTGGAGGACCATATCCAGAGGACCATCAACGTATACGTAGTTGACCACGTTGTAGTGGATGAACTTAAAGCGCTCATGTCCCAGAAGGTGGGCTATGTTGTCCGGAGAGCCGGTGAGGAAGTTATCCATGCCGATGACCTCATGACCTTCCGCTATGAACCTGTCGCACAGGTGAGAGCCTATAAAACCCGCACAGCCTGTTATGAGAACTCGCATAGTCCTAATATTATAGCCTGTTGTATGGTAGGGCTCGGTGGGGATGTATTAATATAATGGCAATTATATTAACAACACGCTCCTCTCCTCTTGAAGTGTCATTTGACATATGACATCAATGGTGTATAATAGTATCAAAATAAGCATCAAGGAGGATGTCATGGATGATGTCAAGCTTAAAGCCAGCGAGTATGCCAGCCTGATGGGTCTTTCGCTGAACACGGTCAAGAACAGGATAAGGGCGGGCGTGCTCAGGGGTGCCAAGGAGGAGGACGGCGTATGGTATGTTTACCTGTCCCAAGAGGATTACGAACACCTTACCAACACGAAAAGGCAGAGGGAATCAAAGGAGCTTCAGATAAGGGAGACGGTGGAAAGGCTCAAGTCTTCTTTGGAGGGCAGTCTCATAGCCACCTACATTGAGCTACAGATAGCCAAGGACATGCAAAAAGAAGAGCTACTCCACGAGCTCTCCAGCCTTTATACCCTCCTGGCGGTAAAGGAGAAGGAGATAGAGTTCCTGAGGAAGGAAGTGGAGAAAGCCCTGTCCGAGCTTACAAAGAAGGAGGAGGAGACAAAGAGGTTCTCCGATGAGATAAAACACTTGGAGAAGGAAAACAAGAGACTGGAGACGAGCCTAAGGGAAAAGGAGCTCCAGCTCTCTCAAAGGGAACTGGACTTTCAAAGAGCCATGCTGGAGAAGGATAGGGAGATACTCCAAAAAGACATGGAGATAGAGCGTCTCAAAAGCGGTCTTAGGTCTTAAACCCCAAGAAAAAGCCCCCAGCAAAGGCACCCGAGACCATAGCCTTTCTGATAAGCCCCGTCACGAAGGCGTTAAAGCCCTCAAACATGGACTTAAAGAGGTCCAGAAAGGCTGACCAGTGTATATCTATTATGCCCTTACTCTTGAGCCAGAGCAGGGAAAGTATGTAAAGTCCCAAGAGCATCAGAAAGATGTTCAGAACTCTTCTAACCGCAAAGCCCACCACGAACCCAGCAAACCCCGCATAACCCAAGTCCGCCAAAAGGCTCTCCAAAGACATGTTTAACATTTTAAGCCAAATACTTGCTTACCTCCTGTTTCACCGACGGGTCTATGCCCAGTCTTCTGAGCTCTTCATCGTCCGCTTTCATAAACTCGTAAAGGTTGGAAAAGTTCCTGTATATGATGCCCTTCTTGACCTCCCCTATGCCCTTGACCATATCCAGAACCTCCTTCAGTCCCTCCTTGAGCCTGAGCCTTCTGTTATAACTGAGCGCAAAGCGGTGGGCTTCGTCTCTTATGTTGCCGAACACCCTGTAGAGAGTGGGATAATCTCTGAGCCTTATTACCCGCCCATGCTCGTCTATGAGCTCCTCCTCCCTCTTTGCCAGGGCGAACACTCTGACGGGCAGGTTAAACCCATCCCTTACCCTCAGGGCTACGCTCAGCTGTCCCAGACCGCCGTCTATGAGCCACACATCGGGCATCTTCTCCTTGCCTTCTTTGAGCCTTCTTGCCCTCCTGGTAAGCACCTCCTCAAGGGAGGAGTAATCGTCCACTCCTTCCACCGTCCTTATCCTGTATCGCCTGTAAGATTTCTTATCCATAAAACCCCTATCCCATACCACGCAGGAGCCCACCGTGTAATCCCCGTGGAAATGGGATATGTCAAACCCTTCTATCCTCTCCGGTAGCGTAATACCCAAGACCCTGTTAAACTCTTCCCTGAGCGCCTCTTCATCGTATAGCAATCCCAGGTTTTCCTCCAAGAGACTTTTGAGCTCCGGCTTTACCTCACCCCTTATCTCCTTGATACCCCTTCTTCTGAGCCATTCCCTGACCTCTTGGTCCAGCTCTGCGTTGGTTATGAGGACGGACGGAGTCGGGTTATGGTAGTAAAAGCCGAGGATGAACTCCTGAAGGTCATCCTTCCTGTCCAGTATGAAGGTTTGCTTGTCCACCAGCTTGGAAGACCTTACGAGAAAAACACCCACAATCCTGCCCCATAGGTAAACTATATCCGCATGGTCCACCTCCAAGTTGGAGACCGCTTGCCCTCTGACGAGGTTCTCCAGGGCGCTTATCTGGTCCCTAAGGTAGGCACACTTCTCAAAAGCCATCTCCGACATATAAAGCTCTATCCTCTCGTAGAGCTTGGGAAGGATTCCCTCTACGCTTCCGGAAAGCAAAGACCTGACAGACTCTACCGCCAAGCTGTAATCTTCCCTTGATACCAGACCACAGCAAGGTCCACTGCAAAGACCCAGATGGTAATCCATGCAAGGCTCTTTCCTCATGGGCATAGGGTCGCAGGTTCTCAGCTTAAAGGCTTTGTGTATAAGCTTTTTTACCTTGCGAGCTTTACCCACGCTGAAAAAAGGTCCGAAGAGCTCCCCTTCATGCTGGGTTCCCCTTACCACCTTCACCGTAGGAAACTCATCCTTCGTTATGAGGAGCAAGGGATAGCCTCCTCCATGCTTGTGAAGGACGTTGTATTTGGGTTTGTGAAGCTGTATGAGGTCTATCTCTAAGGTGAGAGCCTCAAACTCGTTACGTGTCACTATCCAGTCCACGCCGTCGGACTCGGAGACTATGGCTCTTTCCTTTTCATCCTTGCTTGCGTTGTTTATGTGCTGTTGGACCCTCTCCTTTATGTTCTTAGCCTTTCCTACATACAGCACCCTGCCCCTTTTCTTGAAGAGGTAAACCCCGGGCTTTTCGGGTAGGTTTTTGACTTCCATAGAGTATAAAAATAGGCACGGGCGGACTCGAACCGCCGACCTTCGCCTTGTAAGGGCGACGCTCTCCCAACTGAGCTACGCGCCTTATTCGTAAAATTATAGCACTAAAACTCCGTGTGTATAAATTATAATTTTAACATGGAAGGTAAGGAGAGAAAGGAGGAGATACTCAGGCTCATACAGAGCGGGGTAAACAACGTAAAATCTCTGGCAAAACACTTCGGTGTTTCTCTGATGACCATATACAGGGACGTGCGCGAACTGGAGAAGGAGGGAAGGATTGTAAGGCGCCACGGGGAGCTCAGGATTAGGAGCGAGGAAGACCTGCCACAAGAACTGCGTGAATCCTGCGCCTTCTGTGGGAAGATGGTGGACAGGCGCCTCTCCTTCCTTTACATGACTGCCAAGGGCAGGAAGATAAAAGCCTGCTGTGCCCACTGCGGACTCCTACTCTACAACAGCATCAAGGATGATGAAATAACCTCATGCCTAACATCGGATTTTATAACGGGTAATCCCTTGAGTTGTTTCAGCGCCTATTACGTGGTGGGCACGTCCGCCATGCCCTGTTGTGCTCCTTCCGTAATAGCCTTTGCCAAAAGGGAGGATGCACAGAAGTTTGCCAAAGGCTTTGACGGCGCGGTGCTTAACTTTGAGGATGCGGTCAAGATGACACAGGAGCTTATGAAGAGGGGCGCGCCGGTGAGGTTCTCCCTTTGATGCTGGGTGTAGACATAGTGAGCAACGAGAGGATAAGGCATGCGGTGGAGAGGTTTGGGGAGAGGTTCCTAAACAGGGTTTACACCCAGAGGGAGCTCCAATACTGCAAGGGTCAGAGGTCCTTCTACGAGTGCCTTTCCGCCCGCTGGGCATGTAAGGAAGCGGTGCTGAAAGCTTTCTACCAAGAGTTCGGTGTGCTTCTGAAGTTCTCCCAGATAGAGGTCCTCGGAAACAGGGGGCGCCCGGCGGTGGTCAACCTTCTCATACCGGATACAAAGGAGCTCCTCAAGGGCAGGCGTATCATGGTTTCCCTGTCGCACGAGAGGGACTACTCGGTGGCTGTTGCCCTTATAGTCTAATCCGTCTCCAACTCTATGATATCACAATCCTCTTTTTCTATCACCAGTTGGCAGGTCAGCCTTCTGTTTTCCTCGTATTCTCCTATCCTCCAGAGGGTCTCTTCCTCCTGCTCGGAGGGTTCTGCCAGACATTCCAGACCCCTCTTTACGGTGCAGACACAGACTCCACACTGTCCGTCGGTGCATCCAAACTCCACACCCGCGGACTCTATCTCGTGGTGAAGCTCACCGAACCTAACACCCGCCGGTATGTCTAAGACCTTCTTGTTTACCTTAACCTTAGCCATGTAAACAAAGATAACACAAATACAGAACAAAGCCTATGAACTCGGTCATTAAAGGTAATTTCCGAGGAGGGGACCAAAGGACCTGAAAAAGAGCTCCACCGTATCTTTGTCCGGCTGTAGGCGGAGGATAAGTCTTCCTCCTTCACGACCTATCCGCACTCCATCCCCGATGGATTGGGGGAAGAACTTAAAGAGCTCGGCGCTTATGACCGACTCAAGACCCTCAAAGCGCTCCTGTATGGGAACCTCCTCGGTGGATACAACCATCTGGGCTTCATCCTTTGATGAGACTACACAAGCTCCGAGTTCTTCCAAGTAAGCCCTTATCTCATTAGAGAGGGGACCGGACACAAAGACCCTCCTTCCCTCCAAGGATGAGGACCACTGGGACTTTCCCCCGCCCTTTTCTATCACCTTTATATCCTGTATGACCATGCTGTCGTCCAAGCCCTTGCACATGTCGTAAACGCACAGAAGGGCGCACGAGACCGCCGTGAGGGCTTCCATCTCGTAGCCCGTCCTTGCGATACCGCTGACCAGAGCGAACACCTCCAGCCCATCTTCCCTAAGTCGGACATCCACCTCCGCATGTTCAAAGGTTAGGGGGTGGCAGAAGGGAAGAAGTTGGGGAGTCCTCTTGCATGCCATGATACCCGCCACCTTGCATGCGGAGAACACATCACCCTTTGGCACCCTTCCCTCCCTTATCCTTTCCACCGTCTGGGGTTTGAGGCTTATCCTTCCGTAAGCCCTCGCATACCTGAAGGTCTGGGGCTTTAGGCTCACATCAACGGTGCGCATGCTATAATTATAAATCGTGAAGATTGAGGAGTTTCTCAAGGCTCACTTTCTGTCCGTAGGTGATAACGCCAAGTTTCTTCTGGAAAGGCTGAACCTCTACGATGAGGAGCTTTTAAGGTTCTTAGAGTCCAGATACGGTGAGCCCGCCAAGATGTCCAAGTCCAAGGCCAACACGGTAGATCCCGAGGAAGCCATCCAAAGGTACGGAGCGGACACGGTAAGGCTTTACATCCTCTTTGCGGGTCCTGTGGAGAAGGATTTTGAGTGGACTGAAGAGGGTGTGGCGGGAGCTTACAGGTTCATAAGACGCCTGTGGAACTTCATAATGTCCAACCTGGATAGGATAAACTCCGCCCCACCGCTTCTGAAGGAGGAGCTAACACCGCAGGGCAGGGAGCTTAGAAGAAAAATCCACCAAACGCTCCAAAAGTATGAAGAGGACATGCAATCCCTTTCCTTCAACACCGCCATAGCCAAGATAATGGAGCTACTCAACCACATGCAGGATTTTAGACCATCCTCCGAGCAAGACTGGGCGGTCCTCAAAGAAGGCATAACCGTAATCCTTTTCATGCTCTATCCCATCACACCCCATGTGTGCGAAGAGCTCTGGCATGCTATGGGCAACAGGGAGCTTATGATAAGGTCTTCTTTCCCCACCGTGGATGAAAGCGCCCTCAGTGTGGAGGAGATAGAGATACCCGTCCAGATAAACGGAAGGCTCAGGGCAACTATCAGGGTAGGCGCACACGCGAACGAGGAGGAGGTAAAGTCAAAGGCTTTGGCAAACGAAAAGGTAAGACAGCACTTAGATGGCAAGCGGATAAAGAAGGTTGTATATGTCAAAGGAAGGCTCATAAACCTGGTGGTAGAGTAGACAAACCATGCTCAACGAAAATGTCTTTATTGCCCTTCTGCACTACCCAGCCATGAACAGGGAGGGAAGGCTCATAATCACATCTTTTACCACCATGGATTTACACGACATAGCCAGACCCGCAAGGGCTTACGAGATAAACACCTACTACATAGTCCAGCCGGTGGACGGTCAACGCATGATAATACAGAAGCAGGTAGACTACTGGATGTCGGAGGAGGGCAAGAGAACCAATCCCACGAGGAGCGAGGTAGTCCAGCTTGTAAGGCTCGCATACACCTTTGAGGAGGTCTTGGAGGACATAGAGCAAAGGAGGGGAAGAAAACCCGTAGTCGTAGGCACGGACGCACGCACCTATCCCAACACGGTAAATTACAGATGGCTTTCGGAGGAGATACACAAAAGAGAAAGGGACTTCCTCATCGTCTTTGGCACGGGCTACGGCATACCTCCGGACCTTATGAACACCTTTGATTACATATTAGAGCCCATCTACGGCTCCGGAGACTGGAACCATCTGTCGGTAAGGAACGCGGTCGCTATAATACTTGATAGACTCCTAAGCAGGAACAGGTGCTGACATGCTTTACCATCTATCGCTCTGGCTCAAGGATTACCTCTTTGTCTTTAACGTCTTCAAGTACATAACCTTTCGCTCCTTCATGGCCATATTGCTTGCCTTTTTCATAACCCTTATCCTTACCCCCATCTTCATGAGGAAGATGAAAGCTCTCCAGAGGCTCTTGGGTGGCTACATCAGGGAATACACGCCGGAGGGACACCTGGTCAAAAAATACGTGCCTACCATGGGTGGGCTTATCATAGTGCTTTCTGTTTTGCTTACCTCCTTCCTCCTTATGCGCCTTGACCTTATTTACTTCTGGATAGCATCCTTTTGCATAGTAGGCTTTGCCCTCATAGGCTTTTGGGATGATTACGTCAAGCTCAAAAACAAGAAGGGCATACCAGCCAAGACCAAGCTTTTAGCTCAGGTCGTGGTAGCCCTGCTCACATCCTGCACCCTCTACCTTGCCAGCGAGGTAAACACCGTCCTTTACTTTCCCTTCTTCAAAAACCTCTACATAGACTTGGGTCTTTTCTACATACCCTTTGCGGTGTTGGTGATAGTGGCTACTTCCAATGCGGTGAACCTAACCGACGGGCTGGATGGTCTCGCCATAGGACCTGTGATGACCACCTCCGCCACCCTGGGAGTTATAGCCTACACGGTGGGAAACTACAAAATGGCCACATACCTTAACATCCCTTATGTGCCCTACGCGGGGGATCTTACAGTCCTTTGCTTTGCCTTGGTGGGTGCGGGGCTGGGCTTTCTGTGGTTTAACGCATACCCCGCCCAGCTCTTCATGGGTGATGTGGGCTCTCTCTCCTTGGGCGCCGCGTTGGGTGTTATGGCTCTGGTCTCTAAGTCCGAGCTTTTGCTTCCCATAGCGGGTGGTGTGTTTGTGATAGAGACGCTAAGCGTCATCCTTCAGGTGGCTTACTTTAAGCTTACCAAGGGGAAAAGGCTTTTCAAGATGGCTCCCTTCCACCACCACCTGGAGCTCTCGGGCGTCCCCGAGTCCAAGATAGTGGTAAGGATGTGGATAATCTCCTTCCTTCTGGGTATCTTGGCTCTGTCTACGCTAAAGCTCCGCTAAATTTATAAGACCTTCGTATATTGCCTTTCCCACCACCACACCGTCCGCACAGCACATAAGAGCCTTTACATCCTCCAAGCCCTTTACTCCCCCCGATGCCAACACGGGCTTTTTCACAACGGACTTAAAGCGCCTGTATTTTTCCACATCCACACCCTTAAGGGTGCCATCCCTGTCTATGTCCGTGTAAAGATACCCCCACACGGACTTGTCATCAAAAGCCAAAGAAAGCTCCTCCGGAGAGAGAGAACTCTCTTCCTTCCAACCCCCTATGGCTACCCTACCCCCCTTGCTGTCTACGGAGAGGATTACCCTGTCCGGATAATGGCTTAAAATCTTCTCAAACTCCTTGGGCTCCTTTACCGCCAGAGTGCCTACAACCACAAAGTCCACGCCTTCATCAAAGAGGGCCTTAGCTCCCTCCAAGTTCCTTATTCCACCTCCTACCTCCATCTTGCCCCCAAAGGCTCTCCTGACCTTTCTGATAGAGTCCAGGTTTGCAGGGTAGCCAAACAAGGCTCCGTCCAAGTCTACCACATGTATTCTCTTAAAGCCCAGCTCTCCGTAGAGCCTTGCCATCTCCTCCGGGCTCTTGTGGTAATCCTTTAGCCTTTGAAAGTCTCCTTTAAAGAGCCTTACCACTCTTCCTTCCTTTATGTCTATGGCGGGTATGATAAAGTCTCTTAGCATGTTAAAATGATAGCATGACTACCATATTGGCTGTCAGAAAGAACGGACAGACGGTGATGGGAGGTGATGGACAGGTAACGCTGGGACACTCGGTCATAAAGCACACCGCAAGGAAGATAAGAAAGATTTACAACTCAAAGATACTCGTGGGCTTTGCGGGCTCCGCCGCGGACGGGCTCGCACTCATGGAAAGGCTCGAGGCTAAGCTGGAAGAGCATAGGGGAAACCTCCTAAGGGCTTGCGTGGAGCTTGCCAAAGAGTGGAGGATGGACAAATACCTAAGAAGGCTTGAAGCCATGCTTTTAACCGCCGACCAAAATAGCATGTTCTTGCTTTCGGGAAACGGGGATGTGATAGAGCCGGATGAGCCAGTTTTAGCCATAGGGTCCGGGGGTGATTACGCCAGGGCGAGCGCCTTAGCACTGTATAGGCACACGGACATGCCTGCGGAGGATATAGTTATAGAGTCCTTGAAGATAGCTTCCAAGATATGTATATATACCAACAGTGAGTTTGTTATAGAAAAGCTTTGACGAACATGTCAACTTTTTAGCTCCAAGAGGGTATATAACACCACGAAGCTGGCTATCCACATTTTTCCAACATGCCCAGCTATTAATCGTCTTATAACACAGCCCCCACTAAAATTGGCATTTCTCGCGGCATGCTTTCAAGTGGCTGTGCTTCCAGCAACAGAGGATTTTTAAACAACCTCACCACCATTGACTAAACCTGTGGTATAATTAATACTCAAAGCACTACAGGAGGTTTGAGATGGACCTTGAACAAAGGGTAAAGGAGATAATAGCGGACCAGCTGGGTGTAGAAGTGGACAAGCTAAGCCCGGAGGCTAAGTTTGTTGAGGATTTGGGTGCTGACTCCTTGGACGTGGTAGAGCTGGTGATGGCTTTTGAGGAAGAGTTCGGTATAGAGATACCCGACGAGGATGCGGAAAAGATAAGAACGGTGGGAGACGTGCTGAACTACCTTAAGGAGAAAGTTAAGGCTTGATGCGCAGGGTCGTCGTCACCGGTCTGGGGGTGGTATCCCCCATAGGCACGGGTGTTGAAAAGTTCTGGTCCAACCTGGTTGCTGGCGTAAGCGGTGTGGACATCATAAGAAGGTTTGACCCCGTAGAGCTGGGTCTATCCGTCCATATAGCGGCGGAGGTAAAGGACTTTGACCCAGAGGAATACTTCGACAAAAAAGATGTCCAAAAGGTCTCGGACTTCATAAAGTTCGCGGTGGCTGCGGCGGACGAAGCCATAAAGGACAGCGGTCTGGACCAGTGTAAGTTTGACCCTTACAAGGTAGGCGTCATCATCGGCACGGGCATCGGAGGTCTGAGGGACATAGAGGAACAGCAGAAAGTCCTCATGGAAAAGGGACCAAGGCGCGTGTCTCCCTTCTTCATACCCTACGGCATCTCCAACATGGCAAGCGGTCTTGTGTCCATAAGGTATGGTTTTAAGGGACCCAACTACTGCGTGGTGTCCGCGTGTGCCACGGGCAACCACGCCATAGGCGACGCCATGCGACTCATACAGAGGGGGGACATAGACATAGCCATAGCGGGTGGTTGTGAGAGCGCCATAACACCCTTGGGAGTTGCTGGCTTTGCTTCCATGAGAGCCCTTTCTACCCGCAACCACGAACCCCAAAAGGCGTCCAGACCCTTTGACAGGGACAGGGATGGCTTCGTCATGGGAGAGGGTGCGGGAATTCTGGTGTTGGAAGAGTACGAGCATGCCAAAGCAAGGGGTGCCAAGATATACGCAGAGCTTGTTGGCTACGGAGCCACAGACGACGCATACCACATAACCGCTCCGTGCGCGGACGGAGAGGGCGCCTACATGTGTATGAAGCTTGCTT
>FWWM01010342.1_pt1 | contig 14268 bp, 15 predicted proteins | sample 2228351 | NCBI WGS metagenome assembly FWWM01 (sample SAMEA103939774, study PRJEB20133) | metagenome | reverse complement strand
CATCATTGATGCCAATGCTGGAAAAGCGCTGCGTAGCGTTCCCGTCGGGCGAGTGCCGCATAGCGTACTGGTCGTGCCATGAGGATTTTCTGGCTTTCCACGGCAATGAGCCGCCGCGATTTTCTTGCCCAGCTCGGGATCGGAGTTCTGAGCAGTTCTCTTGTCTGCGCGTTCAATCCGGCGCGCGCGCAAACCCCGCCTCTATTGCCGCTGCGCGTGGCTTTTGTGCACAGCAGCGCGGATACTCGTTACGAACGCTCGCGCTTGGAAGCGCAATACCCACATCATCCTTGGGGTAGATCAATCGCCGGAGCGCAGCTGGGCGTTGAAGACACTGCCATCGAATCCTGGAAAATAACGCTCGAGGACGTCCTACTGGAGCAAGAAGAAGACATCACGCGTGTTGGCCGTCAGCTTCTGGACGCCGGAATCCAGTATTGGCTCCTTGATCTTCCCGCCCCCTGGCAGCGCACGCTGTTGGGACATTTTGCCGAAAAAGCGCTGCTCTTTAACGTCTGCGCCGCCGAGGATACTTTACGCCAACCGCCGTGTCCGCTCAGTTACCTTCATACCTTTCCCAGCCAGAACATGCTCGATGACGCGCTGGCGCAATATCTGGTTGCCAACCGCTGGCGCGACATCCTGCTGCTTTCGGGCCCCGAAGAGAGTGACCAGGCGATTGCGGCCAGTTTTCAGCGTGCCGCGAGGCGTTTTGGCCTGAAAATCGTCGCGCACAAGCGCTTTGCGCGCTCGCGTGACCCTCGTACCCGCGAAGCGTCCGACCCCAAGTTGCTGACCGCCTCCGCGGCGCATGACGTCGTTTATGTCGCTGACGCTGACGGCGAGTTTGCCCGCAGCCTGGTGTTTGCCACGCAGCACCCACGCGTGGTCGCCGGGGCCAACGGGCTTTTTGCCACCGCCTGGCACCCGCAGTGGGACCGCTACGGCGCGCCGCAAGTACAGCGGCGTTTCCGGCGTCTGGCAAATCGCGCGATGGGCGCGCATGATTGGGCGGCGTGGGTCGCGATCAAAACGATCGCCGCGCTCGCCTCTTTTGTCCAAGAGCCGCTTGAAGCGCAAGCCAAATATTTGCGCGAGGGGAAAATTGAAATCGACGGAACTAAGGGGCGGGCGCTAACCTACCGCGCCTGGGACGGGCAGCTCAGACAGCCGCTGTTGATCGCGCACGCCAACGGGGTGGTCGCGACCGCGCCTGTACCCGGCGTTTTACATCCTACTCAGACCCTGGATACCCTCGGAGTAGATGCCCCGGAAAGTCCTTGCGCGGGAGGGAACCGATGAGCCAGCGGGCCAATTTGTCTCCCCAAACGCCATCTCTCATCAGCGGTTGCGTACCCGTGCTGCGCCATCGTACCTTGGCGCTGGTAGCGCTGGTGTTGCGAGAAGTCTTCAAGTGGTTGCGTCAGCCTGGACGGTTGGGAGCGGCGCTGGTGCGGCCGCTGCTGTGGTACGTCGCTTTTGCCGCAGGTTTTTACAACGTATTTGGTGTCGCGATCATCCCTCCCTACGACACTTATATCGAGTACAAAGTGTATCTGCTGCCGGGGCTGCTGGGGATGATCGCATTGTTTGCCGGCATGCAAAGCGCTTTGACGTTGGTGTATGACCGCGAAATGGGGCTGATGCGCTGGCTTTTGACCGCGCCGCTGCCTCGTTCTTGGGTGCTGGCTTGCAAACTGACTGCCGCCGCGGTGCTCGCGCTTGTGCAGATGGTGATTTTCTTTGCCTTTGCCGCTGCGATGGGCAGCGGATACGGGATGGCGGCCGTTGCTCAGGCACTACCGGCGATGCTGGTCAGCGCCCTGATGCTCACCGCGTTAGGGTTGGCGCTTTCCGTGTATGTGCGCCAACTAGAAAATTTTGCCGGCACGATGAATTTCGTGATTTTCCCTCTTTTTTTTTTTATTTCTGCGCTGTAACCGCTTTGGCAGCTGCGCCATGCCGGCGCTGAATTACTGCACTTCGTGGCGACGATCAACCCGTTTACTCATGCGGTCGAAGCGATCCGTTTCGCGTTGCATGGTGTTTATGCTACGTCCCATTGGATCGTCGTGCTGGGTACTGCGATGCTCGCCTTTGTCGTCGCCGTCTGGGGGTACAACCCTGAGCGCGGCTGGATCCGACGTTTTCGCCTGGAGTAAAAAGGAGGTACGATGTCACCTTTCACCAGCAATGCTTTTCGCCCTTTGCGCCGCACCGCGCTCGGAATGCTCAGTGCGCTGGCATGTTTTCCCCACATCGCCCTGCGAGCGCAAGAAGATCCGATATCCTCCCCCATCTGGCCGACGCTGCGCACACAGTACCTGGGGCAAGCGTCTGGACAGTTTTCCGACGCGTTGCAACTGATCGTTCCCCCGGCCGCAGAAGATGGCCTCAACGTACCGATGCTCATCGATGCGCGCGCGCTTACCGTGGCTGGAAAGACCGTGCGCGAAATCATCGCGGTGGTAGACCTCAACCCGGAACGAGAAGTGTTTCGCTTTTACCCACTGCGGGTGCTGCCTTTGATCGGCTGCTCGTTTCGCATCGAACAAACTTCGCCGGTGCGCGCGCTGGTGCGCACACACGATGATCACTGGTTCCTTGCCGCCAAGGAAGTCGCAGCAATCGGTGGCGGATGTACGCAACCCAGTCAATCCGGCCCCAGCAGCAACTGGGAGGAGACGCTCAACCAGGTGCAAGCGCGACTGTTTTACGTCGACCCAAAAACGCCTTTTCGTTCCCGCCTGCGCGTCAAAGTGATGCACCCGATGGATACCGGTTTCGTCGCGGGAATTCCTCCCTTTTATCTAGAGGAGTTGCGCGTCACCGACGGCAACGGTGAAACTTGGCTGCACCTCGTGGTCAATGCCCCCGTTTCGGAAAATCCCCTCTTTACCTTCGAGCTCGCCGCCGCGCCTACCGTGCCGCTGTTCGTCGAAGGCCGCGACACCGGCGGCAACCGCTGGAAAGTGGAGATAAGTGCATGAAGCAATACCAACTGCTGCCGGTACAGCTCGCTCCAGGGGCGGTCGTCTTTCCTGGCGCGGTCGACGATTTTCGTCCGGAAAACGGTTGCAACATCATCAACACCGGTGCCATTTTCACCTCAGCCGGGACAGTAGTGATCAACACCGGCCCGTCGCTGCGTTACGGACAAACGCAGCGCGCGCTCCTTGAACGACTCGGCCACCGACCGATCACACGGGTTTTCAACCTCAACCTTCACCCCGACTATTTTTTGGGCAACGGCGCCTACACCGACGTGCCGATCGCTGCACTTCCCAATGCGATCGCGGGCATGCGCGCCAAAGGACAAGGTTTTGTGGACAATTTGTACCGTCTGTGCGGCGATTGGATCGAAGGTACCCGACCACACCCTGCAACCGAAACGGTTGAGCCTGGAACGTTCTCTCTGGCAGAGCATCGACTTGAACTGCTGCGTTTCCATGGACACACCGACGACGATCTGGTGATCATCGACCACACCGCCAACGTTGTTTTCGCGGGCGGATTGATCTTCAAGGACCGGGCCCCCACCACCCCTCACGCCGACCTAGCACGGTGGAAGGAATCCTTACAAAAGCTCGGCGAACGAATCGCCGCGATGACTAATCCGATCGTCATTCCCAGCCATGGGCCGGTACATCGCGGACTGGTAGGACTGGCGCAAACCCGCGACTGGATCGGTTGGCTTGACGAAACTCTGAGCGCAGCGGCGCGCGCAGGGCGAACCGCCGCCGAACTGTTGTTGCAACCGATCCCGGAACCGTTTCGCCATTGGGCCGCAATGCCACAGGAGTATCAACGCAGCATCATGCATTTGTACCGCCGTTACGAAGAAGCGATATTGCAGTGATACTTTTTGCAACAGGTGTCACAGCCCTAAGTCATCGTTGGCGCACGACTCGGCAGAAGCTTGCACGGGCCGGGTGGAATACATGCCCAAAAAATCGAGGGTGATGGCCCAGAACAGTCGCATCACTGCAATCTTTCTTCTGGCACGATAATTGCTATTCATTTTCTACGCTGGTCCTACCAGCAGGTTTTGTAGGTTTTTGGAAAAAAGAGGGGAGCTAAAGATGAGAAAGAAATGCTTGATTTATGCCGTCGCCGCGGCGCTGCTCGCGCCCAATGCTTACGCGAAAGTCACCCAGCAGATGATCGACAACGATGCCCAGGACACCCAAAACGTCCTGACGTACGGGCTTGGGCCGCAGGGTCAACGCTTTTCACCGTTGAGCCAGATCAATACCGAAAACGTGCAACGTTTGGTACCCGTGTGGACGTTCTCTTTTGGCGGCGAGAAACAGCGCGGACAAGAATCGCAACCGTTGATCTACGACGGAGTGATGTATGTCACGGCGTCGTATTCGCGCATTTACGCGCTGGATGCGCGTACGGGCAAGAAACTGTGGAAATACGAACATCGCTTGCCCGAGGGCATCATGCCTTGCTGTGACGTGATCAACCGGGGCGCGGCGATTTACGAAGACCTGGTGATCTTCGGCACGCTCGATGCTCAGCTTGTTGCCTTAAATCGGCATACCGGTAAAGTGGTGTGGCGTGACCGCATCGACGACTACAAGGCGGGATACAGCTACACTGCTGCACCGTTGATTGCCAACGATTTGCTGATCACCGGCGTTTCTGGAGGAGAATTCGGCGTCATCGGTCGTGTCGAGGCCCGTGATCCCCGTACCGGCAAAAAAGTTTGGGTCCGTCCGGTGATCGAAGGCCACATGGGTTATCGCTGGGACGAAAAAGGCAATATGGTTGAAAACGGAGTCACAGGCAAGACCAACGCCACTTGGCCCGGCGAGCTTTGGAAGACCGGTGGTGGAGCCACGTGGTTGGGTGGTACCTATGACCCGAAAACCGGCTTAGTCTATTTCGGCACGGGTAACCCGGCACCATGGAACAGTCACGTGCGTAAAGGTGACAACTTATACACCGCTTCCACCGTGGCGATCGACCCCAAAACAGGACAAATCGTTTGGCACTATCAGACGACACCCAATGATGGCTGGGATTACGATGGCGTCAATGAATTGGTCACTTTCGAGATGGATGGCAAGCGCATGGGAGGTAAAGCCGATCGCAATGGCTTTTTCTACGTCTTGGATGCGCAAAACGGAAAACTGCACAACGCATTTCCGTTTGTGAGCAAAATCACTTGGGCGGAACGTATCGACCTGGCAACCGGGCGACCGGTATACGTCCCCGACAATCGCCCCGGAGACCCCGCGCAAAGTCAGGACGGCAAGAAAGGAAAAGCGGTATTCGCTGCACCCAGTTTTCTCGGAGGCAAAAACCAGCAACCCATGGCCTATAACCCGCAGACCGGCCTGTTTTATGTCCCGGCCAATGAGTGGGGAATGGATATTTGGAACGAACCGGTCACTTACCGTCAAGGCGCGGCATATTTAGGGGCAGGTTTCAACATCAAACCACTGTACGACGACTATATCGGGGCGTTGCGCGCGATCGATCCTAAGAACGGTAAAATCGTATGGGAAGTCAAGAACAATGCCCCGCTGTGGGGGGGTGTGTTGACTACCGCAGGCAATCTGGTCTTCTGGGGCACGCCCGAGGGGTATCTCAAGGCTGCCGATGCCAAAACGGGTAAAGTACTGTGGCAATTTCAGACCGGATCGGGTGTCGTCGCTGCGCCTATCACCTGGGAAATGGACGGGGAGCAATACATTGCCGTCGTATCCGGGTGGGGAGGAGCCGTTCCGCTGTGGGGTGGTGAAGTCGCCAAGCGCGTGAATTACCTCGAGCAGGGGGGCATGGTGTGGGTGTTCAAATTGTTCAGGGAGGACAAGCCGCAGCAAATGGCCGCCAAGTGATTGCTCAACTATGATGGCGTCCGCGCGTCTTTGCCGGACGCTTTTCCTGGGTCATCAAGGAGGGATGTTCATGTACAAATCGTTGCTGATCGATCCGATCAAATGCACCGGCTGCTTGCAGTGTGAAATGGCTTGTTCCGTAGAAAACTACGGCACCATCCTCACCGCCAAATCGCGCATCAAGGTATTCAACTTCGAGCACGAAGGGCGCAAGGTTCCCTACACCTGCACGCAATGCGCCGAGGCGTGGTGCCTGCACGCCTGCCCGGTGGATGCGATCCAGCTCGATGCCAACACCGGCGCGAAAATCGTCGTGGAAAGCAACTGTGTGGGCTGCAAGGTCTGTACGATCGCTTGTCCGTTTGGGACGGTCAACTACGTCTCGGACTTGGGCAAGGTGCAAAAATGCGACCTCTGTGGTGGTCAGCCGGCGTGCGCCGAGGCATGCCCCACCGGCGCAATCACCTACGTCGACGCCGACTGGACGGGTTTGGGCAAAATGCAGCAATGGGCCGCGAAAACCGCCGCGGCCGCGTTGGCGCAGTAACAAGGAGGGACAACCATGGCCTGGGCAAACCGCATTTTGCGCGTCAATCTCAGCAACGGCACCTGTCGCGAAGAACCGCTCAACCGCGAATGGGCCCAACAGTATCTGGGGTCGCGCGGGCTGGCGTCGCGCTATCTGGTGGCCGAAGTCAACCCCAAGGTCGATCCGCTATCGCCGGACAACAAGCTCATCTTCGCTACCGGGCCGCTCACCGGTACCCTCGCCTCAACCGGCGGGCGCTACACGGTAGTGACCAAAGGGCCGCTGACTGGGGCAATCGCCTGCTCGAACTCCGGCGGCTTTTTTGGCGCTGAGCTCAAGTTCGCCGGCTGGGACATGATCATCTTCGAAGGCCGCGCCGAAAAGCCGGTGTATCTGTACATCGAAAACGACCGAGCGGAGCTGCGCGACGCGGCGCACCTGTGGGGCAAAAGCGTTTGGGACACGGAAGAAGCGATCAAGGCCGAACATCAGGACCCGCTGATTCGCGTCTCTTCGATCGGCCGAGCCGGCGAAAATCAGGTCCTGTTTGCCTGCGTGGTCAACGACTTGCACCGCGCCGCTGGGCGTTCGGGCGTGGGCGCGGTGATGGGCTCGAAAAACCTCAAGGCCGTCGCGGTGCGCGGCACCAAAGGAGTCAAGGTCAAAGACCTGCCGCGCTTCATCCAGGCGACCAAAGAAGCCAAAGCGGTGCTTGCGAACCATCCAGTCACCGGTCAGGGTTTGCCGAAATACGGTACGAATATTTTGATGAACGTGATCAACGAGATCGGCGCGTTGCCCACCCGCAACATGCGTGAAGTGCAGTTCGAAGGTGCCGACAACATCTCGGGCGAAGCGATGCACCGGCCGCGCGCCAGCGACGGCAAACCGCATCTGGTAACCAACGCGGCGTGTTTTGGCTGCACGATCGCCTGCGGGCGCATTTCGCGCATCGACAAAAACCACTTCACGGTCAAAAACAACCCCAAATACTGGGGCGCGTCGGGTGGGCTCGAGTACGAAAACGCTTGGGCGCTGGGTGCGGACACCGGGGTCGATGACCTAGAAGCGCTGCAGTACGCCAACATGATCTGTAACGAACACGGCATGGACCCGATTTCGTTCGGTTCCACCGTCGCTGCGGTGATGGAGCTGTACGAGCGAGGCGCGCTGACGGCCGAAGAGATCGGTTTCCCGGCGCCGTTCGGTTCGGCCGAGGCGCTGGCGCGGCTTGCCGAGCTCACCGCCAACGGCGAAGGCTTTGGCAAGACTGTCGGGCTGGGTTCGAAGCGCCTGTGCGAGCGCTATGGGCACCCCGAGCTGTCGATGACCGTCAAGGGACAAGAATTCCCCGCTTATGACCCGCGCGGCATCCAGGGCATGGGGCTGGCCTATGCGACGAACAACCGCGGTGCTTGCCACCTGCGCGGCTACACCGTCGCCTCCGAAGTGCCACCTGCGCGGCTACACCGTCGCTTCCGAAGTGCTCGGCATTCCGGTCAAAACCGATCCACTGACCACCGAAGGCAAACCCGAGTTGGTCAAAGCGTTCCAAGACGCCACCGGAGCGTTCGATTCCGCTGGCATTTGCGTGTTTACCAGTTTTGCTTGGACGCTGGAGAACGTCGCGCCGCAGCTGGATGCGGCGTGTGAGGGCGAATGGACGGTCGAAAAGCTGCTCGAAGTCGGGGAACGCATTTGGAACCTGGAGCGTTGGTTCAACATCCAGGCGGGCTTTAGCGGTAAAGACGATACGCTGCCCAAGCGCTTGTTGGAAGAACCCGCCGCGACCGGCCCGGCCAAGGGCATGGTGAACCGCCTGCACGAGATGCTGCCGAAGTACTACGAGCTCCGCGGTTGGGACGCGAACGGCGTACCCAAAGCGGAGACGTTGCGGCGATTCGGCATCGACGTCGCGGCCGCGTAACGGGAGCGCACGATGCGACACCTCATCCTGGGCAACGGCCCGGCGGGCGTAGTCGCTGCGGAAACGTTGCGGCGACTGCGTCCGCAGGACGAAATCCTCGTCTATGGCTGCGAGGGCCGGCCGCCGTATTCGCGCATGGCGATTCCGTATCTGCTCGAAGGCCAGATCAAAGAACCGGGCACGTACCTACGCAAAGCGCCGGATCACTTCGCACGTGCCGGCATCGAGCTGCGCGAAGCTCGGGCGGTGTCGCTCGATGCCGCCCACCGGCGCGTGCTGTTTGCCGACGGGCATTTCGAGACGTTCGATCGGCTGCTCATTGCCACGGGCTCAACGCCGATTCGCCCGCCGATCCCCGGCAACGACTTGCCGGGAGTGACGACGTGCTGGACGCTCGAGGACGCGCGTCGCATCCAGGAACGCTTGCACCCCGGCGCGCGTGTGGTGCAGCTTGGCGCTGGCTTCATCGGCTGCATCATTCTCGAGTCGCTGGTCAAAGCGGGTGCCAAGCTCACGCTCGTCGAGATGGGCGATCGGCTGGTGCCGCGCATGCTCACCCCGCGCGCTGGCACGATGTTGCGCGAGTGGGTGGAAAAGCAAGGGGTGGCGGTCAGAACCAACACCCGCATCGAAGCGATTCATGTCAGCCACCGGACGGAGGCGGGGCTTGTGGAGCGGTTCAAAGCGTTGTTTCGCGCTTCGCCAACCCAGACGGAGCGGGCGGAGGCGCCGCTGTGGGTTACCCTGTCCTCGGGGGAAGTCGTTCCGGCGGACCTGGTGATCATCGCCGCGGGGGTGCGACCGAATTTGGCGTTTCTGGAAGGCACGCCGGTGCATGTGGCTTCGGGCGTGCTCGTGGATGCGACGATGCAAAGCTCGGTGCCGGGCGTCTATGCCGCGGGCGATTGCGCCGAAGCGCCCGACCTCTTTACCGGCCAGCATCTGGTCGCAGCGATCCAACCCAACGCCGCCGATGAGGCGCGCGTTGCGGCAACCAACATGGCCGGAGGCAAAGCGCAATTACCGGGTGTGCTGCCGCTCAACGTGCTGGATACGCTGGGGCTTATCTCCACCTCGATGGGCCAATGGCAAGGGGTACCGGAAGCCGAGGGCGGCAGCCACGTCGAGTGGGTCAACGCGGCGGAAGGCAAGTACCTGAGCCTGCAGTTCCAGCACGACCGTTTGATCGGTGCCACTGCGGTGGGACTCACCGAACATGTGGGGGCGCTGCGCGGCCTCATTCAGGGCAAGGTGCGCTTGGGTCCGTGGCACGAGCGGCTCTTGGCCAATCCCCTGCGCTTTGTCGACGCGTACGTCGCAACAACGCAACAGCCGGCGGCGCTGGTGGCGTAAAGGGCGCTGCTTTGCTAGACTTACAACAAGCGAATCGCAACGTCTGGCCCAAAGGAGGTCGGCAAAATACCGCGTCGGCGCGTACGACGAACGCCCGACGCGGTGTTTCTCTCTGAGGCGAAACGATGGCCATCGAAGTCACCCTCAAACTCTTTGCCCACCTGGCGGACTTGTTGCCCCCCGAGCGGCGCAACAACCGCGTCACCTTGACGGTACCGGAAGGGGAAACCGTCGCGGCGCTTCTCGCGCGCTACCGGGTTCCTGAGGAGCAAGCGCATCTGGTGCTGGTCAATGGCGTGTATATCGACCCCGCAGCGCGTGCCAGCCACGTGCTGCAGGGCGGCGATGAGGTGGCGGTCTGGCCCAAGGTCGCGGGCGGATAACGTCGCGGACAACAGCGATCCAGGGAATGGCGGATCTGTGGCCCGCCCTGGTGGCGTGGCAGGTGTTCCGACTGCTCTCCAATCCCGACGGATATCGTCTCTATGGAAGATCTCTGGCCCACCTTGACGGCATGGCAGGACTGTTGCGGCGAAGCGCTTGCCGACGTCGTGCTGCGCTCGCTCGCGGTCAGCGGCAGTGCCCTTGCCATCGGCAGCGCGATCGGCCTGCCGCTGGGTGCCGCGCTGGCCGCGGGGCACTTTCCGGGACGGCGAGTGCTGGATGCGCTGGTGCATGCGCTGGTCGGTCTGCCGACGGTGGCGGTGGGAGTGATCGTGTACTGGCTGCTCTCGCGCGCCGGGCCCCTGGGACAATGGGGCTGGTTGTATCACCCGATGGCGATGATCGTGGCGCAAACGCTCATCGTCGCCCCGCTGGTGGCGGTGCTCACCCGCCAGGTGGTAGCCGAAGCGTACGCACGCCTTAGGGAAGAATTCACGGCACTGCGGCTACCGTGGCACAGACAGCTCGTGTGGCTCATCTATGACTGCCGCTGGGCGCTCACCACCGCGCTGTTTACCGGTTTTGCGCGCGCAATCAGCGAAATCGGCGCGGTGCTGATCGTTGGCGGTAACATCGAGGGCATGACTCGGGTGCTGACCACCGCAATCGCGCACCAAACCGCGCAGGGTGAGCTGGCGTTTGCGCTGCTTTTTACCGCTGTGCTGGTAGCCATCGTCGCGGTCGTGCATCTTGCTGCCACGCTGCTGGCCGCCTGGGCACGTCGCCAGGGGGCGCAGGGGTGATTCGTTGCCGCGAGGTACGCTGGCCGTCGGTGGACCGGCCGGTGTTGCGCTTGCCACGGCTGGAACTCGCACCGGGGGGCATCACGGCGATACTCGGCGCCAACGGCGCCGGCAAAAGCAGCCTGCTGCGGCTTATGGCGGGTTTATTGGCTCCTGAGAGCGGCACGGTGACGTGGAACGGCTGCGATCATCCGCCACCCGGGTTGGTGTGGGTAGCCCAAGAGCCGTCGTTCGTGCGCGCGAGCCTGTGGGCCAATGTCTGGCTGGCGGTGTCGTCGTTGCCGCTGACCCGCGCCGAAAAACGCGCCCGCACCGAGGCTTCGCTCACGCGGGTGGGTTTATGGGAGCGGAGTGACGAACCGGCCGCGCGCCTTTCCGGCGGCGAGCGGCAGCGCCTGGCGTTGGCGCGCGCCTGGGCGCGCGCTCCGAGCTGGTTGCTGCTCGATGAGCCCACCGCCAACCTCGATCCCGGCGCTACCGCGGCGATCGAAGCGCTGATCGCCGAGCTCGCCGCCAGCGGTACGACGGTGGTGATGAGCACGCATTCACTGGCGCAAGCGGCGCGTCTGTCTTCCCAAATCGTGTTCCTTGCCAACGGCGAAGTCATCGAACAGCGTCCCACCCGGGAGTTTTTCGCCTGCCCGCAAAGCGAAGCGGCACAGCGCTTTCTGCGCGCCGAGATCCCCGGCTGGGGCGACGCAGGAGAGATCCGTGACTCGGACAAGCTCTTACTTGACAGATAGGAAAACCCCTTGACCAACCGCCACTTTCCCCGGATGCCCCGCATGTCGAGCATGCTCTACCGACGCCAGTGGCTGGCAAGCCTCGCGGCGTCCCTAAGCGCATTGGCCGTGGGAAACGCGAAGGCCGCGGTGCGTGTGCGCGTCGCGACCACCACCTCCGTGGAGCACAGCGGCCTGCTGCGCTGGCTGGAACCAGCACTTTTCGCGGCCACAGGTGTGAAGTTTGCGGTACTGGCGCAAGGTACGGGGCAGACGCTACGCGTGCTCGCCGCTGGCGACGCAGCGTTTGGCATCACCCACGATCCGGAAGCGGAGGCAGAGTTTCTCAAATCCCGTCCCGATTGGTTGCGACGTTCTTGGATCATCGGGCGCTTCGTGCTGGTGGGGCCGCGTGAGGTACTCGATGCTTCAAACGCGCGGTTTCCGAATGCGGAACAGTGCCAGACGAGCGCAGCGCTTATCGCGACTCTGGCAGCGATCACCCGCCAGTCGCACGCGCGTTTCGTCTCACGCGCCGACCGCAGCGGCACGCACGCGCGCGAAATGGCGTTGTGGCAGGCAGCCGGCATCGACCCCGCAGCGGCGATGCAAGAGCGCTATTTGCGCATCGGTCAGGGGATGGCGGCGGCGCTGATGATGGCCAACGAATTGGGGGCTTTTACACTCAGCGACGAGGCCACTTGGCTGCGCATGCAACCGAAACTGCCCCGTTTGACGGCGAGCTGTCGCGGCGACGAGGCGCCATTTCGCAACCCATACGCGCTTCTTGCACCCGCCACGCTTTGGGATGAAAGCAACGGCAACGACGCAGCGCGCGCGTTGCGGTGGTTGTGGTACGAGCGCATGCGGATTGCCCAGGAGTTCGTGATCGCGGGGAAGACACCGTTTCGTGCCGCACCATAGCGCTCTTGGCAAGGAACCTTCTGGATCACGGATTTTTGGGCGATGTGCGTCGCTGCGAAAGGAGCGTAGCCAACCCTGCCGATGAAAAAGTCCGATGACGTCCCAAGGCGAACGGGGCAGCGTGTGCGGATGCCATGCGCTAAGCGGGCGCGCGCACCCGCCACGGCACGGCTGACGGATCCAGCCCCAGGCGCACTTGCGCTTCGCGCAAGCCAAGCGCCGGCGCAACGCAACAGTCAGCGGGGATCAGGAGCTCGCACCACTGCGCCTGCGTGCGCTGCAGCAAGTGCGCCTGCACTTCGGCGTGGGTGGCGCCGCTGGTGTCGAACTGTCGCGCCAGCCACTCTGCTCGCTCCAGCGCCGTGCAAAACCGCTGCCAGAACTTGGGCTCCAGCGCCGCCACCGCGAGCCAACGCCCGTCAGCACAGCGGTACGTGGCGTAACAGGGCACCGCGCCGGCCAGTAGCCCAGTCTGGAGTAAGGGCGCTGCGTCCTTCTTGGCCATTGCTTCGGCGACCGACCACGGCGCGCAGGTGGCGATGGTTTCCATCATCGGCACTTCGATCGCCGCACCCTGGCCGGTGGCCCGCGCGTGCTGCACCGCGGCAACCGTCAAAAGCGCTGCGTGCATTGCGCCGGCCATGAGGTCAGCCACCTGCAGCGTGCCCGGCCAAGCACCATCGGCAATCATTCCTGCCCAGGCAAGATAATCGAGGTCGTGGCCAGCGTACGGGGCCAGTGGTCCGTCGCTCGCGTAGCCGGTAATCGAGACGATCACCAAACGCGGGTTGTGCGCCCACAACTCCTGCGGGGCCAGCCCCAACCGCGCCAGTGTGCCGGGGCGAAACCCCTCGATGAGCGCGTCGCTTCTGGTCACCTGCGCGAGCAGCCAGGCGCGCCCCCCGTCGGTTTTGAGATCCACCTCAACGACGCGCTTCGCAGCGTTGAGCAGGCGGTAAAAATGTGCGCCGGCGTTGCCGCCGTTTTCTGTCCGCGACTCAGGCGATGTACCCAGTTCCCGCGCCGGATCGCCACCGGGCGGTTCCACCTTGATCACTTCGGCACCGAGCTGCGCCAGACGCATCGTCGCAAACGGCCCGGGCAGCAGCAACGACAGGTCGAGGATGCGCCAGTCGGAGAGAAACGACATCATTTTCACTGGGATCAACGCGCGAGTTTGGCGGCCGATCGAGGAAACTGCCGGTGGCCAAGAAACGGCATCATCGTGGCGTGGCCTGCCGCAAACTGGTCAAAAAGAAACGATCATCACTGCCCGCTTTGCTCAAGAGTGCAAAGCCTTCCGAAAATGACAACGTGGCCGGAAACAAACGCAGTGACACCATAGCAATCCACCCAGGCGGCGCCGCTTGCGTTCAGTCATAACGGCGCCGATCGTCGATCACTTTGCCGTCGTTGGGCAACGAGCCCAGCGCAAGCAGCACCACCTCGGTGCGCAGCTTGGTCACTTCCCGGGCGCGCGCCGCGATCGCCTCCGCTAGCCCCTCGGTGTGTGATCGCACCTCGCACTCCAGGGTCAGCTGGTCGTGCGCGTTTGGGTTGGTGATCACTAGGCGTGCCCGCATCACCTCGGCAAACGGTGCGATGATCTCTTTGACTTGCGACGGATGCACGAACATGCCACGCACTTTGGTCGTTTGATCGGCGCGACCGAGCCAGCCACGCAAGCGCATGTTGGTGCGACCGCAGGGCGAAACCCCGGGCAGCACCGCGATGAATTCATCGCCGCCGTAGCGGATCGCCCATGCCGTCTGCG
>FWWM01012329.1_pt1 | contig 14276 bp, 15 predicted proteins | sample 2228351 | NCBI WGS metagenome assembly FWWM01 (sample SAMEA103939774, study PRJEB20133) | metagenome | reverse complement strand
CCACGTAATCATCTCATACAGCGTGTGCTCCACCGACTCGCGGGCGATGTAGCCGTGCGATTCGTGGGGGAGAGCCACGTAACGCACCGTGCCGCCGTTGCCTTTGATGGCGTGGAACAGTCGCTCGCTCTGGATGGGAAACGTGCCGGGGTTGTTGTCGGCTTCGCCGTGAATCAGCAGAATCGGCTCGTTGATTTTATGCGCGAACATGAATGGCGAGACTTTGATGTAAAGTTCGGGCGCTTCCCAAATCGTGCGGCGTTCGCTCTGAAAACCGAACGGCGTCAGCGTACGATTGTAGGCTCCGCTGCGGGCGATGCCAGCGCGGAACAGGTCGCAGTGCGCGAGAAGATTCGCGGTCATGAACGCGCCGTAACTGTGTCCGCCGACGCCGACGCGGTTGGGGTCGGTGACGCCCAACTCCACTGCCTTGTCAATCGCAGCCTGAGCGTTGGAGACGATTTGTTCAATGAAAGTGTTGTTCACCGTTTCCGGGTCGCCGACGACGGGCATGGCGGCGTTGTCCAGCACGGCGTAGCCTTGCGTCAAAAAGAAGAGGTGCGAGATGCCGCTGATGAGGGTGAACTGATGGGGTGAACCGGACACCTGCCCCGCTGTGCCCGCGTCGGTGAACTCCATCGGATATGCCCAGACCACAGTGGGCAGCCGCTGACCGGGTTGGTAGTCCGCTGGCAAGTAGAGCGTGAATGACAGCGGCACGCCGTCAGCGCGTTTGTAAGTGACGAGTTGTTTTTTGATGCCGCGCAGTTGCGGCGCAGGGTCGGGGAAGTTCGTCAGGGCAACCTTTTGAGGTGAGGGGTTCACTGTCCGCAGAAAATAGTTCGGCGGGTCGTTAGGCGTTTCATAGCGCGTGATGAAACGCGAGCCGTCGTCCGCAACGAGAGCGACAACCGATTCATAACTCTTCTCATCACAGCGGAAAAGCCGCTCTGACCTCAGCGCAGTCAAATCAAAGCGGTCAAGGAACGGACGGTCGCCCTGCGGCGTTGCCCCTTGTCCGCTGAGAAAGATGTGGTTGCCGTGCTGCCACATCACGCTCTGACCGTTGGGCAGCGGGCGCATGACGGGCGAGCCGGGGTTGTTGTAGCGGTCTTGGCTGGACAGGTCCCACACCAAACGCGGCGGCTGGCTGGGGTTGTCGGCGTTGATGAGAAACGTGCGACTCCATCGGCGGTCGCGGTCAAACTCGCGCAGGAATGCCAGTCCCTTTTCACCCCATGTGATGCCGGAGTAGCGATGTTCGGTTTTCGCCAGTTCCACAGGGTGCGCTTGGAACGGCGATTTCAACGTCAGCACGCGGTCGCGGTGGGGGACTTTTTTGCGCGGGTCGCCGTCGTCCAGAGCCTCCACCCACACCAGCGTCGCCGGTTCGGTGGGACGCCAGTGAACGCTGCGCGGTCCGGTCAGCACGCCGTCAATCGGCACGTTCTCTGCGAGCGGCAGACTGGCGACTTTGTGCTCGACTTTGCCGCTGAGGTTCCACACCTCGATTTCGCGGGGAAACGCAAACGCGGGCAGCAAGTAGGAGTAAGGACGATGCAGGCGCACAATGAGAAGGTGCTTGCCGTCGGGCGACGGCTCTGCTGAAGCGAAGATAGAAGGCTTACCGACAGGGACGATTCTGGTGGCTGGGGGAATCGTGACGAGAACCAACTGCGAAGTCGCATAGTAATCGAACAGGTCCTCATCGTGCGCGTCCTGCAAGAGGTCTTGAAAGGTGCGCACGGGTGCGGGTTTGCCGGAACTTTCCTGAATCGTCGGTCCCGTCGGAGCCGGGGGCGATGCGGGTGGCTTGCCGCGAGTGGGCACAATCGTTTGACACAACAGCGTGCGGCTGTCGGGCATCCACTGGAATGCCGAACCGTACGCCGCGTTGAGCGTCACGCCGTTCACACGGCGCACCGCGCCCGTTGTCGCATCGCCTATGTAGAGTTCAATCGCCGTCGACGTAGTGTTCGTGAACGCGAACCGCTTGCCATCCGGCGACCAGGACGGGAAGCCGAGGCGCGGATTGGTGGGGACTTTGATTTTCTGTTCCTTCCCATTCGCTATCGTCTTCAACGTCAATCCGACGATGCGTGGCGGGTTGTGCGGTCCGTTCGTGTTGGGATTGATGCGCAACCCTGCCAGCCGCAACATCGGCTGGGCGAGGTCAGCAATGCGCGGATAACGCACGCCCTGCGCGAGCAGCAACTTATCGCGGGTTGGGCTGACGGACACCACGGGCGTCGGCGGTGCGTCAAGGATGTCGGTGATGACTTTTGACGGGCGTTGGTACTTGGGCGTCTCCGCTAACGCCCCCCAACACAAAACAACCAAAGCCAATATGAGAATTGCGGGGCGATGCTTGACGAGGTCACACATAAGTCCTCCTTGTCTTTTACGTATTGCGTTTCATGTTTGCTGTATGATACCACCTCTCAAAACTGTCGTCAAACGTTTGCATCTTCCCTACCGATTCGGATATAATAAGGGGCGTGGACATCACGCTCTTTGATTACAACCTTCCTACCGAACTGATCGCACAAGAGCCGCTGCGCGAACGCGACCAGTCGCGGCTGCTCGTGTTGGAGCGAACGACGGGCGCGATACAGCACCGGCGTTTTTTTGAAATCGGCGAGTTTCTCAGGACGGGCGATTTGTTGGTGATGAACGACACCCGCGTATTCCGCGCGCGGCTGCACGGGCGCAAGGAGCCGACGGGTGGGAAAGTGGAGGTGCTGCTACTGCGCGAAGTGGAGACGGGGCGGTGGGAGGCGCTGGTCAAGCCGGGGCGGAACGCGAAGGTGGGCGACACGCTGTCGTTCGGCGATGGCGCGGTGTTCGTTCAAGTTGAAGACCGCACCGACTTCGGCGGACGGTTGCTGCGGGTGGAGGACGCGCGGGACTTTCGTGAGAAACTGCGCGTGATTGGCGAAGTGCCGACGCCGCCCTACATCCATCGTCCCGTTTCGGACGAAAGCGAATATCAAACGGTTTACGCCCGTGAGGAAGGCTCGGCGGCGGCGCCGACGGCGGGGTTTCATTTCACGACCGCGCTGTTGGAGCGACTGCGAGCGCAGGGCGTGGAGCAGGCGTTCGTGACGCTGCACGTCGGCATTGATACGTTCCGCCCGATTCACGAGAAACAGGTTGAGCAACACCAGATGCACGCGGAGTTTTACTCCGTGCCCGCCGCGACAGCGGAGGCGATTGAGCGAACGCGGCAGCGGGGCGGGCGTGTCATTGCCGTTGGCACGACGACGGTGCGGACGTTGGAATCGGCGGCGCGAGAGAAGTCAATGGGTCAATGGGTCAATGGGTCAATGGGTCAAGAGAGAACGGTGGCAGAGGGGGCGGGATGGACGCGGTTGTTCATCACGCCGGGGTATGGGTTCCGCGTCGTGGACGCGATGGTGACGAACTTTCACCTACCGCGCTCGACGTTGGTAGTGTTGGTGTCGGCTTTTGCAGGCAGGGAGAACATCTTAGGGGCTTACAGCGAAGCAGTGCAGCGTCGCTATCGCTTTTACAGTTTTGGCGACGCAATGTTGATTCTGTGACGTGAAGCGTGAAGCGTGAAACGGGATGCAAAGATACAAGGATGCAAAGATGCAACGGCTTGTATCCCTGCATCCCTGCATCCTTGCATCCCATTTCACGCTTCACGTTTCACGCTTTACTCTACGTGGCTTTGCAGCAGAAGGAGAGGCAGAACTCATGGCAGCCGGGAACACGCAAAGATGGAAGACCTTAGCCGAATGGCGTAAATACGTCGAGCAGTTAGCGCAGCGGGTGGAGGAAACGACGTCTCAAGGCAACGGACAGCCATCAGCGCAGTTGGGGCAGAACGCAGCCGCGCAACGGACGGACACCCACCGACGGAAAGGCAAACAACGCAAATCTCCGATGACGAAGGAGGAACTGCTGAGACGGTTGCTGGACCCGATTCTGACCTTGCAGGAAACTGCCATCATTTTAGAGGTCAGTCCGGCAACGGTACGACGCTATGCGAACGAAAAGGGCGAAAGAAGATTGAACTGCCTGCGCACCAGCGGTCAGCAGCGGCGGTTTCGGTTGTCCGACGTGCTGGCGTTTGAGGAGCAGTTGCGTCAGGACGCGCGGCGGGGGGGCAAGAACGGTAAGGCGTCGTCGTTCCGTCTGCGCCCGCAACCACAGAAGCCTAACGCGACGACACCTATCATACGCCCGCCCATACGGTTCAGCGATTGAGAGAGAATTCCCTTGAATCCAGACGAATATCGGACAATGTACGATTGGGAGGAACACTACTGGTGGTACGTCGGACGACGCGCCATCGTGGGTTCTCTCCTGTCTGGATTGACAAGGCATCTCGACCGTCCGCGTATTATAGACGTAGGCTGCGGCACGGGAGCCAATCTCACTTTACTGGAGCAGTTCGGGGACGTGATCGGTTTGGACTCGGAGATGTTGGCGCTGTCTTTCTGTCAACAGCGCCAACATCCCCTTCTCGTGCAAGCCTCGGCGACATCGCTGCCCTTCGCAGACGCTTCCGCGGACGTCATCACAACGTTGGACGTGTTGGAACACCTGGAGGATGACGTCGGAGCGTTATCCGAACTGCATCGCATCCTGCGACCGGGAGGTTACCTGCTGGCGACCGTGCCCGCCTATCAGTGGTTGTGGAGCGAACACGACGAGGCGCTGCACCACAAGCGTCGTTACGTGGCGCGCGAGTTGCGACGCAAGGTGGAAGAAGCGGGGCTGCAAATCGTCAAACTCAGTTACGCCATTAGCGCGGTGTTGCCCATCATTGCCGCGTTTCGTCTCGCCCAGCGCTTGCGCCCGCGCACGGGCGCACCGAAAACGGCGCACATTCGGTTGCCGCGTCCGCTCAATCAACTCCTCGTCGCTTATCTCAAGTGCGAAGCCTTCACCCTGCGCTTCGCCAGTTTGCCCTGCGGCGTTTCCTTGGTCTGCGTGGCGCAGAAACCTCCCCTCGTCGCAGAAACCGTCCGAGCGCGTGGCGTTCAACGAGCGCATGACGTATTAGCGGTAGAGTCTTAAACCGTGACGGCGACGCAGGTCGTCGTGCGCGTCACGCCGTCGAGCGACTGCACCTTGTCCGTCACCAGCTTGCCGAGGTTGTTGAGGTTGTTCGATTCGAGGGTGACAATCGCATCGTGCGGTCCCGTCACCGCGTCCACGCCCGTCACGCCCGTCACGCCGCTCAATGCCTTCACGATGCTGCCAACCTTTCCCGGAGCCGCATCAATCAGAACGTACGCTTTGACTGCCATATCCTTGACCTCCTCTCGTAACCTTATGGCTGTCACTTTAACACAAATCAAACCGAAGGACAAGAGAGGTGGGCAGCCCCAAAAAAAATCTTAAAATCACTCTTGACAACCTAGGCTCATCGGGTGTAGAATGAGAGCGACTCATGACGCAGCATTAACAACAAAGAACAATTGACAGCAACGGTCGAAGAAACGCGAGGTGCATTTATGGAAACAGTCAGTCTGGAAGTCAAAATCCCTGCCTCCCTCCTTTTCACCGTCCAGAAGTCGCGCAAGGAAATCGAGCAAGACGTGCAAACGATGCTCGCCCTGCAACTGTTCCGCGACCGCCAAATCTCCGCTGGCGAAGCCGCCGAATTAGCAGGCATGAAGTTAGCCGACTTCATGGCAGCCGTGCGTCAACAAAGTCCTTCTCTCGTCCAGATGCCGAGCAATCACTCCTCCGCCGTCAAGCGCACCGAGCGCAAGCGCAAACCCGTTTCCACCAACGGGCAGAAGAATCTGTTCTCCGACGCGAAATCCAACGGCGTCCTTCCCCTCGCGGCGCAAGCCAAGCGATAAACCGTAAGCCACTTGCATGGGAGGATGGGAGGATGAGGGGATGGGAGTTATTCCGCCCCTACTCCCATACTCCCGTAACGCCGTTTGACAACCCTCCCCCAAGCCGCTATAATGACGGCGATACGAATGACTGTATTGCGTCAGGGAGCAGTGGCATGGTGCAGGAACTCCAAATTTTTCAGCAGCACCTATCGAAGACGGGAAAGAAAGTCACCCAGGAACGCATCGAGATTGCGAAAGCCTTTCTGTCAACGGGGGGGCACATCACGGCGGACGAACTCCTTCAGAAGTTGCAGCAATCTGGCGTGGAGGTGGGACGCGCGACGCTGTATCGAACCTTAGCCGTGCTGTGCGAAGCGGGGCTGGCGGTGAAGCGGCAGTTCGATGAAGGCACGGCGCGCTACGAGCGCCTCTACGGGCACAAGCGCCACGACCACCTCGTTTGCACGCGCTGCGGCAAAATCATCGAGTTTGAAAGCCCCTTGATTGAACGGGTTCAGCAGGAAGTGTTTCTGGAGCACGATTTCCTCGCTCACAGTCGTCGGCTGGAACTGTATGGTTTATGCAAGGAATGTCGGGAGTGAATGACCACAGGACGACTGACCCCAGGACTCCAAGGTCAGTGGGCAGTGGGCAGTGGACAGTGGACAGTGAAACTCACCGTTGCTTCCGAAAGTCGTCAGATTGACCAGACCGCCATTCAGCAGTTAGGGATGCCTTCACTGGTGCTGATGGAGAACGCGGGGTTGCGCGTGGTGGAGAGCATCGAGGCGAAGATGGGGAGCGTGCGCGGCAGGCGGGTCGTCGTCGTGTGCGGCAAGGGCAACAACGGCGGCGACGGGTTCGTAGTGGCGCGGCACCTTGTCAACGCGGGCGCGGAGGTGCGGACGTTCCTCGCGGCGTCAAAACAGGACGTGCGTGACGATGCGCTGGCGAACCTGAACTTCGCCGCCGCCATGAACGTTCCCATCACGGAACTCACCAACGAGCGCAGAACGGGCGCGGTGGAGCGGGCGATTGCGCCTGCTCATCTCATCGTAGATGCTCTGCTGGGCACGGGCGTCAGCGGGACGGTGCGCGGCGTGATGAGCAAAGTCATTCCGCTCCTCAACGCTGCTGACGCACCAGTGGTGGCGGTGGACGTTCCTTCAGGAATCAACTCCGACACGGGCGCAATTCTGGGCGCGGCGGTGCGCGCGACGTGGACGGTTACACTTGGTCTGCCCAAGCGCGGGCTGCTGTTGTATCCCGGTGCGGAATACGCGGGAGAAATTCACGTCGGCGATTTGGGCGTTCCCAAGTCTTTGATTGAAGGCGACCATCTGCACACGAACGTCACGACGCCTGACCTCGTGCGGGCATGGCTGCCGCCGCGCCCGCCGACGGCGCACAAAGGCGACTTCGGGCGCGCGCTCATCGTGGGCGGTTCGGCGGGGATGTTGGGGGCGGTGTTACTCGCGGGACGCGCCGCGCTGCGCGCGGGCGCGGGGCTGGTGACATTAGGTGTGCCGCAGAGCCTCAACCTCGCCGCGAAAGCCGCGCTGCTGGAGGCGACGACGCTGCCGCTGCCCGAATCCGAGTGGCAGACATTGAACCCGACAGCGTTGGTGGAGATTCTATCGTTGTTGCCGCGCATGGACGCGCTGGCAGTGGGACCGGGGCTATCGCGGGATGCTGGCACTGCCCTATTTGCGCGGCAACTGGCTCGCAAGGCGCGTCTGCCCCTTGTGATTGACGCCGACGGCATCGTCGCCTTCGCGGGCGAGCAGCGGGTAGAATTGAAGAAACGCCGCGCGCCAACCGTGCTCACACCGCACCCCGGCGAAATGGCGGCACTGCTGGGCACGTCCACGGACGCGGTGCAAAACGACCGCATCGCTGCCGCGCTGCAAGCCGCCAACGACTGCGGCGCGGTCGTCGTGCTCAAAGGCGCGCGGAGCATCGTCGCCGCGCCGAACGGTGAAGTTTATGTCAACCCCACCGGCAACGCGGGCATGGCAACGGGCGGCAGCGGCGATGTGCTGACGGGCTTGATTGCCGCATTGCTTGCGCAAGGTTTGGACGCGCTCAAAGCCGCTGTCGTGGGAACGTATCTGCACGGACTCGCGGGCGATTTGGCGGCGGCGGAGAAAGGTCAGCCCAGCCTCATCGCGGGCGACCTGAACGAGTTTCTGCCAGCAGCGTTTGAGAAAGTTCAGATGTTGCACGAAAAGCGATGGGTGACGCCACGATTGTATCGGTTGGTGTAAGCGAGGGTTAACGGTTGATGGATGGTCCGTTCATTAACCGTCAACCATCGCCGTATGTTGTCGTACGCTGTGGACGATTCCTCGCAAGAGGGAATGGCTGCAATTGCCCGATGCGGTGAAGGTTGACGAGCGGTTGAAAGAGGCTCTGTCGGACGCCATGCTGCACGGCGGCGGGGGCGCACGCGACCAGTGGACGTGGGGCTGTGTTGCGCTGGACAATGACGCGATGGATGAACTGTTTGAGTTACTGCCGCTGGGAACGGCGGTGAAGGTGCTGCCGGTGGAGAAAGACGAATGAGGTGAGATCCATGTCAACGCTCAGTAAGAATCCCTACTTCGTGCAAGTGCGCGAGTGCTTCCCCAAATTGCCTTCGCCTCAGCAAGCCGAACTGGCAGCACGCACGCGACGTTACACGGTGGAGGTCGAGAAGCGTATCAAAAAGGTTCTGCGTCCGCGAACCGTCGAGGATGAGAGAGGTTATGTGGTGAGCGATGCGCGCTCTGAGAACTACGGCTATGGGCGCACACGCGAAGAAGCGTGGGAAGACTACTACCTTTCGTTAGTCGAAGACTACGAAATCCTGTCGTCGGCAGACGCATTGAGTGAACACTTGCAGCAATGCCTGTCCTACTTGCGGCAGGTTTTTGAAGGAGAAATTTGATGCCTGTTTCTGCGCGTCTGCTGGACGGCATTTTGCTCAATAAACTCGGTTTCACGCGCCGTGACAGTCATCACGTCTTTTATGAGTTGCGAATTCAAGGGCAGTTGGCGCGTCGCACGAAAATATCACACAGCGCGCGGGACTTGTCCGATAAACTGCTGTCCGCGATTGCCCGGCAGATAGGCGTAACGCGACAGCAATTGTTGGACATCATTGCTTGTCACATTGACCGTGACGGTTATCTGAGGTTGCTGGGATTATGAAGGAGGCTTGTTATGGCTCTACTGATGGGCATTGACATTGGCACAACCAGCACACGAACTATCGTCGTTGACGAACAGGGAACATTGATTGCGTCGGCGGTGGAGGAGTATCCGCTCTACAACCCCAAGCCGCTGTGGTCGGAGCAGGATCCCGAAGATTGGTGGCGGGCGACGCGGAATACAATTCAGCGTGTGTTGGCGCATCCCGACGTGAACGCGGACGACCTCAAGGGCATCGGACTGTCGGGGCAGATGCACGGCTTGGTGATGCTGGATAAAAACCACAACGTCCTGCGTCCCGCGATTCTGTGGAACGACCAGCGCACGGCGGAACAGTGCGCGTGGATTACGGAAAAGGTCGGCAAGGACGTGCTCGTGCGGCAAACGTGCAATCCCGTGTTGACGGGCTTCACCGCGCCGAAAATTGTCTGGGTGCGGCAGAACGAGCCAGAGGTGGCCGACCAAGCCGTGATGATGCTGTTGCCGAAGGATTACGTGCGGTTTCGTTTGACGGGCGAGTTTGCGACGGAGGTTTCTGATGCGTCGGGCACGAGTTTGTTTGACGTGCCGAACCGCCGCTGGTCGAAGGCAATTCTGGAAAAGTTGGAGATTCCCGAAGCGCATCTGCCGAAGTCTTACGAATCGCCCGAAGTCAGCGGCAAGATTTCCAGAGCCGTCGCTGAAGAAACGGGTTTGCGTGAAGGCACGCCTGTTGTGGGCGGCGGCGGCGATCAAGCGGCAGGCGCGGTCGGCAACGGCATCGTGCGCAGCGGCGTCATCTCGGTCACGACGGGAACGTCGGGCGTTGTGTTCGCGTTCGCCGACACGCCCGCCACGGACCCGCAATTGCGCACGCACACCTTCTGTCACGCGGTGCCGGGCAAGTGGCACGTCATGGGCGTCATGCTCTCGGCGGGCGGCTCGCTGCGCTGGTTCCGCGATGCGCTCTGCTCGGAGGAAGTCGCGGTGGCGCGGCGCATGGAGATTGACCCCTATGGTCTCATCGTCGCCGAGGCGTGGAACGCGCCGGTGGGTTGCGAAGGTCTCATCTTTCTGCCCTACCTGACCGGCGAACGCACGCCCTACCCCGACCCGCACGCGCGCGGCGTGTTCTTTGGGTTGACGCTGCGGCACAGCAAGGCGCACATCGCGCGCGCGATTTTGGAAGGCGTCGCGTTTGGGTTGCGCGATTCGTTGGAGATACTGAAAGAGATGAAAGTGCCCATCGGCGAAATCCGCGCCTCGGGGGGCGGCGCGCGCAGCGTTCACTGGCGGCAGATTCAAGCCGACGTGAACGGGATGCCGATGTCGGTCATCAACGTGGATGAAGGTCCCGCGTTGGGCGTCGCGCTGCTGGCGGGCGTCGGCGCGGGCGTCTACGGCAGCGTTGAGGAAGCCTGCGACGCCGTAATTCGAACGGTCTCCGTTATGGAGCCGATTGCCGACAACACGAAGATCTACGACGGCTACTACGCCGTCTACCGCGCGCTTTATGCGTCGCTGAAAGAACGGTTTCAAGACGTTACGCGGCTGGTGGGGCAATAGAGTAATGGAGTGTTGGAGTGTTGGAGTGATGGAACGATGCCAACACTCCATTACTCCATTACTCCATTACTCCATTACTCCATTACTCCATTACTCCATTACTCCATTACTCCATGCCGTTGGGGTTCTTGCCTTGCCTGCGAAGACGGTCTTAGTTGTTGATGATGACGTCGCCATCGTGTCGCTGCTCCGCGCCAATTTAGAGATGTCAGGGTATCGCGTTGACGTGGCGTATGATGGTCTGGAAGCCCTTGAAAAGATTCAAGCGGAGATGCCCGACCTCGTCATCCTCGACATCCAGATGCCGCGTCTGAGCGGATGGGACGTGCTCCGGGACTTGCGCCATCACGCGAAAACGGAGACGCTACCCGTCATCATGCTGACCATTTTGGGCGACAGCGAGAACATCACACGCGGCTGGCGCGCAGGCGTGGATTGTTACATCCCTAAGCCGTTCAACGTCGACGAAGTGCTGGCGATGGTTGCACGGCTGTTGGAAGTGTCGGATGAGACATTGTTTATGAGTGAGCAGTGAGTTCCATGCGCAAGAATCGCAACCGCTACCTCTTTTCTCCTCAAACTCCCACGCGGCAGTTCGCGCCGTTTGAAGCCGAAGGGTTTGCGCATCCCGTCATCGGCGTCGTTTACGACGGCGCGGAGGCGTCGCAGGGCGTGCCATTGGGCGGACTGGGCACGGGCTACGTTGACTTCAATGCCAATGGCACGTTGGGCAAATGCACCCTCTTCAACTCTTTTCCGCAGCCGCGCAATTTGAACGCGCCGTTTCTGTCTCTGACCTACGGCAGTGCGGTGCGCATGTTGACGGCGACGCCGCCGGAGGGAATACGTGGGGCGCAGCGGATTCTTTACTGGGGACACTTCCCGGTTGCCGACGCGCAGTTTGAATTGGACATTCCGCTGGAGGTCAACGTGCGTGCGTGGTCGCCGTTCGTTCCGGGAGATGCCGACGCTTCCAACGTTCCCGCTGCTATTTTTGAAGTGAGCGTGCGTAACACGGCGAATCGGACGGAAAGCCTCTGCCTCTCTTTCACCTTTCCCGGTCCGACGCCGCGGCAGGGCGAGACGTTTGCGCGGCAGACGCTGACGCCGTTGGAGGATGAATTCGCGGGCGTGTCCGTAACGCACGGCGCGGGCGGTTACGTTCTGGGGCTGGCAGATTCTGAGGGAGAAATCTGGTGGCACGGCGCGCCCATCGGCACGGAGCAAATTCCGTGGGAGCGCATGGCGGACCCCGACGTTCCCGACGTCGACCCACACGAGCCGGGCGCGACCCTCAGCATTGTGCTGCAACTCCGCCCCCACCAGACGGAGGATTTGTCATTCATCCTCGCGTGGTTCTACCCGCGCTTCCGCGACAGCGATGCCATGCCGCTCAAGCACCGTTACGCGACGAGGTTCAACAGCGCGAAAGACGTGGCGTTGTTCGTTGACCGACATCACGACGACCTGCTGCGCCGCACGCTCGCGTGGCAAAGCGCGATTTATCAAAGTGACCAACCCGACTGGCTCAAAGACGCGCTCATCAACGGGCTTTACAGTTTGGCGAAAATACGTTCTGGCTGCACAGCGATTTGCCCGATGACTGGTGGGGACCGCAGGGCTTGTTCACGCACAGCGAGTCGTTCACCGGCTGCCCCATCACCGAAACGATGGTGTGCCGTTTTCACGGGCATTTTCCTCTTCTGTTTCTGTTTCCTGAACTGGAACTGACCACGCTGCGCGCCTTCGCGCACTACCAGTTGAAGTCCGGCGAAATCCCCTTCTCGTTCGGACGACCCACCGGACACTTCCGCCCGCACTATTACTGTCAGCACCCGCTCGACTCGGCGCAATACGTCCAGTTGGTCTATCGCTATTATCAACGTATTCGGAGCCGCGACAGGGAGGGAGCGGTCTTCCTCCGCGAATTCTATCCCTCCATCAAAGACGCCGTGCGCTTCTGCAAGCGACTGGACACCGACAGCGATGGACTGGTCAACGACCACCCGCACGCGCCGCCGGGCGAGATGTGGCCTGCGAACCAGTTCTACGACATCTGGCCTTGGCACGGCACGTCGGCTTACGTCGCGGGGACGTGGCTGGCGACGCTGCGTTGCGCGGAGGCGATGGCGGAGGCGATGGGAGATCAGGAATTCGCCGCCGACTGCCGCGTGTGGTTCGCGCGCGGGATGAAGTCCTACGAGGAGAAGTTATGGACGGGCAAATACTATCGGCTCTACAACGAGCCAGAAACTGGGCGCGCCTCCGATGTGTGCCTGTTCAACCAACTGATGGGCGAATGGTGCAGCCGCGTCGCGGGCTTGGGCGGACTGTTCCCCGAAAAGCGCGTGAAGAGCGCGCTGCAATCGCTATTGCGATTGAACGTGAAAGCAGGCAAATATCTCCCCTGCAACGGCGCGACGCCAGACGCACAGCCGTATCGCAGCCGCCCCGACGCGGACGCCAACGACCACTCCACCGGCTGCTTCGTCGGCGAGAACCTCTGCGCTGCGATGACCATGATTTACAACGGACGCGAAAAAGAAGGCTTAGAAATCGCCCGCAAAATCTACGAAGCCATCGCCCTTCGCCACGCGACGCCTTGGAACTGGCACTGCCTCCTCGCCTCCGATGACGGGCGACCCGTGTGGGGCTTGGACTATTACAGCAACATGGTCATCTGGGCGCTGCCGATGGCGTTGGCGCAAAAGGGGATTGGGGAGTTTGTGGAGGGGGAGTGGTTGAGTGAGGTGCTGCAAGCGGGGCGGGGTGAAGATTAGCATTGCCGCTTTACGGGCAGCGCAAAAAATTCTTGTTTACTTTGCAAAGATTCGTGCTAAGTAGGTGTTCATAAATTCTGTCATCGGCTGAGATTCTTCGCTTCGCTCAGAATGACAACTTTTAGCCCAAAACCTGTCATTCTGAGCGAAGCGAAGAATCTCGTCAGGTGACAAAACTTCTGGCGACCTACTTAGTTGAACCTTACCGGAATCGGAGGTTCAACCTTCAGTGATGTGCCGTTGCGGATTCTGGACAACAGTGATGACCCGGATGTCCAGACGACGCAACGGCGCATCAGTGTTCATTTGCGGGGACGGAATCGGCGACAGGACCGGCATATCCGCGTCCAGAGAAGCCAAAGCGTTCGTTGACTGGATTAACGGCGCGGCGTTGAAGGAACGCCTCAAATCCGCCACGCCCCAGGGACAACCCGACGAGAAACAGTTTGCCGACCAGGTGATGCCCATTCTCGTGAAGAACTGCGCGTCCGTCTGTCACGGCGGCAAGAACCCGATGGCAAAGGCGGCGTTCCCGGAGGGAGAGAGGAACTTTTGAGATAGGCTCTTATCTTATGGAGACGTCTCCGGCTCGGTTTAACACATTGCGAAGACGGGTACAACGAAGATAAAATTGGTGTAGAGTGAGAAGGGGACGCCCATGGCTTGGCTTGACACGGGACGAACAGAAACTGTCCAATATCAATTCACGCTCACTGCCCGTCACGCCGGGGGCTTCGGATACCCGAATCCCCCTCCCGTCTGCGAAGGGGGAGCGCGTATTCAGGGACCACAGTTCGAGGCGCAGTTGGTTTCCGAAAAGGCTAACGTGCGGGGGGGCACGAGTTTTTTCAGACTCTCTATCCTTTTCCCAAGCAGCGCTGCTTGGGTGTTCCGCAGCATCCCTGGGCCTGACCCTTTTCCGGCGCGCGAGCGC
>FWWM01012327.1_pt1 | contig 14278 bp, 14 predicted proteins | sample 2228351 | NCBI WGS metagenome assembly FWWM01 (sample SAMEA103939774, study PRJEB20133) | metagenome | reverse complement strand
CTCGCCGTCGTCGCCTCCGTCCGCGATCCGGCCATCCTCGACCCCGACCAGCCCATCGTCCAGACCATCCTCCGCTATACCGCGCCCGAAAGCCCCCATCGCAACGACCTCCAGGTAGAGGCCTTCTCGTTTTCGCCGCGCGGCGGTGAACTGACCACCATTGCCGTCGCCGCCGTGCTCGAGCAGGTCAACGGAACCGGTACACTGCGCCTGCCGTCCGCCGACCCGCACACCGCGCCCATCATCGAGAACCGATTCTGTGAAGACCCGGAAGACCGCCGTCGCCTGCGTGCCGCCTTCCGCGACGCCCTCCGCTTCGTCACCTCCGGTCCTCTGCGCGCCCTCGTCGACCGCGTCATCTTCCCGGATGTCACGCGAGACCTCCCCGATGACGCCCTCGATCGCCTGCTGCTCCGGCTTGCCGCCAGCGGCTACCACCCCTGCGCCACCGCGCCCATGGGCCCCGCCGATGACCCGGGCGCCGTCGTCGACCAGTTCGGCCGCGCGCACGGGCTCGAAGGCCTCATCGTCGCCGACGCCAGCATCATGCCCACCGTCCCGCGGGCCAACACCAACCTCACCAGCATCATGATCGGCGAGATGGTCGGCGAGTGGCTCCGCACCGAACCCGCCCGCTACGGCCTCTAGCCCTCACGCCGGCCGGAAGTACGGCAGCGAAATCTCCTCCGTCACATCGTCGAATACCACCTCCAGCCGCATCCCGATCCGCACCGCATCCGGGTCCACCTCCACCAGGCGCGAGGTCATCCGCGGCCCCTCGTCCAGCTCCACCACCGCGATGACGAACGGCACATCCTGCTCGAAATCCGGCGAGGTCGGCCTCCGCGCAACTGTGTAGCTGTACAGCGTTCCCCGCCCCGACGCCTCGATCCACTCCAGCCGGTTCGAAAGGCACCGCGGGCAGTGCGAACGCGCGTAATAGAACACATGCCCGCGCTCACACCGCTGCAGTACCAAGCGATGCTGCCGGGCCCCTTCCCAAAACGGCTGCGAGATCGGCGTTGGCACCGGCAGCGGTTCGATGTTCGTTCGATATCTCGGCATGCGATTACTCCCCCCGCAGAATCAGCGACACCTGCTCGCTCATCAGGCCCCCATTCCCGTGGACAAACACGGTGTCGCACCGCTTGAGCTGGCGCTCGCCCGCCCGTCCCGTAATCTGCAGGTACGCCTCCGTTACGTGCGACATCCCGCCGGCCATCCCGGCCTGCCCAAAGCTCAGCTGGCCTCCGTGGGTGTTCATCGGGAAATCCCCGCGGAACGTCAGGTCGTGCTCCTGGACGAAGCGGCCCGCCTCCCCCTTCGGGCAGAACCCCGCGTCCTCCAGCGTCAGCAACACGGTGATGGTGTAACAGTCGTACAGCGAGGCCAGGTCAATCTCCGAACGCTTCACCCCGGCCATCGCAAATGCACGGTCCGCCGCCGCCTTGATAGGCGTCTCAGTGAAGCTTGGGTCATACGTCACCGAGAGGTGCGTCGTGTGCTCCCCGCCGCCGATGATGTACGCCGGCCGGTGCCGCGCGCGCTTCGCCTTCTCCTTCGAGGTCACCACCACCGCAGCACCCCCGAAGCACGGCATCACGATCTCGAGCATGTGCAGCGGGTCCACGATGACCGGCGAATTCAACACATCCTCGATATCGATCGGCTCGCGGAAGACGGCCTTCGGGTTCGCCGTCGCGTTCGTCCGCTGGTCGACGGCCACCTTCGCCCGCTGCTCATCGGTCAGCCCAAACTCGTACGCGTACCGGTTGGCGATCATCGCATACGCGTAGTTCTGGCCCACCGCGCCAAACGGGTAGTCAAACTCGCCCATCGGCGATCCCCACGCACCCATCCGGAAGGTCGGCCCGCCGCCCTTTGGGTTCTTCGGCCGCGGCAGCGTGTGGACAATGCACAGCGCCGTCTCGCACAGCCCGAGCTCGATCGCCATCGCCGCCCGCAGCACCTCGCCGGCGCCCGTCGCCCCGCCCAGGTCCACCACCTCGCTCAGGTGCGACCCAATCCCCAGGTACTCCGTCAGGTGGCCCGGTGCGAATAGCCCGCCCGACTCCGCTACATGGCCTGTCATCAGGGCGTCCACGTCGCCGTGCTCGAAGCCGGCATCCTCCAGCGCCAGACTGGCCAGCTCCGCGTACGCCTCCAGCCCCATCCACGTGCGGTCGGGGCGCCGCACCGGGGCAAACTCGGCAATGCCAACAATCGCGGCTTCGCCGCGCAGTCCTCGCATCTCCACGCCTCCTTCAGGGTAGAACGCGCCCGCATCCTACCCGCCGCATCCGCTCTGCGCGATTCCTGGCCCCCCGTTTCGAACGCTCCCCCGGGCAAAACAAAAGGCCCCCGCAGGGACCTGGCGTGAATCTTGGAGGCGCCAGCCGGATTCGAACCGGCGGTGAAGGTTTTGCAGACCTCTGCCTTACCACTTGGCCATGGCGCCGGGTTCTTCCGTTGGTGCCCAGGGTGAGATTTGAACTCACACGCCTATACAGGCACTGCCCCCTCAAGACAGCGTGTCTGCCATTCCACCACCTGGGCAACGCCACCACATCCTACGAACCATCCCGCTCGAGCCGCAAGCGCCTGAGGGTCGGCGCCCGATTTGGATGGCCTGGCAGGGGTGGCAGGACTCGAACCCGCGACACTCGGTTTTGGAGACCGATGCTCTACCAGCTGAGCTACACCCCTGTCCACCCTCCATCCTAGCAAAGCCGCGCCAACACGGAATCCCCAACCCTCACGCCGCCCGTGGATGCGCCTCCATCGACCCGCACCACGGGCACCGTGGAAACCGTGTCACCCGCGGGGCATCGCAAAACTGGAAGCGCGCCCCGCACCGGTCGCACTCCAGCTTCCGGAACATCTTCCCCTGCGCCACCTTCAGCGCCCATCCATGGAGCTCCCGGCGTTCCTCCGCCACTACGCTACCCTCCTGTCTCCACTATCGACACCATCCCGTAATTCGCGCAGCGTCAGCGGAACAAAACCGCCATCGAACCTATACTTCCCCCAATGCTGACGCCCCGCCACCTCCTCAGTTCCGCCCAGCTCACCGCCGAGGAAACCGCCTACCTCCTCGATCTCGCCGCAGCCCTCAAGCGCAAACCCCAGCAGGTCCTCGTCGGCCACCACCTCGCGCTGCTCTTCGAAAAAGCCTCCCTGCGTACCCGCGTCAGCTTCGAAATCGCCATGGACCACCTCGGCGCCTTCACCATGTACCTCGACCCCCGCGAGGTCGGCCTCGGCGAACGCGAAGCCATCCGCGACGTCGCCCGCGTCCTCGCCCGTTACGTCGATATCGTCGCCGTCCGCACCTACGGCCAGTCCATCATCGAAGAGTACGCCCGTTTCTCCTCCATCCCCGTCATCAACGCCCTCACCGATGAAGAGCACCCCTGCCAGGCGCTCGCCGACCTCCTCACCCTCCGCGAGCACCTGGGCGATCTCCGCGGCCGCTCCCTCGCCTTCGTCGGCGATGGCAACAATGTCTCCACCAGCCTCGTCATCACCGCCACCGCCCTCGGCATGGATGTCCGCATCGCCTCGCCCCCCGGCTACCAGCTCCCCGAGTGGGCCATCGTCGAAGCGACCCGCCGGGCCGATGCCTCCGGTGGCCGTTTCCTCCACACCACCGACCCCGTCGAGGCCGTTCGCGACGCCGAGGCCCTCTACACCGACGTCTGGACCTCCATGGGCCAGGAGCGCGAGGCCGAACGCCGCAAAATCGATTTCGCCGCCTACCAGCTCAACGCCGCCCTCGTCGCTCACGCCCGCCCCGGCGCCTACATCATGCACGACCTGCCGGCCCACCGGGGCGAAGAAATCACCGACGACGTCTTCGAATCCCCATCCGCCATCATCTTCGACCAGGCCGAAAACCGCGTCTGGGCCCAGGCCGCCGTCGTCGCCTTCCTTCTCGGCGCCGATTCCCGGGTCGAACGCTGAACCCGCCGTTCCCGCCCGTCGGCGTATCATGAGGCAGCCCTCGCCCCGGGGCCTCCGGCTGCCGCCATGCTCGATACCCAGCACATCCGCGAAGTCCTGCAGCAATTCACCGTCACCAGCGCCATCGATGTCCTCCTCCTCGCGCTGCTCCTCTTCGCCGCCCTGCGCCTCCTCGGCGGCACCCGCGCAATGACCCAGCTCCGCGGCGTCCTCGCCCTCGTCATCGTCTTTGTCGTCCTCGGCCGCGCTCTCGATCTGGTCGTCATCAACTTCCTCATCGAGCACTCGGTTACCGCCCTCCTCGTTGGCGCCGTCATCATCTTTCAGCCCGAAATTCGTCGCGCGCTCGACCGCCTCGGCCGCACCGGCATCGCCGGCTGGTTCCGCACCGCCGAGTACGGCGACGTCATCGAAGCCGTCTCCCGCGCTGCCGCCCGCATGGCCGCCGCCCGCCACGGCGGCATCATCGTCATCGAGCGCGAAACCGGCCTCCAGGATGTCATCGAAACGGGCGTCCCCCTCGATGCCCGCGTCTCCGCCGAGCTCCTCGCCAGCATCTTTTTCCCCAACTCGCCCCTCCACGACATGGCCGTCGTCATCCGTGACCAGCGCGTCGTCGCTGCTGGCTGCGTCCTCCCCCTCGCAGCCGACCCCGCCGATCGCAGCCTCGGCACCCGCCATCGCGCCGCCATCGGCATCACCGAAACGACCGACGCCCTCGCGGTCGTCATCTCCGAGGAAACCGGCCAGGTCAGCGTCGCCCTCAATGGCCGCCTCACCCACGTCCCCGATGAATCCCGCCTCGCTGCAGTCCTCGAGTGGGTGCTCGAGGCCGATGCCGTCGAGGCACCCCCCGTCCGCGAGGAGGTCCGCGCGTGAACGGGGGCCTTCGCCGCCACTCTCGCCGCCAGGCCATCCGCCAGGTCCTCGGCGGCAGCCTCCGCTCCTTCCGCCAGCACTGGCTCCAGGCCTCCTTCTCGCTGGTCGCCGCCTTCGCCATCTGGTTCGTGGTCCAGGACGTCGAAAATCCCCGCCAAACGGCCACCTTTCCAGAGGAAGGCCAGCCCCCCTCCATCCTCGTCGTCCCCGAAAACGCCGGTCCCTACATCCCCCGCGAAACCCACTCGGTCCGCGTCGTCGCCGAAGGTCGTGCCGACGACCTCGCCACCCTCACCGCCGCCGACTTCGAGGCGCGCGTCGACGTTCGTGGCATGCAGCCCGGCGTCGAAGAGTTCCGCCAGGTCCGCGTCGTCTCCAAGCGCCCCGGCGTCCGTGTGCTCCAGGTCATCCCCTCCCAGGTCCGCATCACCCTCGTCGAACCGGAAACCCGCGAAATCCCCGTCACCATCCGTCGCTCCGGGCAGCTCCCGGCCGGTTTCCGCGAGAACGAAGCCGAAACCACCGTCTCCCCTGCCGTCGTCACCGTCTCCGGCCTGCCCGAGCGCGTCCAGGCCGTCCGTTCAGTTGACCTCGACGTCAACCTCAGCGGCGTCAAGGATGAGACCTACGTCGTCACCGGCGAACTCGTGGCCCGCTCCGCCACTGGCACCGTCGAAACCGTGACCATCTCACCGCCCCGGGCCACCGCCACCATCAAGATCGGCCAGACCTTCGTCCAGCGCACGCTCCCCATCGTCGCAGACATCATCGGCGCTCCCGCCGTCGGCTACCGCATCGCCTCCGTCACGATCGACCCGCCTGTCGCTACCGTCTCCGGCGAACGCGCCGTCGTCAACGACCTCTCCACCCTCGCCACCGAGCGGATCGACGTCACCGGCGCCCGTGCCGAGCTCCGCCTCGTCCGGTCCCTCGTTGCCGTCCCCAACACCTCAGTCGATCGCCGCACGGTCACCGTCACCGTCCGCTTCGAACCAATCGAAGCCTCTGCCTCCCTCCTCGTCGCGCCCGAGCTCCAGAACCTGCCCGCCGGTCTCGCCCGCGACCCGTCACGTCCCCTCGCCGTCGAAGTCCGCGTCACCGGCCCCGCCGATGTCATCAGTGCGCTCAAGCCCTCAGATATCCGCGCCGTCATCTCCCTCGCAGGTGCCACTGCCGGCTCCGCGGCCTATCCTGTCTCAGTGACAGGCCCCGCCACGCTCAAGCTCGAAGCTCCCACGGCCGTGACCGTGACCCTCATCCAGGTGCTCCCGTGACCGCCACCGATTCCCTCCCCCGGGTCGTCATCGCCGGTCGCCCCAACGTCGGCAAGTCGTCCCTCTTCAACCGCATCGTGGGCGAACGCCGCGCCATCGTCGAAGACGAACCCGGGACCACCCGCGACCGCCTCGAAGCCGACGTCGAGTGGCTCGACCGCCGCTTCCGCATCATCGATACCGGCGGCTACGAGACCAACGAGCAGAACGTCTACGCACCCCTCATCATGGCCCAGGTCCAGGCCGCCATCGATGCCGCCGCCGTCATCGTCTTCGTCGTCGATGCCCGCGACGGCCTCACCGCAAGCGACTTCGATATGGCCGAGGTCGTTCGTCGCGCGCGCAAGCCCACCATCGTGGTCGCCAACAAGGCCGACAACGAGGCCCGCGAGCTGGCCGGCATCGCCGAGGCCTCCGCATTTGGCCTGGGCGAGCCGCTCCCCATCAGCGCCCTCCACGACGTCAACGTCCGCACCCTGCTCGACCAGGTCGTCCTCCTCCTCCCCGATGTCCCCCTCATCCCCGAATCCGATCGCACACGCGTCGCCATTATCGGCCGCCCGAACGTCGGCAAGTCCATGCTCGTCAACGCCATCCTCGGCGAGGAACGCGTCATCGTCAGCGACGTCGCCGGCACCACCCGCGACGCCATCGACACCGAGATCGACACCCCCGAAGGTGCGTTCACGCTCATCGATACGGCCGGCGTGCGGCGGCCCGGCAAGCTGGGCACCGGGGTGGAACGCCACTCCGTCCTTCGCACCACCCGCGCCGTCGAACGCTGCGACGTTGCCGTCCTCGTCGTCGATGGCACCGAAGGGGCGACCGCCCAGGACACCCACATCGCCGGCATCGCGGTCGAACAGGCCAAGGGCCTCGTCATTGCCGTCAACAAGATCGACCTCTGGGACGATCCCGCCGAACGCAGAGCCTGGGCCGAGCGCCAGATGCGCTCCCGCATCCGCTTCGTCCCCTGGGCCCTCTACACCTTCATCTCCGCCCTCGAGCGCCGCGGTCTCCCCGAGCTTCTGCGTCTCGTCCAGGCCGCCCGCGAGGCGCGCCGCCGCCGCATCCCCACCCGAGAACTCAACGCCATCCTCGCCCGCGCCATCCGCGAGCACGTCCCGCCGCTCGTCCACAACCGGCGCTTCAAGCTCTTCTACGCCACCCAGGCCGGCATCGACCCGCCGACCTTCGTCCTCTTCGTCAACGATCCCGAGCTCGTCCACTTCAGCTATCGCCGCTATCTCGAACGCGCCATCCGCGAGGCCGCCGATTTCGAAGGCACCGCCATCAGGCTGGTCTTCAGAGCCCGTTCCGGCGAAGATCCCCCACCGTGATCGACTACGTCCTCAACGCGCTCCTCGGCTATCTGCTCGGCTCCCTCCCGTGGGGCCTCATCGTCGGCTACCTCTGGCTCGGCCGCGATATCCGTACCTCCGGCAGCGGCAAAACGGGCACCACCAACGTCCTCCGCACGGCCGGCAAGATCCCAGCCGCCATCGTCATGGTGCTCGATATCGCCAAGGGCGCCGTGCCCGCTCTCGTCGGCCGCTTCATCTTCGAAAGCAACGACGTCGCGGCGGTCGGCGCAGGCGCCGCCATCGTCGGCCACATCTGGCCCGTCTTCGCCGGCTTCCGCGGCGGGCGTGGCGTCGCGAGCACCTACGGCGGCATCCTCGGCCTCGCCCCCGTCATTTCGCTGTTCTTCCCACTCATCGGGGCCGTCCTCGTCGGCGCCACCCGCTACGTCTCCTTCATGTCCGTCGTCGGTGTCCCGCTCTGCGCCGCCATCATTTGCGGCCTCGCCATCGCCGGCCGCACCGACCCCGCGTTCGCCTGGTACGCGCTCTTCGCCACCGCACTTGTCGAGTACAAGCACATCCCCAACATACGGCGCCTGCTCAACGGCACCGAACCGCGCATCGGCCAGGGCGGCGACCGGCCCGCCACCGGCTGATGCCCTCCTACGCCGTCCTCGGTGCCACCTCCTGGGGCGTGACGCTCGCGGCCCTCCTCGAGCGCGCCGGCAACCAGGTCATCCTCCTCGTCCGGAACGACGTCGAGGCGCACGCCCTCCGGGCCGCCCGCGGCCTCGAGCGGCTCGGCGCCGGGCCCGTCCTCGGCCCCGCCGTCCACATCGAGCCTGTCCCCCTCGCACCGCACCACCGCGAAGGGCTCGCCGGGGCGGTCGTCGCCGTCCCCTCCCACGCCGTGCGCGCCTTCGTAGCAGCCGCCGGCCTGCCGCCCGGTCTCTCCGTCATCTCCGCGGCGAAGGGCCTCGACCTCCAGGCCACCTGCCGCATCACCGAGGTCCTCGCCGAGCTCGGCTGCGACCCCGCCCGGGCTGGCGCGCTCTCCGGGCCCAACCTCGCCCACGAGATCGTCCGCGGCCTCCCCGCTGCTGCCGTCGTCGCAGTGCCCGATGCAGAGCTCGGCCACGCGTGGCAGAAGGCCCTCTCCGCCGGGGCCTTCCGCGTCTACGCCTCCACCGATGTCGTCGGCGTCGAGCTCGCCGGCGCCCTCAAGAACGTCGTCGCCATCGCCGCCGGCGCGGCCTGGGGCCTCGGTTTCGGTGCCAACGCCGTTGCGGCCATCATGACGCGCGGCCTCGCCGAGATGACCCGCCTCGGCGTCGCGCTGGGCGGCGATGTTGCCACCTTCCACGGCCTCGCCGGCGTCGGCGACCTCGCCGCCACCTGCTTCTCGCCCCTCAGCCGCAACCGCCGCTTCGGCGAACTCCTCGCCGCCGGCCGCCCGCCCGCTGCCGCCGTCGCCGAAATCGGTGAAACGGTCGAAGGCGCCCACACCGCAGCCATCGCCCTTCGCCTCGCCGCCGCCGCTGGCGTCGAACTCCCCATCACCGCCGAGGTCGCCGCCGTCATTGCCGGCGAGCGCTCAGTTCCCGAGGCGATGCTCCGCCTCCTCGGTCGTCCCCTCGCGCGCGAGGAATTGCCCCGCCGCTAGGTGCTACGATCAGGGGCGATGCCAATCCCCGCCCTCGAACGCCTCCTCGATGCACTCGCCCGTGGCGCACACCCCCGCGCCGGCGAACTCGCCCTCCTCTCCGACCTCGACCGTCCCGGTGCGGCCTACCTCACCCAGCGCTGGCTCGATATCCCCCTTCCCGCCCGCGAACGCCTCCTCGATGAAGCCTACGAACGCGCCGATGAGGACATCTCCCTCGATTTCACCGTCCTCGGCCGCATCGGCCTCACCGACCCCGAACCCTCCGTGCGCCTCCGCGCAGTCCAGGCTCTCTGGGAATCGCTCGATCCTGCCGCCGGCGACCTCCTCCTCGCACTCGTCGAATCCGAGCCCAACCTCGATGTCCGGGCCGCCGCCGCGCGCAGCCTCCTCCGCTACCTCGAAGCCGCCGAGTACGGCCGCCTCGACCCTGTAGTTGCCCGGCGCATGGTGCAGGCCCTCCTCGCCGTCGCCGATGCCGGCGACGTCTCCCTGCGCGCCGCCGCCGTGGAGGCCCTCGGCCCTTCGGGCGACACCCGCGCCGAAGGCCTCATCGAATCCGCCTACGAAAGCGGCGTCCCCGAACTGCGGCTCGCTGCCATCCGCGCCATGGGCTACTCCGCCCGCGACCGCTGGGCCGAGTACATCGCCGAGAGCCTCACCGCCGACGACCCCGAGCTCCGCTTCGAGGCTGCCGTGGCCGCCGGCAACCTCGCCTCCGAGGACCTCGTGCCCGCCCTCGAAGATGCCCTCTCTGATGACGATGCCGAGGTGCTCTTCGCCGTCATCGAGGCCCTCGGCGACATCGGTGGCGATGCCGCCGTCGAGATCCTCGAAGCCTACCTTCCCGAGGCACCGCCCGGCCTCGAAGATGCCGTCCAGGCCGCCCTCGAAAACGCCCGCGGCATCGAATTCCGCCGCTTCGGAGAGCCCCAGTGACCGCTCCCCACCGCCTCCCCATCGAAGACGTCGTTTCCGCAGGCGGCATCCCCTGGCGCCGCAACGCCCGCGGCGAAATCGAGGTCGCCATCTGCGGCCGCCACAACGATCGAACCTGGGTGCTCCCCAAGGGCACCCCGGATGACGACGAACCCCTCGAAGCGACCGCCCTCCGCGAAGTCCGCGAAGAAACCGGCCTCGAAGTCCGCCTCGGCGAACCCATCGGTAGCATCGAGTACTGGTTCACCGCCAACGGCGTCCGTTACCACAAGCGGGTCCACCACTGGCTCATGGAACCCATCGGCGGGGACGTCGCCAACCACGACCACGAATTCGATGAAGTCCGCTGGGTCACCATCCCCGAGGCGCTCAAGCTCCTTACCTACGAAGGCGAGCGCAACCTCCTCCGCGAAGCAGCCCGCCGCCTCGGTCTCGAGGTATGACCCTCCAGGTCCCTCCCGCTCCCGGCGACGCACTTCTCGTGGCCCGCGGCCCAACCGTCGTCCTCCGCCGCCGCCGGCGCGACGATGCCATCGACGAGTTCGCCTGGCGGCGCGACCCCGAGCTCGCCCGTCTCAACGGCCAGCCACCGGTCGGCCCTTCCTTCGCTCGCTTCCTCGAGACGTTCGAGCAGGAGCTCCGCCTCGATGGCCACGGGCGCGGCCAGCTCGCCATCGACACCGCAGCTGGCGTCCACATCGGCACCATCATGTATTACAACGCCGATGCCGAGGCCGCCGAGCTCGGCATCACCATCGGCGACCCCCGCAGCCGCGGCTGCGGCTTCGGCCGCGAGGCCGTTGTTCTCTTCCTCCGCTACCTCTTCGCCAACCACCCCTTCCGCACCATCTACCTCCACACACTCGAATCCAACACCCCCGCCCGCCGCGCCTTCACCGTCGCCGGCTTCAGCCCGACGGTCGCCGTACTCCGCGGCCCCGACCGCTACCTCCGCATGGAGGCGCGCCGTGAGTGGTGGCTCCTCTGGGACATGGAAGGCCGCTTCTCCTTCGCCAATCCCCGCCCCTCCTAGCACAACCCCCCGTTCACGCCGCTGTCACCTGCGAAACAGCCGCTTCACACCCCCCCTGATCTGGGCACCACCAGCTGCGTGCCGACCTTCAAGGTAGAGCAGCAGCGCCCACTGGCGCCCGCGCCTAGCAGGAAGGTCTCATGGAACAACCATTCCCCCCGACTTCCGGCTCTCTCGCCATGCAGCCGGGGTACGCTGAAGACCGGCGCCAGCAGGCAGCCCGCCCCGCCCCCAGCCACCTCCGCGCCCTGCCATCCCTCCCCGAGGCGCCCGATCACATCCACGAGCTCGGCCTCCCCGAGCGGTTCATCGAAGACCTCGCCCTCAAGACCCTCTTCCGCATCACTGTCCCCACCCCCATCGGCATCGCCAATGCCATGCGCGTCTCCCCCGGTGTCGCCCGCGAGGCGCTCGATGAGCTCCGCCGCCAGCGCCTCGTCGAGACCACCTCCGCCTCCGGCCGCCTCGAAACCGAATGGCAGTACCGCCTCACCGAGCTCGGCATGCGCGAGGCCGAAAACGCCTTCGGGCGCAGCAAGTACGTCGGCCCCGTCCCCGTCCCCATCCAGGACTACTTCCGCGTCCTCGAACGCGACACCGAGATCGGCGCCCCCGACCCGGTGCGCCTCGCACGCGCCCTCCAGCAGCTCGTCCTCGCCCGCGATGTCGTCGCCAAGGTCTGCCTCGCCCTCACCTCCGGCCGCCCCGCCATGCTGTGGGGCGCCCCCGGCAACGGCAAGACGACCATCCTCGAGCTCACCAGCGAGGCCATCCAGGGCGTGACCCTCATGCCCATGGCTGTCTACGTCAGCGGCCACATCATCCGCCTCTACGACGACCTCGTGCACCAGCCCGTCGAAGGCGATGACACCGCCGACGCAACCTCTCAGTTCGACCGCCGCTGGCTCCGCATCCGTCGCCCCTTCGTCTTCGTCGGCGGCGAACTTCGGCCAGAGGACCTCGATCTCGCCTACGATCCCGCCCTCGGCTACCACCAGGCTCCGCCCCACGTCAAAGCCCATGGCGGCCTCCTCGCCATCGATGACTTCGGGCGCCAGCAGGTCTCGCCCCAGGCCCTCCTCAACCGCTGGATCGCCGCCCTCGAGCGCGGCGAAGACACCATGTCCCTCGTCACCGGCGAGCGCATCACCTTCCCGTTCCGCTCAACCATCTGCTTCAGCACCAACCTCGAGCCCCGCGCCATGCTCGAAGAGGCGCACCTCCGCCGCATTCCCTACAAGATCCGGATCCCCGAGCCCACCCCCGAGCAGATGGGCGAGATCTTCCGACGCTTCGCCGATGCCATGGGGGTCGAGGCCACGCCACAGGCCATCGATACCGCCGTCGAGCTCGTCCGCCGCGCCTCGAACGGCAACTTCCGCAGCTGCCACCCGCGCGACATCCTCCAGCTCATCATCGAAGAATCCCGCTTCGTCAAGCGGCCGCCGGTGCTCGAGCCGGGTGCCACCCGTCGCGCCTGCGAACTCTACTTCGCCGTCGACCCCGGCGCCCCCGACCGCTAGGCTCCCCCACCCGCGGCATCCCGCCTCGCGGCCGCAATCACGTCGGCCAGGGCCCGCGCGCCGTGAAGCAGGCTCGGCCCCGGGGCGAGGATGTCCGGGGACTTGATCTCGTACAGCCGCCCCATCCGCACGGCCGGCACCACCTCCCAGCCAGGGCGCGCCGCGATCCGCTCGAGCCGAGCCTTCTTCCCGCACCAGCTCGCCACAATCACCTCCGGCGCACGCGCGACTACGTCCTCCGGCGCCACGATGCGCTCCCGGGCGGCCCTGCACGCACGAAGCTCGGGAAAGATATCCCGACCGCCGCATACCTCGATGAGCTCGCTCACCCACGCAATCCCCGAAATGAGCGGCGCGTCCCACTCCTCGAAGTACACCGCCGGTGGCTCCCCCGGGAGGTTCGTCGCCCCCTCCCGGATCGCCTCCAGCTCAGCCCGGAACTGGGCAGCCAGCCGCGCCCCGGCCTCCGCCTCGCCGCACGCCGCGCCCACGAGCGCAATCGCCTCGGCCGTCTCATCCAGCGTTCGCTGGTTGGTCACCAGCACCGTCACCCCCGCAGCAATCAGCTCGCGCGCAATCTCCGCCTGCAGATCGCTGAACCCCAGCACCAGGTCCGGCTCCAGCGCCAGGATCCGCTCCACATGCGCCGTCCGAAATGCAGCCACCTTCGGCCGCTGCCGCGCCTCCGGCGGCCGGACCGCGTACCCACTCACGCCAACCACGCGCTCGCCCGCACCAACAGCGAACGCAATCTCCGTGGTCTCGGCGGTCAGGCACACAATCCGCTGCGGTGGCACCGCCCTACTTCACCTTCTCGAGCTCGAACTCGTACGTCTCGATGACAGGGTTCGCCAGCAGCCGGCTGCACATCTGGTCCACCTGCTCCGCGGCTGCCTTCGCATCCTCGGCCGTCAGCCGCACCTGGAAGTACTTCCCCGAACGCACATCCGCCACCGAGCCAAACCCAAGCGACCCGAGCGCATTGGCAATCGTCAGCCCCTCGGGGTCGTTCACCGTCGGCTTCAGCGAAACGTACACCCGCGCCACGAACGCGACCGGCGCCCGCTCGGCCCCCTCGCCCTTGCGGCCCTTCTTCTCCTGCTTGGCCTTCCCATCCTTCTTGCTCACAGTGTCAGCTCCTCTCCAGTCAGCATGCGGTACGCCCGAAGGTACCGCTCCGTTGTCGCCGCGACCACCTCCGCCGGCAGTTCCGGCGGCGGCTCCCCCTCCCGCCAGTTTGCCGCCAGCCAGTCCCGCACCGGCTGCTTGTCGAGGCTTTGCTGCGGCCCCCCCGGGCGGTACTCGCTCGCCGGCCAGAATCGGCTGCTGTCCGGCGTCAGCACCTCGTCGATGAGGATCACCTCATCGTGCCACCAGCCGAACTCGAACTTGGTGTCGGCGATGATGATGCCCCGCTCGAGCGCCACCTGGTGCGCGTACCCGTACACCGCCATCGTGCGCACCCGCATCGCGTTCGCGGCCTCTTCCCCCACCAGCGCCACCAGCTCGTCGTACGAAATGTTCCGATCGTGCCCCTCGGCGGCCTTCGTGCTGGGCGTGAAGATCGGCTCCGGCAGCCGGTCCGATTCGACCAGCCCCTCGGGCAGCGGAATCCCGCACACGCTGCCCCGTTCCCGGTACTCCTTCCACCCCGACCCGGCCAGGTAGCCCCGGGCGATGCACTCCGCATCAAGCCGCTT
>FWWM01006173.1_pt1 | contig 14278 bp, 12 predicted proteins | sample 2228351 | NCBI WGS metagenome assembly FWWM01 (sample SAMEA103939774, study PRJEB20133) | metagenome | reverse complement strand
CCACCCGCCCTTTAGTGGCTTATAGGGGGTTAACACCCCCTAAGTGTACCCCCGCTTTTTGATAAGTTAACTAATAGGGGGCTATGCCCCCTAGTAATACCCCCGTTTTTTAGAGGCTAAGCCTCTTTGAGGCTAGGCCTCTTTTCTCAATTATAGGAGGCTACACCCACTAAGAATATACCCGTTTTTTAAGAAAAGTGCCATAGGCACCCTTAGGCACCCCATAAGAATACCACATCAATTTAAAGCTCAGAAGGTTTCCTAAACTATTTGAGATTAATTACAAATCTATTAAACATCCTTTCTGTGAAAGTATCTTGCTTTTGCTTTTCCGGTAATGATTCGATAAAATATATACAAATGGTTTAAGATTTATTTATCAGAAGTTTTCGAGTTTATATCCGATATTACTTCTTGTATGAAGTTTCTGGTAGTATTTGTTGCCAGTCTGATAATTTTTACTAGCCATTTGAGTGCTAAAGAGTTAGTTTTTGACTACAAAAATAACTTTGGTAATGCGTTGCTATCCAATTTAGTTGTATATGATGGTAATATTATCTTTTCGTCAAAGGGAATATTAAACGTCAATCAATCTGTAGTTTTAGATTTTGACTCTGATATTAGAGATTCGATTTTTTACAGTGTGTTAAAATCCGAATTTGACCTTTCTAAGGATTCTTTTTTTGGTAAATATGCTGCCAAGTTTTACAAAAGTTCTCATGTATTAGCTTTTTTGGTCAACTCTAGATTTCTAGCACCCAAAATTCAGGAATACGGTAACTTCTCTATTTTCTTCGCTTTCAAAATAACGAAAATGGAGAATGAAAATAAAATACTTTCGATAGTAATACCAGAAAAAGGCAGTAGAGGTTTTTCCTTAGACATTGGTGTTTCCTTTTCGAGGGTAAAAGTAGCCCTAAGGAAAATCGCCTTTGACGATACGGGTGAACCTATTTCTGTTGAACTGTTTTCAGATACCAAGGTAAAAGAAGATAAATGGTATGAGGTTAGCTTGGTTTTTGATGTTAACCGTTCTAGAGTTATCTTGTATCTCGATGGTATTCAAGAAGCGGTTGCATCAGTAAAAAATCTAAGTAGTCAGTTTTTGTCTGAAGAATTGATTATTGAAATAGGTAAAGAGATGGTAGGTCTTTTTGATGAATTTGTAATTACAGGTGGTATCATGAAGTCACTCATGGATAAACAACCATACCAGGGAGAAATTATCTCAGACGTAATAGACTTAGGCAAACTCGGAGCAGAAATCAAATCCATAAAGGTAGACGGAAAGCTGAAAAACTACTTAGTAGAAGCTAGAAGTAGTGATGACCTTAAAAATTTGGTTTCAGGAAGTGTAGAATGGGTTTCTGGAGATAACATTTCTAATCTGAAAGGTAGATATTTCCAGTATAGAGTAAAAATATTTAACGAACCCATAGGAAAGGTTTCGATAGAAAGGATTCGGTTAGATGTCTTTTTGCCTAGTGACGTATTCAAGCATGAAATAGTGTTCATTGATATACCAAACAACGGTGAGATTACTATAGGATGGAACTACTCTTTGGATGAAGAGGTAGATTATTATGAGATCTATTATGGTTACAAAACTTCTGACTACTTTGGAACAGATGCGGTAAACGGTATATCTCCTATCTACATAAAAAAACCCCAAAAATTCTATCCACTTTTGAAATATACTTTGAAAGGATTAGATAGTTCTAAGGTTTATTACCTCGCCATTAGAGCTGTGAGTAAAAACGGTACCAAAAGTGATTTTTCTAAGGAAATTAAAGTAAGACCCCTAAAACAATCTGTTTCTCAATCTTATAGCTTTAGATAATGTGTGAATGTCCGAGTATTCAATATTTCCACCGAGTGGTATACCTTGAGCTATAGTAGTTATTGTAATATCTGGAAACTTTTCTCTAACTTTTGAGCTTATAAAAGAAGTAGTAATTTCACCTTCTGAATCTGGGTCTAAGGCTATAAATATCTCCTTGATATTGAGTTTTTGTATTCTGTTTAGGAGCTGCTGGATTTTCAAGTCACCGGGGCCAATACCTTCCATAGGTGATATAACTCCTCCTAGCACATGGTAAAGTCCATTAAACTCACCTGTTTTCTCTATAGGTATAGCGTCATTAGGTTTTTCCACAACACAGAGTATTTCAGTATCTCTTTCAGAAGAACTACAGATACTACAAGGATCTTTTTCTGATATCAATCCACATTCTGAACAAACAACCAAAGAAGATTTTACAATCTTTAGTATTTCTACAAGTTTATCAATATAATTGCTTTTGGAGGAAACCATGAAAAACGAAATTTTTTCTGCGGTTTTCGGACCTATACCGGGAATTTCTGAGAGCACTTCAGATAGGTTTTTCAAAACTCTAGGGAATATCTCCATAGTCTTCCTCTTACCATAGATCTACATCTATACCTATCACCTTCTTCGAATAAAAATATATTATAGCTCTTTTGACTTCCTTTGGTTCTACTTCACCATGTATCTTCTCAAGTTTAGCAAAAACCTCCGTTATGAACGGATGCAATTCGGTTGACTTCCTAAGATCACTGGTATTAGACCTCTCAACAAGGTCTATAAACAACTCTTTCAAATTAGGGTCATAAGAAACTAGCCTTTCTATAGTTTGGGCCAAATCTTTATACTTTTTCGTCATCTTTATACATCCCGTTCTTCTATGTAACCAAGGTCTTCGAAATATAAAGTAATCTTATTTCTACCAGTATTTTTTGAAGTGTATAAAGCTGTGTCAGCTTCCAGAAAAAGCTTTCTAAATATTTCTTTATCATCTGTCGATGATACACTTTCACCATCTATTTCCGATATACCTATACTCGTGGTAAGTGATAACTTTATTTCCCCGTAAACAAATGGCGTAAACTTTATATTTTCCATCAGTCTTTCACATATTTTAAACGCTACATTTTTGTTTGTTGAAGGAAACACAACTATGAACTCATCACCCCCATATCTTCCGGGAATATCAACAAAAGACCTAATACTTCTCTTTACAATATTCGCAAAGAATTTTATTGCCTCATCACCTATTTGATGACCGTATGTATCATTTATATGTTTAAACCTATCTATATCCATCAACGCTAACGACAATTTACTTTTGGTTCTTATTACTTTCTGAATCTCAGCCAAAGTTAATATTTTGAAATAGTAGATATTGTATAAACCTGTCAGACTATCATGTATAGCTTTGTTAAATAAACTAGCGTTGTCAAATATGGCTGAAGCTATGTTTGATAAAATTCTCAAAGTGTTAAGATCACTATCTACATACCTTGGTTTTCTGAGACCCAATTCGACAATATATTTGATTCTGTCTTCTATTTGTATAGGTACATAAAACATCTGCTCTATATCCATATCTACTAATTCTAAGAGACTCGAACTTGCATTTGGGGAATTTGATACGACTATTGAGGATCTTCTTATACACTCAAGAAGTTGCACATTTTCTCCTTTTACCTTTAGAAAACTACCTTCAGTGCTAATTTTTTCGTCCACTATTCTGTTTCTTTTATACACAAAAATCTCAGAATAAAAGAACTCTCCATCCTGGTTTTCTATTAGAGCTCCTACATCTGCGTTTATGGATTCTATCATAAATCTTACTATCATTACTTTCAGTATATCTACTTCTCTTAAATCCAAGAGTTTTAGAAATTCTGAAAATTCATCTATTATCTTTAAAGACCTATCTATTATCTTTAAATGTTTTCTTGCCTTGTAGTTTTGTTTCTTGGATCCCCCATCTTCAGGCTTTATATCTGTCATTTGCTAACCTCAATTCAGAAAGTATTGTAAAGAATCATAAAGTACCTTTCAATTATATTTCCTGATATTAACGAAATCAAGCAAAATTTGAAGCTAGGCAGGAATTTCTACTTAAGAATTTTTCTTAGCAACCTATTTAGGGCAACTCCCACCCAACCCACCCTTAAGTTACATACAGGGGGCAAAGACCACTATAGGCAACTAAAAGGCTGGTGAGAGTTACTCTAGATGGATGCTAATAAAAACTCTTAAGTAGAAACCTCTGAATTCAAAAAACAAAAATTTCAGAAAATCTCAAAAATACGGTTATAATTCCTTTATGAAAACCGATTTTAGAATAATCTCAGATTTTCAACCAAAAGGCGATCAACCAAAAGCAATAAAAGAAATAACAGAAGGTTTCATGAATGGAATAAAAATGATAACACTTCTAGGTGTAACAGGTAGTGGAAAAACTTTTACAATGGCTCATGTTATAAAAAATCTTGGTCTACCAACTTTAGTGATTTCGCATAATAAAACACTAGCTGCACAATTATACAGAGAATTTAAAACATTTTTCCCTGAAAATGCTGTTGAATATTTTGTATCATACTACGATTACTATCAACCGGAAGCATACATACCTCAAACGGATACATATATAGAGAAACAGGCTACCATAAATGATGAAATAGACAGACTTAGAATTTCAGCAACTGCTAGCCTTTTGGATAGAAAAGATGTGATAGTTGTTGCAAGTGTATCATGTATATACGGTATAGGTTCACCGAGCGAATTTAAAGAATTCATACTTTTTCTCAAAGTAGGGCAAAACGTTGATATCAGGGAAATTGCGTATAGGTTATCAGAAATGCAATATGAAAGAACAACCTATGATTTTACGCGAGCTACCTTTAGAGTTTTAGGTGACAGAATAGATATCCATCCAGCATATTCCAGAGATTACCTTAGAATAGAATTTTTTGGGGACGAGATAATGAGCATAAAAAGGTATGATGCATTGACAAATAAGTTTGTAGAAAACCATGATAGAATTGTCATATACCCGGCAAAATTATTCGTTTCAAAAGAATCAACTATACAGAGAACAGTCAATGAAGTATATAAAGAACTAGAAGAAAGGGTAAAATTCTTAGAATCTCAAGGGAAAGTCGTAGAAGCAAAAAGATTACAAATGCGTGTAAAATATGACATGGAAATGCTTTTGGAAACAGGATATTGCCAAGGTATAGAAAATTATTCACGGTACCTTTCCGGTAGAAAACCAGGAGAAAGACCATATGTGCTTTTAGACTATTTCCCAAAAGAGTTTTTAACTATAGTAGATGAATCTCATGTAACAATTCCACAAATAAAAGGTATGTATAACGGAGATAGAAGCAGAAAAGAAACATTAGTGGAATTTGGGTTTAGGTTACCGTCAGCTCTAGATAACAGGCCTCTCACCTTTGAAGAATTCGAAAGTATGCTTGACAAAGTATTATTCGTTTCAGCTACACCAGGAGAGTATGAATTGTCAAATTCTGAGAAAGTAGTTGAACAAATAGTCAGACCTACAGGAATTTTAGACCCGCAGATATACGTAAGACCAACCGAAAACCAAGTAGAAGACATCCTAAGAGAAGTAAAAGCAAATAAAGAAAGAAACGAAAGAACTATAATAACAACACTTACTAAGGAAATGGCAGAACACCTTACAAAATACCTCATAGAAGCAGGTATAAAATGTATGTATATACATGACGAAGTTGAAGTCATAGAGAGAGTCGAAATATTAAAAAGTCTAAGACTAGGTGATTATGACTGTATAGTAGGAATAAACCTATTAAGAGAAGGTATAGATTTGCCTGAAGTTTCACTTGTATGTATACTAGACGCTGATAAAATAGGCTTTCTTAGGTCTAAAACCTCTTTAATACAGATAATAGGTAGAGCAGCAAGACACATCAACGGTAGAGTAATAATGTATGCTGATAAAATATCAGAAGCTATGGAAGAAGCTATCAAAGAAACAGAAAGAAGAAGAAAAATCCAGGAAGAATACAACAGAAAGTATAATATACAACCCCAAAGTGTCAAGAAAGATATAGTCGATATCATAGAAAGAAAGCACGAAACTAAAGAAAAACTAAAAAAACTTCAGCCCTTGCTTATAAACCCAGATGAAGTGATAAACAAAATAGAAGAAATAAAATTAGCATCAAAAGATAAAACGGAAACCCTGAAAAACTTACTCGATTATATGTTCGAATTATCAGAAAATCTCGAGTTCGAGAAAGCAGCTATAGTAAGAGACGAAATAAAAAAACTTAGTTAAACACCAACTTTTTGTGTCAAATAAAGATTTGAAAAATTTTTCAGCAAGCTTAAGCGAGCGCTTTTTAAGAAAATTTATTCAATTCAGTTTTTATATTTTACCTTTGTCTAGAGTATTTACCAACTAATTCACCATACCCTAATACATGATTTTCCATTGCTTTTAGGATATCTTTTTTTGTCGAACCGGGTGGTAAGTTAAGAGTTATATCTAATGCATACACTTTAAAAAAGTACCTGTGAACACCGCTAGGTGGACATGGCCCCCCATATCCTATTCTACCCCAACTGTTAACCCCATGTCTCATACCGTTACCAAACTCTTTTTCGGGTTTTATTCCCTCAGGTATAACAACTTTATTACTCGGTGGTATGTTAAAAAGTATCCAATGGTCCCATGTGCCTACTGGAGCATCAGGATCATCATTGATCAACACCAGAGACTTAGTAGCATCGGGTATGTTTTCGATGACAATTTCTGGGGAAACATTCTCACCGTCACAAGTATATTTTTTTGGAATAAATCCCATATTGCTAAATCCAGAAGAACTAACTTTAATATCCTTCATAACCTTCCCCCAACACAAATTATGAAAGAAAGTTAAGTCCCAAAAAACTACTAGTAAAATTAACCATAAAAATATCTTCATAAAAAAATTATCATTCCTCATAATTTAAATGTCAATATATTAAAGTAAAATTCTTCCTATCTATCAAAGTTTTGAAATCTATTAGGTAACTTCTTGCTCACCTCGCCCTTTAGGTAACCATACAAATGCCTTTACTATCTAAGAATATCTTCATTCTCAAAAGCAGATATCTACCTCTTTCCAGGAATTTCTATTTAACAAAAATTTTTCCTTTTAAAAGGGATTTTTAGAGGGACAAAGTCCCTCTAAGAAAAGAGGCTTAGCCTCGTACCTAAGTGCTTAAAGCACTGTGCCTAAGGCACTTTCTTAAAATAGAGGGCGAACCCCCTATAATTGAGAAAAGAGGCCTAGCCTCGGGGGTATTCTTAGGGGGTGAAACCCCCTATAAGTAACTAAGGGGCGGGTGGGAAGCACCCTAAATAGACTGCTAAGAAAAATTCTTAAGTAGAAATTCCCGACCTCTTTCTTGGGTTAGATGGTTTTTTCTCATTTTTTCTAAGAGAGTGTCTTATACACCCCCATTATTTAAGGAAAGTGTCTTAGACATCTTTTAAGAGTACTTCTTTTTTCTAGAAGAGCAAAACTGATTAATAGGGGCTTCGCCCCTTAAGATTACCTCCAAGATAAATGTGCATTCTTCTAATAGCTATAAAACTAATCACTCAAATTCTTTCTGTAGTATACCAACACTACCAGATACATAACCTATAGCATTAAGAAGAAGCTTAGAATCAGTATAGATCTTCCTAAGTTTAATATTATAATCTAAAAACCATCTATTATTGTCATCTTTATACAATGACAGAGCACCCCACTCAGAAGGGGAAGAATTAACAAATAGAGCATTAACTAAATCCTTTCTAGAAAGTTCTTCGCTACTCAAAAAACTTGCAACTGTGCTATATACATATATGATATCAAAATTTGAATTGTTTTTGTTGGGGCTTATATAGATGTGAATAGTTTTACCATAATATTGAACTTTCCAATATGTACCATTTTTGCTTATAAAAGAATAATCCTCACTCTTAAGGTTCATGAGTAAATCATCTATCTCTTTCTCAGTAATACTGAAAGAATTAGTCTGTAATAACACAACAAATAAAACTAAAAAGAATGTGGCCAAAAAACTTTTCATATAAACCTCCAAAAAACTATTCATTAATAAAAGATTTCTTTATAGAATTTGCACGAGCAGCTGTCCATCCAATAGCATTGAGTAGTATAACATTATCAACTTCAGTAGCCTTCAGTTTAACATTATAATCCATGTAAAATTTTCCACTTTCTTCCTTGTAAAGAGACACACTTCCCCACTCTGCTACCCCGGAATTTATCTCCAAAGCAGATATCAAGGTATCAATATCTATTTGATCTACCGAGTCGTAAGAAGCTATTTCACTATACACATAAACCACATCAAATTCACTATTCTTCTTATTAGGACTTATATATATATAAACAGTTTTATACCCAGCACCATCTGGAAGCTCTATGTTAACTTTCCAAGCATTTCCAGATTTTCCCAAATATTTGTACCCTTCCTCAGTATGAGAGGAAAGAATCTTCTCAATAGTTGAATCTGATATTCCAAAAGCAAAACTGCATAAGAATACCAGAACTAACACAGTCGAATAAACCAACATACTTTTTCTCATAAAACCTCCTTATAATTAACTATTTTAATTCAATCTCAAACAATTTTCAAGAGAAACTTAAATTACACCAGGAATTTCTATTTAACAAAAATTTTTCCTTTTAAAAGAGAGTTATAGAGTGACTTCATCCCTCTAAGAAAAGAGGCTTAGCCTCGTGCCTAAGTGCTTAAAGCACTGTGCCTAAGGCACTTTCTTAAAATAGAGGGCGAACCCCCTATAATTGAGAAAAGAGGCCTAGCCTCGGGGGTATTCTTAGGGGGCGGAGCCCCCTACAAGTAACTAAGGGGTGGGTGGGAAGCACCCTAAATAGACTGCTAAGAAAAATTCTTAAGTAGAAATTCCTGTAAATTACACAAAAATATCCAATCTCATCAATTATCTTAACATTTTCTATAAAGTGTAAATTCAAACTTAGTTGCCAAAATACGTAACTAATGTCTAAAATGCCTAATACCCGTAAATATCATTGAGATATTATTTTGGTTAGCAACATCAATAGACTCCTGGTCTCTAACAGAACCACCTGGTTGAATTATTGAGCTTATTTTCTCTGAAGCCAGTATCTCTACACTATCTTTAAAAGGAAAAAAAGCATCGGAAGCACAAACTGCACCTTCTGAACTAAATCCAAACTCTTTTGCCCTGCTTAAGGCTATTCTAACTGCCTCAACCCTAGAAGTTTGACCTCCACATATTCCTATAGTCATACCATCCTTGGCAATAACTATAGCGTTAGACTTCACAAACTTGACTATTCTCCAAGCAAAGGATAAATCTCTCTTTTCTCTATCAGAAGGTTCCCTATCTGTAACCACTTTACATTTGGAAATATTGAATTCGATTTCATCTCTTTCCTGAACCAAAAACCCACCTAAAACACTTTTTATTTCCAAATCATTGCGAGATTTCTGGATATCTCCGACCTTTATCACTCTCAGATTTTTTTTAGTTTTAAGTATATCCAAAGCTTCTACACTATAGTAAGGGGCAACTACAACTTCATAGAAATTCTTTACAATTTTCTCCGCAACTTCTTTATCAACACCTTTCGAAAACCCTACTATACCACCGAAAGCTGATACAGGATCTCCAGCTAAAGCCTTCTCATAAGCATCAACTAAACTTTCACCTATAGCAGCACCACATGGAATATTATGTTTTATTATGCAGCAGAAATTATCCTCACTAAACTCCGAAATCATCTCAAGAGCAACATTTGCATCAAGAACATTATTAAACGATAACTCTTTTCCCCAAAGCACCTCACTTCTGAGAATACTATTACCACTGTAATTAGGCAATAAATAACTAGAAGCTTTTTGATGTGGGTTTTCTCCGTATCTAAGGTCACAAAGTTTCTTAACACCTATACTCATGTAATCTGAAAACTTATCTTTCACCAGTTCATTAAAAAACCTAGCTATAACAGCGTCGTAGTAAGCTATATAGTTAAAAGCCTTTGCAGCAAGATATTGCCTAAATTCTAAAGTATTACCACCTTTAGATAACTTTTCTAAAACCTCTTGATAATCACACTTATCAACAATAACTATTACCCTTTCATAGTTTTTAGCAGCGGCTCTAATCAAAGTTGGACCACCTATGTCTATGTTTTCAACTATAACATCTAAATCAGCTTTCTCGTCAACTGTTTGCTCGAAAGGATAAAGATTTACCACAACTAATTCTATATTAGGTAATCCATGTGACTCCAACTGCTTAAAATGAGTATCGAGATTCTTATAAAGTATTCCACCATGTATTTTGGGATGAAGCGTCTTAACTCTACCATCTAATATCTCAGGAAAACCAGTTATAGAAGAGATCTCTATTACATCTATTCCCTCATTTTTCAGAAAAGAATAAGTCCCAGAAGTCGAAATAATCCTATACCCTAAAAAATTCAACCCCTTACAAAACTCAACAATTCCATCTTTATCAGAAACACTAACAATAGCAAATCTATCTCTAAGCATATTGCGGTAATTTTCTTTGTAAGAAATAGACAATTTCAAGAACACAAAACCCTCAATCAGAAACTTCTATTTAAGGATTTTTAGTTGTGAATTTGAGTTTAATTTAGGATTTTTATGTTTAACTTTATTTTATGAGGTTTTCTTTTTATCAGGAATTTCTATTTAACAGGAATTTTTCCTTCTAAAAGGTGCCTAAGGCACTTTTTTAAAATAGGTGTTGAATCCCCCTACAATTAAAAAAAGAGGCCTAGTCTCGTGCCTAAGGGTGCCTATGGCACTTGTGTCTAAGACACTTTTCCAAAATTAATGGGGGTATTCTTAGGGGGTGAACCCCTATAATTAACAAGAGAGACTTAGCCTTTCAAAACGGGGGTAATCTTAGGGGGCGGAGCCCCCTACAAGTAACTAAAGGGTGGGTTGGGTGGGAAGTTACCCTAGATAGATGCTAGGAAAAATTCTTAAGTAGAAATTCCAGAAGGTGTCACAAAAATCATTGAAGTATTCGTTTTTAAATGGTTATAATACTTATGATGAAAGAAGACAGATGGAAAGCTAGGATAGAGCATAAACAAACGCAGCATTTAACTTACATGTTAACACAAAATCTTTCACAAACGATTTATTTGCTAGGTTTACCACTGGTGGAACTGAATGAGGCAATAACACAAGAAATCGAGGAGAATCCTTTTATAGATATCGACGAAGAAAATTATCCCCCAATAAACCAGTCTCTAGAAACAAAGTCTAACATTGATGAAATAGATTCAAAAGAGGTTATTTCCTCGGAGTTATCTGATACTCAAGATTATACAACTTTCAAAGAATTCGAAAGTTATGTCAAAAAAAACACTTCGAGATCAGAGTCTTTACCAACATTACTGGAAGCAATTACCTCAGCAACAGAGTCTCTATATGAACATTTGATCTTTCAGGCAAAAATAGATCTGCAAGATGAAAGGTTGTTTATACTTGCAACATATCTGATATCAGAAATAGATGAAGATGGATACTTCAGAGGAAACATAGAAGATTTTCTGGGAATAGAAAATTACAAGTATACCAAAGAAGAGATTGAGGAAATGTTAAAAAGAATCCAGAAATACGATCCAGTCGGAGTTGGTTCGAGAACTCTAGAAGAATGTCTCTTGGCTCAGCTTGAAGTTTTTTTCGAAGATATCCCTTACTATGATAAAGCGAAATTAATAATTTCAGAAGATTTAGAGAGAATAGCAAAAAACGATATAAAAGAACTAGTAAAAAAGTATAAAATCTCAAGCAAGGAGTTAGAAGAAATAGTAAATGTAATAAAATCTCTGGATCCGAAACCTGGAAGAAACTTTTCATCCAAAGAAAGTCAGGTAATAATCCCAGAAGCTATAGTAAGGATCATTGATCAAGAAATATCAATAGAGTTCAACGACACATACATACCTAAAGTGAAAATAAGGCAGGAAATAATTTCAGCAGTAAAGCAAACTATCAACGAAGAATTAAAAAAGAAAATCGTAATAGCAAAAAATCTTGTCAATGCTATAGAATATAGAAAAGAACTCTTAAGAAAAATAATAGAATACATAGTCTATTACCAAAAAGATTTTTTCTTATCAAAAACGAATTATTTGGAACCGTTAACCGCTGTACAGTTAGCAAAAGAACTTGGGGTAAACGTATCTACTATAAGTAGGGCTATAAAAGATAAGTATATCCAAACACCTCGAGGGCTCTTACCATTAAAGTTTTTTCTCTCTAGAGAGATAAAATCATTGATTTCAAATAAACACGTTTCTACCAAAATGGTAAGAGAAATGATTAGAGAAATAATACGTAATGAGAGAAAACCCTTGTCTGACGAAAAAATAGCATCGATACTCATAAATAAAGGGATAAAAATCTCCAGAAGAACAGTAGCAAAATACCGTGAAGAAATGGGAATTCCCAGGGCCTCAAAGCGAGAAAAGAAAAATGAAAAAAGAAAGTAGAGTGATATATGTAGTCTCAACACCAATAGGTAACATGGAAGATATAACCATGCGAGCTATAAAAACTTTACAGGGATCAGATGTCATTATATGCGAAAATATAAATACACATAGAAAGTTGCTATCGCATCTTAACATAAAAGGTAAAAGACTACTTCAGATAAATTCTTCAAATGAAATAAACAGCGTAAATGGTATACTCAAGTTACTAGATAGTGGTAAAAAGATTTCACTGGTTACAGATGCTGGAACTCCGGGAATTTCAGATCCTGGAGCGGTGTTGGTGAGAAAATTACATGAAAAAGGAGTAAAGATTATTCCAGTTCCCGGACCGTCTTCTTTAACAACTGCTATATCTGTATCCTATATACCTTGCAACAAGTTTGCATTTCTAGGGTTTCTACCTAAAAGTAAGTCCAGATGTAAAAAAATAATAGATAGTTACATATCGATCGGTATACCAATTGTATTTTTCGTTTCTAAGCACTCTTTTGAAAATATTACATCAATACTTTCAGAAAGTTATCCTTACAATGAGATATGTATATGCAAGGAGTTGACTAAGGTAAATGAAACAATATTTTTTGGTGAGTGTAGAGATATACCAAGGGATGATGAATTTAAACTAGGTGAGTTTGTCTTCATTCTTAGTCCGCACAGTAAATCTGTAGTGAAGCAAAATGAAAGGTCAACATGTTCATCGTAGGTATTAGTTGGTGAGATTAAGAAAAAAAACTAGCGATTGTACCTACGAGTTTGAATTAGTTATAGCTTTAATTTCTATAAATAGTAACGATTATTTAGAATATGGAAGAAACCATGAGTGAGATATTCGAGGTAAACAAAAGTAAACATGGAAAAGATAACAACCTGGAAAAAGAAGGTATAAAACTTTTTAGGGAAAAAAGATTTAAGGAGGCACTTGAAATCTTTAGGAGCTTATACAAAAGCGATCCTAAAAGCACTGAGTATAATTATTACGTAGGTCTTACTTTATTGAACCTTGGTCATTATGAGGCTTCACTTAATCACCTGCTACATACTGCCAGAAATTCGAATCAGTATTTTCATAAAATTCACTCTAACATTTTGGTGGGGTATATCTACACTTTGATGAATGAGTATAAACTAGCTGAAAACCACTTTCGGGAAGTTTTAAAGATTAATCCACAAAGTATAACAGCTTACTTAGCTATATCGTACGTTTTTCAAAAAACTGGCAGATACGATCAGAGTATAATTTACCTCAAGAAAGCGATAGAAATAGATCCAGAAAATCCGAGAGTATTAAATGCTCTAGCTTATGTTTATGCTGAAATAGGGATAAATTTAAACGAAGCAGCAAGAATGGCTAGAAAAGCAGCATCGATGGAACCTGACTCAGCAGAAATAAGAGATACATTAGCATGGATATACTACAAGAAAGGTGAAATCATTCAAGCTTATAATGAAATTAAGAAAGCAATGGAATTGCTACCTAATAACCCAGAAATATTGGAACATTATAAAGAGATAACATCAAAACTAAATACTTAGGTAAATCTATAAACATTTTTACAACGTCTAAGCAAGACCTCTAAAAAATCCTCAAATTCCACAATCTTAATTCTTGCCCTAGAGAATTATCCATCTAAATCTTGGATAGATCCTTAAAACAATTTTATCATCTTCAATCCGATAAACTAATTAGTGTAACCCTACATAAAACACTCTATTCAGGAATTTCTATTTAACAAAAATTTTTCTTTCTAAACAATTAGGGTATGTTTAAAGCACTGTGCCTAAGGGCGCCTAGAGCACTTGTGCCTTAGGCACTTTCCTTAAATAATGGGGGGTATTCTAGGGGGCGAAGCCCCCTGTGAAATCTTTTAGGGAGGGT
>FWWM01012322.1_pt1 | contig 14282 bp, 11 predicted proteins | sample 2228351 | NCBI WGS metagenome assembly FWWM01 (sample SAMEA103939774, study PRJEB20133) | metagenome | reverse complement strand
GAAGCGGCGGTCTATGTGCAGCAGCCCTCTGGTGGAAGGGAAGGCAGCCCTTTGCTCATACTCACGGCGCATCTGGTGGATGCTCGCAAAGTAGAAGGCGCGCGCCCCATAGACTCGCTTGAGGAACTCCACAACGAAGGGGTAGCCAGTTGCCTCCTTTTCCGCTGTAAAACCTGCTTCCTCCAGCCACTTATCCAAAAAGTTCCCCACCGCCTCGTCAGGGACACCCACAACGGTAGTCACTTCGTAGGCGATACCGCCAGGTGCTTGAGGGGCTCGCCAGAAGGGTTGGCAGGTTCGGAGCATCTGTTGGACGATGGCTTTGGTCTTCTCGTCGCCCTGTTGCAAGATAGCATGGACGCTGAGGGAGTTCCTAAGGGCTTTTTTGAGTTCCGTAGCGATGGCTTCGGCGAAAGCCTCCAGCAGTTCGTCCGATTTCTTGTTGACAAGGCTGCTTAGCCACGCTGAGAAGTCGCTGCCCAACACTTGCCAAAGAGTTTCACGATGGGCGTTGCGGTCAAAGGCGATTTTCTCCACGATGTTGTTGAACTCGGAAGGCGGGATGAGCCATTGCTCTAAGGTGTAGGTGGAACCTGTGGGCGTTGTTTGGTAGCGGGTGCTCAGCACTTCCCCACAGCGTTTTGTTACCTCGTTCACTTTGGCGATGGCGGTCTCCAAGTCCTTTTGCCATTGCTTGAGTCGGGTTAGCAGGGAGGGCTGCCCGTCAACGGGCTGGTTGCTGGCGATAACTTCCAGCGCTGCTTGGCGGGCGATGTCCTTGATGAGCAAGGCACCGTAGCGCTGCAAGGCGCGGAGCGCTTCGTCCATAGCCACCTCGTCAGCGCGCCCCATCGCCCTTAGCCAACCAAGGACACCTTCCAAACTTCGCAGGAAAGCGACTTGGTTGCTTATCGTGTTCTCCAGCCCGTTGCGCTCGTCAGAAGATTTCTCCTGCTCGCTGCTCAATTCATCCCGCATCGCCTCAAAAGCAGCGATTGCCTCACTGAGGAACTGTTGGGCTGCCCTCAGCCCTTTGCTGCGGGCGATGTCAAAGAGTCTGGAGTCAAGGGCGTTAAGGGCGTTATTGAGCACACTGGCTTTCGCTCCCTCAATGTGGTTGCGAGCGTTAGGAATAACATCGGTGCGCAGGCGATGCATCTCCCCCTCAATCCAGTTGGCGACATATTGGGCTTGGTGGACTTCATTGCCGCCCGCTTCCTGCTCCAATTCTTCGCGGGTGCGGGGCAGGGTGTAGGCAACGCCTTGTCGCAGCGCCTCTATCAGGTCATCCCTATCCCCACGCTCTTCCAAGTTGTTGGCTTTCAGGAAACTGTCCACCTCGTTGCGCAGTTCGTCGGCACTGTAGGTCTGTCCGAGCACGAAGTCTTCCAGCATAGACCGCAGGTGAAAGGTGACAGCGTGGCTGAGCAATTCGCCGATGGGGACAGCGACAGCGGTGATACCCATGCTGTGCAGGAGCCGCAACTTCTGTGTGATGGGGCAGGGACCCATCTGCAAGACCGTTTCGTAGTTTGCCCGCACAGAGCGGATGTGGGCGCCGACGGGCGAACCGATGTCCGAAAGGAGACAGCGCGCCGCCAACTCAAGCACTTCCTCGCTGGTGTTCAGCAGGCGCCCATCGGGAGTGCCCCGTTCTAACACGAACAGTTCGTCGTAAACGGGGGCGTTCACGGTGATGTCCGCCATGTTGGGGTAGCGGAAGGTGAAGGGCTTTTCGTGAAGGGCATTGGGGTCGCAGAAAAACTCAACCTCCTTCAAGGCAGCGTAGGCGTTAGCGTGCAAAAGGGCGCGGAAGGCAGCGTTGGCGCGTATCGCTTGCTCGTTCTCAAACGCGGAAGGCAGGTAAAAGATGCCGACGATGCCAGGGGTAGCGTTTGGAGCGATGGCGAGCAATCGGTTGCGGACCAAGACAGCGATGTCCAAGAAGATGGATGAACCCGTCCCGCCGCAGAGGGAGCCGACAATGTAGATGCGCGGTTGCGTGCTGTCCACCTTTACATTGATTGCCTGCTCTCGCAAAACCGCGTCCAGTTGCGCTTGGATAGCCATCACATTGTTCAGGGCGCTTTCCAACTTCTGCACCACACCTTGCAGGGAAGCGAAAAGGGCGAAGCGCCCCACAGGGCGGATACCTCCCGCGCCGATGGTTTGTCGCAGGATGGCGACATTCAACTGCTCGGGCAGCCAGTCTTGCATTTTTGCCCATTCGCCAACGCCCTTTTGAGCGTCTTCCAAAATCCTTTCAGGGTTGGAGATGGACAAGACAACCCTTTCGGCCTCCGTTAGGTCGCCCAGTTGGGGAGCGCTTTGGAAGGCTCTTTGGTCGCAGTCTATGCAGAGGAAGGCGACCAGAGGCACTTCGCCGTAACGCAAGCGCATCAGCCGCTTGAGGCGGCGGACGGTCCATGTCCCGCTCCCGCCCAACCCGATGACCAAAGTGGGGGCAACGCTCACTGTGCCCGCCAACTGCAACTCGCCCACCACTTTCTCCACTGCCTTGAGCATTTGTGCCATCGTCCATCCCTCCTTGGTTGAAGACTCGTGCTACATTATTGGGCAAATTGCCGCCATTGCCAAAGCCAGTAGACGAAGGCTGCCGCTGCGAGCAAAAGGAAGACGGCGCGGGGGAAAGTGTTGGGAAGGAGGCGGTGCCACACCTTGACGGGGTCCCGATGGGGTTCGGCTTTCGTGTAGTGAACTTGCACGCTTTCCCCCTCAACGGTCACCGTGCGGCGCTCCCCCTCTGCAAGGGTCTCTGTGCGGGTGCGCCCTGAAGGGGTTTTGACCGTGACGGTGATTTCCCTCCATTGCCTTTCGCCCTTCACCTCAACTTGGCACTCACCCGCCGAACGAGTAGCGGAAAATTCGGGGGGGTGCAAGACGACTTCCGCACCGTTGATGCGCACGCGATGGTGGTAGCGAAGCGGGGGTTCGCGCGGGGGAAGGAGCAGGAAGATGACGAAGGCAACAATGGCAGCGATAAGCCAACCAAGTTTAGGGCGGACGACCTCCACTTCCGTCGGTTCGCTCTCCGCTGGCAAAGTTTGCCCCTCCCGCTGAACGGAGGTGCGCACGACCATTCGGTAGCGCCCCTGTTGGGGAAAAGTCACTGGGGCGGTGAGAAGGGAGCCGCGCCGCTGCATCGGGACTTGGTGCGACCATCCTTCCCTGACGATTTGAAGGACAGCCTGCAGCGTTTCGTCGTCTTGCTCAAAGGGCTTTTCGTGAAGCAACAAGCGAGCGCGCACCGTTACCTTCTGCCCCAAGCGACTGCCTGGTTCGGGATAGGTGAGACGGGGATAGGGAACGGAGACGACACGGAAGGAAACTATGCCCGACCAAAACTCCCTTGTCACGGTTTTGCCCTCTTCTTCCACCTCCGCTTGAGCGCGGATGCGGATTTGGAAGGTTCCTTCTTGGGGCGGGCGATAGAGGGCGGTGAAGACGCCATCGTTGGCTTTTTTGTCGCCGTGAGTGCCGTCATCCCACAAAGGCACCGTGTCAATGAGCCGCTCGTCTTGGCGGATCTGGGCGCTTAAAAACAAGCGGCGCAAAGCATTGGAAGGGCGCAAGGGTTCTTCGCCGCGCTGCAAAGCGGCTTCTATAGTGACCGTCGGCGGTTGCTGTGCCCACCCGAAGAGCGCGCCGTCTTGAGGCGCGAGGATGATGGCTTGCACTTTTTCCTGCGCAGCGCCCGCGTTTCCCAGCATCATTGCCAACGCTGCGAACAAGCCCCACCGCAAAGGCGTTTGCATCCGTCCTTCCCCCCTTCACTAACAGGCTGATACTCTCACAGAGCCCTAAGAGCCGCTGCCAGCCAATGGGAAAACGGTGATAGGCTGCCAATTCTCCAACAAGTTGCCGATGTGCCAGTGCCATCGGTTGCCCCGCCATTCGGGAACGACAAAGAAGTAAAGGCGCCCCTCGTGATTAAACCCCTGCCATGCCTCAGGAAAGCTCCCATCACCGGCAATGCCTAACCCAACGCGGCTTTTGTCCTGCGAAAGGACCAAAACTGCTTCGGGCATCGTGGTTTGGAAGATGGGCAGCAAATTGGCGACAGCAATGACCAAATCGTTTTCGCTCCCCGCTTTTTCGTAAAGGGTCTCCAGAGCGTAGCGGGGCTTGGAGTCGTCGTAGGCAAAAGTGCTTAGGAGCGCCAGAAGGTTCAAAAAGCGATGGAAAGGGGTCCAAAACTGCTTCTCAAAAATTTCCGTGTGCAGTTGGCTGGCTAAGGCAAAAAGTTCGGGGGTTTGGCGGTCAGCGGAAGCGAACCGCAGCCAGTCACCGTCCGTCTGCCGCTGACGGGGGCGCTCACTCGCTTTTTGTAACCGCTCCAAGTTGAACGCCAGTTGCCGTTCAAAGGATTGGCTGGGTTCGAAAGGCGTTGGTTGGAACTCCCATGTGTATGTGACAACTTCGCCTTGCAGTTTCAAAAGGGGTTCTACTTCCACCATCAAATCTGCGGGAACGAGGTTAACTTTAGGGCGGGGGAAGCGGGTGAAAGCCTTTGCGGCTTGCAAAGTCGCTTCCACGCCGATCAACAGAGCCAACTCGGTCATGCCCATCTTCCGCAGCAGAACCAAAGGGAGAATGAGAACGGGCGCCAAAAAGATGATTCTTCGGTCAAGCCCCTGCAGCCCCGCTTTGTCGGTGACGCCCTGCAGGAAGGTAATCAGTTGCGGGTCGGAGTAATAGCGCAAGAGGAGAGCAACCAAACCCACGCAGGCGCTAAAGGTGAGGGCGCCCGCCACGCCCATGCGCCAGTCCATCCCCGTCAAAAGTTGCAAAAGCCAAACAGTCAAGTTGGGTTGGTGGTGAAGCCACCAGTTCAAAAGGAGCATCAGCGGCACGGGGAAGAAGAGGAGCAAAACCCAAAGGACGCCTCCCGCAAAAGTGGGGTTGGGCGTTTCGCTGGCATCGTATTCAATCGCCCTTAAGTTGCGCTCCATTCGCCCCTACCTCCTTGCGCAAAGCAGTAACCGTTGTGCCAAAAGTTTAGCACGGAAAGTTTGGCACGAACAGAGCCGCTGTCACTTGCTGGTGCTCACGCGCGCCAGAAGTTCGCGAGCGTGTTGGAGGGAGGCAGTGGTGATTTGCTTGCCAGAAAGCATGCGGGCAATCTCGCGGATGCGCTCTTCTTCAGGTAGGGGCGTTACGAGGACGCGGGTGCGTTTGCCTTCCGTCACTTTTTCCACCCGCAGGTGCCAATCGGCTAAGGCAGCAATCTGGGGCAAGTGGGTGACGCACAAAACTTGGGCGTAGCGGGAAACCTCTCGCAACTTCTCCCCAACTGCTTCCGCCGTTCGTCCGCCAATCCCCACATCAATCTCGTCAAAGACGAGGACGGGAATTTCGTGGGCGCGCTGCAAACTGGCTTTCAGCGCCAACATGGTGCGAGAGATTTCGCCGCCAGAGGCAATCTTGGACAGGGGCTTGAAAGGTTCGCCAGGGTTGGTAGCAATGAGAAACTCCGCTTGGTCAACGCCTTCGCGCCCGAAAGCGAAAGTGCCGTCAGGCAATGTCAACCCTGCGGGGTCTGGGATGCGGTCAACAGCGATTTTGAAACGAGCGTGTTCCATCATCAGGGCTTTGAGGTGATTTTGAACCGTTCGCTCCAAGCGGCGCGCCAATTCTTGTCGCACCTGAGAGAGGGCGAGGGCGGCTTCCGCTAACTCTCGGCGCACCTGTTCCCACTCTTTTTGCAATTGCTCCAACCGCTCCTCGCTGGTTTCCAACTTTTGCAACTCTTGCTCAATCTGCTGGCGGTAGCGCAAGATGGCAGCGATGGAGTCGCCATATTTGCGCTTAAGTTGGCGGATGAGATCCAAACGGCTCTCTACTTCCTCCAACCGCTCAGGGTCAAACTCAATGCGGGCAGCGGAGCGCTCTAACTCCAGAGCGACTTCTTGAACGGAGTCAAAAGCCTGAGTGAGCATTTCGTGCCATTGCTGCAAGGCTTCGCTCAATTGGCTCACTTCCTTGAGGGCTTGAATGGCATCGCCCAACATGTCCAGAGCGCCCCGATCGCCACTGAGCCGTTGCAACGCGAAACTCACTCGCTCGGCGATGCGTTCAGCGTTCGCCAGTAAGGCTCTCTCTTGCAGCAGTTCCTCTTCCTCGCCTTCCCGCAGGTTGGCGCGGTCTATCTCGTCCCGTTGGTAACGCAGCAAATCCAAACGATGGATGCGGTCGCGCTCGCTTTGCTGCAGTTCGCGGATCTCTCGCTCAATGGCGAGCAATTGCCGATACAATTGCGTGTAGCGTTCTTTCCGCTGGCTAATCTCCTCGCCGCCGAAAAGGTCCAGAAAGCGCAGATGAGATGCGGGGTCAAGGAGGGATTGGTGCTCGTGCTGACCGTGAATATCCACGAGGGCTTTGCCGATTTGCTTGAGCATGGCAACGGTGGCGGCGCGCCCGTTGATGCGGCAGCGGGAGCGACCGCTGCGGGATAGTTCGCGCGAAAGGATGAGGGTTTCGTCGTCGGGTTCTATCCCCAACTCGTCCAGAACGGCGCGCACTTGTGGACAGTGGCGTAAATCAAAAACTGCTTCCACTACCATCGTTTCGGCTCCCGTGCGGATAAGGTCAATGTCACTGCGAGCACCCAAGAGGAAGTTCAGGGCGTGAATAATGATGGATTTGCCCGCACCTGTCTCCCCCGTCAAAACATTGAAGCCGGGCTGAAACGGCACTTGCACCTCGTCAATGATGGCAAGGTTGCGGATGAGCAATTCCGACAACATGCTCATCACCGCCGCACAACGGTAAAATCTCCCCGCTTTGTTTTACTGCCTTTGCAATTATCGCACAGCGATGCGCACCTGTTCGGCGCCGAAAAGAAGGAGCGGCTAATTGAGGACACGAAACTTTCTGCCACGGTAAGTAGCGTTGTCCTTCGTGAGCGACGAGCATTCAATTGAAGGGTAAGTCCTTCCACGCCACCGAAAAATCGGCACATTGGGAATGTGCCCTCCAGCAAACGAAAGGGGAGCGTCCTGAAGGCTGCACCCCTAACGCACGGAACGGAAAACGAGAAATCAGCGCATCAGAGGAAGTGCCCTTCAGTCCCTCATCTCTCTCCCTTCTCATGGTCGCGACTGATTCCTACTGGCAACCCGTGACAGGAACGGTTGTGTCCAGCGTTTTCGCCGTTATCACCTTTCCGCTCCCGATTGCTGTTGGCGCACGAATTCGGTGATGATGTGGACGAGCAACTCTACACCCTGCAGTGCGGAGGGGATGTCCAGTCGCTCGTTCTCGGGTGAGTGGGGGCTTTCTTCACCGCAGCACAGGAGCACGCACTGGATGCCGTGTTCGTTGAAGATGTTGGCGTCACTTCCGCCGCCAGTGCTCTCCCATTGGGGAGTCAAGCCCATGCGCGCCAACGCAGCGGTCACCAGTTGGGCGGGCGCGTCCGTTTCGTTGATGCGGAACGCTCGGTAAACTTCCCACACCTGCACTTCCGCTCTACCGCCCCCTCGTTGGGCTTCCGTCTCCAAGAGGGTGACCATGTGAGCGATTTGCTCGTCCAGTTTGCGCGGGTCATGGCTGCGGGCTTCCCCCAGCAGTTCCACTTCTTCAGGAACGATGTTGGTCGCAACGCCGCCGCGAATGACGCCGATGTTCGCCGTCGTCTCAGGGTCAATCCGCCCCAACCGCATTCCAGCAATAGCGCGAGCGGCTAATTGGATGGCGTTGATGCCCTTTTCGGGTGAGACACCAGCGTGGGCTGCCTTGCCCTTGACAACTGCCCGCAAACTCTTTTGGGACGGTGCTTGAACGATGACGCGGTTGACCGGCGGTCCGCTGTCCAACACGAAGCCAATTTTTGCGCTGATGCGAGAGTAGTCCAAATGCTTCGCCCCGTGCAATCCCGTTTCCTCGCCCACGGTGAAGACGACTTCCAGCGGACCGTGAGGGATGTTGTCTTCCTTGAGCACGCGCAGCAGTTCCAGCAGGACGCAGATACCTGCTTTATTGTCGGCGCCCAGTATGGTCGTCCCGTCGGAGCGAACCTTATCACCCTCCACGATGGGTTGCACGCCCTCGCAAGGGAGCACGGTGTCCAAGTGGGCGTTAAAGAACAGTGGGGGCACTCCTGCCACCGTGCCTGGCACTTTAACGATAAGGTTGCCTTGCTCGCCACCGAACCCCTTGCCAGCCTCGTCTTCTTCCACGCAGAGCCCCAGAGCAAGTAATTTCGCCTTCACGGCTTGCGCCACAGCACCTTCTCGCCCTGACGGGCTGGGGATGCGCACTAACTCCAGAAAATCCGCCAGAAACCGTTCCCGATTGATCGGCATTGTCCTGTCCCCCTCTCAGCAGCGTTTGGGACACAACTCCTCGTCGTTCCCGCTGCAATCATAGCACCATCCACTTGGGAGGCGTTCCCTTGACAACTTTTGACTTGTTGTGCAACCTTTTGTGTTGTCCGATGGCATAATTCTGAACGCCGATAGCAAGACTTCTGGTGATATGGAGGCGATGGGCATGTCCAAGGGAACGATGCTGGCGCTGCTGGTGGGGATTGTGTTGTTCGTCGTGGGGATTGTGCTCCTACTCGTTTGGTGGGGCGACTTTTTGGTGGTGCTGAAGGGCGCACTGGGACCCATGTTGGCTTTGGGCGGCGTGCTCATTGTCGCTATCGCGTGGAGCGAGTATCAGGCAGCCAAAGAAATGGAACGGCTCACCGCGCAAACGCAACCGACCACGCCACCACCTGCACAACCCACCACTCCTTCAGAGACAAAGCCAGCGGAAGAGCAAGCAACACAGCAGCAATGAACCAAGGGAAGCATTGAAGGCGTGAGTAACTACCAACTTGCTTTGCCGAAACTTTGGTGACTGAAAAATGGCACGCAACGCAGCGCACCCGGTGGCATCCGACCAAATTTGCCCTGCTCGCAAACAGGCGCTGTTGGCGGTGGTGGAGGCGGACGAACGAGGGGCGTATGTGAACTTGTCCCTGCGCCAACTGCTGCGCCAAAAGTTTTTACCTGCATCCGAACGAGCAATGGCAACGGCGTTGGCGTTGGGGACAATAAAAATGCGCCTCTACCTTGACCACCTCTTGCAACCTTTTTGCGACTATCCCCTGGACGAGTTACCTGTATTCATCCGCAGCATTTTGCGGATGGCAGCCTACGAGTTGGTCTTCTTCCGCCGTCCCGCGCCCATTGGGGGAAACGAGTATGTGAAGTTGGCGAAGCGGTTCGGGCACGAAGGCACTGCTGCGTTGGTCAACGCCGTCATCCGCCGGTTCAGCGAAGGATGGCAGCAAGTGCCCATCCCGTCGTTGGACGAAGACCCTGTCGCTCACATCAGCATCACCACCTCGCACCCTCGTTGGATGGTGGCGCGATGGGTGTCCTTTTGGGGCGTGGAGGAAACCCTTGCGTTGTGCCGCGCTAACAACGAACCACCCCCACTTTGCATCCGCGTCAACCTCAAATACACCGAGCGCGACCTTGTTGCGAAGGCGTTGGAGTTTCGCTGCCGCAAGATTGAGCCCAGCCCCTGGGTGCCCGAATGCTTGCGCTTGGACACAACAGCGGATGTGACCCGCTTGCCCGGCTACATTGGCGGATTGTGGACGGTGCAGGACGAGGGCGCAATGGTGGTGCCTTACCTGCTCAACCCGCAGCCGGGCGAGTTGATCATTGACGCCTGCGCAGCGCCCGGCGGCAAAACAACGCACATCGCTGAAATGACTAAAGACCAAGCCGAGATTATCGCCATTGACCCCCACCCGTCCCGATTGAGGTTAGTGGAGGAAAACGCGGTGCGGTTGAAACTGTTCAGCATCAAAACAGTGCAAGGCGATTGGCGCGAGTTGGCGCCGCAGTGGACGAACCAAGCCCACAAGGTGTTACTGGATGTCCCTTGTTCAGGGACGGGCACCTTGCGGCGCAAAGTGGACGCCCGCTGGCGAAAGAACGAAGAGCAAGTGCGGCAATTGGCAGAGTTGCAGTTGCAACTTTTGGAAGCGTCCGCGCCTGTCGTCCGCAAAGATGGTGTCATCGTTTACGCCACCTGCAGTTTGGAGCCCGAAGAGGACGAAGCGGTGGTCAAAACCTTTTTGGAGCGGCACCCTGAGTTCGTGATAGATGACCCGCGCCCCTTTTTGCCTGCCGAGATCCCTAACGCTATTTCGCCTGAAGGGTTCTTGCGCCTTTTTCCCCACAGGCACAACACGGATGGCGTATTTGCGGTGCGGTTGCGAAAGGTTCGGTGAGAGGTGACCTTTTTCATGCGGGTCATTGCGGGCATTAGCAAAGGTCGGCACTTGAAAGGCGCCCCCCATGGACGGGTGCGCCCCACCAGCGACCGCATCCGCACGGTTCTGTTTGACATGCTGGGCTCTGCTGTGATTGACTGCCAATTCCTAGATTTGTGCGCGGGCACAGGCGCAGTGGGCATAGAAGCCCTCAGCCGAGGGGCAGCGCGCGCCGTTTTCGTGGAATTAGACGAACGGTGCATCGCTACCATTAAGGACAACTTGCTCACCACGCGCCTATTAGAACGCGCCCGCATTGTCAAGGGGGATGCACGGCGCAAACTTCCCCAACTTTTGGCGGAGGGGGAACGGTTTGACATCGTCTTTTTGGACCCCCCTTACGGTAGTTCCCTTGCCGTCCAACTGCTGACTTGGTTGGGCAACCACCCTGAGTTGCTTAAGGGACCTCGCTTGGTCATCTTGCAGCAACTGGCACGGGAGAGCGTGCCAGAAAAAATTGGTGCGCTGCGAGCCGTGGAGCACCGCCGCGTGGGCGAGCATGTGCTGCGGTTCTTCACCCTTGCAGCGGAAACGGAGGGATCACCGTGATTCGTGCTGTCTACCCAGGCACTTTTGACCCTGTCACCAACGGGCACTTGGATGTCATAGAACGGGCAGCCCACATCTTTGACGAACTTATCGTCGCTGTCACCACCAACCCTGCCAAAACGCCTTGGTTCACTTTGGAGGAACGGATGGAGATGCTGCGAGAGTGCTGCCGCCACCTGCCCAATGTCCGCGTGGAGAGTTTTGACGGCTTGTTGGTCAACTTCGTCCGCGAGAAAGGAGCAAAAGTGATTGTCAAAGGGCTGCGAGCGGTGACAGACTTTGACTACGAGTTTCAGATGGCGACCATGAACCGCAAACTGGCGCCCGACATTGACACCCTGTTCCTGATGACCAGCCTGCCTTACGCCTACTTGAGTTCCAGCATCGTGAAAGAAATCGCTTTGCTGAACGGCTGCCTCAAGGAATTGGTGCCCGACTGCGTTGCGGAACGCTTGCGCCGAAAGGCAGCGGAAAGGAGGCGGTAACCATCTCGGACATCTATCGCGCTATCACGGAACTGGAAGAACTGGTGCGCAACGGGCGACGCCTCTTGGGGCGTTGGGTCATTGTGGACGAAGAGTTGTTCGCTACCAAACTCCACCGGATGCGGGCGTCGCTCCCTGATGAAATCCGCAAAGCGATGGAAATCCAGCGAGAGAGCGAGCGCTACCTGCGCGCTGCCCGCGAGGAAGCCCAACGCATTATCCAAGAAGCCCAACGGGAAGCCGAGCGCTTGCTGGAACGCGCCCGACAAGAAGCCGAACGGTTGGTGGCTGAAAGCCTGATCGTCCAACAAGCAGAACAACGCGCCCGCGAAATTTTCACCGCCGCCGAAGAAGAGGCGCGCCGACGGCGCGAGGAAACGGATGCCTATGTCCGCGATGTCTTGGACCGCTTGGAACGGTTTGCCCGACGGTTGCTGCAAGTCGTGGAGGAAGGGCGCAAAGAATTGCAGGACAACGGATGAACCGCTTCGGTCCTTCGCAAGGACATGGCATGCCTCTACTGCTTGGGTAGCGGTCGGGTCAACCGCTGTGTCTCATAACGCAAGCGCTTAGTGCCCGTGCTGGTCATCTGCTGCCCCTGCTCCAACCGCTTGGCTTCCTCCAACGCCACCGTCGCCAACTCCTGCTCACCGATGTTAAGCAATCGCGTCGCCGACTGGCGCAACAAGCGGGTCGCTGTGCCATAGTCACCCGCTTTCGCTGCCTCTAACGCCCGCGTCTGCAGTTTGAAAGCGGTGGCTTTCTCCACCAAGTTCATCACGCGCGGGTTTATCTGTTGGACGGCTTGTTGGTCATCGGTGAACTCCACGACGATGTCAGCGCGAACCTTTTCGCCGTAGCGCCCCTCGTGGGGCAAATCGTAACTGACCTCGGCTTGTGCGAGGCGAAAAACGCCTTTTGGCTTTGTGGCGACAGACAGTTCCACCAAGATGGCTTGCCCCTCGTCCCGCTCCAAGTCGCCCAGCGACACCTGCACATCGCGGTCGGAAAGAGGTTGGTAGCCCAAGTTAGCGATGAGGGGGAGCACCCGCCACACCTGGCGGGGTCCGACCCCTTGCGCCAACTTCAGCGTCAAGTAGGCGTTGCGAGCGACCACCCGCTTGGCGCTGCGGACTGCCAACTGGAAGTGCTGCAAAATTTGCTCTGGGCGCTCAATGAACTCAGAGAAACCACCGAGGCTTTTGGTGGCGTTGGCTAAGGCGTCTAACAAGTCTTCGTTCCAGTCTTCGCCCAACCCGAAAGCGTAAAGGGGCACGCCCATTTGCTTCAACTGGTTGGCTAACTTCTGACACTCTTCCTCGTCGCCGTAAGTTTGCCCGTCGGTCAGCAGCACCATCCGCGAAACGCGGTCAGGGGTCAAGTTCTTTTGCAGTTCTTGCAAACCCAGTTGCATCCCCTTGCTCATCTCCGTTCCGCCTCGGTCAGTGATGCTGTCCACTTGTCGCTTGAGATAGTTGCGGTCAGTGACGGAAGTAGCAGGGACAAGGACATCGGCTCGGTCGTCAAAGATGATGATGCTGACAATGTCACTGGGATCCAGTTGGTCAATCACCAATTTCACCGCTCGGCGCAAGTTTTCTATCTTCTCGCCCGCCATAGAACCGCTGCGGTCAAGGACGAAGCAAAGGTTTAGCGGTGCTGCCTCGGGTAACCCTTCGCCGACGGGGATGACCTCAATCAGCGCATATTGCACTTGGGGTTGAGCATTGGCAAGCATCTTTGGTCTGGCTAAGGTCGTAACGAGTTTCACTTCGTCCGCCATGGTAATCCCTCCTTGCCCCGAAGTCACCTATAACGGTAGCGCTTTGGGACAAAGAAAGCAAGAGGCACCCTGACAGGGCATCATGGTGCCAGAGTGTCCCCCTGAGAAAGCGTTCTACCGCGAAAGAAACCGTTAGCGCCCTGGTTGAGGGGTAGGGGCAATTCCCGCTTCCTGTTCTTTCGTCGGGAAGGTGCCAGGGAGTTTACCAATTTCTCGCCCTTGCGGTGGACGAAGGTATCGCCACCCTGACCAAACGGCAATGGCGATAGCCACCACAACAATGATGATCGCCACGATGGTTTTCAGGTTTTGAGACACAAGCCATCCCCCCTCATCACTTATAGGACGGAGCATAGTTGCCGCTAACTTTCCAGTGGAGCAGGTTGCGGTTGGACTGTCCGGCAGCGGCGCGGGCTTGAATGGCTGTGGGTGTCCACGGCCACGCCATCGTTGTCCGCCGGTCCAAAGTTTTGGTGTGTCCGTCCACGAAGCCAAAAGTGGTAATGCGGTTGTGACCACCAATGGCGAATTGGAGCGTGATCGCAGGGGAACACCAACCAGTGATGGTGAAGTAATCAGGACCCGTCGGCCATCCGGGGTCTGCTACATTCCGAACATCCCAACGCCAATAGGCAAAACCCTCCGTGTAACTCACCGTCGTCCACAATTCAAAAATGCTGGCGGTATCAGCGGGAGCACCAATTTCGGGGAGCGCCTTAGAGTCCTGAGCGCTGTAGTAGGCATGGAGCCCGAAAGTGGCTGTGTAGCCGCCTATACCTCCATCATCGTAGCCTGACTGAAAGTGTGTCCATGAATAGGAAATGGGAGTGCCATAGGAGCCATCACAATCGTTGCGAGGAAAAGGGTCACTGGGACATTTTAGCAATTGCTCGTTCCGCATATAGGGCATTAGCATGTCTTCGGCGCCTAACGCCCAATTAGCACGGGTCGGGTCAGGATAGATTTGTTGCCACGGATAGTTCCAGACACGGATGCGGTTAAACTTCTCGTCGTAGTCCTGCGAATACTGGGCACCTGCCATTAGCAAGTTACGCATGTTGCTCACGCAGGTGGTTTGCCGCGCTTTTTCCCGCGCCGTTGCGAACACGGGGAACAGGATGGCTGCCAGGATGGCGATTATCGCGATCACCACCAGCAGCTCAAT
>FWWM01012315.1_pt1 | contig 14290 bp, 16 predicted proteins | sample 2228351 | NCBI WGS metagenome assembly FWWM01 (sample SAMEA103939774, study PRJEB20133) | metagenome | reverse complement strand
CTCGGCGCCGTGGAGATTGTGCTGGGTGAAATGCGCGGCGAGACGGGCATGGTCGGTGCAGCGGTAGAGATCTTCCAGACACAGGCCGCTGAGGCATTTGCCAGCCGGGCATCGGTCGCTGCGCAAAGTGAGTGAGTAGTGACGCGGAGGCAGTGATGAGTTCCAGCGATCTGATGTCTCTGGAGCGACAGGGACAGATTGTCGAGCTGGTCAATCAAATGGGGCGGATGACCGTCGCGCAGCTCAGCGAGCGGTTTGGGGTGAGCGAGACGACGATCCGCCGCGACCTGGTAACTCTGGCTGCCCGCAACCTGATCCGACGCACACACGGGGGGGCCATGCGGATCGGTTCGGTGGCCACCAGCGAAATCCCCATCCTGCAGCGCCAGAATCAGCACGCTGCCGAAAAAGAGCGCATCGGTGCGGCGACCGCGGAACTGATCCGCAACGGCGAAACGCTGCTGATCGCGGGCGGCAGCACTGGCCTGGCTGTGGCGCGGCATCTGAATCGGCACACGGGCCTAACCATCATCACCGAGTCTTTGCTGGTGGTGCAAGAATTGTTGCGACAGGGGCAGCACCGCCTGATCATGCTGGGCGGCACCGTAGACCCCAACGAACAGGCTGTGCGCGGAACCCTGGCACGGCAAATGCTGGCGCAACTGTGCGTGGACAAGGTCATCATCGGGGCGCGCGCCGTCTCGGTGACGCGCGGCATCAGCGCTGAAACGCCCGAAGAGGCCGAGTTTCTCCGCGCATACCTGGAGTGCGGCGATCACCGCATCCTGGTGACCGATAGCAGCAAGTTTCACCTCTCGGCGCTGGCAACCCTCGCGCCGTTGTCAGCCATCAACACACTGGTGACGGACACCAACCTGGACGAAGACATTGCGCGGCAGATTCGCGAGATGGATGTATACCTGCTCCTGGTCTGACCATGACCAGCCCTGCGCGGACATTCACGAGAGAGAGGAATACCTTGGCTCAGATCAAGCGGATGGTGGAGCGCATCATCGCGCTGCGCCGGCAGGGGATTTATGTGACTCTGCTGGCGGTGTGCCCGAATTCCGAGGCGGTGCTGGAGGCGGCAGTGCAGGCGGCGGCCCGTAACAACGCGCCAATGCTTTTCGCCGCGACCCTCAATCAGGTAGATCGCGATGGCGGCTATACAGGCTGGACACCGTCGGAGTTCGTGCGCAAGATGCGCGAATACGCCCGACAATACGGCTGTCACGAAGCGCTGTATCCCTGCCTGGATCACGGGGGACAGTGGCTCAAGGATAAACACACGCGCGACCGGTTGACTTTCGAGCAGACAACAGGTGAGGTCAAGGAGTCTATCACGGCCATGCTCGAAGCAGGTTACGCGCTGCTGCACATTGACCCTACCGTTGACCGGACGTTCGGCGGTCCTTTGCCGGTAGAGACGGTCGTCGAGCGCAGTCTCGATCTGATCGCGCACGCCGAGGCCGAGCGACAGCGATTGGGTCTACCGCCGGTTGCCTATGAAGTGGGCACCGAGGAGGTGCACGGCGGGCTGGTAGACCTGAGCGCTTTTCGGCGCTTCTTGCAGTTGCTACGGCAAGGGCTGGCGGCGCGCCGTCTAGATCATGCCTGGCCGGCGTTCGTGGTGGCGCAGGTGGGCACCGACCTGCATACGACGCAGTTCGATCGGCAGGCAGCGGCGGCGCTCTACGAGATCGCTGCGCCATACGGCACGTTGGTGAAGGGACACTACACCGATTGGGTGGACAATCCCGCCGACTATCCGCTGGCGGGGATGGGGGGAGCCAACGTCGGGCCGGAATTCACCGCCGAGGAATACGATGCGCTGCTGGCGTTGGAACAGCGGGAGCAGGACCTGCTGCGTATGAGACCTGGGGCGATCCCCTCACGTTTCCATGCGACACTGGCAGCCGCGGTGGACGCTTCCAACCGCTGGCAGAAGTGGCTGCAACCGGATGAACGGGGAAAAACGCTGGACGAGCTGACTCCGGCGCGGCGCGAATGGCTGCTGAAGACCGGTGCACGCTACATCTGGACGGAGCCATCGGTTGTGGCGGCACGGCAGCGGCTCTACGACAATCTGCGCCCGATCATGGGCGATGCGCACCGCTATGTGGTGGACTGGATCGCACGGGCGATCGAACGCTACATCGTCGCTTTTCACCTGTTCAATGCGCGTGTGCTCTTTGAGGAATTGGGTGAGTGAGACCATGAATCGCCGAGAGGCCTTGTTGACCTTGCTCACGCAGAAACGCAACCCCGGCTATATCCCGGTTTCGACCTACGGCGTTGATCGCTACAGCCATCCCTGGATGGCTGACGATCCCTCGTACCAGGAGGTGCTGGCCTGGGGCGACCGCTATGACCATATTCAGGCGTTCTACCGCTCCTATTACGCTTCCTTTGGGCTGACGGACATCCTGGCGGTGGACGATCCAGAACGGGTGACAGTCGAGCGATGGCGTCAGGAGCGCACGGTCATCACACGCTACACGCTACACACGCCGCGCGGCGACCTGATGGCCGAGTACAAGGACATTGACGGCAACAAGTCTACCTGGCGCGAGCGTCACCTGATGCAGACAGACGACGACATCGAGGCGTTTCTGTCTATGCCTTTCCGCCCAAAGCTGCCCGACCCGGCAGAGTATCAGGCGCTGCGGGAGGCTGTGGGCGAGCGAGGGATCGTGCAGGTTCAGCTTCCGAATCCAGTCTGCCTGGTAATCGAGAACATGGACTACACCGAATTCATGATCCGCACGCGCACCATGCCAGAGAAGATAGATGCGTTGCTGGAACGGGCACAACAACTCATCCTGGAGTGGCTGCAGGGGGTGCTGGCGGCAGGGATCGGCGATTCCTTCCGTATCTTCGGGCCGGAGTACTGTCAGCCGCCGCAGATGCGCCTGTCCTACTATCAGCATGCGGTCACCGAATTCGACCGACCTCTGGTGGAGGCGATACACCGGGCGGGCAAGGTGGTGCAGTATCATTGTCATGGGCCGATCCGTGCTCTGCTGGACGAATTTCTGAAGCTAGGTGTTGATGCAATCGATCCCTGCGAAGCGCCACCCGCCCCTACAGGCGACATCACGCTGCGCGAAGTGGCCGAGCGGATGGGGAATGCCCTGGTGGTCATGGGCAACATTCAGCTCGATGACCTGGAACGGGCGGAGCCGGAGCAGATCGATCGGCTGGTGGCGGATGCGGTAGACGCCGTAGGCGATCGCGCGCCATTCATGTTGCTGCCGACGGCGGCCCCCTTCGTGACGCCCTTGCCGGAGCGCACCGCGCGGAACCTGATCCAATTCATGGAATCGGCTCGCAAGTATGGCGGCGCGCCCGTATAGAGCAGTTCCCTGGAGGAAGGCGATGTCGGACAGCATGACCTCGAAGGAACGCTGGCTGGCCGTGTTGCGGCGTGAGACGCCCGATCGGGTGCCAATGGACTACTGGGCGACGCCGGAAGCCACGCAGAAAGTGATGAAGTACCTGGGCTGCGCCAGCGAAGAGGAGATGTTCGCGCGCCTGCACATAGACAAGCCCTTTACGGTCGAGCCGGCGTACATCGGCCCGCCCATCCCACCTGGTTACGATCTGTACGGCTGCGGCTTCAAGGACGTGGACTATGGGACGGGGGTGTATCCGGAGTGCGTGTATCATCCCCTGGCGCGTTACTCGACGATCGACGAGATCGAAGCGCATTACACGTGGCCTTCCGCCGACTGGTTCGACTATTCCGTGTTGCGCGAGCAGGTGAAGGGCAAAGAGCACCTACCCATTCGCGGTGGTGGCTCCGAGCCGTTTCTCACGTATGTCAATTTGCGGGGGATGGAGCTGGCTTACAGCGATCTGGTAGAGAACCGCGCTCTGGTCGAGCATTGTCTGGACAGGCTGTTCGACTTTGCCTATGAGCACACACGCCGCATCTATGAGACGATCCCCGGTGTGGTGAACATCACCTACGTGGCCGAGGATTTCGGGTCACAGGAGAATCTACTGTTTTCGCCGCGTATCATCCGCGAAGTGTTCATCCCGCGCATGAAGCGTGTGATGGAACTGGTGCATCAGGCGGGCGCATACGTGTTTTTCCACAGCGACGGCGCGATCCGCGAGATCATCCCGGATATGATCGCGGCGGGGATAGACGCGCTCAACCCCTTGCAATGGCGGGCGAAGGGCATGGATCGCGAAGGGTTGAAGCGAGACTTCGGCGACAAGGTGATCCTGCATGGCGGCGTGGACAACCAGTATACGTTGCCGTTTGGCACAGTGGACGAAGTGCGCCAGGAAGTCCTTGACAATCTGCGCATCCTGGGGGCAGGCGGCGGCTATATCCTGGCTCCCTGCCACAACATCCAGGCTGTCAGCCCTGCGGAAAACGTCGTGGTGCTCTACGAGACAGGGTATGAATACGGGCGCTGCTGAGCGAAACCCAGCGCGCCCGTGGCCTGTTGCCAGCTTCAGCAAAACTCGTGATACATTCTGGCGTCAGTTATGGGATGCCAGAAATGCCTCGACTTCGGCCAGTGGACGCGCGCCGCCCATTGGCCCCTGAGCGGTGACCGCCAGCGCACCGCAGGCATTGGCGAAGCGCGCGGCTTCAACCGGAGATGCTCCCTTCAGCCAGCGGATGAGAAAACCGGCGTCGAAACAATCCCCTGCGCCGGTAGGGTCTACTTCCTGCACGGCAAAACCAGGCACGTGCTGTGCGCCATCGCGAGTGTAGACGGTGCAGCCGTCTTTGCCCTGTGTGACGATCACGATGCGGTCGGGTTTGGCAGTGAGCAGGGACTCAACGGCTGCTTCCAGCGTGGCCTGGCCAGTGAGCAGGCGAGCCTCTTCTGCCGTCGGGATAATCACGTCAGCCGCCTGCACGAAGGGGGCGAACACCTCACGGGCACGCTCGACAGGCATCAGTTGAGGACGCAGGTTGGGATCGAAGCAGAACCTGGCCCCATGCTTCCGAGCGAGTTCCAGGGCGCGTCGTCCAGCCTGCAGCGCGCGCTCGTGGATGGACAGGGTCGAACCCATCAGGTGCAGCACGCGCAAGCCCTCGAAGAGTTCCTCCTGAACCAGTTCTGGCCCGATCTGCCCGGCGGCGGCCTCGCGCACATGGAACACGAAGTCGCGCGAGCCATCGGCGAAGTAGGCGACAAAGGCCACGCCGGTGGCGTAGTCTTTCAGCACGCGGATGCCGCGCAGGTCTACTCCGTCGGCGCGTAGTTGCTCGATCAGGCAGCGTCCGAAGGCGTCTTCACCGACCGCGCCGATGCCAGCGACCCGCGCGCCCAGCCGTGCCGCCTGTACTGCGAAAATGAAGGGCGCGCCGCTGGGGTAAGGGCCAGTGAAAGGGCCGGGTTGATCCAGGGACTGGCCGATGCCGGTGCGCATGATTTCGACGAGCGCTTCACCCAGGGTGAGGATATCCAGCGCCATCATACAAACTCCTGTTCGTCTTTAGAGGGGGTGAGACAAGACCAAGAATTCGCCCCTATCTTCGCCTGATTCACCGGAATTGTAAAGCGGGGAGCGCGACCGTTCTTGCATAAAGGGCGAATAAAAGCCACCCCTTGCATCAGAGGCGGCTTTTTGTGATTTTAATCATCAGATTGTGAATTATTCTATTATCAGGGACTTCCCTTTTGTTGACAGCATTAGGGCTGAATAGTACACTAAAAAGCGCCTTGTAAGCAGTTCATGACGTTAAATCCCTTTGTTTTTCTCCAAGGAGGGTAGCATGAGAAAGCTGATAGTGCTCCTGATTGTGCTCGCTTTGTTATTGCCCGCTGGCAACTCGCTCGTCTCGGCCCAAGGCGGCCCGTTCGACGGAAAGACGCCAGAAGAACTATTCCCGAATGCCATTGACGATCAGGAACGTCAGTCGGCCTGGGAAGCACTGATGGCGGCCAACCTGCCCGACGCACGTGATCGGTTCTCCGGGCAGAAGCTGACCATCGGTGTGCTGGCGAGCGGTACGCGCGGTGTGATCTCCGGTGCACCGTACTTCTGGCGCGAAGCCTTCGAGGCGGTCACCGGCGCGGAGCTGGAGATCATCGAGATTCCCTTCGACCAGATGCTGACCACGCTGACGGTGGACTTCTCCACCAACCAGAACACCTACGATGCGATCATCAATGCCTCCTGGTTCTATGGGGATTACATCAGCAACGGCTGGATCATCCCCATTGATGATTACATCAACGCGGAAGGGTATCCGAAATGGGAACCCGACAAGGTGGCGGCTCCGCTGCGTCAACTGCTGCAGTGGGAAGGCAAATGGTACGGCGTGGTGAACGACGGCGATACGCAGATGTTCTACTATCGCCGCGACATCCTGGAAGATCCCCAGTGGCAGGCCGCCTATGAGGCTGAGATGGGCGAGCCGATGGTCGTCCCACCGCGCACCTGGCAGCAGGTCTACAAGATCGCCAAGTTCTTCAACGGCAAGGACTGGAATGGCGACGGCGATCCCGATGACGGCATCAGCCTGCACCTGAAGGTTGGTGGACAGGGTTTCTTCCACTTCATGTCGCTGTCGGCCCCCTTCGCCATCACCCCGGCTGAGGGTGACGACCCGACCAAGGTCACCAAGTACGACAACATCTACTGGTTCGATCCCGATGACATGACGCCGGTCATCAACTCGCCTGGCCACGTCAAGGCGCTCGAATTCCTGAAGGAACTGGCTGCTACCGGCTCTCAGTCGCAGTTCGGCTGGGACCTGGGCGAGGCCTGGAACAACTTCCTGACGGGCAATGCGGTGCTGCTCTTCTCGTGGGGCGACGTGGGATCGCTGGCACAGGACCCGAACTCCTCGACCATCAAGGGCAAGCTGGGCGGCGCGCCGATCCCGTGCTCTGAGGTGTGGTATGACCGCGAACTGGGGCAGTTCGTGGAAGACCCGGAGAATCCCAACTGCGTGAGCAACCTGGTGGGTGCGTCATGGCACGGTGTCATCTCCAGCCGTTCGGACAACCCGGACCTGGCCTACTACTTCCTGGCCATGCAGGCGACCCCGCCCATCCTCTTCTGGAACGTGGTGTATGGCTGGACGGGCGTTGACCCCAGCTCGACCACGCACTTGTTCCCGCCCGCTGGCGAGGCGACTGTGGAGGATTACGTGAACGCCGGTTACGACGCGGGCGATGTGCAGTCCTACATCACCGCCTACGGCCAGAACCTGTTCGACTTCCCGACCACGCAGACCTACCTGCGTATCCCTGGCACGCCTGAGTACTGGAATATCCTGGACATGCGCCTGGCGCAGGCCATGGTCGGCGAGCTGTCGCCGCAGGAAGCTCTGGATCAGGTGGCTGAGGAATGGGAAGAGATCACCGACGACATTGGCCGCGATTACCTGCTGGAAATCTACCAGGCGTCGATCGGGTATACGCCAGCGGAGTAATTCTCTGACTTTGTGTTGACGTGCAAAAAAGGGGAGAGGAGCATTCCTCTCCCCTTTGACAACCTGTGATCACCTGGTTCAAGGGTGGACAAGCATAGAGAAAGTATAAAGATCGGCTCGCTTGGTTTACCTCACCCCCAGCCTTGCTACGCCCGGCTTGCCCTCTCTCCAGGCATGGGAGGGGGCAACAAGGCGCGTCAGCGTCGAGTGGGGGTGAGGTAAAGTTAAGAACAGCCTCCTGTTCCAGATATTCTCGATGCCTGTCCGCTCCTGACGATCACCTGGTGGGGGTGCAAGACTAACCGCAGCAGGCAGGTTCCCATGAAGAAGAGAAACCGTGCAGGTCTGTTCTTTTTGTTGCCAGGCGTGGTGTGGGTGCTGTGCTTTACCCTCTTCCCACTGCTGTACTCACTGGGGCTGAGCTTCACTGACAAACGGATTGGGCGGCGTCCCCGTCCGGTGCAGTTCATCGGTTTTGAAAACTACGCGGACATCTTCAGCGACAATCGCGTCTCCGAAGTGCTGGAGATGACTGTGTTCATTGTACTGGGCAGCGTTCTGCTCACGGTGATGCTGGGGATTCTGGTGGCCTGGCTGTTCAACCACGATATACCTGGCCTGCGGGTGTTCCGCGCCATTCTGACTCTGCCCATCTTCGCTGCGCCCATTGCGCTGGGGCAGCTTGGCATGATTCTGTTCAACGAGCAGAGCGGTCCGGTCAATCAGATGCTGCGGGCCATCGGGGCAGGAACGGTCTACTGGATCACTGATCCATGGTCGGCGCGGTTTGCGGTCTTGATTGTGGACGTGTGGCAATGGACACCGTTTGTCTTCATCATCGTGCTGGCGGCGATGCAGTCTATCCCCGACGAACTGTATGAGGCTGCCCGGCTCGATACCTCATCGGCCTGGACGCTCTTCCGCAAGGTAACGTTCCCGCTTATTCTGCCCGCCATCGGCACGGTCACCATGCTGCGGCTGGTGGAGACCTTCAAGATTCTGGATATTCCCTACACCCTGACGGGCGGGGGGCCTGGCGTTTCGACGCAAACCTACTCCTACTACATCTATCTGACCGGTCTGCGCCATTTCGACATGGGCTACGCTTCGGCACTCGCTTATCTGCTTGTGGTGGTGGCGATCATCGTGTCCTCCATCTTCTTCTGGCGTGTGCGTGAGCGCTACGAGGTCCAATAAAAGGGGCACTGACGATGCGAACGAGCCAATGGATTTCACGGAGAACGATCGAGCATACGCTGCTGTGGGCAGCAGTGCTCTTGGTGACGCTCATCGCGCTATACCCCTTCGTGTGGGCGCTGATCACTTCCTTCAAACCTCAGCGCGATGCGCTGGAATCGTCCATGATCCCCTTCCTGCAGTTCAAGCCAATCATGGACAACTGGAACGCCGAGTTGGGGCGCACCGGTGAGGAGAACATCAAAGCGCTCAAGAACAGCGCTATCATCGCTATTGGCGCGACCGTTATTGCGCTCACTCTTGGTTCAACAGCGGGGTATGCGCTGGCGCGGTTCCGTTTTGGGATTGGCAACCGCAACCTGGTCTCGTGGTTTCTGTCGCAGCGTTTTTTGCCGCCCGTAGCGACGCTGATCCCGTTCTTCCTGCTGCTGCAGCGCTTCGATCTGCTGGATACGTACGTTGGCATGATTGTGGTCAACGCGACCTTCGTCATGCCCTTTGCCGTGCTGATCATGCGCGACTTCTTTGCGGACATTCCCAAAGACCTGGAAGAAGCCGCACTGGTAGATGGCGCGTCGCACTTTCAAGTGTTTTTGCGGGTGGCGCTGCACATTGCAGGGCCGGCGCTGGTGGCGGCGGGCATCATCTGTTTCACGTTTGCCTGGAACGAGTTTCTCTTCGCCAGCGTGCTGACAGTGCGCGACGCGCAGCCGTTCACCGTGAAGATCATCAGCACGGGCACGGTGCGCGGCATTCATTTCGGGTTTGTGTCCACCCGTCTGCTGATGGCTGTAGTGCCGCCCCTGGTGCTGTCGCTATTCGTGCAGCGCTACATCGTGCGCGGCCTGACCATGGGGGCAGTCAAGGGCTAGTCGGACGCCCCTCTCACTCACCAGGTACTCAAGACAGCGGCCACGGAGCCGCTGTTTTTCTTGCCGGAAGCGCGTCACAGGTGCCGGTGACGCTGGCGCGGAGGTGCGGGCGGCCTGTCGAAGCCGAAGACGTTGATGCGCTTCTGTTTGGCTTCGGCCAGGGCCAGCAGATGAGCGGCGAAGTTCACGGCGTCGTCGCGGTCGTCGGTGGGGATGGGGATGGTCAGGGTTGGCCCCTGGAACGGGACGATGATCAACGCGAAGGTGTACGTCGAGGTATAGACGTGATCGGTCGCGCCATCGCGATCGCGGTCGGCGAAGCTGAAACCGGGCTGCATACGCACGCCCACGCCGCCGATTTCTCCCCAGGGTAGCGTGGTGGCGGGGACCGCCGCTGGCGAGCCGCGATGATACTCGATGCCCTGGGGACTGATGGTGTAGGTTGCGCCGGATGGAGCCTGCCAGGCCAGCAGAAGAGCGTCGTCTGGCAGAGGGGCGATCTGATGGTAGCGCCGCACAATTTGTCCCAACGTGATCTGGCAACGTTGATAGGCCAGCGGCGTGCCGTTGGTGATCAGTTCGGGATGTTCGCGCAGATATGCCAGCGCGCGCAGCAATACCACAGTGACCAGCACGGTCAGCACCAGCGCAGTGAGCAGCGCAATCCACCCCATGACCCGCTCTCGCTCCGCTTTAGGAGCCGACGCGCGTAGTCAGCACGCGCACGGCTCCCGCCCGGCGCAGCGCCTCGGCGACACCGTCCGCGCTGTCTTCCTGCACCAGGGCGATCAGGTTGCCGCCGCGCCCGCCGCCAGAGAGCTTGGCTCCCTGTGCTCCTGCCGCGCGCGCGGCCTGGCATAGCCGATCCAGCAGATCGGACGAAACAGTCAGGGCGGACAGCAGGGCGTGATTTTCGTCCATCAGCGGTCCCAGGGCCGGTATGTCTCCTGTCTCAATCGCCCGGCGGGCCGCCTCGGCAATGGCTCCTATGCGGGCGAGCAGAGCGCCTATTCTGTCCGGCTCGCTTTCGTAGTGTCTCCGCACGTCGGCTACTGTGAGACGAGTAGGGCTGCTCTGGCCGCTGTCGGCGACCAGCAGAGTGAAAGGGCGGGCAACAGTGAAGGTCTGCGGCGGCTGCCCGTGCACGAAGTAGATCGGGCGGGCGTAGACAATGGTGGTGTTGTCTATGCCGCTCGGTGTGCCGTGATGCCTTTTCTCGACCTCGTAGACCAGAGGATTCAGCCGGTCATTGTCTATGGACTGGCCGAACGCCCCCCAGACAGCGCGAATGAGAGCGGCGGCCAGCGCCGCGCCGCTGCCCAGTCCGCTGGCGATAGGGATGGTCGAGCGGACAGTCAGGTGCAAGTCGAGGGGCGGACAGCGCAGAGTCTGCAAGGCGAGCTGTACTGGATAGGCCAGGGCGTCGTAGAGCGGATCGGCGGGCTGCAAGTCGGCCAGTGATAGGGTACGCCCCAGGTCGGCGGCGTGAAGGGTGATTCCACTGCCGGACGGCGCTGCCTCTGCGCTGACAGTCACCTGGACGGCGGTCAGCGGCACGGCGATGGCCGGGAAACCATAGACAACCGCGTGTTCGCCGAAGAGAATGATCTTGCCAGGGGCCGAAGCGGTGAAAGCGCGCACAGCAGTCATCAGCGAGGGACTAGAGCACATAGAGCACGAAGCCGACCGCACTTACCCACAGCACAACGGTTGCCAGCAGGGGCAGGTCTTCGAAGAGCAATTCGTCCGGCGCGCTGCCTTCGCCTCGCACGTGGATCAGGTACAGATAGCGGAATACGCCGTAGATGACGAAAGGGATGGTGAGCATCATGTTGTGGCCGTTGGTGCGGATGGTAGGCGCTTCGATGGTGTAGAGCATGTAGGTCAACACGCTACCCGTGGTGACCATGCGCAGCATGTCGTCCAGCAGGGGCATGTTGTAGTCCTTGTAAGTGGAGCGCACGTCCTGCGCGTTTTCGGCCAGCAGGATCAATTCCTGGCGGCGCTTGCCGATGGCCAGGAACAACGCCAGCAGGCCCGCGCAGACATAGAGCCACGGAGAAAAGCGGGCGACGTGGATCACCACAATCCCGGCAACTACGCGCAGGATGAATCCTGCGGCGATGGCGAAGACATCCAGCAGCACGACGTTCTTGAGGAAGAACGAATAGGCCAAATGCAGGGCCAGATAGCCCAGCAGGGCCACTGTCAACTTCCAGGTGAGGGCCAGACTGATCAGCAGCGAGAAAGCCGGCAGTAGAATGGCTGCAGCGGTGGCCCAGCTCTTGGGGAGCTGACCAGAGGGCAACGGGCGCAGGCGCTTGCGCGGGTGCAGGCGGTCGCGCTCGATATCAACCAGATCGTTGACCAGGTAGATGGCGCTGGCCGTCAGGCAGAGCAGGATGAAAGTTGCGATGACCCGCGCCAGCGGTTCGGGTTTGGTCAGTTGCTGGTCGAACAACAGCCCGGCGAAGACGAAGCCATTCTTCGCCCACTGGACGGGGCGCATGGCAATGAGCAGACCGCGTACCGGTTCCGGTAGCGTATTCCATAGCGGTTGCAGGGCAGACTTGAGGCTGTGCACGTGCATTTCTCCACCCGTCTCTTTCTCAACGAGCGCTCATTATAGCAGCGAAGCAGAGTCGCTGGTAGATGAGCGAGACGGGATGCGCTAGACTTGGATCAGAGGGGGACATTGAGTTCATGGGCGACCGAGAACGACTGGACGTGTTGCTGGTGGAACGTGGGCTGGTTGCCAGCCGCGAGGCAGCCCGTCGCCTGATCATGGCGGGCGAAGTGCGCGTAGATGGCGAGGTGCGCACCAAACCAGGGATGCGCGTGGCGCGGGGGGCAATGTTGACGATCCAGCAAGCGCCGCGCTTCGTGAGTCGCGGAGGGGAAAAGCTGGCGGCAGCTCTGGAGACTTTCCCCGTCGCAGTCGAGGGGCGCATCTGCGCCGACATCGGGGCCAGCACCGGCGGGTTCACAGACTGTTTGCTTCAGCATGGGGCAGCGCGGGTGTATGCGATTGACGTGGGCTACGGGCAACTCGACTACCGGCTGCGCTCTGATCCGCGCGTGGTGGTGATGGAGCGTACCAATGCCCGCTATGTGGAGCGCCTCGCCGAACCAGTGAGCCTGGTCGTGGCTGATGTCTCGTTCATCTCGCTGCGCTACCTGTTGCCGGTGGTGCGCGGTTGGCTCACGCTACCTGCCGACCTGATCGTCTTGATCAAACCTCAGTTTGAAGCCGGTCGCGAACAGGTGGGAAAGGGCGGTGTGGTGCGCGATCCCCTGGTGCATCGGCGCGTCTTGTTGGACGTGCTGGATGCAGCACAGGCAGAGGGATTTACCGTGCGCGGTCTGATGCGCTCGCCCCTGCGTGGGCCGGCGGGCAATGTCGAATTTCTGGCATGGCTGCAAGTGGGGGACGAAGCCCAGCAACAGGAGGTGGCGAGCTTGGTCGAGGGGGCACTTGCCGATGAGCCTGAGCAGGAACAGGTTCCGCGGAAGGAATAGGGTGCCTTTCAGTTTTGGGGCAGTGGTCTTGAACCGCAGAGACGCCGAGGGCACGGAGGAGAAAGAAAAACTTGTGACTTGCTCTGTGCTCTCTGTAGTGAATTCTGCCCTAAACCAGAAATACACCCGAACGATCATCAGCAATTGAAATTTCTGCCTGAGCGCCGTATCATTAAGGCCACACATTTTTCATACCTGGCTTTATCTCGATGAAGGGATCATGGGTCATGCAGGTATGCCCTCACTGTGGCCGCCAGAATCCTGATACAGATGCTTACTGCTATTCCTGCGGCCATATTCTGCCCAATGCGCTGGCTGACCTGGAGCGCGATGGGACCGGTTTGCTTGATGATACCCTCTATGAGGGGATAGAGCCGCGCCGCCGCTGGGGGACGGCCTATTTCGATCGGCGCAGCAAGCTTCAGCTTCATTTCCGCGATTCCGATGAGGTGCTGGTGCTGGACGTGGATCGCGAGATCATCTTGGGGCGCGCGCATAATGAACCGGGCATCCCGCAGCCGGACATTGATCTTTCGCCCTATGGGGCGCTGGAAAAAGGGGTTTCGCGCAACCATCTGGCGCTGATGCGCGATCACGATACGGTGGTGGTCACCGACATGGGCAGCGCCAACAGCACCTATCTGAACGGGCAGCGCCTGATGCCCTACGAGCCGCGGATTCTGCGCGACAATGACGAATTACGGCTGGGGCGGCTGGTGATTCGCGTGTCGTTCAGCTAGCGGCACAGGTGATACTGGGTTCTTTGCTTCGTGTACGGAGCATCCATTGCGGAAAGCATGGCCGAATTGATCAAGTTACAAGAGCGCCTGTCTGTTCAGTTCCACGATTTCTCGTTGTTGCAGCGCGCGCTGACGCACCGATCGTACCTGAACGAGCACCCTGAACACTCACTGGAAGACAACGAGCGTCTGGAATTCCTGGGCGACGCCGTGCTCGACTTCGTGGCGGGGGCCTGGCTCTATGACCGCTTTCCAGAAATGGATGAAGGCCGCCTGACACGCCTGCGGGCCGGGCTGGTGCGGACGGAGACGCTGGCGAGCTTTGCGCGGCGCTTCCGGCGTGTGGAGGCGGAAGCGCAGGCCCAGGGCCGCAAGCTTAGCGACATGGTCCTGGCGGAGATGGACGAGCTCTGGGAGCAGGCCAAGGCGGAGGAGCGGGGCGATGCGCGTGGATAAGTGGCTGGTCAACACGGGGCTTGTGCCCCGGCGAACCAGGGCGCAGCAGGCCTGCGACGAAGGACTAGTCAAGCTGGACGGCAAGCGGGCTA
>FWWM01012309.1_pt1 | contig 14298 bp, 18 predicted proteins | sample 2228351 | NCBI WGS metagenome assembly FWWM01 (sample SAMEA103939774, study PRJEB20133) | metagenome | reverse complement strand
AGCTTGAGTTGACGGTGCGGGCGTACAACTGTTTGAAGCGCGCCGGCATCACGAAGGTCGGTGAAATTCTCAAGCGCATGGAAAAGGGCGAGGACGAAATGCTCGCCATCCGCAACTTCGGAAAGAAGTCGCTGGACGAGCTGGTCGAAAAGCTGCGCGAGAAGGGCTACCTGAACGTGCCCGGCGTCGACCTCAGCGCCTACACCAGCGGGGTCTATAAGCCGCTCGCTGTGGACGAAGAGACCGAAGCATAAAGAAGAGGAGTTTGAAGGATGCGTCATCGAGTTTTTGGACGCCGATTGGGACGGAACTCGGCGCAACGCAAGGCGCTGTTCCGCAATCTCGTGCGCGAGCTCTATTTGCACGAACGCATCATCACCACCGAAGCCAAAGCGCGCGCTGTGCGCGGCGACGCTGAACGGCTGATCACCAAGGCGAAACGAGGCCTTGCAGGCGAAAGCAACCGCGTTCATGCGCAACGTCAGGTGGTGGCCTACCTGAACGATAAAACCGTCGCCAAAAAGGTGTTCGACGTCTTCGCCCCGCGTTACGCCGAACGCAACGGCGGATATACGCGCATCATCAAGTTGGGCAAACGCCAGGGCGACGCCGCAGACATGGTGATTCTGGAGCTGGTGGATCGTCCGGCGGCCTGAGCGTGGCTGAAGGAGGCGCTGCCTTGGCCTTGTGACGCCGCCGCTGCGCACCGTCTGCGCACTTGTGGCTTATGACGGAACCGACTTCTACGGGTTTCAGTCTCAGGCCGATGTTCCGACAGTGCAGGACGCGCTGGAGCAGGCGCTCGACCGGTTCTGTCATCGAGAGGGCCGCATCGTCGGCGCCGGTCGCACCGATCGCGGCGTGCACGCCAGCGGGCAGGTGATTCGAGCTTGCGTGCGGTGGAAGCATGCGATGGCCGATCTCGAGCGAGCCTGGAACGCTCACCTGCCGCCCACGATCGCAGTGCGCCGTGTGCGTGAAGCGCCGGAAGGGTTTCATCCACGCTTCGACGCCATCAGCCGCATGTATCGATATTTCGTCTGGTGGCAACTGGCCCCGAAGGGGTTCCCGCCGCTCGCCGCTGCGACGATCGCCGTTGACCGACCGGTTTGCTTTGTTGGAGACCCGTCCTCTCGACGTGGCGGCCATGAATCGGGCGGCGTCTTATTTGCTCGGCGTGCACGATTTCGCCACCTTCGGGCAGGCGCCGCAAGAAGGCGAGGGCACGGAGCGATGCGTAACGGCGGCTTTCTGGCGCGTCGAAGCGCCAGAGGCGTCGCTGCCCGCTCCTGATTCGGGACAGCGGCTGGTGTTCACCATCGTCGCCAATGCCTTTCTGCGACAGATGGTGCGCACGATTGTGGGAACCCTGCTGGCCGTAGGGAGAGGCGAGCTTCCTCCTGAAGCGGTGAAGCGGATGCTCGGCGCCAGGGACCGCAGCGAGGCGGCGCCGCCCGCTCCACCGCAAGGGCTGATTCTGGAAAGGGTCGTCTACCCGTCGACGCTGGACAGGTGGGTTCACGCAGACATAGAAAGTAAGTTGCTTCGCAACGAGAAGATCGAGTGATGATAGGGGAGCAGGGACGTGAAAACGCTTACGCCAAGTAAAGATGAGGCTTTGGAAAGCCGTGAATGGTATGTCGTAGACGCCACCGGCAAAACGTTGGGACGGTTGGCTTCGGAGGTTGCGAAGATTTTGCGCGGCAAACATAAGCCGACCTTTTCGCCTAATCTCGACAACGGCGACTTCGTGATCGTGACGAACTGTGAGCGCATCGTTGTCACAGGCAAGAAGCTCGACACGGTGCGCTATTATCGCCACTCGCGCTACCCTGGCGGGCTGAAGAGCCGCACCATGCGCGAGATGATGAACCGTTTCCCGGAGCGCGTCATTTACGAGGCTGTGCGCGGGATGATGCCGAAGAACAAGCTGGGACGCGCCCAAATGAAGAAGTTGCGCATCTACACCGGCGACCAGCATCCCCACGGCGCGCAACAGCCGAAAGTGTTGGAACTTTGAGAGAGGATTGAAGGACGGAGAGTCTCATGGCTGAGTATGTAGAAGCTGTCGGGCGTCGCAAAGAAGCCACCGCGCGCGTGCGCCTGTATCCGGGCACCGGTGAGATCGTCGTCAACGACAAGCCGGTCGATGTTTACTTTGGACGCGCGTTGGATCAGATGATCCTGCGCCAACCGCTCGTGCTCACCGGCACAGAGTCCTCGTACAACATCAGCGTCAAAGTGCGCGGCGGCGGGGAGAGCGGACAGGCGGCGGCCGTGCGTCTGGGCATTGCACGCGCCTTGTGCGAGCGGGACCCCAATCTGCGCCCTCCCTTGAAGGCGGCTGGGTTCCTGACTCGCGATGCGCGCGAAAAGGAGCGCAAGAAGCCCGGTCTCAAGCGTGCGCGCAAGGCGCCCCAGTACACCAAACGCTAAAACCTTCGGGCTGCGTTTTCTCTTTGGTTTGCAAAGAACACAGGCAAACGGAGCAACGCCCATTGCTCTGTTTGCCTGCTTTGCATTGTTGATTCGATCCAGAAATCTCAGGCGCAAATGGCTGCGACCATCAAGACCGGCGTCCTTTGCATCTCCACCTATGATGAACAAGCTGTGCAGGCCGTGCGTCGCCTTTTGCATGCACGCCTGCGCGGGGTCGTGATATGGGCGGATCGCCACATCGCAGGGCAGCGTTACTGGGTCGAAGAGCTGCTGCGGCGTTGGTGTGATGAGGAGGAGATGGACCTGATTCTCACCATCGGAGGCACTGCGCCGGCGCCTGGCCCGAGCGCTCTGGAGATCACCCCGGAGGCGACGTCTGCTGTGCTCGAACGCCCGCTGCCCGGCTTGCCCGAGGCGATGCGCTCCGCCATGGGCAAGAAAACGCCGCTTGCCTTTCTAGACCGCAGCGTGGCCGGCGTTCGTGGGCGCACAGTGATTCTCAATCTCCCGGCCGGCGCACATGCGGCTTCGCTGGCGCTCGAGGCGGTGGTGGACCTTCTCGGCGCAGCGCTCGCTTATGTGCGACAAGAGCCTGTCTCCCTGACGTTGGAAGAGGCGCTGGCTTCCCTTTCCTCCTCGGACGACGGCGAAGAGGATGAACCGATGCAGCCGCCTTCGACTCCCTCCCCCACTGCAGGCGCAGGCAAACGCTCCGGCCGTTCCCTCGATCCTGAGGAGTTCGCCGAATTCCTGCGCCGGCGCTCTCAAGAGCGATGACGGCTGCGCGGCTCAAGCGGTTCTGTCTTGTTTAAATCACCGCCAGCGCTTTGCGCCGTTCCTCGATGGCGGCGAGCAGATCCACGAAGGAGTCGGCGAACTTCTTGACGCCGTCCACCTCCAACTCCGCCGTGACTTCTTCCATCGAAACGCCTAGTTCGGCCAGCTCTGCGAACACGTTGCGCGCGCCGTCCAGGTCATCGCGCACGGTGAGCGCAACTTTGCCATGGTCCTTGAACGCCTCCAGCGTCTGGGGCGGCATCGTGTTGACGGTGTGCGGGCCGATCAGCGGCTCCACGTAGATCAGGTCCGGGTAAGCCGGATTCTTGGTGCTGGTGCTGGCCCACAGGGGGCGTTGCACGTGCGCGCCGGCGGCGGCCAGTCGCTCCCACGCCGGGCCGACGAAGGTCTGCTCGAATTGCGCGTACGCCAGTTTTGCATTGGCGACCGCCGCTTTGCCCTGCAAGGCTTTGCAGCGCGCCGCTTTTTCCGGAAATTGCGAGGCGATGCGCTCGAGACGGGCGTCGATGTTGACGTCCACGCGACTGACGAAGAAGCTCGCCACCGAGGCGATCGCATCCACGGGCAGGCCGGCCTCGAGTCGATCGGTCAATCCCTGGATGTAAGCGGCCATGACCTCGGCGTAGCGCTCCAGACTGAAGATCAACGTCACATTGATATTGACGCCGTCCGCGATCAACTGTCGAATCGCCGGGATGCCCGCTTTCGTGGCCGGCACTTTGATCATCAGATTGGGCCGTGCAACGGCGGCGTGCAAACGTCGCGCCTCGGCGATGGTGGCCTCGGTGTCATAGGCCAGATCGGGGGCGACCTCCAGGCTCACGAAGCCGTCCTGCCCCTGGTGAGCCTCGTACACCGGGCGCAGCACGTCGGCGGCGGCCTGGATGTCGGCGATTGCCAACGTCTCGAAGATGCTTTTGGCGTCGGCGCCGGTGGTCGCCAGCCGCTGCAGGTCCTCCTGATAGGCCGCGCTTTTGACGATCGCCTGCTGGAAAATAGTGGGATTGGAGGTGACGCCGCGCACACCTTCGTCGACCAGCGCCTTGAGCTTGCCGTCCTGAATCATGCCCCGCTCGATATAATCAAGCCAGATGCTCTGCCCAAGTTGATATAGCTGCTGGATACGGTTCATGGTTGCTCCTTTTCTGTCTCATTCCGTTGCAACGGCTGTCGACCGGTGGCGGCGAAGGGACTGCCCGCCTTTCTCTGCCGTTCACTTTGGACTTTTGGCCTTATCTTTGACAAATCGTATCACACCGTGTACTATGTTTTTTGTAGCGACGGTTACTGCCGTCTTGCAACAGTATACTCATAATGGCTTCGGCTGGAAAGTAAATCAAAAATTGATGCTTCAGTCCAGAACAATTATAGAGTGTGCTCAAACAAAGAGAATCCAGGTTGTTAGTTGAGGAGAAGCGAAACAATGGCAAAACCTATCGTGGTGACCGACGCCACCTTTGAAGAGCTGGTTGTCAAAGCCGAAAAACCTGTGCTGGTCGACTTCTGGGCGGAATGGTGTGGCCCCTGCAAAATGATCGCTCCGGTGCTCGAGGAGCTTGCCGATGAGATGGGAGATCAGTTGACGATCGGCAAGCTGGACGTAGACGAAAATCAAAATACGGCATTCGCCTTCGGCGTGATGAGCATTCCGACCCTGTTGCTCTTCAAAAATGGTGAACCGGTCGAGCGCATCGTCGGCTATCAGCCGAAACCTGCGCTGAAAAGCCGCCTGCAAAAACACTTGAACTGAGCAGCGCAAGTGAGCGACGAATCGTTTCCAGGCAAGGGTGTGGTCATCCGATCACACCCTTTATATTTATGCCGAGGCATCAACGGCTGCGATGCTTGCGTAGAACGCGTTCAAGCGGCCATAGCCCCATCAGCACAAAGGCGTCGAGCAGAATCAAGAAGACGAGGGCGCCGACGGTGACTTCAAAAAAGGGCCCCATCCACGCCAGCAGCATCCTCATCGGCTCCAGCGGCAATCCCACCCCGATATAGATCAGCGCCACCAAAGCGGTGTAGAGCAAGGCGGGCCTGAGGGGCTCGCGGTCGCTGCCGCTGCTGCTGGGGAGCATGGTGTTGCCGATGGTGAACAGGATGTACGCCCAGAGCAACCCATCGGCCGTGCGCAGGCTGGCGAAAAAAGCCATCGCCGCTCGCCACAGATGGCCCGCCGCCAGCGCTTCCAACAGCGCGGGGGTGGCGAACACTCGCCATCCGATCCAGGCGATTGCGAGATTGCCCACCAACAACGGCGCCATGCCCACCAGGCTTTCCCGCCAGACGTCGGCGCGTTGCATGCTGACGCTGCCCAGGCCAAGATGGTCCCCTTGTTTGCGAGGCCAGATGCGAAACTTGCTGACGCGCAGCCCGAGTGCGCGCGCCGCCAGCCAGTGCGCCGCTTCATGTAAAACGACGCCGGGCAAGAGCAACAGAAAAATAATCACGCCTGCCAGGTCGCCCCAGCCGGTCAGATAGAAGGTGACGCCCTGCACGCGCAGGCTGACCTGTTGGCTCAGCCAGGAAAGTGTCAGAAGGCCGCCCAGCAATACGGCCAGGAGCATCAGGGTGTGCAGCTCTTGTGCGTCCAAGATGCGCTCGCTTTGCGTGGTCAGGGCGTTCGAGGCTCCAGATTGTAGGTGAGACTTTCAAACAACCAGCAGCCGTTCTGGCGTGGCGGACGAGCGTCCAGCGATCTCCGCCGGGGGCGATCTCGGCGCCGATGCGCGTGGTGGCGGTGACGACGGCGCGATCGCCGGCGATCTCCATTTCCATGTCCGATGGAGTGACATTCGTCGGCGCGCCAGGGAAAACAACGCGCACATAGCGATGACGGATCGCATCGACGCCGCGCCAATGCTGGTCATCCTCAGGTTGGTCGGGCGTATGTCTGGCGTCGGCGACATAACCGTCTTCGCTCCACAGCGCCATCAAGGCGTCGATCTCTTGCGCAACGACCAGCTGTCCTTCCGCAACGATCATGACGCGTATCACTGTGGCGTCATCGGTGCTGTTGGGCAGATTTAGACTGCACGAACCGGCCGTGGATGGCCCAGGCGCGCTGCATCCAGAGAGCGTCAGACTTGCATAAAAAAATAAAAGGATGCGTCTCCAGAGGGTCATGCTCTCACCAGATGGCCGGTCAGCCCATGGATGCGCGCGTCAGTTCCATCGGTTTCCCCGCCCTGCTGAAGAAGTGACGCACGAAGGCTGCATGCATGTCGAGCGTCTCTTCGAGCGTTCCATAGCGCCATGACGTCACCATGACGTCAACTTAAACAGCACGATGCCGTCGGCCTGGTGGCGCCGGGCGTTGGGGAAAAGATAGAAGTAATAGACCACATGCTCGATCGGCTCGTCCGAGTCGGGGGGCTGTTTTTTGCCGTGCAGCCACAACCCGTAAATCTCGCCGCCCTCCTCCAGCGGCGCAGCGTGTGAACCGAGGCTGTATTGCCAGCCGTCGGCGTCGTAGCAAATATCCGGGGCGTGAAAAGGCTGGGAGCTGCGACCGCCCACCAGGCTCAGCCAGATGTAGCGGCCGGCGTCATCGGTGTAAAGGCGTTGGACGTACTGTTCCGGGTCGAGCAAGATCAGCACCTCCTGGTTGGTCTCCGGCATATCCACGCCACGCCATGCGCCGACGGCCGCCGGCACATTGTTCAGGTCGTGGTCGAGGTCGAAGTGGGCTTTGGCGACGACGGCTCGCTCGCGCGGCGTGCGCTGCCAGAAGTCCAGGTCGGTGATGTAGACGAACTCACCGTCGGCGTCCAGAGGTTGCGACGATTGCCACAGGCCGCCGAGTTCCGGTAGATAGACGAACGCTGCACCGATGGCGAGCAACGTCAACAAGCCTGCCGTGATGAGCGTCGAACGTCCTGGCATGAATCAGATGACCTCTGGCCGCAGAGAACCGAAACGGAGCGCACGCGTGAGCGGCAGCGTCAGCGCTACCATGGCGAGAAAGAAGAGAACGCCGGAGTAGTCGTGATAGAAGGTGAAGCCGGCCTCCGCGCCCCAGGCGCGGGCAACGAAGAGCAACGCCGCCACGCGCAGAATGTTGCCGAGCAGCGCCAGAGGAAGGGCCAGCGCCGTCAGCAAGAGGCGCGCGCCGACCGAACCCTCCAGCAGGTAGGCGACCAGCGTCAACAGCGCAACCAGGCTGATCAGCGAGTTGACGCCGCTGCATTGCGCGCCGATCACCAGCTCTGCATTGGGCAGCGTGACGGCGTTGCCCGTAATGGTGACGTCCAGGCCCAGGAATTGCACGAGGGCGCCGGAACAGTAGCCGGTGAAAAGCGCCAATGGCAACGTGATGCGATCCAGGACGGGCAGGGGCACCATCAAAGCGAGGTAGCCGATGGGAAAGGCCAGTCGGCGCAGAGCTGCTGCGCCCGCAAGCGTCCACACCGCGCCCGCCAGCATGCCGATCATGGCGAAGGCGGCCAGATAGTAGGCGCGTTGCTGCAGCGCGTACAGATAGAGCGCCAGCGTCGCTCCCAGCAAGAGCAGACCGGCTCCCTCGCGGTTGGCAAATCTCAAACGCAGTTGCGGGTCGTTGCGAACGCGTTGAATGGCGAGAAACAACGCCACGGGCGCAATCAGAAGCCCGTGGCTGTAATACTCGTTCGACATCCACTCAAACCAGAGCCACTGCCACACCGGCCACGTGATGAGTGCATACCCGATCATTGCCGCGACCGGCAACCAGAGCTCTCGGAGATCGAATCGCTGCATGCGCACCTATCTGGGAACGAGGAGAGGAGAGGGAAAGCCGGCAGCCTCTCCTCCCCACTTCTCAATACAATCCACTCGTGATCTTCACCATGGCGGCGTAGCTCTCGACCTTGAGTGAAGCGCCGCCGATCAAGGCGCCGTCGATGTCAGGCTGCGCCATGATTTCGCCGATGTTCTTTTCGTTGGTGCTGCCGCCGTAGAGAATGCGGATGGCGGCGGCGGCTTCTGCGCCGAACATCTCGCCCACGGTCTTGCGCACCACGCCGCCGCAGATGTCGTTGGCCTGCTGCGCAGTGGCCGCCTTGCCCGTTCCGATGGCCCAGATCGGTTCGTAGGCGATGATGATCTGCTTCACCTGGTCGGCGGTGAAGCCGGCCAGTGCAGCGCGCACCTGGCCGCTGACGAAGGCCTGCGTCTCCCCGCGCTCATTCTGCTCCAGCGATTCGCCGACGCAGAGGATCGGCGTCAGTCCCGCCGCTACGGCGCTGTGCGCTTTCTTGTTGACCGTTTCGTCGGTTTCGGCGAAGTATTGCCGACGTTCGCTGTGGCCGATGATCACATAGGTCGCAAGCCCTTTGAGCATCGGAGCGCTGATCTCGCCGGTGTAGGCGCCGCTCTCCGCCCAGTGCATGTTTTGCGCGCCGACGGCGATGTTGCTGCCTTTGAGCGTTTCGCTCACCGCAGGGATGTCGATGAATGGAGGGCAGACCACGCAATCGACGTTGGCGACGTCGTTGACCTGCTCGCGCGCGGATGGCGCGCGCCAGCGTCACCGCTTCGTCGATCGTTTTGTTCATTTTCCAGTTGCCAGCCATCATGGGCCTGCGCATACTATCGCTCCTTCACTGTTTAGGTTGAGAGGCGTCTCATTCGTTGCTCTGACGCGCGCTGGCTTTCAAGAGTCCGTTTAGCGCTTATCGTCCGTTTCTGAGGCGTCGTTTGCTTCAGACGTCGACTCCGCCTGCGCCTGGCGTTCGAGTTCGGCGGCGTATTCTTCCGCCGTCAGCCAGCGCCCGCCCTGGACTTCGTAGTGCGTCACCTGTTTTTTGTCGTCGAGCCAGAGCTGCACTTCGACCTGGGCGAAACAGCGGTTGCGGCCAGAGGTGTGGAGCACCTTGCGCACATAGTAGCCGCCGTTTTCTTCGGCCAGGCTCAGCTCGTTGAGCAGATCGACCTGTCCTTTGATCGGCTCGCGGCAGCGATGGCTGAAGACATAGATGGGCAGGTAGCGGTCGGCGCCGGGCGAGCCTTTGCCGCGCAGGGCCGCCAGCAATCTTGCAAATAGGTTCATGGTCCTTTATTTGTCGTTGAGCGCAGCCACGCCGGGCAACTCGATGCCTTCCAGAAATTCCAGGCTGGCGCCGCCGCCCGTGCTGACATGCGACATCTTGTCCTCCAGGCCGGCCTCGCGAATGGCCGCAGCGCTGTCGCCGCCGCCGATGATCGTCGTGGCGCCCTGCAATCCCGCCAGAATCTCGGCGATGGCGAAGGTGCCCTGGGCGAACTTGGGAAATTCAAAGACGCCCATAGGGCCATTCCAGACCACCGTCTTCGCGCCGGCGAGACGATTGGCGAAATGGGCGATGGTGGCCGGGCCGATGTCGAGCGCCATCCAGTCTGCAGGCACTTCGTTGACGGGAACCACCTTGTCGTTGGCGTCGGGCGCAAAGGCGTCGGCCACGCGCAGGTCGACAGGCAGATGAATCAGATCGCCGCCTTTGGCCAGCAGATCGCGCGCCGTGTCGAGCGCATCGGTTTCAACCAGGCTCTTGCCCATGTTGAACCCCTGCGCCGCCAGGAAGGTGTTGGCCATGCCCCCGCCGATCAGGATGGCGTCGACTTTCTTCAGCAGATTGGAGATGACGCCGATCTTGTCGCTGATTTTAGCGCCGCCCAGGATGGCGATGAAGGGGGGCGCGATGGGCGCTGCCGAAGGCGTCGTTGACGTAGACGTCGCCCAGTTTGGCCAGCTCCGCCGCCATGGTGGGATCGTTTTTGGTCTCGCGTTTGTCGAAGCGGGTGTTTTCCAGCACCAGCACCTCGCCCGGCTTGAGCGCGGCTGCGGCGGCCTCCGCCTCCGGCCCTGTGGTCTGGCCGACGAATTTGACCGGCGCAGAGAGGAGCGGGAGCGTCGCCAGATGGTCGGCGACCACCTTCAGACTGTACTTCGGGTCCGGCCCCTCTTTCGGGCGCCCCAGGTGACTCATCAGAATCACTGCAGCGCCGTGATCGAGCAAGTATTGAATGGTCGGCAACGCTGCACGAATGCGCGCGTCGTCGGTGATGGCGCCGGTCGTTTTATCCAGCGGCACGTTGAAATCGACGCGCACCAGAGCCTTTTTGCCCTGCCAATCGATGTCGCGGATTGTTTTTTTCTTCATACGATGCGTCCTTTGGAAGGATAAAAAGCGTGGCGCACAGTCAATTCCTGCGCGCCACGCTTCGGGCACAATTCACGTCACTCAAGCAGAGACCAGGAAACAGGCGATGGAGAAGCGGGAAGGACGGTCGATGCATCTGAGCTCCTCGCACACCCATCCAATTCTCCATCTCTCCCCTCTCGTTTTCTCTCCTATGCTCTCTGCACCTTAGACGCCCTTCTCCGCCATGTAGTTGATGAGATCGGCGACGCGCATGCTGTAACCCCATTCGTTGTCGTACCAGGTGACGACCTTGACCATCTTGCCGTAGACGTTGGTGAATTCATAGTCCACCGAGCTGCTGTAGGGGCTGCCCTTGAAGTCGATGCTGACCAGCGGCTCGCGCACCACCTGCAAGATGCCCTTCATGGGGCCGGCGGCTGCAGCGTCGAAGGCGGCGAACAGCTCGTCCTTCGTGATTTCCTTCTCCACGGTGGCGACAAAGTCCACGACCGAGACCGTCGGCGTCGGCACGCGCAGGGCGTAGCCGTCGAACTTGCCCTTCAGCTCCGGGATTACCAGGGCGACCGCCTTGGCCGCGCCGGTGGTGGTCGGGATGATGCTCAACGCCGCAGCGCGGGCGCGGCGCAGGTCTTTGTGCACCAGGTCGAGAATGCGCTGATCGTTGGTGTAGGCGTGCACCGTCGTCATCAACGCCTGCTGGATGCCGGCCAGGTCGTTGAGGACTTTGGCGGCCGGCGCCAGACAGTTGGTCGTGCAGCTGGCGTTGCTGACGATGTGGTGCTTGGCCGGGTCGTACTTGTCCTCGTTGACGCCCAACACGACGGTGAGATCTTCGCCTTTGGCCGGTGCGCTGATGATAACCTTTTTGGCGCCGGCGTGGAGGTGCAGCTCGGCCTTCTCGCGGGAGGTGAAGATGCCGGTGCTCTCGACCACGATGTCGACGCCCAGGTCCGCCCACGGCAGCTTGCTCGGATCCTTCTCCGCCAGCACCTTGATGCGGTCGCCGTCGATCACCAGGTCGCCATCCACCACCTCGACCTTGCCGGGAAAGGCGCCGTAGTTGCTGTCATACTTGAAAAGGTGGGCGTTGGTCGCCGTGTCGCTCAGGTCGTTGACGGCGACGAGGTCGAACTTGCCGCGATAACTCTCGAACAACGCTTTGGTGACCTGTCGTCCGATGCGGCCAAATCCATTGATCGCAACTTTGATAGCCATTTGAATCTCTCCTTATCTGGTAAATGGAAATGTGACATTTTTTTATGATTGTGTCAGCGAGGGTTGCACCTGTTGTCCATCTTATTTGGTCGATGTTGCGTCAAAGTACAATCAATCTTATTTTATCATCGTTGGCCGCAAATTGTATAGTTTACACTTTGTGTGATCTCTCGGCGAGTTTTGTGTAAATTTCCATCAGGCGGGCGGCGAGCTTGCGGGAGTCGTGGCGCCAGGGTGGCGCCAGGGGCGCTCCGCATCGACGACATCGCCGGAGAAAATTTGAAATTCTCCCCATTCGCTGGCCGGAGGAATCGTCACCCATTGGGCGGAAGGGGAGGGCTGCGTCCGGAGGTCATAGTTGTCATTGGCCAGCGCCATCAAAAAGGCGTCGCCGATGTGTTCGCGCAGCTTGCGCAAATGGTCGAGCACTGTGTAGCCATCAGTTTCGCCCGGCTGCGTCGCGACGTTGCAGATGTAGATGCGCACGGCCGACGAGGCGAGGATGGCGTCGCGGATCGCTTCGACCAGCAGATTGGGCAGCACGCTGGTGTAGAAGCTCCCTGGCCCCGCCACGATCAGGTCCGCCTGCAGAATGGCGCGAATCGCCTCCGGGTAGGCGCGTGCGTGGGCAGGTTGGAGGTAGACGCGCTCAATTTGACCGGCGGATCGGGGCAGATTACTTTCTCCCTGCACAGTCACCCATTCGGTGCGCCCATCTTCGGTGGTGCGTCGCACCTCGGCGCAGAGTGTAACGTTCTCCAGCGTGCTGGGCAGAATTCTTCCCCGCACCGCCAGCACGCGACTGCTTTCGGCGATGGCCGCCTCGAAGCTGCCGGTGATCGCCGCCATCGTCGTGATGAAGAGATTGCCGAAGCTGTGACCGGCTAAGTCGCTGCGCCCATCTTCGCCGTTGGTCAGCTCTGTTTCCGGGAAGCGATACTGAAAGAGGCTTTTCATGAGCCCTTCGGCGTCGCTGAGCGCAGCGATGTTGTTGCGAAAATCGCCCGGCGGAAGCGCGCCGGTCTGCCGACGCAGGCGTCCGCTGCTGCCGCCGTCGTCCGCCACGGTCACGATGGCGGTGATGTTGTCGGTGTATTCGCGCAGGCCGCGCAGCAGTTGCGGCATGCCCGTGCCGCCGCCGATCGCCACCACGCGCGGCCCCTGGCGACGCTGATGGCGTTTGATGAATGCGCGCAGCATGGCCTGGCCTTCAGGCGTGTGCAGCTCCGGCCACACGTTGCGCTCGAACAGCGTGCGCAGTCGCCAGGCGCCGATCCCTCCGATCAGCGCCCCGATCAGAACCAACAACAGGGCGCGCAGCCAATCCGGCAAAAAGTCAAGAAGGAGGTGATGGAGAGGACTTTCAGCAAGCAGTGCGAGCAAGCGTGGCGAAGACCCACCGTTTGACGCCGCCGCCCGGGCGAAGCATCCACAGCCATTTCTGGATAGCGCGCAGGGTGTGTGAGGTTCGAGCGAACATAGAGATATGAAAAATCCCCGTCAGGCGCCGACGGATTTCCACCGGCGCTGACGGGGATCGACCCTGGCGTCCTCGACGAAATGCACCCCCAGGTCAGACGCAGGCGCTGTTCGTCAGGGGCGCCCAATGAACCGCGTGATGCGCGCCGACGCCAGGAGCAACCGTCTGCGCACAAATGCGTTGTCACCGGGCCATCGGCACGTACAGAATTTGCCCTTCGGTTGCGTCCGCCTGCACCGTGACCTCGATCTCTTCGCTCAGGGTGGCGTGGCCCGCCGTGTCCACCACGCTGATGGTGTATGCGCCCGGCGCCAGGTTCTCCACCATCACGCCGGCGTCATCCGACACAAACTCGCCGACCAGAGCGCCGTCGGCGTCGGTCACGCGTATCTTGACGCCGGTCAGGTTGACTTCGTCCGCATCCATCACGCCGTTGCCGTTGTGATCGACAAAGAAGAGCACGGCGATGGCGTCCGCCGGCACAGAGGCGTCGTTCACGATGATGGAAGGCGCGGCGATGGCGCGCGTCGGCGTCCTGGCGACGGCGCTCCCCTCGATCTTGCGCATAGAAATCAGCGCCTGGTCGAGCGCAGCGACGAAGACATCAAAGCGCTCCCCTGTAACCGCCAGACCGGCGACCGCATTCTGCAGATTCGTCAGCGCCGAGTCGTGGTTCTGGAGTTTCGCCGCGGCTGCGTCGAGCTCACTGCGGGCGCGGGCCAGCTGGTCGCGCACCTCGGTGACCTGCGACGCAACAATGTCGAGATTTTGGCTGACTGCGCCGACGTTTTCGCTGACGCGCGCCAGATTGGACTCCATCACCGCCAGGCGTTCGGGCCGGGTGAAATTGAGCGTGCCGCCGTTGATGATCGCCAACACCAGCAAGGTGGCCAGTGTGCCCAACACGGCGCCGCCGATCGCCGCAAAGAACATGGACAGCGAATCTTGAGAGGCCGCCTTATACTCCAGCTCCGGGGCGGAGAGTTTCCGCTCGCTGCTTTTCATGTCAAGGGATTCATTTTGTACGCTCATAATGCTCCTTCGAGTCAACTTTCAAGGTCGTCGATCCTCTGCAACATCCGCCACAAGATCTGTCACAAGATCTGTCACAGAAGTCGATGACGGCCTTCCGAATATGCGAATGCTTTTTCATCTTATCACAATTGGCGCTCTGTATGCCATAATGACGAGATTGAAAAAGTAAAATCATCGAACGGCTTCAGAGCTTGCCGGGAGACGAATCAG
>FWWM01006951.1_pt1 | contig 14298 bp, 9 predicted proteins | sample 2228351 | NCBI WGS metagenome assembly FWWM01 (sample SAMEA103939774, study PRJEB20133) | metagenome | reverse complement strand
AGCGCGCCTTTCACGGTCAGCACAGTTGGAAACTTTCGCTTTCGCCCCAATCGCTTCCCGTTTGCTACTTCGACTACTTCGACCCGATGGAGTCACCCGTAAAGTCGCTCCTCATCGGACACGAGGGATGGGTTCCCGTTGAGCGCGGGCAGTCTTACGTTTTCTCTGCTTACACTATGGCGGACCGCGCCAACTTGCCCGTGCGCGTGAGCGTTTGGCAGGCGGACGGGCGAAACATCGAGCGCACGTTTTTGACGGGGCAACAGTGGACGCGAGTTCAATTGACTTTCACCGCCGAAACCGATTTCGCCTGCGGCTTTGTCGGGCTGGATTTGCGCGAAGCCGAAACGCCGGCAGGCGCGTTGTGGGTGGACGCCGTTCAATGGGAAAAGGGCAAAGAACCCTCGGCTTACCAACCCAGAGAAATGCTGGAGGCGCAGATTGAAACCGACAAACTCGGCAACGTTTTCACCGAGCCGCAAAACGGACTGACGTTCCGCCTGGGGGCGTTCAACGCGGCAGACACGGCGCAAACGCTGAACGGAACTTTGACTGTCACCGACTACCTCGACAAACCCGTGTGGCAGCAAAGCGTGAAACTGCCCGTCCCCGCGAAGCAAACCGCTCAGACGGAACTTCGCGGCGTGCTATCAGGACGGCGCGGTTTTTTCCGTTTGCAGTGGAAGCCAGAACGCGGACTTTCTCAGACATTGCGCTGCGCCGTCATCGAGCCTTCGCCGGAGCGCGACAGCGTGTTCGGCATGAACCACGCTTTTTCGTGGGAGTTTCTGCTGCGCCTCTCGCACCTCGCGGGCCTACGCTGGTGGCGCGATTGGTCGGCGAAGTGGCATACGGTTCAACCCGAAGCGGGGGGCGGCTTCAACTTTCGCATTCCCGACACGCAGATTCAGCGCGTGCTGGACGCCGATGGACAGGTGGACGTTCTGCTGCCTTTCCCCTCCGCGCCGTGGGCGACGAAGCCTGACATGGAGAAGATTCGGGCGCAGGCGGGCAACAACCGTTATCTGGAACAGCGGCTCATCGTTGCCCAAAAGCCGGAGCGGCTGGAGGACTTCGCCGCTTACGTGCGCGCCACCGTCCAGCATTATCGCGGGCGGGTCAAAGTGTTCGAGATTCTCAACGAGCCGCTTTACACCACCTACGCCGTGCCCGCCGCGTTCGGCGGCACGACGGCTGACTACATCGCGCTCCTGCGCACCGCCTACGAAACCGCGAAAGCCGTTGACCCAACCTGTATCATCGTTGGCGGCATCGGCAGTTCCCCCGATTCAAAATGGGTGAGCGAGTTCGTCGAGCAAGGTGACTTGAAGTGGTGCGACGTGATGGACTTGCACACCTACCCGCATCGCGGCGCGCCGGACTCCTACGAGGTCGGGTATCGCAAGTTGTGGGAGCGCATGAAAGAACGCGGCGCGGCGAAGCCGATATGGATCACCGAAGTTGGGTTCTATGGAGATGACGACCCTGCCTACACACCGTTGACCGTCGGCGACCCGACGATGACGCGCGCCATGCGCCCCAATGAACTGCGCACGTCGGCGGACTTGGTCAAGTTCGCCACCATCTTCTGCGCGAACGGCGTGAAGAAGATTTTCTATCACGCCGGAACCTGCTCCGCCTTGAACCAGAACGACGCGGGCAACATCTTCTTCGAATACGGCGGCGCGCCGCGCAAGATGTTCGCCGCCCAAGCCGCGCTCTCGCGTCTGCTTGGACCGGACGTAGAGTTCGTTCGCAAGTGGACGGAACCCGACTGGCTGCAAGCGTTTGAATTTCGCTCGCAGGGAAAGACCGTCGTCGTCCTCTGGACGCGCAAAGCGAACGTTCCCGCGCTGAAGATTCCCGAAGGTTATCGCGCTTTAGATTTGATGGGCAATCCGGTGGCAGGCGCGCAGGTGACGGTGAGCGATGTGCCGATGTATTGGGTAAAGTAAAAGGGGATGGCTTGGCTGAGGACGATAGTTCTCAGGGCGGTTCACCGCGTCAAGTCCGCTATGATTTTCTCGACCAGTCGGGGCACGTAACTGCCCGTGCGCGGGTTGGCGGGTTGATAGTTCTTGCCGATGTCCTGCACAGCGGGAAGCAGGGGGGCGGCTTTGTCGTCCAGTGCGTCAATCGCATTGAGAGCCTGCACGGAAACGTAATAGTTGCTCCTGTGCGCCTGCGCCAGTTCCAGCAACACGGACAGCGACGTTTTGACGTCATCGCCATCGCCGTGCTTGCCCAACGCTTCGGCAGCGACGATGCGCACGCTCGGCGCGTCGTCCGTCAACGCCTTGCGCAGTTCGCTTCGCGCTGCCGCGACCTCTGCCTTGCCGCGCATGAGAATCCCCATCGCCGCCCAGTAGCGCACCGCGCTGTCTTTATCCTGAAACGCCTGCTTGAGTTGCGGCAGAACGTCGGGGCGCAATGACGACGCTAAATCGGCAACGGACAGAATCCGTTCCAACGGATACTTCTGCGGGTCATGCCCCATCGCGTATGGCGTCGAACCTTGCGAGCGGGAGTGGATTTCGTTTTCAGGGAGGAAACCGACGTCGCGCACTTTCAGCAAGTGTTCCCGCAACGCCAGTCTCATGCGTTTCAGAACGTCCTGATGCTGCGGCGAATCGGCGAGGTTGTTCACCTCATCCGGGTCGGTTTGCAGGTCGTAGAGTTCTTCGGCGGGTTTGGTCTGCCAGAAATACGTCTGCGGCGGTTTGAGGTTGCCCGCGTCAAAGAGCCGCTTCCACACCCGCGTCGTCGGCGTCTCGAACATGTAAGCGACGTGCTGCCCGTAGGGTCTGTGCGGCATGAAGTTGCGGACGTAAATGTATCGCTTGTCGCGGACGGAACGAATCAGGTCGTAGCGTTCGTCCATCCGCCCGCGAAAGCCGAAAATGTAGGGCTGCGGCGGGGCTTCAAATTTTCCCATGAAGGCATGTCCCTGCACGTAATCAGGCGGCTGAATGCCAACCAAACTCAACAGCGTCGGCGCAAAGTCGACGAAACTCACCAGTCGGTCGGTTGTTCCGCCGGGCGCGTAGTCTTTTGGCGCAAGGTGGCGCCACTTCTCCGGGAAATACACGATGAGCGGCACATTCAATCCTGAGTTGTAGGGAAACCGCTTGCTACGCGGCATCCCGGAGCCGTGGTCGGAGTAGAAGAACACGATGGTGTCCTCGGCAAGCCCGGCGTCAACGACTTCCTTCAATCGCATTCCGGCTTGCTCGTCCATCGTGGCGATGTTGTCGTAGTATTGCGCCCAGTCGTGGCGCACTTCGGGCGTGTCGGGGTGATAGGAGGGCACGCGCGCTTTTGCTGGGTCGTGCGTCAATGTGTGCGGGCGGCGGCGAATCTGGCTTTCGTGCGTGATGGTGAAGTTGAACACGGCGAAGAACGGCTGCCCCGGCGGACGGTTTTTCCAGTGCGCCTGCGGCGAGGACTCATCCCAGACTTGACCGGGCTTTTCGAGGTTGTAATCCTCCTTGCTGTTGTTCGTGCAGTAGTAACCCGCCTCGCGCAAAAACTGCGGATACATTTTCATGCCGGCGGGCAGGCGCGTCATGCTGCGCATGTGCTCCGAGCCGGTGGCGGTCGGATACATCCCCGAAATCAACGCGGTGCGAGCGGGCGCGCAGACGGGCGCGTTCGACCAGACGTTCAGGTATCGCATCCCGCGCGCGGCGAGGCGGTTGAGGTGCGGCGTCGTGGCATAGCTGTCGCCATAGCAGCCCAGGTGCGGTCCCATGTCCTCACAGGTCAGCCAGAGAACGTTCGGTCTCTGCGGTTGAAAAGCAGTCGTGGATGTCGTCGGCATAATACCTCCTGCGGTCAAAAGCCCCATTGTGACAAACCAAAGAAGAGCCTTGTGATGTGCCATTGAATTTGCTCCCTGCGCTTTTTCCCTTGCTTCGACGCCCCGCCTTGTGTTCCTCGCCATTTGCGAAAACGAAACGCCTGCGGTATACTTGCCGCAACGTCAACGGAAGGAGCATCGGCATGAAACAACCCAATCGTATCAAAGCCGCCATCCGCGAAGGGCGCATCGCGCGCGGGTTCAACCTGAACTTTCCCTCGACGCACATCATCGAGATTTTAGGGCAGCTCGGTCGTTCCGGCGAGTCGGAACGCTTCGACTTCGTGTGGATTGACGGCGAGCACGGACCGTTTTCGCTGGAGCAGATTGAGGAGGTCTGCCGCGCCGCCGAACTGGTCGGCATCACGCCCATCGCCCGCGTGCCGAACATTCACCCGTCCACGATTCTGCGGTTTCTCGACCGAGGCATTCAGGGCGTCATGGGACCGCACATCGCCAGCAAAGCCGACGCGGAACAACTCGTCAAAGCCTGCTACTTTGGACCTCGGGGGGAGCGGTCGTTCGGCGGCAACCGCGGCTGCGACTATGACCTCGAAATCGGCGACAAAGCCGCATATTATCAGCAGTGCAACGACAACCTGCTCGTCGGCGCGCTGCTCGAAGACAAAGGCGTGCTGGAAAACCTCGACGAGATTTTGAGCGTGGAGGGCATTGACTACTTCAGCATCGGACCGAACGACTTCGCGCAGGGACTCGGTTTCCCCGGCGAACCGAACCACCCCGAAGTCGTCGCTGCCATGAAGGAACTCCATGACCGCATCCGCAAAGCGGGTCGCCGCGTCGGCAGCGACATCATGCGGAGCGTATGGGTGCGAGATTTGCTGGTTGACTCGGCGCGGAGGTTTCTCGCTGAGTAGTGCAGCGGGGCGGAACCCTTCGACGATGCTCAGGGCAGGCACTGTCATTCTGAACGAAGCGAAGAATCTCAGCCGTCACGACAAGATTCTTCGCTTCGCTCAGAATGACAAACTGCTGCGTTATTTCTGCCGCGCTGCACAAGTATACTGTTTGACGTTGTTCTTCTTTTGGCAAGTTGCTCCAGTCGTGATTCGGAGACCACAATACACCGGAGAAATCGTGCGCATCTAATATCGCCCCAGCACGCGCAAGTTGTTTTCCCACACCGGCAACTCTCGCGTTCTGGCGTAGACGTTGCCCAGGCAGGTGTGCGGTTTGGTAAGCGGTGCGAGGCGTTCATCCTGACGCGCTAATTCCTGAAAGTCCAGCGATGCCAACTCGCCCAGCAAACCACTGCGGCGGCAGATGTCCAGCAGACTTTGCTCCCGCACGTTGCCGCAGCGGAACGCGGAGTCGGTCAGCACGTGACACGGAAAGACATCGCCGTTGGGCATGATGTTGAGAAAGTGTCCGACCCCGCAGTGGCATTGCGACTCTAACTCCGGCGGCTCCGGCGGCGCGGGCTGGTTCGGATAGCACCGCTTCCACGCCCGCCGCACGGCGGCTTGAACTTCCTTCTGATTTGCCATCCACTCCAAGTGCCCCTTGCCCCGCCCGATGGGGCGAAAGCCGTTGAGGTTGATGCGGGTGATTTTCTTCCCGATGAGGAAGCAGAGCAGTTCCTCTAAGTCGGACAGACTGACGGAGGTGATGGTGACCAGAACCTTCGGCTCAAAGCCGACAGCATAAAAGTATTCCAGCGCGCGCACAGCGGCGTCGAAGTTCCCTTCCCCGCGCAGGGCGTCATTCCGCTCGCGCAGAGCGTCCAAACTCACGCGCACTTCGTCCGCCAGTCCGACGAGTTCCCGCGCCAATTCGGGCGTCACTAAATGTCCGTTCGTGTTCAGGCAGCGCAGGACGTGATGCTCCGGGTCAGCCTCTTTCAACCCGCGCAGCAAATCCAGAATATCCGAACGCAGCAGCGGCTCGCCGCCGGTGAAAACTACCTTTTGCGGTCGCAAAGCCACCATGTCCCGCCACAGCCGCGTGAACCCCTCCGTCGTCATCTCATCGGGCAGCGGCTTGCGGGCGGAGAAGTAGCAGTAGGAGCAGTGCAGGTTGCACGCCTTCGTCACGTGCAGGAAGACGTTGCGCAGAGGGACTGTATTGGTCGCTGATGTCTCTAATTCTATCTCAGGAAAAACAAACGGTTCCATTGTTTCGTCTCCAACTGAAGAGTTCACTGCGCAGGGACAACAACTATCCGCCCGCACATGCGACATTTGCCACTGCGACCGGCATACTTTGCGTCCACGTCCATCTGCGCTCCGCACTCGCATTTGACGAGGATGGTTGTCGGTTTCGCGGCAGGGGATGGCGCAGGTTCTCCCCGCTCGCGCCGCAGCAACTCCTGTCGCGCGAGTTGCCTGAGATGTGAGCAGTCTACAGCCTGAGTGTCATAATTACCACATTCATTTGCCAGGACGATGCGGACCTCTCCGAGATTCGCAATCGCGTTGAGATCATCCTCCGCGATACTGACTGCGTTTGCCTTCAGCAGGATGAGCAGATGCTTAATGAGGTATTCTGCATCGGGCGTATACTCCAATCTGCTTCCAGGGAATCCACCAATCTCCGTTTCCCCCTTGCGATTCAAGCGGTCTATGAGCAGGCAAGCAGCGCGCGGGTCGTGAAGTTCAGCCAGCGCTCCTGCGGCACGCCTCACCGCCTCTCGGTCGCCATCGTTGACTGTTGCCGTAAGCGGGGGTATCACCACGCTCCCCAGAGCAACGGCTTGGTCGAACTCTCCTAAACCCACCAAATACCAGGCGCGCTGGTCGCCATTTGTCGGTTGCCACCCCATCATTCTGAGTGCCTTCGCTGCCCCTTGCCGTCCTTTAAAAGATGATGCCTTCATCGCTATGACCAGAGGAGCGACCGCTGCCTGACCGATATCACATAACGCACTTGCTGCCATCACCGCCTCCATGGTATCTCCACGTTCCATCAACTCTATCAGAGGTTTGACCGCGCGGGCGTCCCGTATTTTGCCCATCGGTTCTATTGCTGCCCTGCGCACTGACTCATCTTTATCCTTGAGCGCTGCGATGAGTGGCTCGACCACTCGTGCGTCCCGAATCCGCCCCAGCGCTTTCACCGCATTCTCACGCACCTCCCAGTTGTGGTGTTTGAGCGCTGCGATCAGGGGTTCCACCGCTGCCCGCCCAATTCTGCTTAGTGCTTCCACTGCCGCGTCCCGCACATCAGAGGCGTCTCGGAACGCTGCGATCAAAGGTTCCACTGCTCGCGTATCCCTAATCTTCCCCAGCGATTCTGCTGCCAATGTCCGCGCGCTACTCCCGTTACTCTGCTTAACCACCGCCACCAGCGGCTCCACAGCCCTTTCGTCTAAGAAGTTCGCCAGTGCCTTGATCGCCGTCTCCTGCACCCTCGAATCTTCGTCCTTGAGCGCCTCCAGCAGTGGCTCAACCACATGTACCTCCCCGATCTCTCCCAGAGCCTCCACTGCTCTTTTCCGCACATCCCAATCCTCATCTTTGAGCGACAGCACGATCGCATCAAAAGCGCGCGGGTCACGCGACTTTGCCAGTTCTGCAATCGCCTCTTTGCGAACATCTCTATCTTGCGACTTCAGTTTCCGTAAGATCAACCACAGCATCGTGTGACTCCTCCTTCCTCAGTCGTCCGCTGACGCCAGCCAGCGACTCAGCACCTCACGCGCCACCCGCGCTTTATCTTGCCAGTCTCGTTCGACATTCTCAATCAGCACGTAACGGGGATGCCCGCTCCACGCCTGAACACACAGGCGGTCTGTCTCGGCGGCTTGCGCAGGCGTCTCTGGTCGGTGCGCATCGGGGAAGCGGCGGTAGTGCGCCTCTGCGCCAATCGCCGCTGTTTGCAGATGGAGCACCCCCAAATAGCGCGCGAAAAGTTCTTCACGACTCATTTCGACGCAGGCGAAGAATTCCCTCTCATCCCAGCCATTACGCAGCCAGTAAGCCAGAGGGTCAAGCGTTCCGCGGTGGCATACCAAAACCTGACCGGGGCGGACGGCTTCCGCGCAGGCGTCCTCCATCGCTACCTGAAGGCGCACTACCGCCCGCTGAAAACTCTTCTCGCGTCCGTCCCAGCCCGCCCGAAACAGCAGCGGCGCGGCTTCGGGGACGAGCAACCAACGTTCGGCGTGCGGGTTTTCCGCGCGCAGTTCGCGCATCAGAGCGGACTTCCCGCCACCCGGTCCACCAGTGAGAACGATGACGGGAACACGATTCATTGGGAGACCTTCGGTCAATCGTGTGGCGAGGTCGGGAAACCTCGCCACATCATCACCCTAACTTATTTCCCCGCGCGCAGTTCGATCCCTCGTCCGTCCTTTCCAGCCGTCACGAGGAGGCGGTGCATCTGCAGGTCGGTCACGCCGGGTGGGGTCTTTGTCGGAGACCAGATGCGTCCTTCGCGCAGCGGCGACAACATGCGGCGAAGGAAAGCGTCGTCGGCTGCGCCGCGATTGTCCAGCGCGCCGTAGCCGCCGTTTGCAGGTGGAGGACTTCGACTCTCACCCGCTTTGCTCTGCCACCAGACGCTCCTCGACGCGGCGGGCGACCTGCCGCAGTTCGTCGGGTTGCAGGTGGTCAATCGCCTCCAGCAAAGCCCACAACGGCACGCGCACCGACACCACCCGTTCTGCCTGTTGCCGCTGGTGGAACCAAGCGCGCAATCGCGCGGCGTCCTGAATAGCATCTTCGGCGCTGAGTAGTTCTGCCTCTGGTTCATGCACAGAACCTATCTTAGCCATCTTTCTCACCTTCCTTCGCTGCCTGATAAATCTGCTCGATAAAGGCGTTGCTGTAGTGCGTTCCCTGCTGCTGGCATCGCATCAGCCTCTCTCTCACCTCATCAGCGGTGAGTAACCCCTCATCTACCGCCAACAGCAAAACACCGGCAAAGCCTGAGATGGTCAAGCCAATCTCTGTGGCGATGGCGCGGGCAGCCAGTTCGTCCAGCAACAGCACCGCCCCCGCAAACTCCGGTCGCTGGACGAGAACCATCACCTCAGCCTCGCCGATATGATGGCTCGACTCTGGATCCTTCGACGCGGGATAGGCAGCGATGCGTGCCGCCAGCGATGCTGCCTGCGCTGTTTCGGACTCTGTCAGACGGTGGCTGACGACGTGCGAGCCGTGCTGCGTGAGCGTTTCTTCCCAGCCGTGTCCGACCAATTCAGCGATACAAGCCTCGGAGGTGTGAACCGTGCCAAACAATGCCGTCATCAAGTCGAGGCTGTCCGACTGAAACGCCGAAATCAGGGGACCGGTGTTGCTCACCACCATAGGTTCTCCTTCTCCCCAAGTGCCATTATATCAGACTCCACCCAGCGGTTCAGCACCTCACGCGCCACCCGCGCCTTATCTTGCCAGTCCCGTTCGGCGTTGTCAATCAGCATGTAACGGGGATGCCCACTCCACGCATGGGCGCACAGGCGGTCAGTCTCGGCGGCTTGTTCAGGCGTCTCCGGGCGGTGCGCGTCAGGGAAGCGGCGGTAGTGCGCCTCTGCGCCAATCGCCGCTGTTTGCAGATGGAGCACCCCCAGATAGCGCGCGCAAAGTTCTTCACGACTCATTTCGACGCAGGCGAAGAATTCCTTCTCATCCCAGTCATTACGCAGCCAGTAAGCGAGAGGGTCGAGCGTTCCGCGGTGGCATACCAAAACCTGACCGGGGCGGGTGGTTTCGGCGCAGGCGTCCTCCATCGCCATCTGAAGGCGCACCACCGCCCGCTGAAAATTCTTCTCACGCCCATTCAATCCAGCGCGAAACAAAAGGGGCGCGGCTTCGGGGACAAGTATCCACCGTTGAGCGTGCGGGTCGTCAGCGCGCAGTTCGCGCATTAGCGCGGACTTGCCGCCGCCCGGTCCGCCGGTGAGAACGATGATGGGGATGCAAGTCATCGGTGTAGCCTCCCTATCAGGGGGCGACTTTCATCGCCTTTAACTCGCCCCTGTCCGTTCCCAATAACACCAGCGCGCCGTTGTCAGCGCTGATGACTTCGACGTGCGTCGGTCTTCCCAGAACCTTGCCTGTGCGAACAACGTTTCCCTTGCCGTCAAGAACGACAATAGTGCCATCTTCGCAGCCGACGAAAATCTGAGACTGCGCAACTTTCAAAACAGTCGGCGGGCTGGGCAGACGCCTTGCCCAGAGTTTTTCGCAGCGGTGGTTCAGGGCGACGACTAAGCCGTTGAAGGTGGCAGTGAGAATTTCCTTCTTCCCGTCGCCGTCGAGGTCGGCAATATCAAGGTCGCGCATGTTCGCCCCCGGCGTGGTGTTCTGTCCCGGTCCGAACTGCGCGTTGTAGAGCGGTGTGCCGTCGGCAGCCCAAACGGTAACGCGGTTCCAGAAGCCGTTGATCTCGCTGACGACTTCTTTCTTTCCATCGCCGTCCACATCTTCGTAAAAGATGTGCTTGCGGTTCATGCAGTCCCAGCCGCCGATGTTGGAATGACCCGACGGCACGCCGGCAAAACCGCGCGGGTTCGGGTCCAGCGTGCGGTTATTGATGATTGCCAGAGCGTGCCCGTCGTTGTGCCACCTTGCGATGAGAAGGTTGATGCTTCCGTCCGGCGCGTCCACGAGATTAAACTTCATTCCCGGACCCCAGAATACTGGCAGCCGCTTCGCAAGTTTACCGCTCTCGTCCAGAATCTCCAACGTGCACGCGCTGCCGACGAACGCCTGACTTTTGCCGTTCAGAAAAACGCCCGTATGCAAGCCGTGAATGCCCTCGTGTCCCGGCGCGGTTTTGAACCAGTAATCTTTCGCCGCACGGAACACGGCGGGGTCCATCTCGGAGACGAACACCCACTTACGGTTGCCGTCGCGGTCGAAGGCAATCACTTTTTCGTCCGCGCAGCCGACCAGCAGAAGGCTATGCTCCTGCCACCAGCGCAGGCAGCGAACGTTGCCGTCCGTCTGAAGTTTGCGAATCTCCTTGCCGTCGGGCGTCAGAACGTGAACCGTCTTTCCTTCGGCGGCGAAGACGATTCCGCTCCCTGATGGTCGCGGCTCGGACATCGCAACGAGGTCAACGATGCCTCCCCCCACGTTTGCCGTCCACGCTGTCGCTAGTGGCGGGGCGTTCAAAGTCGTTGGAGCGACTGACGCAGCCGCGCGCCGCTCGCGCTGCGCTTTGGCGTCTTTGAGAAGCGCGGCAAGTCGTTCGCCCATCTGGTTCAACGCGGGTTCTGAGGGTTTGGCGTTTTCGATGACGTGCCGTCCCGCCGTCAGCGACAGATGGGCAAGTCCGTCCTCGCCCATGACCAACTTCTCCACTTTCCCATCCACGCTTACAGCGGCGACGTTCGCCAACTTCAAACGCAACCGCGTGTCTTTTTCAGCGACGACGTTCAACTGACCGGCGGCAAAGTCCCAGTCCACGTTCACAGGCGAGTCGGCGACCACCAAAGTTGCATCCACTCCCGCTTTTGTGAGACGTTGCCCATAAAGGTGGTCTTTCGCCAGAATCACCAAATCACCCGTCGTCTTCTGATGTTCCCCGACAACCGTCAGCGCAGGCTCCGGCAGCGCGAGCGCAGCCGCGTTGTCAGCGACCTTCGCGCACGCCGGTAGCGCCGACATCTTGTCGGCATTTTGCAGGCTGGAAGCCTGCGCTACGGTTCTGCCAATGACGTTGAAGAAGACTTTGTGCTGCCCCTGCTTCACTGCCCCAACCCATTCCATCGTCGCCGCGCCGCCGCTCGTCGTCGTTTGAACGACGTCAGACGGATGAACCTCAAACGCCGTGGACTTAGCAGCGGGGGGCGCGCCGTCGGGACGGATGACGACGCCCGCCAAACCGACGTAACACTTTTCAACTCCTGCGTGCTTGCCGATGACTTCGACGCGCAAACGGTGTTCGCCTGCTGTGAGTTCATGTCGCCCCAAAGCAACTCGCCGCGTCTCCACGCTCGGAGCGTAGTGGTCGAATTCCGCGCTGACGGGTTTGCCGTCCAGCATCATACGCACGATGCCTCTGTCCAGATAGTTGACAAACTCGGCGAAAACTTCGCCCGTCGTTTTTTGAGCCAAACGGAACGGCATCTCCAGCCACGCGCCCGTTTCCGTCGCACGCAGCACCATGATGCCGATGTTGTCCAGTCGAATGAGCGCATCCGCGCCAGCGGGTTGTGAAATGCACGCGACATCGAGAGAACGCACGCGCTGCCAACCTGCAGGCAAAGAAGGCGTGCCGCTGCTTTGCAGTCGCAGTGAGCCATCCCCGCGATGTGTCGGACGCATCCCCTGACCTTCCCATTTGATTTGAACCTCCATGTTCTCGCTGTCATTGCGGAACGTCAGGTCGTCCACGATAAGCGCGTATCGCCCGACGCGCTGCGCGAGCGTGCGCCGCCAGTAGCAGTAGGACGCTCTGGGCACTTCCGCGACCGCCGTTGCGGTCTGCCCAATCACGTCGCAGAACTTCAGCGCGGAGTCCATCGGCACTTGCGGCTCCACCATGCCGTCAGCGCGGGTCAGCAGTTGGTTTCCGAAACCCTGCAAAAGCGTCTGTCCGTCAATGCGCAATTCCAGAAGCGCAAAAGAATGATAGGGGTTGCGAACGCCCGCGTTGTAGCCCTTGATGAGAACGAAGTCGCCCGAAGCGTCCGTCGCGCTGCGGAAACTGCCGAATTGGAACGACTCATTGAAAGGCAATCCCGTGCTGCGCGCTTGCCACATCGGTTTGGGAAACGGGTGAAGGCTCCACTTGCTCACGAGGTCGGTTGGCAGTTTCGGCGCGAGGCGTTCTTCGGGAGTGAACGACTGCCCAACGCGAAAAGTATTCAGGTTCACGCCCGTGCGATTGCGATACGTCAGCCACCGCCCGTCCTGTGTCAGATAAGCGGCTTTGTGCAAGAAGGCGATGGACGCAGAGTTCAACGCCCAATCGGGCTGACGACCGGAGACGAGAATCTCCTGCCCGCGCAGCAAAGTTTGCAGCACGCCGTTCCGCAGGGCTTCGCGGTCGCCCGTGAGAATCATGAAAGTCAGAATCGGCTCCAAGCCGGTGTTGTACCAGAACAGGTGGTCGAACTCGCCCGACACCCACGCATGTTTATGCAACGGCGCGAAGTGGAGTTTTGCGGAATCTATGCAATGCTGCCAGATAGGGTTTGGGTAATCCTTCTGAAAATATCTTCCCAAACAGTAAAGCGAAACCGCCGACCACATTCCATGACGTGAGCCGACGGCGGCGGGCGGCTCGACGAGTCCGTAGATGCCTTCGTCCTTGCGGTGGTTGAGTTGCCGCGCAAAGGCGTTGGTCACGCGCAGGCGTTCCTCGTCGCTGAACACGGGACTTTCCTCAATCAAGTCCCACAGCAGAATCATCGTGTGCGCGTTGTAGTGATACGGACCAGCCAGCGGGTCATCTTTGTTCTCAATGCGCTCGCCGTCAATCTGCGTGATTTCTTTTTTCGCCTGCTCATCAGGAAATGCGAGGCGCAGAAACTCTCGCGCATGAAACGGGTCGCCGGTCATGTAATACAGCGCCATGCGCTTGCTGAGGCTGTTCCAGCCGAAATAGCCCGTCGAGCCGTAGCCCGCCGACGCCTCCCAAATCTCAACGTCCTTGATGTTCTGCGGAACGTTGACGCTCTTGCCCAAGCGAATCTCAGCCAACCAGCCAACCGCGAGCGAACCTCTCTTCGCTCCCGTTCCCTTCAGTTTTCGGATGAACACATCCGTCGCCGCCTTCACGCCCCCGTGGTCGCTGCCGCCGACGAAGACGACGTTGTGACCATCGCCAAACTGATTGTGCAGGGTGCGCACTTCGTAGGGAACGGACGCTGTGCCGTTCCTCTCCGCGCCGGGGTATCTGCCATCAAGGAAGGTGTAAAACAGGTTGTAAAGGTCGCTGATGGCGCGATTCGTGGAGCGGTTGCCGAGAACGATGAGATTACCCTTAATCGGCACAGCGGATTCAGGCGCGTCGTCCTTGACGACGGGAACTTCAACGCCTGTCAGGTCACGAATCGCCCGCTGAATCAGTCGCGCTTCGTTCGCATAAACGCCCGAAGACGGTTCGACGATGGCGATTTTCGCCTGACCGTCTTTGACCAAATCCGTCGTCAGGTAAAGGTTCTTCAGTTTGTCATAAACGGGTGGAACAGGCGCGGGGGGCGGCAACGGCGGCGGCTCAACGCCGGACACGAGGCTCACGCTGTCCACGACGAACTTCGGTGTCGGGTCGCGGTGCGTGTAAATGTAAAGTTGCGCGTTCTTCGTATCGGGCGGCGCAACGCCAAACGACGCATTGCGCAGCAGGTTCGACGAAACCGCGCCGATGCAAGCCGCTGTCATCAACAGAAAAAACACAAACGTCGCTCCTGAGCACGACATCCGCAGCAGGTCGTTCATCGCGTTCACCCCTTCAAACCGTTGGTAGTAAGGCACGCAACGGAGTGGAGTGCCGTCCCGACAGCGACGGCACTCCACTCAGTTGCG
>FWWM01012302.1_pt1 | contig 14309 bp, 10 predicted proteins | sample 2228351 | NCBI WGS metagenome assembly FWWM01 (sample SAMEA103939774, study PRJEB20133) | metagenome | reverse complement strand
CCATCTCGAGCACGAACAGATCCTCGGCGTGGTCGTGGGTCATGACCACCAGGTGCGCGCCCGCGGGCAGGTCGCTCACCACCCCGTCCAGGATAGGGGCGTGGAAGGCTTTAATCTCGGCCGGGCCGTGGTGCAGGGGTGCCAGGCGCGCCTCGTCCAGCATGGGGGCCCTCGAGTCCACCAGCCAGAGGGCCACCGGGCAGATCGAGAGCACCCGGGCCAGGGCCAGCCCCACGTGCCCCACCCCAAAGAGGGCCACGGTGGGCCGGGCCGGCGTCACCCGCTCGAGCAGGATGGTCACCTCGCCCCCACAGCACTGCACGCCGTACTCGGCCGGGGCCTGTTCGGTGAGCCGCAGGGTGTGCATCTGAGGGCTGGCAGCGCCCACGGCCAGCATCTGCCGCGCCAGCCCAATGGCGGTGGCCTCGAGGTTCCCACCCCCAATGGTGCCGTAGACCGCCTCCGCCGTTACCAGCATCTTGGCCCCGGCCTCGCGGGGCGCATGGCCGCGCACCGCCACCAGGGTGACCAGCACCAGGGGTCGCTTGCGCTCGGTTAGTTGGGCCAGGTGCTCAAACCATCTCACTTCAATCCGTCCTTCCCCAGTACCGGGCTTGTTTTAACAGGCAGTATGTGCGCTTAAATAAAGCGCCGTGCGGGAACGATTCGGTGCTGCAAGACGGGGTTAATCCCCAGACACCAAGGCCCCTTCCCGAACCTTCTCAATGGCCCAGTAGACCGCCTCGGGCGTGGCGGGCGAGGCCAGCTCCACGTAGCCCCCTGCACCAAAAGCTGCCACCGCGTCGCGCAGGGCCTCGCGCACCGAGATGGCCAGCATCAGGGGGGGCTCCCCTACCGCCTTGGAGCCGTACACCACCCCGGTCTCGGTGGCTTTGGGCAGGAGCCGCACGTTGAACACCGGGGGCAGCTCGGAAAAGCTGGGCAGCTTGTAGGTGCTGGCCGAGCGGGTAGCCAGGCGGCCCTCCACGTCCCAGCGCAGGTCTTCTAAGGTGAGCCAGCCCAGGCCCTGGATAAAGCCGCCCTCCACCTGGCCCAGGTCTACCAGCGGCGAGAGCGAGTCGCCCACATCGTGCAGGATGTCCACCCGGCGCAAAGTGTACTGGCCGGTGAAGCCGTCCACCTCCACCTCGCTCACCGCCGCGCCGTAGGCGAAGTAGTGGAAGGGCTTGCCCTGCATCCGGGTTTTGTCCCAGTGCAGACCCGGCGTGCGATAGAAGCCATCGGCAAAGAGCTGCACCCGCTGGGCGTAGGCAGCCCGCACCACCTCGGCAAAGGCCAGGCGCTCGTCGGGCTTCCAGATGCTCCAGACCTGGCCGCTCTCAAACACCACATCGGCGGGGTTCACCCCAAAGCGCTGGGCCGCGACCCCGGCCAGCCGGGCCTTGATTTTCTCGCAGGCATCCTTGACCGCGGCCCCGTTCAGGTCGGCCCCGGTGGAGGCCGCGGTGGCCGAGGTGTTGGGGACTTTGTCGGTGCGGGTGGGCATCAGGCGGACGGCCTCGAGCGGCACCCCCAGGGCCTCGGCGGCAATCTGTTGAATCTTGGTGTAAAGCCCCTGGCCCATCTCGGTGCCCCCGTGGTTGACCTGCACCGAGCCGTCCTGATAGACCAGCACCAGCGCTCCGGCCTGGTTGTAGGTGGTGAAGTTGAAGGAGATGCCGAACTTGACCGGGGTCATCGCCAAGCCCCGCTTGCGGTGTGGGTTCTGGGCGTTGAAAAGCGCAACCTCGCGCCGGCGGCGCTCGAGCTCGGCGCTGCTTTTTAGCTCGTTCCAGATCAGGCGGATGCGCTCCACGTCCTTGATCTCCTGACCGTAGTGGGTGATGCGGGTCTGCGGGTCGTCGGACAGTCCGTAGAAGTTGCGCTCCCGCACCACCTCCGGCGGCAGCCCCAGGGTCTGGGCCACCTGGGTGAGCACCTCCTCGATAAAGACCATGCCCTGCGGCCCGCCAAAGCCCCTAAAGGCGGTCTGGGAGGTTTTGTGGGTCTTGCAGACCCGCCCGGTGGCCTCGAGGTGGGGGATAAAGTAGGCGTTGTCAATGTGGCAGACTGCACGGGCCAGCACCGCCTCGCTCAGATCCAGCGACCAGCCCCCATCGGAGAAGAGCTCGATCTGCAAGGCCAGTAGCTGCCCCTCCTCGGAGCAGCCCACCTTCCAGCGGGCGTAGAAGGGGTGGCGCTTGCCGGTCAGGGTGATGTCCTGCAGGCGGGAGAGCCGCACCCGCACCGGGCGGCGGGTCAGGTAGGCCCCCAGGGCCGCCACCGCCGCATAGGGGTTGGCCTGCACCTCCTTGCCGCCAAAGCCCCCACCCATGCGGATGCACTGCACCGTGACCTGGCTGCGCGGCAGGCCCAGCACCTGGGCCACCACCTCCTGGGTTTCGGAGGGGTGCTGGGTGGAGGAATGCACCAGGATGTGGCCGGTCTCGTCGAGCAGGGCCAGCGAAGCCTGGGTCTCGAGATAGAAGTGCTCCTGCCCCCCCAGGTACAGCGCCCCCGACAGAACCCGCGCCGAGGCGCTGAAGCCCTGCTCGAGGTCGCCCCGGCGGGCCTGCAGGGTGGCCCCCTGGAAACTCCCCTGGGCGATGGCCTCCTGGATGGTGAGGATGGCCGGCAGGGGTTCGTACTCCACCTCCACCTGAAGGGCCCCCAGCCGCGCGGCCTCCTCGGTCTCGGCCAGCACCCAGGCCACCGCCTGGCCGTGGTACATCACCTCGGCAGGGAACAGCGGCTCGTCGCCCTTGATGCCGGAATCGTTCAGGCCCGGCACGTCCTGAGCGGTGAGCACCCGCACCACCCCCGGCACCCGGTAGGCCGGCGCGGGCTCGAGGCGCAGCACGCGGGCATGGGCGTAAGGGGCCTGCACCGGCCAGGCGTGGAGGGCCTGGGGGTAGCGGGGTAGCAGGTCGTCGGTGTAGAGGGCCCGCCCGGTCACGTGTTCCCTGGCGGACTCGTGAGGGATCGCCCGGCCCACCACCTTCATACGGCCACCTCCGCGGTCTCGGCATGGAACTTTTGTAAGAGATTGCCCAGCATGGCCGTGCGGTAGGCCGCGCTGCCCCGGTGATCGTCGATGGGCCTGAACTCGCCCCGGATCACCTCGGCCGCGGCCCGCACGGTGCGTTCGTCCCAGGGCTTGCCTTGCAAGAAGGCCTCTGTCTGGTAGGCCCGCGCGGGGGTGGCGGCCACCCCACCCAGGCCAATGCGGATGTGCTGCACCAGGCCCGCCTCCAGCCGCAGGGCAAAGGCGGCGGCCACCGTGGAGATGTCGTCCATGGGCCGTTTGGCTACCTTGTAGAAGCGGGCCTGCGGGGCCAGGGGCAGGGGGATGCGCACCGCGCGGATGACCTCGCCGGGCTGCCGGGCGGTCTGGCGGTAGCCGGTGAAGAAGCGCTCGAGCGGCAGCACCCGCTCCCCTGTTGCGCTCGCAAGCACCACCTCGGCCCCCAGGGCCAGCAGAACCGGCGGGCCGTCGCCGATGGGCGAGGCCGTGCCCAGGTTGCCCCCCAGGGTGGCCCGGTTGCGAATCAGGCGCGAGGCAAACAGCGGAAACCACCCGGCCAGGAGGGGGATGCGGCCATTTAGCCAGTGCTCGAGCGCGCTCAGAGGAACCCCCGCGCCAAGCTCGACATAGCCCTGGCCCCAGCGCAGGGTCTGGAGTTCGGGCAGGACGCTCAGGTCGAGGAGTGCCTCGGCTCGAGCAAAACGCTGGTTGACCTCCACCACCACATCGGTGCCGCCGGCCACCAGCCGGGCCTGGGGATGCTCTTCCAGGGCCTGGAAAAGCTCGGATAGGGAGGCCGGGCGCAGGTAGGTGGGGCCGGCCTGGTAGTGCAGGGGGCCCAGGGCTGGGGCGGGTTCCCGGCAGCGGCGGGCCAGGGGGTCGTCGGGGGCGGGCTGGCCCAGCACAAGCGCCGCGTCCCGGATGGGCCGGTAGCCGGTGCAGCGGCAGAGGTTGCCGGAGAGGGCCTCGAGGTCGAACCCTTCCCGCCCCTTGCGGTAGTACTCCGCCGCCATGCTGACCACAAACCCCGGCGTGCAGTAGCCGCACTGCGAACCCCCCTGCAGCATGGCCTGTTGAACCGGATGGAGCTGCGCATCGGAAGAAAGCCCCTCCACCGTCCAGACCTCCTGACCGGCCAGGCTGGGCAGCAGCAGCAGGCAGCCGTTGACGGCCTCGAGGCGCGAACCCCGGTCGTCGGGCTTGCGCAGCAGCACCGCACAGGCCCCACACTCCCCTTCCGCACAGCCTTCTTTGCTACCGGTCAGGCCCACCTGGCGCAACCACGAAAGCAAGGTGGTATGCGGGTCCACATCGCAAATCTGAACGGATCGTCCATTCAACTGAAAGCTCAACTCGGCCACCCCAGCCCTCCTGGAATCTGGCTATCTATGGTGTTTTATTTTACTGCCCGCAGCACTACAGACTGACGCGCAGTTTTCTATTTACCGCCTTTGCAAACGCTCAAGGAGCTCGAGTTCCCGTTCCCGGCTCATACCGGCCCGAAGGGGTTCGCTGCGGGTCTTGTCCCAGGCCAGGGTATCTTGCACGGTTTGCTCGAGGGGGCGCATGCTGAAACCAGCAGCCTGGGCCCTGGCATTCTGAATTTGGCCGAGGCCGCGGCCCGGTGCAAAAGCAGGAATCCAGGCCGGGAGGTCGGCCCAGGGCGTAACCTGATTGTCCAAAAGCCACTGCTCATCGGCCCAGACCGCCTCGGCAGGGTTGGGCGCGGCTTCTTGACAGGCTTTCACCAGATGGCCCCAGGTCACCGGTGTAGAGGCTGCGTTGTAGGCTCCGCTCAGGCCTTTCTCCAGACCCAGAATCACAAACTGCCCCAGGTCGCGGGCATCCACAAACTGCAAGGTATTTTCGGGCTTGCCCGGCACCAGCACCCGGCCTCCTCCAGCAAAACGGCGCGGCCAGTAGGTGAAGCGGTCGGTGGGGTCGTGGGGCCCGACCACCAGGTGGGGGCGCACCACCAGGCTGCGCTCGCCAAAAGCGCGCTCGACCTCGAGCTCGCACAGCACCTTGAGCCCGCCGTAGGTTTCGGGGGTCACCTCTTCCACTGTGGGGTCGGCCAGGGTTTGCAAGGGTGCGTTTTCGTCCAGCGGCGCAGCCGACTCCCGATACACCGAGACCGTGGAGATAAAGGCGTAGCGGCCCACCCGACCTTTGAGCACCCCCACCGCCTCCCGCACCTCCCGCGGCAGGTAGCCATTGACATCCACCACAGCGTCCCAGATACGGCCCTCGAGCGCCCCCAGGTCACCTTTTTTGCGATCCCCCACCAGCGACTCGGCGCCGGGGAGGGGGTTGGTGCCACGGGTAAAGGTGCTCACCCGGTGGCCGCGCTGCAAAGCTGCTTCGGCGATGTGCCGGCCCACGAAGCGGGTTCCCCCCAAAAGCAGGATGTTCATGGGTCGAGCATACCCTATGGGCCGTTGGTTCTTCGTGCTTAGGCCGGATGGGCCTTTAGCGCGATCTCCCCATCCTGGCGCACAATCTGCAAACGCCCCCCCTGCTTAAGCGGGCCAAAGAGCAGCAGATCGGCCAGGGGTTTCTTGATTTTTTCCTGGATCAGCCGGGCCAGCGGGCGGGCTCCCATCAGGCGGTCGTAGCCGTGCTCGGCCAGCCAGGCGGTGGCCTCGGGCTGCACCTCGAGCGCCACCTTGCGCTCTTTGAGCTGGGCCTCGAGCTGCCCCAGGAACTTGCCCACAATCTGCTGCATGATGGCCGGAGAAAGCGGGTTGAAGTGCACGATGGCGTCCAGGCGGTTGCGGAACTCCGGGGTGAACATGCGCTTGAGGGCCTCTTCGCTGGCCTCGCTGCGGGTGCCCCCCAGAAAGCCCACCCGCAGTTCGCTGGCCTCGGCGGCCCCGGCGTTGGTGGTCATGATCAGGATGGTGCTGCGGAAGTCCACGGTTTTGCCGTTGTGGTCGGTGAGCCGGCCGTAGTCCATCACCTGCAACAAAATGGCGTAGAGGTCGGGGTGGGCCTTCTCGATCTCGTCCAGTAGGAGCACGCAGTGGGGGTTTTGCAACACCGCGTCGGTGAGGAGGCCGCCCTGGTCGAAGCCCACGTAGCCCGGCGGTGCGCCGATGAGCCTCGAGACCGAGTGCTTCTCCATGTACTCCGACATATCGAAGCGCAGCAGCGGCACCCCCAGGGAAGCCGCGAGCTGGCGGGCCAGCTCGGTTTTGCCCACCCCGGTGGGGCCGGCGAACAGGTACGAACCGATGGGTTTTTGCGGGTCGCGCAGGCCGGCGCGCGCGAGCTTGATGGCGCTGGCGACTTCCTCTACTGCCCTGTCCTGCCCGAACACCGCGCGTTTTAGCTCCTGCTCGAGGTTAGCCAGCACGGCCTCGTCGTCGCGGCTCAGGTTCTTGGCCGGAATGCGGGCGATGCGGGCCACGGTGGCCTCGACCTCGGCCACCCCGATGCGGCTCTTGCGCTTGCCTGGCGGCAGCAGGGCCTGGGCGGCCCCGGCCTCGTCCAGCACGTCCAGGGCGGAGTCGGGCAGGCGGCGCTCGGAGAGGTGGCGGGCTGCCAGCTCCACCGCCCGCTCGAGGGCCGCTTTGGTGTAGGTGAGCTGGTGGTGGGCCTCCAGACGCGGCTTGAGCCCCTCCAGGATTTTCACCGCGTCGGCGTGGGAAGGCTCGCCGATGTCAATCTTCTGGAAGCGCCGGGCGATGGCCCGGTCTTTCTCGAAGTGCTTGTACTCGGCAAAGGTGGTGGCCCCAATGCACCGGAGTTTGCCGGTGAGGGCCGGCTTGAGCAGGTTGCTGGCGTCTACGGTAGAGCCGGTGGTGGAGCCGGCCCCCACGATGGTGTGAATCTCGTCTATGAACAGGATGGCGTTGGGATGGGCCTCTCTGGCCTTCATCACCGCCTTGAGCCGCTCCTCGAAGTCGCCCCGGTAGCGGGTGCCGGCCAGCAGGCTGCCCATGTCCAGCGCGAAGACCTCGGCCCCCACCAGCCGGCTGGGCAGGGCAAGCGCCACGGTCGGGGCCACAATGCGCTGGGCCAGCCCCTCCACCAGCGCGGTCTTGCCCACCCCCGGGTCGCCCACCAGCAGGGGGTTGTTCTTCTGCCGGCGGGAAAGAACCGTCAGGATGCGCTCGAGCTCCTTCTCCCGCCCAACGAGCGGGTCGAGCTCACCCTTGCGGGCCCGTTCGGTCAGGTTGGTGCAGTAGGCCTCGAGGGGGTTCTCGGCCACGCCCGCGCCCTCCTCGCCCACCTGCACGGGCTCGATGTTGGACGATACCCCCCGCGGCAGGGCCCCCCTCGAGATGGCCGAGGTCAGGTCGAGCCGGCTCACGCCGAGCTGCTCCAGCAGGGCGTAGGCCGCCGACTGCCGCTCGTCCATGATGGCCACCAGCACATTGGCCCCGTTGGCCTGGTCGCGCCCGGCGGAGCGCATCTGCAAGACCGCCCGCTGGATCACCCGCTGAAAGGCCGTGGTGGGCTCGGGTTCGCTGCCTGGAACCGACTCAAACTGGCGCAGCGACTCCTCGAGCAAAGCCCGCAGGTGCTCGAGGTTGACCTTGCAGTACTGCAACACCCGGCTGGCGTCGGGGTCGTCGAGCAGGGCCAGGAGCAGGTGCTCGAGGCCGGCGTATTCGTGCCCGCGCTCGAGGGCAATCTCCAGCGCGCGGCGGATGGAACGTTCAAGGGTGGGGGTCAGAGGGGTCTCCATACCTGCTGGCTCGAGTCTAGCAGGCTGGTGGTTTCCGATTGTTGCAAAAGTCGCCCGCTAGCTTCCGGCATGGCAAGCGCATTCAGCGCCATTGGCCTTGGCAAAGGCTTCGCGGCCTTCGGTAAAGGACAGGTAGGCCAGGCCTAAAGCCCCCAGGCTGTCCACGAACCAGATGCCGCTCAGGGTGTAAACCAGGCTCGACAGGAGCAGCAGGCCGGACATATACATGCAGACCCGCGCACACTTGGCATCGGCCAGGATGGCCTCCGAGCCCAGGGCCACACCCGCTTGGGTCTTGTAGTGAATCAGCGCCCACATCAGCGAGATCGAGATGATCGCAATCACCACGCCCGCCAGGGTGGTCTCGGGCTTGTGCTGGGTGCTCAGGTTGTAGAGGGCCATGACCGAAAGAATCCCGGTCAGACCGTAAAAACCGGTTCCGGTAATCTGCAGGGCGGTTTTCTCGAAGCGGCCCTTGGGCGATCCGGGATACCGCCAGATGCGCAGCACCATCGCCAGAATGCCCAGGCCCGAGATCATCTCGATAAAGCTATCCAGGCCAAAGCCAAAAAGGGTGAGAGACTCGTCGGCAGCGCCGAACCAGACCGAGACCAGGCCCTCGAGCAGGTTGTAGGCAACGGTCAGAATCGCCAGAGCAAAGGCCAGCTTGTACCAACGTTGGTCGGAAGGCGCAAGGTACATGGCCCAACTCTACCCTAAGCACCAGCGCTCTTTTGTACGTTTGGCACCTTGGATATTGAAATTCCGGCATCAAAAACCGGCCCTACTCGGGTTCCATAGTGCACTGCAGCGGATGGCCCTCGGCGCTGGCCGCCGCCATCACCTGGTTGACCTTGGTCTCGGCAATTTCAAAAGGGTACACCCCGGCCACCCCCACCCCCGCGTGGTGCACCTGCAGCATGATGCGGGTGGCCTCGAGCTTGCTCTTCTTGAAGTACCGCATCAACACCTCCACCACAAAGTCCATGGGGGTGTAGTCGTCGTTGAGCAGCAACACCTTGTACCGCGGTGGGGTGCGGGTAGCGGTCTGACTGCGGGTCTTGGTAGCGGTGTCGCTCACGGTTTTTTAGTCTAGCAAACCGCTGCCCTGCCGCGCTCGCAGCATCACTACGAAAGTTTCCGCCACCATGTCGTGCAAAGCCTGGTGGTCTCGATCCCACAGCACCAGCAGCAGGCCGAGGTTCAGCACCATGGCGTTCAGCCAGCGCCCCAGGCTTTCCCGCACAAAGGCCTGCCACAGGCTGGGGGGCCGCCCTACCTGGTTCACCACCCAGAGCCCCATCAGCTCCTTGCCCAGGGTCTGGCCCCTGCGGGCCAGCGGCAGCACCGCGTAGGTAAACCAGGCCAGCGGGGAGAACAGGCCAAATAGAATCAGGCCCTCGGTTGAAAAGTGGTGGCCTGGGTGGGTGGGTGGAAACAGCGCGGTTACCGCCCGCACAATGCCAAACTGCAAGCCGGCCAGCACGCCCAGGTCGATCAAACCAGCCAGCAAGCGGCGGGCCAGGTAACGCACGGTCGCGCGGGTAAGCTTGCGTCCCACCACACTTTTACTCTAAGGCCCAGTGGCTAGGCTGGGGGTGTGCCAAACCGACTTGCTAAGGAGAGCAGCCCCTATCTTCTGCAGCACGCCCATAACCCGGTGGACTGGTACCCCTGGGGCGAGGAGGCCTTCGCCAAAGCCAGGGCCGAAAACAAGCCCATTTTTTTGTCGGTGGGCTATGCCACCTGCCACTGGTGCCACGTGATGGAGCGGGAAAGCTTCGAAGACCCCGAGGTGGCGCAATTTCTGAATGCCCATTTCGTACCCATCAAGGTAGACCGGGAAGAACGGCCCGACGTGGATCAGGTCTACATGTCGGCCCTGCAAGCCATGACCGGCTCGGGCGGCTGGCCTATGAACATGTTCCTGATGCCCGACCTGCGCCCCTTTTTTGGTGGAACCTACTGGCCGCCCGAAGATCGGCAGGGCTTCCCCAGCTTCCGGCGGGTGCTGGCCGGTGTGCACAACGCCTGGCTGCACCAGCAAAAAGAGGTTTTGGAGAACGCCGAGCAGCTCACCACCTACCTGCAGGATCAGCTCAAGCCGCGGGGGGGCGCCCTGCCGGATGACCTGCACAGCACCGCCCTGGCCGGACTTTCCAGAATCTTCGACCCAGCCCACGGCGGCTTCGGTGGGGCCCCCAAGTTTCCCCAATCGCCCGCCCTGGGCTACCTGCTCACGCAGGCCTGGCTGGGCCATGAGGCAGCCTGGAAGCACCTACAGCTCACGCTGGATCGGATGGCCGAGGGCGGCCTCTACGACCAGGTGGGCGGCGGTTTTCATCGCTACACCGTGGATCACATCTGGCGGGTGCCGCACTTTGAAAAGATGCTTTACGACAACGCCCAGCTAGCCCGGCTCTACGCCGCAGCCAGCCGGATGCCCCAGGCCTCCCTCGAGCAAGCCCGGCGCTACCAACGGATTGCCCAAGAAACCCTGGACTACGTGCTGCGCGAGCTGACCGGGCCAGAGGGTGGTTTCTGGTCGGCCCAGGACGCCGACTCGGAGGGGGTGGAAGGGAAATTCTATGTCTGGCAGGCCGAGGAATTCCGCCGGGTTCTGGGCGCGGAGGCCGAGGCCGCCATGCTCTTGTTTGGGGTCTCGGAGGCCGGGAACTGGGAGCACACCAACGTGCTCGAGCGGCGCATCCCCAATGCGGCCCTGATGCAACACCTGGGCCTGGGGCCCGAAGCCTTCGAACGCTGGGTACAGAGCGTGCGCCACCGCCTGTACGCCGCGCGGCAGCAGCGCACCCCACCCCTCACCGACGACAAGGTGCTGGCCGACTGGAACGGCCTGATGCTGCGGGCCCTGGCCGATGTGGGGCGCTGGCTGGAAGAGCCCCGCTACATCGAGGCCGCCCGCAAAAACGCCGCGTTTGTGATGCAGGAGATGTACCGCGACGGCCTGCTGCGGCATAGCTGGCGCCAAGGCCAGCTCAAGCCCCAGGCCTACCTGAGCGACCAGGCCCACTACGGGCTGGGGCTGCTGGCGCTCTTTGAGGCCACTGGGGAGGTGGGGTGGCTCGAGGGTGCCCGGCAACTAGCCGAAGCCATCCTGACCCACTTCAAAGAGCCCACGGGGGCCTTCCGCGACTCGCTGGATCAAACCCTGCCGGTGGTGGCCCTCGATGCCTACGATGGACCGTACCCTTCGGGAAATGCGGTGGCAGCCGAGCTGCTGTTCCGGCTGGCAGCGCTTTACGAGCGCCCGGACTGGCACCAGGCTGCGCTGACAACGGTGGAATCCAACGCCCAGCGCCTGCTACACAACGCCTTTGGCTTTCCAGCCATGCTCCAGGCCCACCTGGTGGGCACCCTGGGCAGTGAGCTGGCCGTGGCAGCGCCGGCAGCCATGATGGATGCCCTGCGTAGCTGGTTTTTACCGCTCACCACCCTGATCTATGGCCCGCCCAACACCCTCCCGGTTCTGCAAAGCCGCCAGCCCGGTCGGGCTTATCTGTGCCAGCATGGGGCCTGCCGCCTCCCCGTGGACAGGCTGGAACAGCTACGGGGGGAGCTTCAAGCCATCTACCCCAGTGCAAGCATCCCAGGCTAAAGCGGGTGGTTTTTTGCACCCTGGAAGGCCGTAAGCCGCGATAAGCTGGTTTCATGCGCGTCCTATTTGTTGGCGACGTCTATGGCGATCCGGGTTTACGAGCTGTGGCAATGCACCTCCCCGACCTGCGCCCCCAGTACGATCTGGTCATCGTCAATGGCGAGAACGCCCACCATGGGAAGGGCTTGTCCAAGCCAGCCTACCGCAAACTGCGTGAGGCCGGCGCCGACCTGATCACCCTGGGCAACCACGCCTGGGATCACAAAGACATCTACCAGCTCATTGAAACCGAGCCCATCATCCGCGCCCTCAACTACCCCCCCGGCACCCCCGGAAAAGGGCACTGGGTGCTCGAGGCCGGGGGTGAAAAACTCCTGGTGATGCAGGTAATGGGCCAGGTCAACATGGGCCTGAACCTCTACGACCCCTTTCGCAGCAGCGAGGCCTTACTGGCCGAAGTCGAGCACGATTACGCGCTGCTCGAGGTGCACGCCGAGGCCACCAGCGAGAAATATGCACTAGGCCACTACCTGGGCGGCAAGATCGCAGCCCTGCTCGGAACCCACACCCACGTCCAGACCGCCGATGCCGGCTTTCTAGCCAATGGCACCGCCATCCAGGCCGACGTGGGCATGACCGGCCCCATTCACTCCATTATCGGGGGTGAGATTGAGAGCTTCCTGGGCCGCTTCATCACCCAGCGGCCCACGCCCTTCAGGGCTGCCCCTGGCCGGGCCATGTTCTGCGCGACCGAGCTGGTTTTGGAAGGGGGCCGGTGCACCTCGATCCGGCCTATGCGCTGGGATGAGCCTGTTTAGCCGGTTATGCATGTACTTCCATGTTTCGGCTGCAAGGCCAACCAATAGTTTGGAATAGTTCTGATTATGACATTCATGGTGGATTTTTGCCAAGAATAGCTCTTCGGTACTGGCTTGTCGCGGTTCCCTGATTTTGAGGATTGCTGGGTTCTTTCCGAAAACCGCTCTGGTCAGCCAACAGCCAAACAGCGCATTTCGATTTTGCAACACAAGTGTAGCCGGCAACACAAACGTTTTGGCTGCCCAACTTAGTGTATTTGCATGCAACTACTGGTTCAGTGGTCTGACCAATAAGGGGGCTGGCTTCCGATGGTGCGCCCGACCCGTGTTTCCGAGAAGCTCGCCAAAGACCTCGAGCAGCTGCTTCAGGACGGCGTTTGGCGGCCTGGCGACCAGTTGCCTGGTGAGCGCGACCTGGCCAGCCGCTTTGGCGTGAGCCGCTCTTCGGTGCGGGAGGCCTTGCGCATCCTCGAGCTTCACGGCTGGGTGGAAATCCGGCAGGGGGACGGGACACGGGTGGCCTCTCCTTCGGAGAGCTTTGGTCGCCGCTTGCGCTCGAGGCTGCACCAAGAAGACTTTATCCTCGAGCTCTTTGAAGTACGCCGCATCCTGGAGCCGGCAGTGGCCGCCCTGGCTGCCGAGCGCAGCCACCCGCAGGGGGTTGCCCGGCTCGAGGAATTGCTCGCTCAGCAGCAGGCGGCTAAAGAGGATCTGTACCGATTTGTCGAGCTCGATATGTTTTTCCACAAAACCCTGGCCGATATGAGCCGCAACGCGGTGCTGAGCGAGATCGTAAGCTTACTGGAAGTCGAGTTGCGACAGATCCGCCTGGTATCGACTGCTAAACGCTACCGCCCACAAGTTACCCTTTCTGAGCACCTGCGCATCCTCGAGGCCATTCGGGCTTCCGACCCCGAAGCGGCCCGTCAGGCCATGTTGGCCCACCTGAGCACGGTTGAAAGCTCGGCCAAAATCAAGGAGGTAGACCGATGAAAAAGTGGTTGGCAGCAGTTGTTCTCTGGAGCCTGGGCGGTTTGGGGCTGGCCCAAACGGTCACGGTGGGGTTGGACGCCGACCCCCCCAACCTCGACCCCCTGCTTTCTTCTGCCCTCGTGGATCGGCAGGTGCAGAACCAGATTTACGACAAGCTGGTCGATCTTGACGAAAACCTGCGCATTGTGCCCATGCTGGCAACCAGCTGGCGCGTAGAGGAAGACGGCAAGGTCTATGTTTTCAACCTGCGGCAGGGCGTCAAGTTCCACGACGGCACCGACTTCAATGCCGAGGCGGTCAAGTTCAACCTGGATCGCTACCGCAGCGCCCCCGGTTCCCGCCGCTCGGGCGAGCTCTCGCTCATCACCAACGTGCAGGTTGTTAATCCCTATACCGTGCGGGTAACCCTGCGGGAGCCCTTCGCACCCTTCCTGGCCATCCTGTCCGACCGCTCAGGGATGATGGTCAGCCCCACGGCTGTCCAGAGGCTAGGGGCCGAGTTTGGCAACAACCCCGTGGGCACCGGGCCCTTCAAGTTCGTGGAGCGGCGCCGGCAGGATCGCATCGTGCTGGCGCGCAACGAAAACTACTGGCAGCGCGGCCTTCCCCGCATCGAGCAGCTCGTTTACCGCCCGTTCCCCGACGACGACGTGCGGGTTGCCAACCTGCTCTCGGGTGCGGTGAGCATCATTACCCCGGTAGCCGCTAAAGACCTCGCAACCATCCGCAATAACCCCAACCTTGTGGTCAACAACTTCCCGGGCATCGGCTACCAGGGCATCTGGCTCAACCACACCAAGGGGCCCTTTACCAACAAAGCCTTGCGTCAGGCTTTTGCCGCCACCATTGACCGCGATGTGGTAGACCGTGTGGTGTTTTTGGGCACGGCCCTCCCTTCCAATGGGCCCTTCCCCCCCGGCACCCTGGCGCACGACAAAACCATTCCCGTTCCCAAGCGCGACCTGGCCCTGGCCCGGCAGAAGCTGGCCGAAGGCGGCCGTCCACAGGGCTTCAGCTTTACCCTGACCATTGCGCCTGGCCCCGTTTTGGCCCAGTTGGCCCAGGTGTATCAGGCTATGGCCGCCGAAGCAGGCATTCAGGTGCGCATCGAGCAGGTGGAGTTTGGCACCTTGCTGGATAGGGCCGCTAAGCTGGAGCTCG
>FWWM01007659.1_pt1 | contig 14309 bp, 11 predicted proteins | sample 2228351 | NCBI WGS metagenome assembly FWWM01 (sample SAMEA103939774, study PRJEB20133) | metagenome | reverse complement strand
TCCTTGTAGATGCCCGTGCAGCGTCCTGCTTCGTCCCACGCCGATGCGGTGATGACAGCGCCGTCGGGCGTTACTTCCATCTCGTCAACATAGTTCTGCACCCACCGTCCATAGCCGTTGGGACCGGCACCTTCAAAAGTGTTGCCGACCCAATGGGTTGTGTAGGTCAGGACTTTTTCCTGCGGTGCCTGCTGCCCCGCGACCCAAAGAAGGGACAGCCCACAAACGACCACCGTCACGAAGACCTTCGCCAACCACGCCTTCATTGCGTCTTCCCTCCTTTTGTTGTTTTGGTGTTGTGCTGTCCCCATTCGTGCAAATGCAAGAACATCTCAGCGGCGTGCCAACTGTGTGGGCGAGCGACTTGCAAGCGCACATCGTCGTCACTGACGACGCCCACTTCCGCCAATGCTTTGAGCCGCCAGTATTCCGCTTGGCTGGCTTCCGCTTCCCAAGTTATGGGTGCAACGAGTTTGTCCAACGGTTCTGGCGGCGGTTCGTCGTAAAAGTGTGCCTCCGCCCACGCAAGGTAGGGGTAAAGCGCTTTGGTGCGCGCCGAAAACCGCTCGCACGGGACATGGTGCTCACGAAAGTCCATCCAAAAGAGCACGCTGTAAGTGTCGGGCACGGGCGGAATCTTGAAAGGGTCATCCAATCCCAACGCTCGCAAGCCGAACTTGAGCCACTTCGTTTGGTAAACGGGATGCTCGGCGAAATCTGTGAACCCAACAATGTAATCGCCTTTGCGAAATTTAGCGATGGCACTGAGCACTTGTGGAACAATCGGATGTTCCCTCGCGTCAAACAACGAGACCATGTAGAGCACTTGCCCTATGTTATCGGGTTCCTCGCAACCGTTGTTACCATCAAACACTTTGCGCAAGCCCATGACCCAATCTTCCACGAGATGCAGGTTGCCCGTTCGCGCCAGCACCATCAACGCCATCGCTGCGTCACGATACCATGGGCGCGGGTAAACCCAAAGGTTGGGGACGGGACCAAAGGGCGTGATGTTGACCAACAATTCAGCGTGCAGTGCTCTCAGCCATGCCGCAAAGGGATGCCCATCAAAGCGTGGTAAGTTTACCCGCTCGCCAACGGTCAACGGTTCCACGCACTCGTTTTCCTGCAACCAGACGCCGTCTTCGTTTTCAAAAATCGTGACTTCGTTGCCCGAACGATCAATGAGGGTCACGCGATAATTGGACGGCTCAATGACCTCCGTCTCCGCTTGCCATTGGCGAACGGGTTCCAGCGTCCATGCGTCCAGTAGTCGCCCGCCAAGCATATAGACCAACTTGCGCCTTTTGCCACCCATGCCGAAGAGCCAGAACCGCGTTGAACGCAACCGCACCGCAAGGGTTCACCTTCCTTCAACACCGCTATTCCCCGCACGAACCTACCCATCATCTGGCAGCCGTCCAAACGATATCGCCTTTGAGCGGCCATTGTTTCGTTTTCAGCCCGCCGTCGTCTTTCAGGTTGGGACCGACAGACCAGAGTTTAAAGCCGCTTTTGAGGTGTTGATAGCGAAGGGGTCTGCCGTCAAAGGGGTCAAGGGGAACTTGCGGAAGGTAGCGGGGCACCAACGCTTGCAAGTTCTCTAGGTAGCGCCCGTGTTCATGCCGATACAACCATAGGGCAATCGCTACCATCGCAAGGCGATGACGGGCGTGAAATAACGCAAATTGCTTTGCACGGGCTTCTGCGTCGGTCGCTACCCAAAGTCTCAGCAAGGCAAAAGGTCGCCATGTGACTTTGTAGCCCTTCCATTTGCCCAAGTTGATGGAGCGATTAACATGGCTCTCTACCTCTCTCCCCAAGCGCCTTAAGGTCGTCCAGTCGTAAGGGGGTCCTTTGCGGGCGATGGCAATAAGGTGACCCATATGCGCCAACATTTCCAGCGATGTTTGTGCCATGACGCTGCGCTTGCTCAGAAGCAAAGCAAGGTTTATCTCTCCCTTGTCATTCAGAGGCAGCAATTCCTTGACGCTCGCTTTTGACAGCGAATCGTAGAAAGCCAGCGCCATCGCTCGTTCCATTTGGAGGCTGCGGACAGCATCGCGGTCAATGTCAAAAGTCCGCAGTTCCGCCAACAACGCCCGATAGGCTTTCGCTGAGGCGTCTTTGTCGTCAAGGAGCCACTCAAGGGTGGCTGCCGTGATGGCAAACATAGCGCTTTGAACCAGAAAACCTATCAGGGTTGGTTCATCACCCAAGCGACGCGTTAACCGCAACGCTGTCACGCAACTTTCCATTGCCCCATCCATGTCCCCCTGCTGCTTCCGCCAAAAGGCTTCCACCATCAGCAAGCGAGTAAAGCGCCGAAAGCAGGCAAAGTGGAGGAAAATGATGTCGATGTCAGAGAAGGCGATGGGGTTCTCTTCACACTGATTCCAGTCTGCTAATCGCAGGTGCGGATAAGAGACAGCGTGCCGCAAAGTTTTCAACGCAGGCTGCACCATCTGAAGCGCTTTGGCAATTTCGGCGCGGTTGACGGGCTGCAGCGGGGAAAGAGAAAAGAGTTCAAGGCTAAGAGGAGCCGGCTCTGGGACTGCTCCCAACTGGGCGATGGCTTGTTGGTAGTAAGGGGTGCCGTCTAAATGGGGCGGGATGGGTGGCACCAAATCGCGGACGGAGACGGGTTCCCCCTTTTTCTTCAGCCGCTCTATCTCCCGCTCCAACCGCCGCACGGGGCTGTTCTGGTAAGCGCGCCAAGCCAAAAGCACTATCGCCACACCGACCGCGACGGCGAGGAGCAAACAGACCTTGCGCTTCACGGAAGTCGCCTCCCTTTCATCCGCCAACTCACAAGTTGCGCCAATTTCATCTTGCCGCATGTTAAGGCGCGTTTTCGTCTCCCCGATCAGGAGCGCTTTCAGTGCGATTTAATCGTTGCCAAAAGGTGATGATGCCTGCCTGCGTCCAGTTGGGGGCACCGTAGCGGCTCGTCGCTTTGAAAATCTCATGCACTACGCTGGTGAGCGGAATGGCAAGTTTATGCTCATGTGCCAAAGCAACGATGTAACCCAAGTCTTTGTAGTGCAAGTGTAATTGCCCCGTGCCGCTGAAATCGTCCGACAGCACTTCCTCTGGTAGGGGCAACTCCAGAGCGGTGCGGATAAGGTGGGGATCCAATTTCAATCCTGCAGCAAAGGTTACAGCCTCACACCAAACAGCGCGCAAGCACGCGCCAATGAGTTGATTGACTGCTTTCAACCGTTGTCCGTAACCGATGGGACCAACATGCAGAACCTTGTAGCCAATCACTTGCAGGATGGGTTGCGCACGAGCGAAATTTTCCCCCGTGCCCCCAACCATCACGATGAGCCCTTGAGGTCGCCAAGTAACAGGCGCATCCACATACCCAACGCCCCGTTCGGCGCAAACCCGTTCGTAAAGGATGTCGGTGTCAGGGTGGGTGGTGCTGGTGTTGATGATTAACTGTCCAGCGTGTAGCCCCGCCACGATACCGTCCTCGCCATCCATCACCGCTGCCACTTCTTTGCTCCCTGGCACGGCTAAAAGCACTACCTCGCAATTTTCTGCCAAGTGGCGAGGGGTAGGCGAGACAATCAAACCTTGCGAGCGTGCCCATGCTTGCTTCTCTGGGGCAATATCAAACACTGCCAATTGCCAACCGGCTGCCCGAAAGCGTTGGGCATAGTATTGCCCCATCGCACCTATGCCCACTAACCCGATGGTCTGCATAGTTGCTCCCCATCCTTGTCCGTCGTTCACTTCAGAAGAGGTGGGCAATAGACGCGCAAAGCAGCGATAGGCGTTTGCGGATTCCCGTAAATTTCCAGCACATGTTTCCGCCCTTGGAGCCCTTGTGCCAAAGTCACTGTCGTCTCTGTCGTCGGATCTTTAATGCCTGGCGACACAAACGCATCCACAAAGTAGGGCACCACGCGCCATTTGACTTGGAAGCCAACATCAATGCGCTTCCCGAAAACTTTCCACGCGTAAGCGATGTTCCAATCATCGGGGTCAATCACGATGCGCTCCGAACGGGAAACAAACCGTTGGTCGCTGCGCCCTTCCCCGTCAGGACCCGTAACAGAACCCGCAACGGTAAAGCGGCACCATTGACCGTCGGGCGCCAGTTCCGTGATGGTCAGTGTCCATTCCTCCACGATGAGAGGTGTTTTCCATTGCACCCGCAGTAAGCACGGCCAGTTGGAACCTGGGTAGGGTGTTGTTCGGGTGAAGCAATACAGGGACGGGTGTTGAGAGGGTGGTTTGCCATCAATAAAAACGAACGTAGGTGGCGCTGCCCCCTCGCGACAAACAGCGTCCACGCGGTTCCCTTCAAACTCCAACACCAACTTGCCATCACGCCAGAAGATGTCTTTGCCCACTTCGTAAGTGCGAACTCGGTTGCACCATTCATCGTCGGGGAAGGTTGGGTCGTAACGAAGATATGCCTTGACAAACTCTGCCATCAGGTAACAACCCCACTCGTTCAGGTGCACCCCGTCCCGCAATAACTGCCCCGCTTTTAGGTTGTAGTCCCGCAAGTATTGTTTCCACAGGTTGTGCACATCGGCTAACTCGCAACCATACTTTTGGGCTGTTTCGGGGAGAAACTTGTGGTTCATGAAAGCGTTCCAAATGCGACCGTCTGGAAACAGTTTGGCGGGGTCTGTCTCTTCGTCCAATTGCTCATCTTTGGTAATGTGGTCGGTCTGCATAAGGATGTCTGCCGTTGTTCGCTCCCGCACCCGACGGATGATGGTCTCGTAGTCAATGTGCGAGCCATAAACATGGAAGATGAGCAAGTCAGGGTAGAAGGGGTAAAGGTCGGCTTCAGCAGTCTTGACCAACAATTGGGCAGCGTGCCCACCAATGGCACGGTTTTCAACCACCAAATTTGCGTCGGGAAATCGCTGACGCAAATCGTCGGCGACCATCCGCCACCAATCTTGCTCCGTGATGGACTGACCGTAGAAGAGCACTTTCACCGTGTGGCGTCTCTGAGGCGTGCTGGTTGCCATCAGGTGCATTGACCGTTGGATGCGCTGACCGTAAGTGTGGACGGGACCAAGCGTTTTGGGCGGCGGAAAAGACGGTTGGCAAGTTCCATGCCCTGAAAAGGCACTCAGGGCTAAAGGCATCTTCAACAACTCCCTTCGCGACAACTTCACGATTAGCCACGCTCCTTCCACCTTCGTGCTCTTGTCCAAAACCCTGCTCTGCGGAAATCCTAACGCACCCTCGTTTGCTCTTGTCACGCCTGTTGTTACACTCTTAGTGGCGAGCATTTGCGTGGCTGAAAGGAGGGACGGGACGGATGCTGTTGGAATGGTTGGGTTTGACGCTGTTGACGGTTTCACAATCGGTTATTCCGACGCCGATGGGAACTTTTTCCATCGTGGCAGTGGACCCTAAAACGGGCGATTTGGGGGTGGCGGTGGCGTCTAAGTTTCTCGCTGTCGGTTCTGTTGTCCCTTACGCGCAAGCGGGTATCGGCGCCATCGCAACACAAGCCTTTGCCAATACCACCTACGGACCGAAAGGCTTGGCGCTTTTGAAGAAAGGCTTGACGCCACAGCAGGTCCTCAAGCAACTCCTCGCCGCCGACAAAGACCGCGAGCACCGACAAGTGGGCATCGTGGATGCAAAAGGGCGCGCTGCGGCTTTCACGGGCAAAAAGTGTTTGCCTTGGGCAGGGCACATCGTGGGTAAAGGTTACGCGGTGCAAGGGAACATCCTCGCCGGTGAGCAAGTGGTGCGGGCGATGGCGAAAGCCTTTGAGACAACGCAAGGCGAATTGGCGGAGCGCCTGATGGCAGCGTTGGAAGCGGGCGAAGCAGCAGGCGGCGATGCGCGCGGCAAACAAAGCGCTGCTCTCTTGGTTGTCCGCAAAGGGGGTGGTTACGGCGGCTTTGACGACCGCTACATTGACCTGCGAGTGGATGACCATCCAGAGCCAGTGAAAGAGTTGCGCCGGTTGCTGACAATAAAGTTGGCGTGGGCTCGCCTCTCTGAAGCAGCCAAGTGGCGGCAAAAAGGCAACTTGAAGAAAGCAGCGGAGGTGCTGCAAACCGCCATTCAGCGTTACCCCGACCAAGCCGTCCTGCACTACGACTTGGCGTGCTACTTGGCGCTGCTGGGGCAAAAGGAGCAGGCGTTAAATGCCTTAGAGCGTGCTTTGAAGTTGGACCCATCTTTGACAGTGTTGGCGCAAAAGGACGAGGATTTAAAGGAGTTGCGTAACGAACCCCGCTTCCAACGACTGGTGCAAAGCGGGGGCGTTGAGAAAAACCGTTGACCGCTCCTTCGCTCAGCGAACAATAGGTGGTTTGCCGGTGCGGACGGCTTCCTCAATCTCCCGCAGCCGCCCTTCAATAAGGGCTTCTCGGTCCACTGCTGCGGGCACAGGCAAATAGGGGCGGTCGTAAAGGGTGCTGTCAAAAAAGGAGTCTTTGCTCAGGCTATGAGGGTGGGGCTCCAGCAAGTCCTCTTTGTTCACAATGAAGTCCTCGCGCCGATAGCCCGAAATCTCAAACCCTGACCCAAGCACGATAGCGTTTACGGGACATGCGTCCTCGCAGTAGCCGCAGAAGATGCACCGCAGCAAGTCAATCTGATACACCTTTGCGTAGCGCTCGCCCCGCGAAACGGGATTGTCGCGCGGGTTGTCTTCGGCGATGACGGTAATGGCGTCAGCAGGGCAGGCAGCGGAGCACAAGTGACAAGCAATGCATCGTTCTCGCCCGTCTTCCCACCGGCGCAGGATATGGCGCCCGCGAAAGCGAGGCGCAACCCGAACGGGTTCGTCAGGATACTGCACTGTCACTTTCGGCGCAAACAGATGCGTGAAGGTGACCTTCAGGCTCCGCAAGATGTCCCGCACCATTTTTCCCGTTGCCTCCTTTAGCGTCCCACTGAAACGATAGCGTTGGTCTGGCACTGTTTGTTGATGGCGGACAAGTTTGGGCTAAAAGCGCCCCCACTTCCATGCGTCGTAGAGGGCAATGAAGGCGATGTGCGCCAAACCAGCAGGCAACAGCGCTGTCCAACCCAACTTCATAAGTTGGTCGTAGCGGATGCGGGGAAGCGTTGCTCGTGCCCAGATGAACACGAACAGCATGAGCAACATCTTGGCAACAAACCACACTAAAGGTGGGAACACGGGTCCGTTCCAGCCACCGAGGAACAGGGTGGTGACCATCGCGCACGCGGTCACCACATTCACATACTCGCCCAGCATGAACATAGCAAACCGCATCCCCGTGTATTCGGTGTGGTAGCCAGCGACCAACTCGCTTTCCGCTTCGGGTAGGTCAAAAGGCGGGCGATTCGTCTCCGCAAATCCGCCCACCAAAAACAACACCAGCGCTGGCCACGCCAACGGTTTGAACAGCAACCAATTGGGAAGGAAGGGGATTTTCAACTCGCGTCCAAACCACCAGAAGGTGAGGGGACCGCTTTGGGCTTCCACAATCCCCCGCAAACTTAGCGTGCCTGTCAGCATCACAACAGCGATAACCGCTGCACCCACTCCCAACTCGTAACTGAGCATCTGCGCTGAACTCCGCAAACCGCCCAAGAGGGCGTATTTGCTGTTAGACGACCATCCTGCCAACACAATGCCATACACGCTCAAACTTGCCAGCGCGAAAATGTAAAGGACACCAATGTTCAAGTCCACGACCTGCTCTTGCGGACCGAAAGGGATGACGACAAAGGTGCACAGTGCTGGTGTCATCAGCAACATCGGTGCCAAGAAGTAAACGAAGCGGTCGGCGCCTTCAGGCACGATCACTTCCTTCAGCATCAATTTCAGCCCGTCGGCGAAGGATTGGAGGAGCCCAGCGGGACCAACGCGGTTGGGTCCCAGCCGGTCCTGCATAAAGCCCAGCAGTCGCCGTTCCGCCCAGATGAGGAAGGGCACGGCGCCCATCACGCAACCCAAAATGATGAGCAACTTCACCGCAATCCAAACCATGTCCTTCACTGCCATCTTTCGCTCCCCTTTCGGCGTGGTTCTTTTGCCTTAAAGCGGTTGCTTGTGAGACAAAGACGCTTTGCCTTTCCAGCCACATCAGCAACACAATTTTGACAAAACAAGACAGCCAGTGAAGAGGGGAACAGCCGCTTGGAACGGGTTTTTTTATGCTACCACCCCAAAAAACGAGTTCGGCGCATTGGATGTTGCGTCTCCTAACGCACCGTCGGCGCCTCGGGGGAGATGCCCTCCAACGGACGAAAATCGGCGCACTGGGCGAAAACGCGGTTTGTTTCACGGGCGGGGGAGCCAGACGGTGAAAGGGGAGCCTTTGGCGCCCGCGTGAGCGAAGTCAGTAAGGCGCAAAACAAACCGCTGTCCTGTCCCCTTGACAATCCCTTCCGTGTCAAACGCGACCTCGTTTCCCCACAACGCCCCCGCATCGCCAATGGGCACGATTTGCAAGGGCAACTGAGCAGCGTCTTCAGTAGGCACTGTGACCGCACTGATTTGTTGGACATCGGCGGGCAAAAACCGCCCGTCCACTGCCAAAACCAGCGGACCACGCAGGAGCGCCAATTTGCCTTCGTTAGTGTGGGTGCCCAAAATCACCCGCAACGGCATGGGCATTTCCACCCGCACCGTATCGCCGTTGCGCCATGTTCGGCGGAGTTCGTGATAACCACTGAGCACTGTTTGAGCAGGTTCGTTGTTCACCGCTGCCTTTGCTCCCTCGCACCATTGCGGCACCCGCAGCCGCAAAGCAAAGTCAGCGGGTTTGTCAAGGTGCAACCGCAAAGTCACCGTTCCGTCGTAGGGATAAGCCGTCTCCTGCACCATCCGCAACCCTCGTTCGGGCAACCGTAGTTCGCTTTGCGTGTAAAGGTTCACCCGAATGCCTCCATCGGAGTCCAGCGTGTAAACGAAAGTGGGCAACAATGCAATGGCGCGCGGTCCGCTGGAAGCGCAGCAGTTGATGTCGCTGCGGTAGTTTTTCGTCCCCACTAACGGGGTGAAGTAGCACCATTTGTCGCCGTTCGGGTGCTGCGCCGCCAGCAAGTGATTGAACACGATGCACTCGGCTATGTCCATGTAGCGGGCTTCACCCGTGATGCGAAAGAGTTCCAGCGTCAGTTGCAGCAGGGTCACAGTGGCGCAAGTTTCGGAGACTTCTCCCTCGTTAGGCAAATGATGGTCGGGTTGAAAGAACTCGCGGAAACTGGTGCCACCCGTGATGTAAAGGCGGCGAGCGACGATGTCTTCCCATGCCCTTTGGGCGGCTACGAGGAGAGTGACACCGTCTTCCGAGCGCCCTTCGTCGCGCAGCGCGCGGAACAATTCCAACCCACCTACCAAGCAACTCATCATCTCGTAGGCTTTGGCGTTGGCGGTTTTGTGCACATTCCCGTGCGCCAACAGGCTGCCCAGCAGTTTTGGTCCGTGTGGCGAATGTTCCCATGCCCAGACAATGTAGCGGCAGAAGTCAAGGTAGCGGCGGTCATTGGTGGTGCGGTAGAGCCACACTATTGGTTGCAACACCGAACCTGACGCCATCCCCACATGGGTGCTGCGTTCCATCAAGTCCAACTGCCCTTCCCCTGTTCCGAAAGTGCGCAAGAGCAAATCAGCGGCTTTGCGGGCAGCGTTCAGGGTGCGTTCATCGTTGGTGAACGCGTGATAAGTCAGGAACCCGATGAGCACATACTTGTGCACCCAGACATCCCAACCCCGCTCCTTCTCCATTGTCCATCGGGTCGGGGCATCGTAGGTGCCCAAGTAGCCGTCGGGTTCCTGCGTGGCTATCAAGCCTTGCACGATGCGGTCTATTTTCGCTTTCAAGTCAGCGTTGCCCGTGTTCGCCCAAGTGAGGACGGCAGCGTGAAGCCACTTGCCCACATGCTCACCAATCCACGCTTGCGCACCGGGGCGGTGGCGGAAGCCGCTTAAGAGCGCGTTCTCGTCCAACGGTAATAAGCGGTTGCGTTCGTTGACAGCAAAGCGGTGCCCCAACAAACCACCCAACCGCACGGCATTGGGAGGGAGCCATTGAGTCGCATCCTGACCAACCGCTGCCATTGTCCAACACCCCGCTATCAAAACTGTCAGCACCTGCCACGCTTTCATCGCACTCACCTGCCAGCGGCTATTTTGCCACGCTGCACTTAAGGCTAACTTGCTGTGGGTTTCTTTCGTTTTGACGAATGGCATTTGCTAAACTCTTGTCGCCTGAGTGCCGATAAACTTTCTGAGCCGAAGAAAGGAGGCGTAAAGATGTCCCGATGGTGGCTGGCTTTGGCAGTTTTGATGCTTCCCAGGGCAGTCGCAGCCTATCCGACGAGCACAAACCTTACGCCCTCGGCAGAAGTTTTGAGCGAAGGCGAAAAACGCTACGAGGTTTCCTTCAACAGTTACGGCGGTTTGTTCCGCTCGGGCACAGAGCGGTATCTTTTCAGCCAGTTTGGCTGGCGCAACTTGGAGTGGGGCGTGGATTTTTACCGCTATCCTGACGACGACGGGAATTACCGCACCCGTTGGGCGTTCAACGCGAAATTGCGGCTCTGGGAGGAGACGCAGCGGCGCCCCGCTTTAGCCGTTGGGATTTTGGATGTGGGCGCAGGCTTAAAAGCATCCCCTTACGCTGTCTTGGGCAAATCCGTTGGTCGCTCCGTTTGGCATTTGGGCGCGGGTCGCTTTGATGATGCGGAGCGATGGTGGCTGGCGTGGGAATACGAACTCTCCCCAAGATGGCTGCTTGTGGTTGACCGCCTCTCAGGACGGGACGGTCACTCTTGTGTTGGTCTCTACTGGCAGTTTACCCGCCAATTGGAGTTAGGCGTCGTTGTCGGTTTCCCGCACCGAGGTGACAACGACCGCCTTTTCATCCTTAACTTGGCTTGGATGCCGTGAGGGTCAGCGCTTTTTACCGCAGCAAAACACTACTGCCTGTGGAGCGAAGGAGCGATGCGACAGCGTTGGCAGTTAGCGCTGGTCGTCAGTGGTGCCATCGCTTTTTGGGCGATTCTCGTTTTCGCTTACTTTCAAGCCGCCCGCCACGCCCTGTGGGCGGAGGTGCGGGAGCATTTGATGAGCATTGCCCAAGCCGTCGCCCTCTCCATAGACCCCGAAGCGCACCAACAGGTGGTGAAGGAGGGACGAGAAGACTCTCCCCTCTACCAGCAACTGACTGAGCAACTCCAACGCTTCGCCCACGCCCTGCTACCTGAGGTGCGGGAAAAGGGTACCCTTTTGGTGCAAGAATCCATCTACACGCTGGTGCCTTCGCACAGTAAAACCTGGCGCTTCGCCCTTGACAGCGGCATCCCTTACGACATTGACGGTGACGGCGAGATAGATGAGGATGAGGACAAAGCCCACTTGGGTGAGCCATACGATGTGTCCGATTTTCCTGAGATGCTGCGCTGCTTCTTGGAGGGGCGCCCCACCGCTGACACCGAACTGACTGAAGACAAATGGGGCGTTTGGCTGTCAGGTTACGCACCAGTAAAGGATGCGAGCGGGCGCGTTGTGGCAGTCGTCGGTGTGGATTTCAATGTCACGAGCCTTCGCGCCAAAGAAGCATGGTTGCGACGGATGGCGTGGTTGGTTTTTGCCATCTTGTCTGTCCTCACCCTCGGCGCTGCCCGTCTCATTGAGCGCCTCGCTGTTGCAAAAAGGGATTTGCAAGCGAAAGCGGAAGCGTTGGCGCAAGCGAAAGCGGATTGGGAGTTGACTTTTGACCTCGTTGGCACGGGCGTGGCGGTGTTGGACAGCGACTTCAGGATTGTGCAGGTCAATCCTGCTCTGTGCCAGTTGGTCGGCAAGGCTGCCGAAGAGTTGCTTCATAAGCACTGTTGCGAGGTCTTGCACCCTGAAGCCCCATCGGCGAAAACTTGTCCTTACTTGAGAGCGTTGGAACGGGGCGAGACGGTGCAGCGAGAAGTGGTGCTTCCTGACGGACGCATTTGGCTGTTCCACGCTCAAGCCAATTTGGTTCATGGACACCTACAGCGCATTGTTCATGCGGTGCACGATGTCACGAAAGAACGACGCGCCCAGCAACTCTTGGAGCAGACGGAGCGGTTGGTGACCATCGGTCAAATGGCTGCAGGCGTTGCGCACGAAATTAACAATCCCCTGAACGCCATCGTAGGGATGGCGGAGTTGCTGCTGGACAAAGTGGCGGACGAAGAGACGAAAAGCATGTTGGACAACATCCGAGAACAAGCCCTTCGCATCGGTCGCATCACGCGCAACTTGCTCACTTTTGCCCGTCCCCGCCCGCAGGAAATGAATTTGCTGAACCTCAACGAGGTGGTGAGGGAAGCGCTCAACATGAAGGATTACCGTTTGCGCAGCAACAACATCGCCGTTGTGCTGGACTTGCAAGAGCCGCTGCCACCAGTGCAGGGGGACAAGACCCAATTGCTGCAGGTGCTGCTGAATTTGGTGAACAATGCGGAAGAGGCGATGAGTGAGCAAGGTGGTGGCACCTTGACAATTGCTACCGTTGCGGAAGGCGATGTGGTGCGCCTTACGGTTAGCGACACAGGGAAGGGCATACCGCCTGAACACCTGCCGCACATTTTTGACCCCTTCTTCACCACCAAGCCTGTTGGCAAGGGCACAGGGTTGGGGTTAGCCATTGTCTATGGCATCGTGACAGCCCACGGTGGCAAAATTTCCGCTCAAAACCGCTCTGAAGGTGGCGCTCAATTTGTCGTGGAGTTGCCCGCTGCTGTTGAACCTTTGTCCGACACTCAACCTTCCCACCCGTCTACTCCCACTCCCGAACAACCAACGGAGAGAAAACTACGGGTGTTGGTGGTTGACGACGAACCAAGCATCATCGCCGCGCTAAAAGCGATGTTGCTGCGGGACGGACACGAAGTGCAAGTTGCTCGCAACGGCGAAGAAGCCCAACGACTGTTAGTCAGCAACGATTATGACGCTATCTTGTGCGATTTGAGGATGCCCAACGGTGGTGGTGAGGAGTTGTTCCGATGGTTGAAGGAGCAAAAACCGCTTTTGGCTCGTCGGTTCGTGGTAATGACAGGCGAGTTGTCTTTACCAAAGCAAGCGATTTTTGAAGAGCATGCTGTCCCCGTTTTGCACAAGCCTTTCCGACGGGATGACCTGCGGCGCGTGTTGAATGCTTGCCTAAGTGAGGGCTCGGTGCAACAATTGTAAAGCCGCTCGGATTTGCCAAAGGGGGGAGACACATGCGCGTGCTCATCACAGGGATTACAGGGTTTGTCGGTTCCCACTTGGCAGAGTTAGCGTTGGAGAGGGGTGCAGAAGTTTTCGGCACTTATCGGTGGCGGTCGCGGATGGACAACATCTCTCACCTGCTGGCGAAAATTCGGTTAATTGAGTGCGACCTGCGGGATGCCAACTCCATTCGCAACGCGCTAAAGGAAGCCAAGCCCGATTGGATTTTCCACTTAGCGGCACAAAGTTATGTGCCCGCCAGTTGGAGCGCCCCTGCTGACACGATGCACAGCAATGTCATCGGCACCGTTAACCTCTTTGAAGCCATTCGGCACTTGGAGTTAGACTGTCGGGTGCAAGTGGCAGGAAGTAGTGAGGAGTATGGGTTGCAGTTTGAGCACGAGTTGCCTATCAAGGAGACCAACCCCTTGCGCCCCCTTTCCCCTTACGCGGTCAGCAAAGTCGCCCAAGACTTGTTGGGCTGGCAATACCACCGCAGTTACGGGCTCTTCATTGTCCGCACCCGCGCTTTCAACCACAGCGGACCCCGTAGAAGTGAGGTCTTCGTGGACTCGGGTTTTGCGTGGCAGATTGCCCGCATTGAGGCAGGGTTGCAAGAGCCTGTCATTTATGTCGGTAACTTGGAAGCGAAACGCGATTTCACCGATGTCCGCGATGTGGTGCGGGCTTATTGGCTGGCATTGGAGAAGGGAGAGCCAGGCGAGGTCTACAACATCTGCAGCGGCAAGGCATGGAGCATTCGGGAAGTTTTGGACATGTTGCTTAGCATGACTTCCGTTAAGGTGGAAATTCGCCAAGACCCAGCCCGCATGCGTCCGTCGGATGTGCCCGTGCTTTTGGGCGACAGCACCAAGTTCCGCGAGCGGACGGGATGGCAGCCAATTATCCCCTACGAGCAAACGCTGCGGGACATGTTGGACTACTGGCGGGCAAAAGTGCGGGGTTGAAGGGGTAAGAGCAACCAGTGTTGCCCTTGCCAGTGGACTCTTTGCGGGGCACCTGCTAACTGCCATCGCGCCGATAAGGGCACGTGGGCTCTCCATTGTCCCCGCCATTCTGCTATGGGACGCCAACATCCCTCGCGTTCATGAGTGGCGAGAAAGCAAAACTCGCTCCCCACTTG
>FWWM01011404.1_pt1 | contig 14315 bp, 11 predicted proteins | sample 2228351 | NCBI WGS metagenome assembly FWWM01 (sample SAMEA103939774, study PRJEB20133) | metagenome | reverse complement strand
GTGGGGAGCGCCCTGCCCGGGGCCACGGCCCCCTTCGGCCTGGTCAAGGCGAGCCCGGACACCACGGACAAGTACGGGGTGCCTCCGACGTTCCAGCACTGCGCGGGCTACTGGTACCCGGACACATTCATGTACGGAATATCTCATAACCACCTTCACGGGACCGGCGCCCCGGACTACGGGAACATCCTGGTCACGCCCACGGTGGACATGACCTCGGACAAGACATCGAAGAAGCGGTTCTTCCAGCCCTTCACGCACGAGGGCGAGGTCGCGACTCCCGGGTACTACGCGGTCACGATCACGGACCCCGCCGTGCGGGTCGAGGTCACGGCGACCACGAGGTGCGCGCACCATCGGCATCGCTTTCTCGGCAATCCCGAGCGCGGGGTCATCGTGCTGAACGCGGCGGCGGCGATGCTCGACGGCCGTTCCGCGGGCGGGGAGGTCGTCGTGGGCGGCCGAGAGGTCTCGGGATGGACCCACAACGTGGGGCCGTTCTCGGGGCGGTACGGGGGGTTCCCGGTCTTCTTCGCGGCCCGGTTTCGCCGCGACGTTGCCGGCTTCGGGACGTGGCTGGGCGGCGAGTTGCGGGGAGGGGCGCCGGTGGTCCAGACCTCGGAGGACCCCGCATCGTTCGGGGCATGGTTCGAGTTCGACACGGTCGAGGACCCCGTGGTCGAGTTCCAGGTCTGCCTGTCGTACGTGGGGGTGGACGGGGCGCGGGCCGCCCTGGAGGCCGAGATGCCGGCGTGGGACTTCGAGGCGACCCGCGCCGCGACCCAGGCCGCGTGGGAGGCGGAGGTCTCGCGCTTCGAGGTCTCGGGCGGGAGCGCGGACGACAAGGCGATCTTTTACACGGCGGTCTATCACGTCTTGCAGATGCCGACGATCTGGTCCGACGTGGACGGGCGTTACCGAGGCTTCGACGGCGAGGCGCACGAGGCCCCGGACTGGACCTACTACACGGACATGTCCTTCTGGGACACCTTCCGCACGCAGCACCCCCTCCTGACGCTGGTGTGGCCCGAGCGGCAGCGCGACATGATGCGCTCGCTCGCGGCCATGCAGCGCGAAGGTGGGTACGTCCCCAAGTGGCCCATGGGGATGGGCGACACGTGGTGCATGATCGGCCAGCACGGGGCGAGCGTGGTCGCGGACACGTGGTTGAAGGGCGTCCGCGACTTCGACGTGGATGCCCTCTACGACTCGATGAAGGCGACCGCGAACGCGCCGGGACCTCCGGGGTCGTACGGGAACCGCGACTGCTTCCCCTGGTACACGGACCCGGCGTTCGGCTACTGCCCGGCGGACAGGACGAGCGACGCGGTGTCCAAGACACTGGAATACGCCTTCAACGACTTCTGCCTGGCCGAACTGGCGCGCGGACTCGGGCACACCGAGGACGAGGCCTTGTTCCGCGCCCGCGCGAAGAACTACGCGACCCTGTGGGACCCGGACACGGGGTTCTTCCGCCCGCGCAGGGAGGACGGGACCTTCGTGACGCCGTTCGCGCCGGACACGTGGGACAGCGGCGAGTACTACACCGAGGGCTCGGCCTGGCAATGGCTATGGTTTGTGCCGCACGACGCGGCGGGTCTGCGCGCCCTGATGGGCGGGGATGACCCGTTCGTGTCGAAACTGTCTGAGTTCTTCACGCTGGCGCGCGACAACTTCAGTTTCGTTTTGCCGACCCCCTGGTACTTCCACGGAAACGAGCCGGACCTCCACGCGGCCTTCCTGTTCAACGACGCAGGCAGGCCGGACCTCGCCCAGGTCTGGGCACGCTGGGTGCTGGACGCGAACTACCTCAACGCCTGGAACGGGCTCGTGGGCAACGACGACGCGGGGACGCTCGCCGCGTGGTACGTGTTCGCCGCGTCGGGGCTGTACCCGTGGCCGTGCCTCCCCGGGTACTCCGTGACGGTCCCGCGCTTCGACCGGGTGGTCTGGCACCTGCCGGCCGGGGACCTCGTCATCGAGGCCGCGGGGGCGTCGGCGGCGCCCGTCGTCGCCCGGGAGGTCCGCTGGAACGGCGCGACCCTGGACGGCTTCTGGTTGCCCCACGACGAGGTCGCTGCCGGCGGGGTCCTGCAATTCGACGTGGTCCCGGCCCCCGAGGCGCCGTGACCGGCGCCACCCCGCGATCAGGCGGGTCCGTGGAAGCGCACCAGGAACTCTAGGAGGACGTTGCTCGCGGCGTGCAGGAGGGCGGGAGCCAGGACCCCGCCGGTCCGCTCGCGCAGCCATCCGAACAGGAGCCCGGGGAAGAAGACGGCCAGGCGGTACGGGTGCGCAATCGTCACGAGGTGGGACAGCGCGAACAGGGCCGAGGCCACGACCACGTGGGGTCCCACCGAGGCCCCCAGGAGACGGGCGCGTCGCCGGAAGAGCGGTGCGAGCCGCGTCTGCACGAAGCCGCGGTAGAAGACCTCCTCGGGGAGGGCAACCATCACCAGGTGGATCAGGAGGATCTCGATGAGCCACCACGGGGAGCGGTCGAGGACGAGTGGTCCTGCGGGCCGCAGCGAGGCGGCCATGCCGAGGCGCCAGGGGATGTCGCGGTCCGAGCGCAGGACCAGGCGGTCCGCGGATGCCGTGGCACACGCGACCCCCCTGCCCTGCCCCAGGGACGCCGTGACTGGCCCTCTGGCAAGGCAAGGACCCGTCGGGGCGGACGACCTCAGGCTGCCGTCTGAGTCCAGGGAGAGGGCAACCGCCGGGCAGCCGCACCCCTCGATGGTCAGGGGCACGCGCACCCTCCCGGTGTTCACGGCGTGCAGCCACTCGCCCTCCACCCAGACATGAGCCCCCGGGTCCGCGGACCAGGTCGCGGGCCGGCCGCGGACCGCGGACTCGTAGTAGGCCAGGGGGTGTTCCGGGACACGGAAGCGCTCTCCCGCGACCCAGCGCGCCCACGCCTCGTAGCCCGCCACATACGGCGGAAAGACCGCGAGCGCGACCAGGCAAGCCCAGGCCAGGGCCACGAGCGGACGACGTCCGTGGATCCCCGCGTCCGCCGGGTCCTGGTCCCGGCGCCGGAGCCAGGCGACCGGGGCCAACAGGAAGAAGGCGGCCGGGAGCGCGCCCGCGTTGTCCGCGGCCCAGCCCCCCAGGCCCGCGAGGAGGTCGGACGCGAGCAGGATGACGAGCCCCGCGCCCCACAGGACCAAGACCTCGATCCAGGGGGAACGTTTCATGGGGGTCCCGAATCGCTCCTGGGTGCTTTGGTGTCGGACGACGGCGCCCCCGGGGGCGTGGTTTCCTTCTGAAAGAACCTCTGCCAGTGCGGCCAGCCGGACCACTCGCGCACGCGCCCAAGGGAGTAAGTCCGGACGACCGAGGCGGCCCACGAGCGGTCCGAGTCCAGCGCGGGCATGGGGCGCCCGACCTCGGCCTGGGCCGACAGGAGCAGGGACACGAGGAAATAGGACAGGACCGCGCCCTTGAGGACGCCCACGAGGCCCCCGAGGATCCGGTCCGTCGCGGAGACCGTGGGGCCCGTGCTGTGGACGACCTTCACGACCAGGCGCGCCACCAGGGCCAGCACCAGGTAGGTCCCGCAGAAGAGGACCGCCGGGAACAGGAAGTCGCGGAGCCCAGGGTGGCTCGCCAGGACCCCTGGCCAGGCCTCCATGGCGGGGCCGCTGAACCGGATCGCGACCAGGACCGCAACCACGGTCGCCACGAGCCTCAAGACCTGAAGCAAGAGGCCGCTCAACAGACCGAACACGCCGAACAGGACCACGATGACCAGGACGAGCAGGTCCAGCATGGAGCGAAGCCTAGACCATCGCATGGGGATTTTCAAACCGAACCATGCGCGACAAGCCCCTCCTTCCACGTGCACGGGATCGTGGACGTGGACGTATCCGAACAAAACCGGGCGGTTCCAGGTCGGCCATGTCCATGTCAACGTGCACGTTCCTGGACCTTCCCCACTGGCTCGTCACCGATCGATAAAGGCCCATCCTTTCCGGGGGTTGTCTCGAACCAACCCTGCTCTGGAAAGGCGGGACTCCTTGCCGTGCAAGCCCTTGATTTCGCCCACGCCCACGCCTGGGCCCACGATGGAAAAGGTCCTCGCACGTTCACGTCCACGACAGCGCGGGCCGCCATCCCGGAAGGTCCCGCCTGTCATCTTCCTCCGTGCAGCAGCGCCCATGAGGCCTTCGCAGGGTTTTCAACCAGCCTCGCGACCGGATACTTGACTTTACGGTAAACAATCTCCAAGATGAGGCCGGACGGTCGCCGGACCGGGACGGCCCTGACGGAGAGGGATGTCATGAAGGTCACCGCCACGGAGGAACACGGACTTCGCTGCCTGATGCACCTCGCGGAGACGCACGCGGAGCGGCGGGCCACGACCATCGCCGAGATCGCCTCGGCCCGGGGGATGACGCCCGCCTACGTGGCCAAGATCGTGAGCATCCTGCGGCGCGGGGGGCTCGTTCGCACCGCGCGCGGCTCCCGCGGGGGGCTCCGCCTCGCCCACCCGCCCGAAGCCATCACGGTCGCGGCCGCGATGAGGGTCCTGTCCGGGGAGCCCATCCGGCTGCGCCCGTGCGTCGAGGACGACCGCGGACGGGACTGCGGCCAGGATGGCCCCTGCGGGCTCCGCGACGTGTGGAGGTCCCTGAACGGGCACCTCCGGGACGTGCTCGAACACGTCACGCTGGCCTCCCTCGTCGCTTCGAATGAACTTTCATCCTTTCCGGGGCCTCCCGGCAACCAAGGAGCCACACCATGAAGGATTGCGCAACGGTGTCACCCCTCCTGGTCGTCCGCGACCTGTGGGCCGGGATCGAGGGGAAGACCATCTTGAAGGGCGTGGACCTGGTCATGCGGCCCGGCGAGGTCCACGCGATCATGGGCCGCAATGGCTCCGGCAAGAGCACGTTCGCCCACGTCCTGATGGGGCACCCGGCCTACGAGGTGACCCGCGGAGAGGTCCGCCTGGACGGACGCGACCTGAGCGCCCTCGACGTGACGGAACGGGCCCGCGCCGGGCTTTTCCTGGGCTTCCAGTACCCGGTGGCGATCCCCGGGGTCCCGGTGACAGGGTTCCTGCGGGCCGCGGTCCGTGCGGCCCGCTCACAGGACATCCCACCCCGCGAGTTCCGCAGGACCCTGCTCGCGGCCATGCGCGAGGCCGGTATCCCCGAGGAGTTCGCGTCGCGCGCCGTCAACGACGGTTTCTCGGGTGGCGAGAAGAAGCGGCTCGAGGTGCTCCAGATGCTGATGCTGAAGCCGCGGCTCGCGATCCTGGACGAGACGGACTCCGGCCTGGACATTGACGCGCTCAAGGCCGTGGCCGACGGGATCAACCGGGGGACCGCGGCGGGGATCGGCGTGCTGCTCATCACGCACTACCAGCGCATCCTCGAACACGTGAAGCCGGACGTGGTCCACGTCTTCCTGGACGGGCGGGTCGTGCGGTCCGGTGGGCCGGAGGTCGCGCGGGAACTCGAGGAACGGGGATACGAGTGGCTCGAAGCGCCGGGGGAGGCCGTGAATCCGGCCTCTCTCGGGACGAGGTGACCCATGGACGCGGCGTCGGTTCGTGACCTCGTGGGCGAGTACCGGTACGGGTTCTCGGACCCCGACCAGGCGGTCCTGCGGTTTGATCGGGGCCTGAACGAAGAGGTGGTCCGCTCGTTGAGTCGCCTGAAGGGCGAGCCTGAGTGGATGACCTCGTTCAGACTGCGCGCTTACAAATATTTTGTAAACAGACCGATTCCGGCCTGGGGCAACCCGGACGTCTTGAGGGCGATTGATTTCGACGCGATCACCTACTACGTGCGGCCGTCCGAGCGCCAGGGCCGGACCTGGGACGAGGTCCCCGAGGCGATCAAGAACACCTTCGAGCGCCTCGGGATCCCCGAGGCGGAGCGCAAGTTCCTGGCCGGGGTGTCCGCCCAGTACGAGTCCGAGGTGGTCTATCACTCGATCCGCCAGGACCTGGAACGGCAGGGCGTGATCTTCCTGGACATGGACTCGGGCGTGCGCGAGCACCCCGACCTGGTGCGCCGCTTCTTCGGGACCGTGGTCCCGCCGAACGACAACAAGTTCGCGGCCCTGAACTCGGCCGTGTGGTCCGGTGGTTCGTTCATCTATGTCCCCATGGGAGTGCGCGTGGCCATCCCGCTCCAGGCGTACTTCCGCATCAACACGGAGGGGATGGGGCAGTTCGAGCGCACGCTGATCATCGCGGACGAGGGGTCGTTCGTGCACTACATCGAGGGGTGCACCGCGCCCACGTACTCCTCGGACAGCCTGCACGCGGCCGTGGTGGAACTCGTCGCGCTGAAGGGGGCGAAGATCCGATACACCACCATCCAGAACTGGTCGCGCAACGTCCTGAACCTGGTCACCAAGCGGGCCTTCGCATACGAGGACGCGACGATTGAATGGGTGGACGGGAACCTCGGGTCGCGCCTGACCATGAAGTACCCGGCCATCTTCCTGATGGGGCCTCGCGCGCACGGGGAGGTCCTGTCCGTGGCCTTCGCGGGCGCGGGCCAGCACCAGGACGCGGGGTCCAAGGTGGTGTTTCGCGCCCCGGACACCTCCGCGACCGTCGTGTCGAAGTCCCTCTCGAAGGACGGGGGGAGGTCGTCGTACCGGGGCCTGGTGGACGTGCACCCGAAGGCCGCGAACGTCCGCGTGAACGTGCGCTGCGACGCCTTGCTGCTCGACGCGGAGTCGCGCTCGGACACCTACCCGACCCTGCGGGTCGGCCGCGCGGACGCCCGGGTGGAGCACGAGGCCACGGTCTCGCGGGTGGGGGACGAGCAGTTGTTCTACCTGCGCAGCCGCGGGCTCACGGAGCAGGAGGCCGTGATCTTGATCGTGAACGGCTGCATCGAGCCCGTCGTCAAGGAACGGCCCATGGAGTACGCGGTCGAACTGAATCGCCTGGTCCGGCTCGAGATGGAGGGGGCCGTCGGATGAACGCGAACCACGACGAGCCCCGCTGGCTCCTGGAGCGGCGCGAGGAGGCTGCGCGTGCGGTCGGGGTCCTGCCGATGCCGGACCGGGCCGACCACCGGTTCCGGTTCACGGACCCGGCGTGGCTGTGGGCCAGGGATGGGAGCGGCGCCGAGGTTGCGGACGCGGAGGTCGAGGCGACCGTGCAGGGGGTGGTCGCGGGGGTGTTTCCCGGAATCCTGGCCACGGCGGGCGACGCCCTGGCCGAGTTCCTGGGACGGCTCGCGCGGCCGGACGACCCCTTCCTGGCCTTCAATCTGGCGTCGTTCACGTCCGGGGCCGTGGTCGTGATCCCGGCCGGGACCCGGGTCGAGGACCCGGTCCGGATCCGGTTGAGGATCGCGAAGACCAGACAGGGAACGGCCTGCGCAGTCCGCAACCTGGTCGTGCTGGGCCGCGGCGCGGAGGCTCGCGTCCACGAAACCCTGGAGGTCGAGGCCGGCCTCGCGAACGTGGTCACGGAGGTGGTGGTCGCGGACGGGGCGCGCCTGGAACACGCCCGGGCCGAGGAAGGGGGTCCCGAGGCCGCGGCGTTCACACACCTGCGCACGTCGGTCGGGCGTGACGCGTTCGTCTCGCAGGCCGGGCTCCTGTCGCCCCTGGGCCGCGGGAAGGCCGAGGTCGTCACGACGTTGGCCGACCGGGGCTCCCGGGTTGAGGCAGCGGCCCTGGTCCTGGCCGGCGGGGCAGCCCATGCCGACCTGCGGGTCATCGCGGACCACGCGACGCGGGCGGACCGTGTTCACGGGGCTGCTGCGGGTGCGGGAGGGGGCCTCCGGGTCCGAGGCATACGAGGAGGCCCGGGGTCTCCTGCGGTCGCCGGAGGCCGTTGCGGACCTCCTGCCGGAACTGGAGATCCTGAATCACGACGTGCGGGCAAGCCACGGGGCCGCGGTGGGACCCCTCGACGAGGAGGCTCGCTACTACCTGATGTCGCGGGGCCTCGGGGCCGAGGAGGCCGAGGCCATGCTCGTGCGGGGCTTCGTGGGCCCGGTCCTCGGTCGGCTGCCCTCTGGATTCGCGGCGCGGCTGCCATGGGCGCCGGCCGCGGGGGCGGAGGCGAGCGAGTGGGAGACGGCCTGGTACGACAACCCGATGCCCGGGGGCCAGTGATGCAGAGACCATTCGATGTCGAAGCGATCCGGCGCGACTTCCCCATCCTGTCCAGGTCCGTGCGCGGGCGGGCTCTGGTGTACCTCGACAGCGCCGCGACCAGCCAGAAGCCGCGCCAGGTCCTCGACGCGGTCCGCCGCTACGACGAGGAGGCGAACGCCAACGCCCATCGCGGTGTCCACGCCCTCGCCGAGGAGGCCACGCGGCTGTACGAGGACGCGCGCGAGCGGGTCGCCCGGTTCGTCGGGGCCGCGGACGCCCGCGAGGTCGTGTTCGTGCGCAACGCGACGGAGGGAGTCAACCTGGTCGCCCACGCGTGGGGCGACGCGAACCTGCGCGAGGGGGACGAGGTCCTGGTCACGGTCATGGAGCACCACTCCAACCTGGTCCCGTGGCACCTCCTGGCGCAGCGGACCGGGGCCAGGGTGCGCGCGGTCCCGGTGCAGGACGACGGCCGCCTGGACTTGGACGCCTTCCGCGCGATGCTCGGCCCCCGGGTGCGGCTCGTGGCCGTCACGCACGTGTCCAACGTCCTTGCCACGATCAACCCGGTCGCGGACCTTGCGCGGGCCGCGCATGAGGCCGGGGCGCGCATCCTCGTGGACGGGGCCCAGGCCGTGCCCCACCTGCCCGTGGACCTGCGTTCCATCGGCGCGGATTTCTATGTGTTCTCGGGCCACAAGATGCTCGCGCCCATGGGGATCGGGGTCGTGGTCGTGGCCCGCGAGCGGCACGACGAGATGCGGCCCTTCCTCGGCGGGGGCGAGATGATCCGCGAGGTCGAGGTGGATGCGTCGTCGTACGCGGACCCGCCGTGGCGCTTCGAGGCAGGCACGCCCAACGTGGAGGGGGCGGTCGGGCTCGCCGCGGCCGTGGATTACCTGTCCGCCCTGGGCCTAGAGGCGGTCGCGCAACACACCCGGCGCCTTGGGGCCCGGGCGCGCGAGGTCCTGCGCGAGGTCCCGGGTGTGCGGCTGTTCGGGCCGGAGCCGGGGCCGGATTCCTCGGGGAGCGTCGTGTCCTTCACCCTCGAGGGGGTCCATCCCCACGACATCGCCCAGGTCCTCGACCGCTTCGGCATCGCGATCCGCGCGGGCCACCACTGCGCCCAGCCCCTGATGAAGCGCTTCGAGGTCCCGGCCACGGCCCGCGCGAGTTTCTACCTCTACAACACCGAACAGGAGGTGGACTTCCTGGCGCGGTGCCTGGTCGAGGCCACGCGCGAGTTCGCACCCACCCGCCTGGCGCCCGTGGCCCCCCCTGCCCTCCCCGACCCGGTCCTCCCGGACGCCACCGGCGACGGCGAGTCGGACCGCGAGGTCATCCTCGACCACTACCTCCACCCCTCGGGGCAGGAGCCGGTGGACGGGGCCCAGGTCGAGTGGTGGGGCCGCAACCCCCTGTGCGGGGACGAGGTCACGGTTCGCGCGCGCCTGGACGGCGAGCGCATCGGGGGACTCCAGGTGCTGGGGCGCGGGTGCTCGGTATCGGTGGCCTCGGGGTCCATCCTCGCGAGCGAACTGAAGGGCCGGACGATCGCCGAGGCCTTTCGCCTCCTGCGGGGTCTCAAGGCCTTGCTGCGCGGCGAACCCTTGCCCGGTGACCTGGACCTCGGGGACCTGAAGGCCCTGCGCGGCCTCAAGGACCTGCCCGTGCGCGTCAAGTGCGCGCTCCTGCCCTGGACCACGTTCGAGGAGGGGATGGAGCGAGCGGGGGTCGTCCAGGCCGACCAGGAACACCCGATCGGGCCCCGGGAGGCGATCCATGACCACGCGTGAGGCGATCTGGTCGCGCCTGTCCTCCGTGATCGAGCCGGAACTCGGCCTCCCCATCACCGACCTGGGCCTGATCTACGACGTGGACCTCGACGAATCCGGGCGCAACGCCACGATCCGCATGACGCTGACCTCCCCGATGTGCCCGCTCGCGCCGGAGATCCTCCGCATGGTCGAGGAGGCGGCCCGCGGCGTGGACGGCCTGGAGGCGGTTCACGTCGAGGTCGTCTTCGACCCGCCCTGGGACCCTTACACCATGGCCACCGACGAGGCCCTGGACGCGCTGGGGCTCGGCTGAGTCCCCCTGCGCGCCAGTGCGGTGGGATTCGGCCGCCACCGTCCTTGGGTGGTCACCGGGCTTTGCAGGTCATCCGAGTCGTTCGACCGCCCGAAGTGCACATGACCCGGCCCCGTTTCAGCACGATCATTCGGGGAAGGGCATGCCTGGCGAGGCCTTGAGCGAGCCGTCATCCCTTGGCTTTGGTCACGTCCCTCTCCGTCAAGCGGAGTTGTCGGTGGTCCTCGAAGACGGTCAAGACCACGACGTCGTCCTCGCGCAAAAGGTGGACGATCCGGTAGCCTCGGTACAGGAACTCACGAAGATCCGAGCGGCCGAATTCGGGCACGACCCGCCCTGATCGCGGCAAGCGCGTCGCCCGGGCCGCCTGCGTCCGGAGCAGACGCACCCATCGACGGGCGGTCTTCTCGTTGCGCTGAGAGACGATGCTCGCAATCGAGAGCAGGTCATCCCGTGCTTCATGGGTCCATCGCAGGCTCACTTCTTCGACCCACGCTTGATGGCTTTCTCGAGCGCCTCGTCGAGCTCATCGTCCTCGATCACGCGGCCCGCCCCCACGTCTTCAAGGCCCTTGTCGACCCCGCTCACAAAGCGCACGCGCTCGGCCATCCAGTCGAAGTCCTCTGGAGACACCAACACGCCTCGCGGCTTCCCGTGCTGGGTGATCACGATCGGACAGCGGTCCCGGTTCACCCGCTGCAAGATCTGGGCGGCCTGGGCCTTCAACTCCCCGATCGAAACGACATCCGTGGACAACTGGAACGCTCTCATCGGAGAACCTCTCCAAGAACCAACCCATATTCTGTCTGCGATCGGATCCGAAATCAAACCCATCGAAAGGATACCGGGATTTGGAGTACAGGCCTCAGCCGTCAGACCTCGGGGTGCGGGCCATGCCGCTCGCCTTGGTACCCTGGAGTCGCGAATTCCCCCGTTTATCGTCGAGTAGCCGGGGGAGGTTGCCCTCCCCCGGCTCTCACAGAACCGGACTTGTGGGTCCCGCATCCGGCTCTTCGGGACGCCGGGGTCGGGGCCATTGCCCTTGCTCCGGCGCCGGTGTTGCCACCCGGGCTCATCCCAGTTCCAGCGCAAGATGGACCGGGACGACGTGAGGTGGTCCCGGTTTTTCGGACAGCGTGCCAAGTCGCCCACCGACGTTGCAGACCCTGTCGGATGAAACGGCCTAGAATCGCGGTGCGGGGGCACGGATGTCGGCTGTCTCTTTGGTGCGAGGGAGCCCGTTTTCAAGTTGTGGGAGAGTTTCTTTGTAGAGAAAATTTGCAAATTACATGACTACACTCAGCAAAGCCTTTCGCACCCACGACCGCGCCAGTCCTGACTCAGTTCGCCTTGTCCGGGGGGGAACTGCGGCCTAATCCTGCTTTTTACTGGCTACATTCTGGCACGGATAACAACCCCTCCCCCGCATCAGAACGGGGCCTACCGGATTTTCAGGGGATCGAACTTCGGCTTATGGGAAGCTTCCCATAACTTACGGAATTCGGTGAGCGACGACACGTCCCTCATTCAACGCAAAAGGACCCAGTGTGGTAGGGCTCGCACACACACCACCCGGCGACCTCGATGGACTCTCTCCACATGCCATAGGCCTTGAGGTCCGTCTCATAATCGGGATTTGGGACATATCGAAGAACAAATTCCGCGCGATTCATCCTTTCGGAAAGATGGGTAAACGTGACCTTCCCATCGCCCAAGAAGAAGTGCGGTGGCTCGGTCGAAGATGCTGGTTTTCCAATCCTCCAGAGCGGGCCAACCGTAATACTCCCGCTGGTCTCGCCAAGCAAAGGAGGCTTGAAACTGTAGCCCTGCACGTAGTTGGCATGAACGCTCAAGGCAAATAGCAGTCCATCGCATAGTCCGCCGGACAACGCTGGAGACGTCTTGCACTCCTCGACAAGTTCGTTGTCAGACAGTTTGTATACAAACCTGATGCCGAAACCGCGCCCGGGGTCAAATGGATCGTCGCCGAACCAACACGAGACCACGGAACCGTTACCCACGAACTCGCCTGCAATCGGTTCCGGGGAGAACTCGATGCTCGTTATTTCGCTCGAAAGACGGCAATCTGAAGTGTATTCGATACGGCAGTCGGCGCCTTGGTAGCAGGCCGTCATGCAGACGGCCAACGAAAGGAGGCCCTTGACAGCGGATGACCTCATATCACAGACCTCCTCGTTCTGCGCTAACAACTCGCGGGAACTTGGTGACAAGCCTTGGCGTGTCAGAACAGGCCCCCTCTCTCCATGCCCTGTAGTCATCCGGCAATTTGAGCGGAGGCGCACGGAAGTCAGGCGGCAAGGGCCACGGAAGTGACGACAGGAATTCGTTGAGGTCGCTCCAAAACTCGTCGCTACTTGCCGGCTTGGGGCCACAGGTAGGAGCGCATGACAAATAGCCCGGAGCGATGACCTCGCACCCTCCACAGAAACTCACTTCCTCCTCCCAGACGTTTTCGTGCGGATAAACCTGCTGGCCGGCCTGACCTGCGGCGCAGCCATCGAGGACGTTGACGAAAAACGCGGGGTGATGGCGATTCACGCAATACCGCTGGTGGAGAACGGATTCCTCTGGGAGGTCGAAGAACGGACGGCATTCCTCGGAGGGCGTAAACTCCCCGACATTGTTCCCATATGGCAAACCGGGGCACGTATCCAGATTGGCAATTACCTTGAGGGGTCGAGCGCCGTCCAGGTCGTCGCAACATTGATAATCGGAATGATAACTCGCGAATTCCTTCCACGGTTGAAGGGCCAGATAGACATGGTGCTTGTGAGCCGACAGAAACACAAGGGGATTGAACCCATCTGGCGCGCACTCCTCGAAGAGGTTTCCAATCGGGATCTCCCAGTCCACCCCGAGGAAACCACCGATGTTGTTCGCAGGCGACGCCCATGCCCGCAGGTCCTGGCAGGTCCTGATCCAGGGGTAGTAGTACGGATAGAGCCCGCCGGCCTTCCCCTCGATCGCGACATCCGCCGGCATGTAGCGGCCAGGATTCAAGGCGTAGAACCGTGAGACCTCCACAACGGTCGGTTTCCAGACCGTGTACCCATCGATGTAGGACGACTCCAGCCTCACGGTGACCGCTTCGACGTCACCCGGATGGTCGTCGTTCCCGAGATACCAGAACCATTCATCGCAATCGCCCAACGAACACGGGCCATAGCCGTGATCCCTCTGCCACAGGGCAACATAGGTTATCCGGATGCACTGGTACCAGTACTCGCAGCAGTCCGTTTGAAATGAACCAGGTTCTGCTTCGGGACACAGAGGCAATGGGTGCGCTTGATAGAGGACCAACGGCTCCCAATCCAGCGTTCCTGCCTCGGCGCTGTCGAAAACGAAGAACGGCCGGAAGTGCTGGGCGAGCATGTATTCCGCCCTATCGCCGAGTCCGTCAAGGTCTCGATCCCGCTCGGGCGCCCACGGTCCCCACGTCCCGGGATATGGTCCCCCGGTCACTGTCACTGGACGGATGACGGGTTCCGCGAAGCGGAAATCATGACCATGTGAGAAGGGGCTGAAGGACAAACCTGCTGGACCGCAGGCAGGATCCCCAAAGACACATCCAGTCGCCGGATCGCAGGCGTTGGGCGTACATGGATCCTGGTCGTCGCAGTCTTCGGAAGCCGGGTCGTCCGGGAGGCACTCCATGCCCTGTCCCCGATCCCGACACGTCGACGAGTCCACGAGGCATCGCGGATACGGAACCTCGCAGGCAGTTCCCCATTCGACGGGGGTATGGGAGCATCCCTCGATCACGTCGAGAGCGTCCAGGGTGCAGGGATTCAGGTCGTCGCAGTTTCGCCACGAGAAGACGCAACCCTGCAACGGGTCACACCAGGTGACGGTGCGCGGGTCTTCGTCGCCGCAGTCCACGGGGTTTCCCCGGCAACGACCGGCCGTGCAGGCGTCCGATTCCGTACACATGGTTCCATCCTCGCACGGCGTTCCATCCGAACGATACTCGTAACGACAGACCCCCGCCCCGTCTCCATCCGCGTCCTCGCAGACATCGACCGTGCAGTCATTGAAATCATGGCAATCATCGTTGGAATGACAACAGTCCCAAGCCGATCGCGCTTCGCAGACCCCCCGAATCCATGAGTCCGGTGTGG
>FWWM01012295.1_pt1 | contig 14316 bp, 14 predicted proteins | sample 2228351 | NCBI WGS metagenome assembly FWWM01 (sample SAMEA103939774, study PRJEB20133) | metagenome | reverse complement strand
TGCAGGCGCAGCAGCCGCTCACCGGACCCCAGATCCTACAGAAAGTCGAAGAGAAGGGGGGCATGGGGGGCTTAGAGGGTGAGCTGATCAGCGACATCAAGTTTGACATCATCGGCAAGGACAAGAAGACAGCCACGAACGAATTTCGCTTCTTCTCCAAGAGGAAGCGAGGCGAGCCGGATCGCCTCCTCGTAGCGTTTGTCAAGCCCAACGACGTGCGCGGCACGCTCTTTTTGAGCATCAAGCCCCAGGGCAAAGATGCCGATCTGTGGCTCTATCTCCCCGCCCTTGGCGCCGTCAAACAGTTAGTGAATACCCAAGAGCGCAAGGGGAGCTTCGCCGGGAGCAATCTGTCTTTTGAAGACTTGGGCAGCGGCTTCAAGTACAGCGAGAGCTACACCGCCGATGAGAAAGTCGCCGAAGAGAAGATCAAAGTCGGCGACAGAGAGTACAGCACCTATGTGCTGACGCTGCGGGTCAAGAAGGAGAAAGAGAAGACTGAAGACTACCCCGTGCGCAAGCTCTGGGTGGAGAAGACGGAATTCGTCGTGCTCAAGGGCGAAGGGTATAACAAGACAGGGAAGCTGGAGTCCGTCTTTGAAGCGCTCGCCTTAGGGAAGTTCGAGGACGACACCGTGCCCGATAGGGTTTTGATTAAGAACGTTCTTGACGGCAGCCAGACGACGATCAGTTTTCTGGCGCGCAAGCGTCCGGCCCAGCCGTTGCCAGAGAATCTCTTCGATCCGAACAACCTGAAGAACCTGAAGATTGACGACCTCCTCAAGCTCTAGCCCTAGCCCACGGGAACGTTACACCTGCCCGTAACGTTCCCAGCGAGGAGACCCAGGGGGGCGAGCCCTCTCCCCTCCTCTCGCCCCCCTGCCTCGCTACCCCTGCAGTGCCTGACGCAATAAGAGCAAGAACGCCATCAAGAAGCCGAACGCGACGAGCAGCGCCCACCCGAAGCTCAACGATATCGGAACCGTGAGCGCCACAGCCCCTAAAGCAATAGAAACAAGCGCGATCAAGCCAAGACGTCTCAGGTGAGTGCACACGATCACGCGCGGGATCTCTGCGAACGGCTCCAGCCGCCGCGCGAAGAGCTCCACATCCCACGCGATAAGACCTAAAACCACACTGAGCAATGCCCCCCAGGCACTCAATGTTATCCCCACAAAACCCGCAAGAGCCAGAAGCACACAAAGATCGAGAGAGACAAACCAGCTCCAGCGCCCATAGCTTGTCAAGAGCGAGACGGCCCCCAATGCTCCAGCGAGCGTTGCCCAGGGCCATTCGCCGTGTATCACGAGTAAGAGCGACAGAGCGCCGTAGCTGAGAAGCCATCCCGCCCGCGCGATCCCCCAGAGCAGTCTTCTCATCTGATCCCTTGGCGGATGAGCGCCGCGCGTGCGGCCGCTCGCCCCAACTCCCCAGCCACAACAGCTGCCAACGGCTTGGTCACATCCCAATCAACCACGCGAATCCCCACCCGCCGCATCTGCGCCAGCACCGCCTGACGACGCAAATGCTCCAGGCGCACCGCTAAGTGCACCTCAGGGGTTGGAGATAGAAAAGCGCTCTCAAATAGGATGGGGTTGGGAGCGATACAGAGAATCTCATATCTCAAGCGCAAATCGACGATGGTCTTGAGGTCTGATTCTAAAATGGGACCGACGAAGATGAGCTGGGAGCCCGCGGGCAACAGCCGCGTCGGGAGATTCTCCAGATCTTCAAAGGCCGCTTTATCGCCCTTCTCGGCTGAGGCGATGGCCCGCAACAGTCGCTCGCGCTGCCACCGGCCAAAACCTGGCCAGGTCCAATCTAAGTATCTCCCGTAGATGAGCAGTCCGACTCTGTTGCCCTGGGCTGTGAAGTAATGGGCGAGCGCGAGTGCCGCGCGCACGCTGTGCTCAAAGAGCGCGATCCCGTCTCTTGCTACATCGCTGCGCTCGCGGGCATCGAGCAGAATGATCACGTCGGCGACGCGTTCCTGTTCGAATTCGTTGACGATGAGCCGATCCTTGCGCGCCGTCGCCTTCCAATTCACATAGCGGCGCTCATCACCAGGATAGTACTCCCTGACCCCGAAGAACTCTATGCCTGTGCCGCCCAGGCGCGCCTTGACTTGCCCGGAGAAGATGCGCGTCCGCCGTGAGCGAATGAGAATCTCATCGAGGCGCTCGAACGTGGGCATGATGAGGAGCTCGCCCTCGCACGGGAGTTCTAATCTGTGAGTGAAGAGCCCCAGGGTGTCCGTCGCGGTGACGGAGAGAGCCTTCCATTGAGCCAAGCCGCGCATCCCGCGCACCGTGTAGGAGAGAGAGATGCGTCCCTGACGGGGCAGGCTTTCAATGACGCGTGGCTCGCCCTCAGCCACCGTGAGTATAGCGGGGAGATTGTCGGTGACTTCGAGCAGCTCTAAAGATTTGGTGCCTGTGTTCTCTAGGTCGACGTGGACGTGCACGGGCTCTTCGCTCAAGACGCGGCGCTCGCTGAGGGTGCGCTGTGCCCGCAGCTCAAGGGTGGGAAGGGGAAAGTAAAACCCGATAGCCAGATAGCAAACGAGGGGCAGCGCCAAGACAAGCAGCTCACCGTGGCGCAACGCCTCCCCAACGAGAATCATTCCAAAAGCTGCGCTGCCCAGAAAAGCCCAGCGCCGTGCGCCCAGCATAGTCAGCTCCGTGCGTCAGTCTACCTTCGGGACCGGGACGCGCTCTAAGATCTCCGAGATGATCTCGTGCTCGGAGAGCTTTTTCATCCAGAGTTCGGGTTGCAAGATCAATCTGTGTGCGAGCGCCACATGGGCTACAGATTTGACATCGTCAGGGATGACGTAGTCGCGCCCTTCGAGTGCTGCCCGCGCTCGCGAGAGCTTCAACAGCGCCAACGACCCGCGCGGACTGGCCCCAACTAAGACCCTTCCGTCAGTGCGCGTCGCCCGCACGAGCTCGACAATGTACCGCTCGATATCGGGGTGCACGAAGATCGACTCGAGCGCCTGGCGCATCGCCAACAGCTCTTCAGCGTTAGTGATCTTGTGGAGTTGAGGCTCGTCGGTGCCGCGCTCGCGCCGGCGTCTTAAGATCTCTTGCTCCTGCTCCGCTGAGGGGTACCCCAGCGACAGGCGCACCATGAACCGATCTAACTGCGCCTCGGGCAGTGGGAACGTCCCCTCAAACTCGATGGGGTTTTGGGTAGCCATCACGATGAACGGCTGAGAGAGGGCCAACGTTTGCCCTTCCAAGGTCACGTGAAACTCCTGCATGGCCTCGAGCAAGGCCGACTGCGTCTTAGGGGAGGCACGATTGATCTCATCGGCCAAAATTAAATTGGCGAAGATCGGGCCGGGGCGCAGCTCGAACCGCCCGGTGTGCCGCTCATAGATATACGTCCCGGTGATATCACCAGGCAGAAGATCGGGGGTGAACTGAATTCTCTTGAATTCAAGCCCCAACACCGTCGCGAAGCTCCGCGCGGTCAAGGTCTTAGCCAGCCCTGGCAGATCCTCAAAGAGAATATGCCCACCGGCGAGTACTGTAATCAGGACGTGCTCGAGGACCGCGCGCTTCCCGATGACTGCCTTCTCGACTTCGTCTAAGATCTGCTGCGCTTTATCAGCGACTGTTTCGAGCGCTTTGCTCATAGGCCTCCCCGGCAAAGTGTTCTATAATATCTGTGAGCTGCGCAAGCTCGTGCAGCCGACGCTCTCTCTGGGCAGGACGTATCAGCAGGAGGCGCTGGCTCAACCAGAGCCAGCCTCGTCGCGCTGCCGAGGCCGGAAATTCTAAGTCGAGTGCATCGCGCAGCTCGACTAAGACCTCACCAGCCCTCAAGCGCCGCCGCGCCTCGCCCTCTATAAGCCCCTCCCGCACCATAATCCACCGAAGTGCGATATCGCTCAGAAGGCGATGGACGTTCCACCGCCCCAGCTCACCCTGACACGCCAACTCGATCTTGCGCGCCAGCGCCTGTACAGGGCCTGATCGGATGACTTTCTCTTCAGCAGAAGCGCGGTGGCGTCCTCGGATGAGCAAGTCCAAAATCACGACGTAGACGCTCAAGGCGCCTATGACCAGAAAGAGCATCCAGATCAAGCCAAACGGCAAGCTCTCCAAGCGCAGCTCCCACAGCCACAGCTCATAGAGCAGCGGGCGCAACAGGCGCTCGCTCAGCACTTCCCCGGAGATGCTTGTCAACGTTGCCGCCAGGACGACAAGCGCCAGTCCGAGCACAAGCCACCTGCGCCTCATGCGGGGTGGGGCACCTCTCTCGGTTCTCTTCCGTAGATCCGCGCGATCTCTTCTAAGAGCTGGAGAGCCTCCTGCTCCTGGGCGGGGTTGGGGTGCGCGGGGCTGTAGCGCGCCCACTCAAAAAGCCGCGACAGCCGACTGATGTGCTCCTCTACGATCCCAATCTGCGCTAAGACCCGCTCAAACTCCCGTGCGGTCATGGCGCGCGAAATCTCCAGATGAAACCGTTCGCTGAGGAGCTGGCACATCTCGCGATAGCACCGCAGGATCGTCTGGTGGACCGGCGCTCCGGAACGCAGCTCTTGGGCATAGCGTCTGGTGAGATCGGCAAACTCTTCTATCGGGCGCGCCCGCGCCCGCCACAAGCGCCATACCCCCACGACCACCATCCCGATCACAAGCAGAGCCACCAAGACAAAGAGAAATGTAGCCCACGCGGGAACGTGAACGTGCTCGAGTGTCGGGAAGGGCTGATCAGCTTCTAGGGGAGGAACCCCCACCCCGGCAGGCGCGTCCTCTGGCTCCCTCAAGAGAGTCTGGTTACGCCAGCGCATGAGAAGCAACAAGATCGCGGCAAACCATAAAGCTGCCGGGAGGGCTCGCCTGAGCGCCTCCCAGAAATGCCTCGGCCTTAAGATCACAGAGATCACCGAGATCAGCAGCAGGACCCCAACAGTCACGCTCAAGATCTGCTCCCACCAGAGATTCTCTTCAGCGCTTTGGGGCGGCTCCCCAGCGCTCGATGGCCCTTCTTCAGATGCCAGTGGGGGACCATAGCGCACTCCCACAAACGAGACCCGCGACACCCCCGCGGCTAACAACACCAACAAGCCCACAACAACAATGGGAATCACGGAGCGCCAGAACATATTACATCACTTTAATCCCCAGCTCACGCAGCTGCTCCTCGCTCACCTCAACAGGAGCCCCCGTCAAGGGACAATAGGCGGTGTTCGTCTTGGGGAAGGTGATGACGTCGCGCAGCGAGGCCGCTCCAGCCATCAACATGATCAGTCTGTCCAACCCCAGAGCGATCCCGCCGTGCGGCGGCGCCCCGTACTCCAAGGCCCGCAAGAAGAACCCAAACTTCGCTTCGGTCTCCTCCCTGGTCAGCCCCAACAGATCGAAGATCTTCTGCTGTAACTCCCGCTGGTGAATGCGAAGACTCCCGCCCCCAAGCTCCACGCCGTTGAGCACACAGTCGTAGGCGTTGGCGCGCACCCGCAGCGGCTCCCTCTCCAAAAGCTCCATGTCCGGAGCCTTGGGCGCCGTAAACGGATGGTGCTCGCTCACCAATCTCTGCTCGCGCTCATCCCACTGGAAGAGCGGGAAGTCCACCACCCAACAGAACTTCCATTGATCGGTGGGGATCAGCCTTTCACGGCGAGCTACCTCCAGACGGAGCGCCCCCAAGACGGCGTTCGTCGTCTTGCGCTCCCCAGCGATCATCACGAGCAGATCACCCGGATGCGCCTGGGTCGCCTGGCGCAGGCGCATCGGCGCATTGAGAAACTTCGCGAGAGGGGATTCGATCCCCTGGTCGGTGAATTTCGCCCAGAGCAGCCCCCGGGCACCAAGCGCTTGGGCGTGCTTCTCAAGTTCGGCGAGTTGGCTGCGGGAGTACTTTGCCCCACCGGGCAAAAGAAGCCCTTTGATGACCCCCCCGCTCGTGAGGGCCTCGGCGAAGAGGCGAAACCCCGTCTCCGACAGAGCTTGCGAGAGATCGATCAGTTCTAGACCAAAGCGCAAGTCGGGCTTATCCGAGCCATAGCGCTCTACAGCTTCAGCATAGCTCAGTTTGGGGAAGGGCCGCTCCAGATGCACCCCCAGATGCCTCTCGAACAAGAAGACCATCAGTTCTTCGATGAGCTCGAGAATGGGGCGCTCGTCAAACACAAAGCTCATCTCTATGTCTAGTTGGGTGAATTCGGGTTGGCGGTCGGCCCGCAGGTCTTCGTCGCGGAAGCACCGAACGATCTGGAAGTACTTCTCAAATCCCGCGATCATCAAGAGCTGCTTGAAGAGCTGAGGCGACTGGGGCAGTGCGAAGAATTTCCCCGGGAAAGTCCTGCTGGGGACAAGATAATCTCGCGCTCCTTCCGGGGTAGACTTGGTCAGCATGGGGGTCTCAATCTCATAGAAGCCCCGCTCACTCAGGAAGTTCCGAATATCTAAGGAGACGCGATGGCGCAGGGCGAAGTTCTTCTGGAGCTCTGGGCGCCGCAGATCCAGATAGCGATACTCCAGGCGCACCAGCTCGTGGGCCTCCTGGCTGGGGCCGGCGACGTCAATAGCGAACGGCGGCGTCTGGGAGCGATTGAGTATCTGCAGCTCGTCAACGCGCACTTCGATCTCGCCCGTGGGCATCTTGGGGTTGACATTCTCCGGCGCGCGTGCGATCACCGTGCCGCGGGCGTAGATCACGTCCTCGCGCCGCAGCTCACGTGCCTGGGCGTAGGCGCCTTGCTCTGGGCTGAAGAGCAACTGCACCAGCCCCGAGCGATCACGCAAATCTAGAAAGATAAGACCGCCCAGATCTCTGCGCCGATGCACCCAGCCCATAAGCGACACTTCCCTGCCGACATCACTCTTTGTGAGCTTGCCGCATTCAGCTGTGCGTTCCATCGGTCTCCACTCCTTTGCGTACAGCGATCACATACGTCACTAACCCCAGGGTGTCGTCCACGGTGACGTGCGGTGAGAGATGGCGCCGACACCACTGGGCCATCTCTTCCGGGGCGACGGTGAAATCTGAAGATTCTTGGCGTCGCCCCGGAGCCAAGTGCGTAAAGACCACCCCCTCGCGTGCCACCCGAAAGAGCTCCCTCAAGAGCGTGCTCATATACCCGAAGGGGTCATCGCTGATGGGATACCCCAAGACGCTCAACAGAAAGACCACATCGAACTCGTCCTCAGCGAAGGGCTCCCTGAGCACGTCGCGACGCTCAAAATACTCCCCAAAGCGCTTGATCGCCCCGGCGACCATCTTCTCGCTCAGATCTATCCCCAGATACGAGCGATAGCGCACACCGTGCGCGTCTAGATATCTCTTGAGATACCCCAAACCGCAGCCGACGTCCAGAATCTTTCTGTCTTTCAGATCGAACTTCTCCACCGCGTGCTGGAAGATCTTCTGCTGCACGGCCTCGTCAGGGTATTCTAAGATGGCCATGTCGTCGCCCGCCAAGACGATACTGCGCGCATCGAAGAACGCCGCGTACTCGTAGTGATCGCGGAAGCGTTTGGGCTTATACAGCGCCATACGCCGCCGCACACGACTCCACACTCTCGACAACATAAGAGTGATTATATCGCTACCGGCACTGGTGAGCTATCTCGGCGGCAGCGGCTTCGCTGAGGGCCCCGAAGTCCGTGCCGTTGGCAGAGACAGCCGTCTCCCGACATGAGACGATATTGTGGGCGCTCAGCGCCCACAGCCCGTAATTGCGATTGTTCTTGATCTCCACCCGAGTGAGCCAGACTTTCACATCGCTGTGGGCGATCTCCGCGCCGGTGCTGCCGTTGCCCTCCAAGAGGACGTTTCGCAAGGTCAGCTCGATCTTGCCCTCGGCGTCAACGCCGTCGTCGCGGAAGTTGCGCACCGTGAGGTTCTCCAGAAAGACCGTGCCCTGGCCGCGCAGGGTGATCCCATCTACTTCTCCTAGGCCGCTGCCGTCGAGGATGACCTCGTCGCGGCTGGCCCCGCGAATCCTGACGCTCTTATCGCGAATAGTCACAAACTCTCTGTACACCCCAGGGGCGAGCACGATCGTGCCCTCCCCCACGAGCAAGCCCGCCGGGACGTCCTCACTGACGTCGCCCAGGCCGTTGATCCCCATGCCCCTGCTCCAGGCATCGACAGCTGCTTGAATGGTGGGAAAATCATCAGGGACGCGGAAGCCGCTTCGGTTGCCCTCGCCAGAGAGCTGAGATGCCCCGTCGGCGCGAATGCCATAGCCCCGGTTCCCCCCAATTACGTTCTGGGAGATCTGCACCTGAGACGACTCGACAGCGATGCCGTCGCCATGGCTTCCCATGATCGTGTTCTCGATCAACGAGACTTCGCGACTGCGCCGTATAGCGACGCCGGCGCCTGGGCTTTGGGAGATCGTGCTCTTGGAGATCGTGATGGCGCGGCTCTCTTCAATGCGCACTCCCCCGCGCACCGTCAGCGCCGTGATCGAGACGTTCTCGGCTTGAGCAATAGTGATCTGTCCCTCGAGCACGACGCCTGCAGCCCCGACGATCTGTATGGGCTTGGCGATCTGAATCTCTTCGCGATAGGTGCCAGATTGGATCTGGAGCGTGCTGCCGCGGCGCGCGGCAGAGAGAGCGTGCTGGATCTGAGTGAACGCGCACCCCGATGGGCAAACCGTCAGGGTCTGGGGTGATACGAAGAGCGCCCAGATCGCCACACCCACCACGATCACGACCAAAGACCCAATCCCGATAAATATCCAACGCCGAGGCATAGTGAGCTGCTTTACCTCCGTGGAGAGAATTTTTCGCGCAAACCACGCCGATACAACAACCGAAGCGCCCGCGAAACCCAGCGCGCGATCTTCTCATTATACGGATACCAGAAGAGCTCGCGCTTGAGGCCAAAGCGATCTATTACGATCGTCTGGGGCCAGGTGAACTGTCTCACCCCCCACTCCCCGTGGCGCCGCCCCAGCCCGCTCTGCTTGGCCCCGCCGTAGGGCGCTTCGAGGATCGCAAAGTTCGTAATACAGTCGTTCACACAGACGTTGCCCGCTTCTATATGTCGTGCCAGCCTCACCCCCAGCGCTGTGTCTTTTGTGAAGACGCTCGCCGCCAGGCCGTAGATCGAGTCGTTGGCCAATTGAAGAGCTTCCTCAGCAGAGCTCACCTTCATGATGGGAATGACAGGGCCGAACGTCTCTTCCCGCATGATCTGCATGGAGTGATCGACATTGACTAAGACTGTCGGCTCGTAGAACAGCCCCTCTTTGCGCTTCCCGCCGATCAAAACTTGAGCGCCCTTCTCGACGGCATCGCGAAGGTGACGCTCGACGGTCTCTAGCTGTTTTGGCGTCGTCAGCGGCCCGATGTCGACCTGGCCGAAGCCCTTCTCGGCACCCTGACGGAGATTCTTCACCTTCTCCACGACTTTGCTCACGAACTCGTCGTAGACCGGCGCTTCGACGTAGACGCGCTCGACGGACATGCACATCTGCCCAGCGTTGCTCAAGGCGCCCCAGACGCAGGCGTTCGCGGCGCGCTCCAGATCGGCGTCTTTGAGGACGATCATCGGGTCTTTGCCGCCTAGTTCTAGCAACACTGGGATGAGCCGCTGGGCCGCGCGCTCGGCGACCTTCTTCCCTGTTGCCACCGAGCCTGTAAACGCGATCCCATCACAGTGATCTACCAAAGCCGCGCCCGTGTCGCCGTAGCCGCAGAGCGTCTGCAGGAGATTTTCGGGCAGGCCCACCTCACGGAAGAGGCGCTCGACCAGCAATCCCGACAACGGCGTATACTCTGACGGCTTCAAGATCACAGCGTTGCCGGCGACCAGCGCGGGGACGACATCGCCCAACGCCAGGGTGAACGGATAGTTCCACGGCGAGATCACCCCCACGACGCCCAACGGCTGGTAGACCACAAAGACGCGCTTGGTCTTCAGCAGATGGGGGCGGCGTATCTCATCTGTGAGATAGCGTTCTGAGTTTTTCGCGTAGAACCCCAACAGATCGCAGCAATAGAAGACCTCAGCGACGAGAGCTTCTGTTCGGGGTTTCCCCGTCTCGGCGCAGATCGTATCTATGATCTCATCGTGATGGTCCACGATCCAGTCGCGGGCTTCGTAGAGATAGCGCGCCCGTTGGGCGACTGAGAATTGGCGCCAGAGCTGAAACGCCTGGCGTGCTCGACTGACCGCAACGCCGACTTCCTCCGGAGGCGTGATCGGCACGTCGGCGATCTTCTCTCCCGTTGCGGGGTTGAAGACTTCGAGATAGCGCTTTGTGCTTATCGAGGTTTCCATTGGGTATCCCCCTACGTTATTCTACACGCTCCCTGGCACCAACGCCAAGAGATTTGATAAGATGATCCTAAGGAGATCTCATGGCTCGGAGAGATGGGCTCTTAATGCGCTTTGTCATTCGCTGGGTCGTCGCAACAGCAGCAGTCGCCGTCACAACATGGGTGCTCCAGCCCCATATCCGCATCGAGGGGGCGGATTATCTCAGCACGGTTATCCTTGTCGGTTTAGTATTGGGATTGCTCAATGCTATTGTGCGCCCCATTATTATTTTTTTGACGCTGCCAGCAACGCTCGTTACGTTTGGGCTCTTCTTGATCGTGATCAACGCAGGGATGCTCTGGCTCGCTGACCTACTCGTCCCAGCCTTGGTGATAGAAAGCTTCGCTTGGGCTATACTGGGCGCCCTGATCATCAGCATCGTCAGCACAATACTGTACGCCCTTCTCAGAAGCTGAGTTAGGGCTTCAGCCGTATGGTCCATCCCCCTACCAGACCAGCTCCAGCCCCTATAAGGAGCGCTAGCCCGAGCGTCCATACGCTCACCGCTCCCATAACCCCCGGCTGGGAGAGCTCCGGCAGCCAATAGCGCAGCTGATCCCAATCTCTTACAAAGACCAGCACACCGACGGCGATGACCCCAGCCAGCACCGAGCACAGCACAGCCACACTGAAGAACGCCCAGCGAATCCCCCTTGGCGCCACACCCGACAGGTACAATATCTCCAGCTCGCCCCGCCACGCTGCAGCTAAGATCCGCACCAGGAGCCCCACAACACTTATAGCCCCAACAGCAACACCAAGCTGTACCCCCAAAGCTGTCGAGCGTGCCCCATCGCTTGATGTCACGAGCGCTCGGAGCGCCCCCTTCTGATAGCTCTGAACAGCAGTAACCCCAGGCAAGTCGCGTAACGCTGCTTGAGCTTGGGCAGTCTCAGAAACCTGACGCACTGTGACCCGCAAATATCCCGCTGGGGCACGCTCCGGCTCTATCCCATCTTGCACCAATCTTGGATCACCTGGGGGGATATAGAAGACTTCCGAGATCGCCTCCCATCGGCTCACTTGGTGATATATCGAACGAATCTGCTCGTTCGAGACGCTAGGATCGAAGAGCACGATCAGCCGATTCTCCCCCCAATCGCCATGGGCGACCCATACACCCATAAAAATCACCAAAGACAGCGCAGTGACGCCCACAGCGCCCAACACCACAAGCACGAGCCGCCAATTCGTGAGCACAGTCCGTCCTAGCTCTTTGAGAAGAAAGCCCTTCATAGCTGTGTCAGGGGGGCTTCGTCGTAGGTTCGCCCCGCCCAGAGATAGACAAGGCGAGCCCCACTGCGCAGCGCCCACGCTCGCTCTCGCGTGGCCACGAGCATGGCCACCCGCTTGCGCTCATGTACGGCTTGCAAGCGCTCTAAAACCCTTCGGCTGTCGTCATCCTCTAGCCCACCAAAGGGCTCGTCCACTAAAATCAACACGGGATTATGACACGCGGCCAACGCTAGGGCAAAGATCTTCTGCCGGGCTCGATCCAGCTCAGTGACGAGGGTATCGGCAGCGTCGCGCATCTCTACTGTCTCGAGGATCTCTTCGGTGAGAGTGTCTATGGCGTCTTGGGCAAAGCCGAGGCTCCCCAACTTGAAGGCGAGAGCATCGGCCACGGTGCGGCGGGGAAGCGTCAGCTCTTGGGGCACGATCCCCAAGCGCCGCCGGAAGGCAGGCAGCTTGCTCGGATGCAATCGCGTCACGTTGCGGTCGTCCACGAGAATCTGCCCGTGCTGGGGCTGCAGCTCGTGGCAGAGCAGCTTTAAGATCACGCTCTTGCCCGACGACGGCGCGCCCACTAAGAAGACCAACTCGCTGTGATGAACTCGCAGCGTCACGTCCTCGAGAATGCTCTTCCCCTCAGGGGTCACAAACCGCAACTCCGAGACTTGCACTAAGATCGACATAGCTCACCGCTGCGCACAGCACGCACGAACCTCTCTCTCTTGGCTAAATCTCTGCTGATCTCGATCGTGGTAAAAGCTTTACTCTCAAGGAGCAGCTCCCGGATGCGCTCCCCTTGGTCTGCAGCACACTCAAGATAGAGGGCGCCAGTGGGGCGAAGATACGGAGGGCTCTCACGGATGATCCGGCTGATTGCCTCCAGACCCTGGGCACCACCATCGAGGGCTATTCTGGGTTCGTAGAGCAGCTCCCGCGGGGCACCCCGTAAATACTCCGTGCGCACATAGGGCGGATTCGAGACGATGAGATCGAACTCTCCTGTGACGTTGGAGAACCAATCCGACTGAAGAAACCAGATGCGCTCGTCTACCCTGTTTTGTAGAGCATTCTCGCGAGCGAGTTCTAGGGCCTCTGGAGAGATATCGACGGCTACGAAGGAGCTTTGGGGCCAAGCGCGCGCGAGCGCAATGGCGATCGCTCCTGATCCCGTGCCTAGGTCCAAGACGCGCTGCGGGACAGAATCTGTATAAGTGCGCACCAGCAGTTCGACCAATTCTTCGGTCTCCGGGCGCGGGATCAACACCGCCGGGGTCAAGCGCAGACGGCAGCCGAAGAACTCCGTATACCCCAGAAGATACTGAAGAGGCTCCCCGCGGCAGCGGCGCGCAACGAGATTCTCTAAACTGAAGATCTCAGAAGCCGTGAGCCTCCTGTGGGGATGAAGATAGAGCTCGGCACGCGCTACGCCGAGAACGTGCGCGGTGACCAGTTCGGCCTCCCAGCGCGCCGCTTCTATGTTGTTCTTCTGGAGCTGCCGCGCTGCCCACAGGAGCCCCTCCCGGAGAGTCAGCGGCTGATTCGCTCGAGATATCATCTCTTTAAAAATATCTGAAAGATTGTTCGAAAGTCAAGCTTGTGCTAAGATAGAGACGAACCATGGTCAAGGTCGCCATCTATGCCCTGTTCATAGCGCTGGGGGTCATGATAAGCGTCATGGAGGGATGGGTGCCGTCCCTTCCTCCGCCGCTCCAAGGGCTGTACCCGTGGGAGGCCCAGATCGTTGTAGGCGCGGTGGGGGGGTTTTTGGTCGGGCTCTTGATCACGAATCTTGCTCGACTCGTCCAGCGCGACTTAGCTCAAGAGGGCGGGGCGCGCCGGCTGGTGCAGGGCACCGTGGTGAGCCTTGCGGGAGCCCTGCTTGGTATGATTGTATCGTGGGGGTTGGAGCTGCTCTTCCCCCAGAACCCCTTGGTGCGCGCCCTGCAAGGGATCATCACGCTCTCGCTTACTGTGGGAGGATTCGCGGTGGGCCACAGGGAGGAGAACTTGTGGCTAGCTCTGCAGGGCCGCCAACCCGAGCACCGTTCCAGCTCCAATATCAAGCTTGTGGACACCAGTGCGATCATCGATGGGCGCATTGGAGATTTAGTGAAGACGGGCTTTATCGAGGGCAAGATCGTCATCGCCGAGTTTGTGCTCAGCGAGCTGCACGCCATCGCCGATTCTTCAGATAATCTGAGGCGGCGCAAGGGGCGGCGCGGGCTCGATATCCTCGCCGAGCTGCGGCGCAGCCATGAGATCGAGATCGAAACGCTCAGCCGCGATTACCCCAGCACCCTCGATGTCGACCGCAAGCTCATCTTGCTCGCCAAGGAGCTCAACGCCAAGATCATCACTACCGATTACAATCTCAACAAAGTAGCTAAAGTGGAGGGCGTCCCGGTGCTCAATATCAATGAGCTGGCCAACGCCATCAAACCCAGATTCATCCCCGGCGAGGAGATCGAAGTCGAGGTGATCGACAAGGGCGAGGAGATCAACCAGGGGGTGGGGTATCTGGACGACGGCACGATGGTGGTTGTGGAGAACGGGCGGCGCTTCATTGGCAAGAAGATCAAAGCTATAGTCAACTCGAGCTTGCAGACCGAAGCGGGCAAGATGCTCTTTGTCCGTCCCAAGCTTGAGCCGGTCAAATGGGAGCAATAAGCGCGATTATCTTAGCTGCGGGGCGCGGGAGGCGGCTCCAGACACCAATTCCCAAAGCCTATATATCTCTTGGGGGAAAGCCCCTCTTAGCGTACTCCCTAGAGAAGTTCGCCGAAGGTGAGG
>FWWM01012289.1_pt1 | contig 14321 bp, 8 predicted proteins | sample 2228351 | NCBI WGS metagenome assembly FWWM01 (sample SAMEA103939774, study PRJEB20133) | metagenome | reverse complement strand
TCATTGCGAAGGGCTCTGTGGATGTCTAACATCGTGTTCGGTGGATTTTTGTGCAAATATCGTTATTTTAGAACAACTCTATTGCTTCAGCATATCAAACTATGAAAGACAAAATCGGCGAAGAGAATAAATCTTTAACGGCACATAACGCCGCCGATAAACAGACCGGTTCTATTGGTGATCTGGAAATAATACTAAGTGATGAATAAAGAATAGTCACCTGTTATGAAGTAAAAGACAAGAAAGTAACAAAGACAGATATAGATTTATCTTTACAAAAGATTTGGAATTCAAAACATAAAATTGATAATTACATTTTTATCACCACTGAAGGTATTGAATTTGAAGTCGTCGAATATGCAAAATCCCTCTATGAAGAACAGGGATTGAATTTGCCATTTTAGACTGTATTGGGTTTATTCGCCACTTTTTGCATTTCTTTCACAGGTATAGAGCCAGTTTTCTGGACATCTATCAAAAAATGGTCTTGGTGAACCTACAAGTTCTGTTTCTCAACCCTTAAAGGAGGCCTTCCTGGCATTGAGACGCGCAGAAGAGGCTGATAGAAGATGATGCTAGTGAAATGCCAATTTGTACCCCCTTGGTGCTTGTAGGAGGCACTTCTACCTCTCTTTGAATAGCAAAGAGATTTATTTCTCGATGAGCAAGGTACTTTCCATATTCCTCAAACTCTAATGATCTGCGCCGTTATTCCCTTTTAAACAATCTGCACATAAGACCCCATGACCCAGCGGTTTGGGCCGATGCGGTGCCAGCCATCGCGGCTGGTTTCGAAGATATCCACAATGTCGTTTTGGTTAAGGCGGCCTACCACGCTAAAGGATGTGGAGGGGCCGGAGCGTACATTGAGATAGGTGTGATTGACTCTGCCCTTGCGCGTTGCCACGGGTGCTGTAGGTATGGCCGAAAGCACCCGGATATAATCAGCGCTAACGAACTCATTGGCGCTGATACGCCAGAAGTTCGACACGCGTTCCAGCAGAGGCACCACATCGCCTTGGCTGAGCTGGCGCACCACGGGGTGAGAGGTGCCTGGCCCGGAGCGCACATTGAGGAAGCGCGACTCCACGCGGCCGCGCATGGTGGCCGCTGAGGTGGCTGTGCTAGAAGCAGGAGCGGTAGTTGGCGTCGTTGCAGGTGCAGTCGTCGCCGCAGGGCGAAGTGCGGCAGCCATTTGTACGGCGCGCAGGGCGTTGATGCGGCCATATCCGTAGTAAATGGAGTGGCCGTTGGCGTCGTAGGCATTGGCGGGGCCGATCTTGTCGGCGCTGCGGCGCAAGATTTCCTTAATCTGTGGCACCGTCAGGTCGGGGTTTACACTCAAGATAAGGGCGCACACGCCGGCAGCCAGAGGGGCTGCACTGGAAGTGCCGCCGAAGCCGCTGGTGTATCCCAAGACGACAGAGCGTCCGTCGCGGCCCAGGTCGCAGGTGGCGGTGGTGATGCCAACACCGCCATCGCCATTGGTGGGGGCGCAAATGAAGGCTTGGCGCCCGAAGAAGGAGTAACTAGAGCGCTGGTCGAGGCTGTTGGAGGCCGTTACGCAGATGCCGTCGGGGTGTGCAGCGAAGTCGCTGACTTCTCTAGGTTGATTGTTGGAGGCCGGATTGGCATTACCTGCGGCAAAGAACATGGGTATGCCGCGCCCGCCGCGGCCCTCTCGCGCTATGCGGGCCAAGTAGTTGGAGACGTAAGTGGAAAGCGGCACAGGCGTCGGGTAGCCCAAGCTGCAGGAGATAATGTCGGCCCCGTTAATCATGGCGTGCTCAAAGGCATTTTTAATGGCTTCATCGGTCAGCACGTCCAGTTTAATCAGGATAAGGCGGGCGGTAGGTGCGGCGCCGAGGATGCCCTGAGCGTCGAGGGCGCCGGCCGCTACGGCCGCGCAAGAAGTGCCGTGGCTCATGACGCCAAAGGTGCCGTTGCTCATGCGGACAAAGGGCGACACGTCCGTATTTCGCACTGCGGCATTGAGCGGGTTGCGCAATTTGGTACCATCGCCGCGCAGTTGTGGGTGGTCAGTAGCAAAACCGGTATCAATGATGGCGATGCAAATATTTGGATTGCCTAAGCTCCCCATGTAGCGCCAAGCTTCCATGACTTTGGCATCGGCACCGCGCCTGAAATAGGAGGCATCGTAAATGGCATTGGGTACATCCACAGCGGGAATGGGCCGGCCGGTGTTTTCCAAGTGCCATTGCGAGGCGATAAACCGCCCTGTAGGCACAGAGAAAGCCCACGTAGAAGGTGCAGCGGCAAACTCCGGCTCGGCAATGGCAATCTCGTCCATGGCCTGTAGCATTACGGTGCATTTGATGGGGTTGGGCGAGGCCGGTGTTACGGCAACGCGAAAGGCTCCGGGGCCGACGATTTCGCGAATGTTCAGCGCCAACTGGGCAAACACCTTCAGCTGCTGCTGCTCATCCACTCCGGGCTTGAACTCAATGTACAGGTTGCCAGTAGGTACCAAGGGATTACTCTCCTGCCCTTCTACGTTCCAGACGTGGGTACCTATAGCCACATCGGGCTGTCGGCGTGCGTTATCTAAAATGTCGCCAATGCCCTCAGAGGCGCGCAACATGCTGAAGTCTCCTATGCTCAAGGGTGCTCCCATCATGCTGCGTCGTACGGGTTCGGCACCGTGCACGGGTGTGTGTTGCACGGCTGCCTCTGTTTCGCTTTTGGTCAGGGTAATTTGCTGACCACCGTAGGTAAAGGTTACCTCATCTGTTTTTTTCTTTTTTGCCATGGAGACAATAGGTTAAAGGTAGAAACTAAAGCCCTCGGCTACAAACTGTTGGTAGGTGTGCCGGTCGAAGCGGTATAGACGTGCAGGCCGATGGGCCACTCCCTCTTGAGTTTCGTTTAGATCTTGAAGCAGGTTCATGGAGAGGATTTTCTTGCGAAAGTTCCGCTTGTCCAACTTCTCGCCCAGGATGGACTCGTACAGGTGTTGGAGTTCGGTCAGGGTAAACTTCGGGGGCAGCAGTTCAAAGCCGATGGGCGCCATGCGCACCTTCAGTTTCAGACGGCGCAGGCAGGTATCTAAGATTTCGTTGTGATCGAATGCCAGCTCTCCTACTTTTGAGACGGCATGCCAACGGGCAGAATGTGCAAACGAGGCCGGTGTAACTACGTAGTCGCTGACCTTGACCAATGAGTAGTACGCCACCGTAATGACGCGCCCTAATGGATGCCGATTTACAGCCCCGAAGGTCTTTACCTGCTCTAAGTATACCCCGCGCAAGCCAGTGAGTTGTTCAAGCACGCGCTCGGCAGCGGCGTCCAAGTCTTCGTTGGGGTACACCAAATCGCCCGGCAAGGCCCATTTGCCTCGATATGGAGCAGCGCCGCGCTGGATAAGCAACACTTTTAACTCGCCCCCATCGAAGCCAAAGATAACATTATCAACAGAGAAGGCGGATTTAAAGAAGCTTTCAAACTCGCTCATGTCCCTCAAGGGTGGTCGGTTATTGCGGCCCAAAACTACGGCTACATTGGCCTTTTTTTTGCAACATTCCTACATCTGGGCATCAAGGCTGCACATTCCTGCCCTCATACCTGTTCAAATTGACTTAATTTTGCACCGCATATGGTACCATTAGCACTCATCCCAAATCCGCCACATCGCGCATCCACTATGAGTAATATTGATATCGCAGCTCACATAGAGCGCCTTCTTTTTCTGCACGATACACTTGTCATTCCAGGTTTGGGAGGCTTTACGTCATCCCGCACACCTGCAAGTGTAGACTATGCCACCAATACGATTAACCCGCCCGCTAAGACACTGGCTTTCAGCGAGAACCTGGTTACTGACGATGGCATTTTAGTAGAGGATATCGCCCATACCTACGGCCTTTCATTGGAAGAAGCCCGCCGTATTGTGGGCGAATTTGTAGAGAAGGTGCGGACTGCTCTCAACCAACGGGACATTGTAAACCTGCCAGGAGTAGGCCGGCTATACAAGAACTATCTGCAGAAAATCCAATTTCTCCCCGACGCGACTAATTTCAACGCACAGAGTTACAGCCTACCTCCTTTGCAGTTTTCTCCTATTGCGCGTTCGCGCGAGGTAAGCGCTGCAGCTGAAACGCCAGAGACGCCTCCTGTTGCAGAAGTGGCCTCCCCCATAGTGCCTCCTATGCCGCCTTTACCCAACCCACCCACTTTTGACAACAATAATTACGCTCCTCCGCGCAGGTCTGCTGGCCGCTTTGGCCTAGGCATTGGCATCGGGCTTATTCTCTGCACGGCTATGTTCGCCTTGTGGTGGTGGCAATACAGGAAGGATCGCCCTGCGCCGCCGCTCTCTGAACAGCTCTCCGAAATGGAACGCGCCAAGCCTATCTCAGCCCTGCCCGAAATTGCGGGAATTGGCCAAACACCCGAACCTGCAGGCAAGCCACTGCCCAACTCTAGTCCTTCCTTGCCCGAACTGGAAGACCAAGACCTCGATGACGAGGTCTCCACAGATGATGCAGAACGCCGCGCTGTGTTGAAGCGCTTGAAAAAAGAGGCTGAAGCCGCTGCACCACCTGCTGTAACGACAAAGCCTCAGAACACTGCCCAACGTCATCGGCAATGCGTGCTCATTGTGGCCACGCTTTCCAATCCGGAAAATGCCGACCGTCTCGCTGCTCAGCTCGCCAATGCTGGCTATGCGGTGTACGACCAACCTCATACCCGCGGGCGACAAGTGGGTATCTCCTTTTACTACGCTGACCTTACAGAAATCGAGCGAAAAAAGGTAGAACTTGCTCAACTGACGGGTGAAAAGAACATTTTCGTTAAGATGAAATAAAAGACCTCAGTCCCCTACCCTCTCATTATGCTGCTCAAAATTGACCACATCGGTATTGCTGTGCGGAATATGGCTGACAGCAATGACCTCTTTCGCCGCCTGTTGGGCGAAGCACATTACAAGATAGAAACCGTCGAAACAGAAAAAGTCTCCACATCTTTTTTCCGCATTGGCGACAGCAAGATAGAATTGCTGGAAGCCACCGACCCTGAAAGCCCTATCGCTAAATACATCGAGAAGCGCGGCGAGGGGATCCATCATATTGCCTTTGAGGTAGGCGACATCCGCGCTGCTATCGCGCAATTGGAACGAGAGGGTTTTACGCCGCTTAACCGCGAACCTCGACGCGGGGCGGACAACAAATGGGTGGCCTTTTTTCACCCCAAGTCATGCAACGACATCCTGGTAGAACTGTGCCAAACCATCGCAGAAGACCAATAGAACGGCTTCAAACCACAGCCTCCTCGCGCATAGCTTCCGGCAAGTTAGCACCTATTGTCGGCAGGCGCGGGTCGGTAGCGCATTCTTTGAACACGCGATAAGGACAAGCCTTGCACACCTCTACATCAAACTTCTGGTAGATGGCATTAATGGCGTCTGTCTTTGAGGTGAAGAAGTGCTCCCGCCCGATTTGGTCTATAAACCCACCGCTTGCCATCACATCCTGTGCAATGATTTTGAGCCGAACGATATACAGCCCTCCGCCCTTTTTCTTCCAGAAAGCCGCTTCGCGGGCCAGCCATTCGGCCCCATCCAGATCCACGTAGTTAATACCGTTGGCCAAAATGAGGAGGTACTTCTCCGGCCCCTTGCGCAGTTCGCGCAACACTGCCGATACATGGTCAATGGCGCCGAAATAAAGGTGGCCATCAATACGGATGATTTTCATCTGTGGGCACTGTGGCACTTCCTTGCGCACTACGTTGATGATAGGGTGCCGCGGATGCTCAGGGTCTGGAGCCATAACGGCCACGTTGGGCTGAGAGGTCTTCTTCAAAAAGAAGTATAGCGACAGCAACACACCAATATAAACGGCAAATTCCAACTCAGAGAACAGCGTGGCAATGAATGTGGCGCCCAGGATGAAGTTGTCTTGTTTGCTGGCCTTGCGTATTTCGCGCATGTGCTTGAAATCAATAAGTCCCCAGCCAATAAGCAAGATGAGGCCCGCCAGGGCAGGTGAAGGCAAATAGCGGGCAAAAGGCCCTAAGGCCAGCACAATGATGAGCACAAACAAAGCAGCAAAAATGGCCGACATAGGCGTACGTGCCCCCGCCTGATAATTGACACCTGAGCGCGTGAAAGAACCCGAGCCGGCATAGCACGAGAAAAAGCTGCCGACAATATTGGAGAGACCTTGCCCGAAAAACTCCTGGTTGGCCACAATGTGCTGCCCCGATTTTAGCGCAATGGCGCGCGCAATGGCAACAGCCTCGATAAGGCCCAACAGGGCAATGGCAAACGCACTGCTCAACAAGCCCCGATAGGTACCATCAGCCAGGTTAGGCGGCGTAAAGGCCGGCAAGGCCCTCGGAATTTCGGAGACGAAGGGAATGCCCACACTTGGGCCGCCAATGCCCCAGGCCAGGGCTGTGCCGAAGAAAAGGGCCACCAGCAGGTGAGGCAAGCGTGGAAAATGCTTTCGGACATACACCGCTACAAACAAGGTGTAGGCTGCTACGGCAAAGACAGGCCAATTGATTTGGTTCAGATGCCCCAATGCCTGCTGCCAAATACTCAAGAAGCCCGCGCGATTATCTATGGGTATGCCCAAGACGCCGCGCAGTTGGTTGGTAACAATGAGCACGGCAGCCCCAGCCGTAAAGCCAGCCACCACCGTGTGCGACACAAAGCTGATATAGCGGCCCATACGCGCCAGCGCCAAACCTACCTGAATTAGCCCTGCCAAGAAAGTCAGCAACAACACTTTGGAAATGTATTCAGGCGAACCAGGTTCAGCAAATTGGCTCACCGATGCAAATACTACTAAAGAAATAGCCGTAGTCGGTCCCGACACTAGATGGCGCGACGAACCAAAAAGTGCGGCCACAATGGGCGTTATGATAGCCGTATAAAGGCCATATACTGGCGGCAGACCCGCAATGATGGCAAAGGCGATGCCCTGAGGTAGCACGATAATAGCTCCCACCAACCCCGCCATCAAATCGGCCTTTATGGTTTGTTTGTCGCGCAGTTCATCTTTCCAGGTCAGGAAAGGGAAAAACAGCGGCAAGACGTGCTTCCGAAAATCAAAATGGATGTCTTCGGGCAGCGTGCTTTTGACTTCTTCCACGATATAGTGGAGTTGTCCCCTCAAAAATTCCTTCACACTCATAGATATATGTAAACGGTCTTCGACAGGTATGAGGCAGCTCAGTACGTATTGTTCACCTCAAGACTTCGCAGGAAAGTAGAAGGCTTCATCCACCGGTCGCAGGGCGCGCTTCATCCACAGGGGGCGGCGCAGGTTGTTGGGACCTGGTGCCGGTCGTGTCATGGCGAGCCATTCGCGATATACCTCCATGCTTTTGTTAGTGTCCACAAAGATGTCGCCGTATTGGTCGTCTGGATGGGCTTTTTCGACGCGCACCTTTTGGTGCCAGCAGTGCATGCCAGAAATGGGGTCTGGATGTACGGGGAAAGTGATGTTCTGATGCACACCGCCGTCGCTCCAGTAGATGCGGGCGCTATCCTTATCCTGACTGCGGAAAGGCGCGATGGCGCGCAGTTGTCGCATGCGGTAGCCGCCCTTGCCGTCTTGGTCTATCTGCACCGTAGCAGTAGCCCAACGGTTGCCCGGCGCATCCTGTGGGCGACGCCACCGGCCCAAGTGGTGCGAGCACACCAGCACTCCGGGCTTGACGCCTTCCGTAACCCAGACCTTATCCACAAAATAGCCAATGTCGGTGTTCACGCGCACCAAAGAACCCGTACGCACACCCAGACGCTCCGCATCCGAAGGGTGCATCCAGATGGGGTTGCGATTGGCTATTTCGTACAACCATTTGGCATTGCCCGAACGCGAGTGAATGAGCACAGGCAAGCGGAAAGTGGGCAACAGCGGAAACTCACCTTTCGAGTAATCAATGTTATCGGGGTGAATGTGGCTCTTGATGTAGGTAGGTAAGGCATACTCCGGCCACTTCCAGTCTATCATAGTTTGGCTGAAGAATTCCTGCTTGCGCGACGGCGTTGGGAAGCCGACACAAGCCTTGCCTTTGACAACTACCCCAATGGCTTTGCCATTCTTGGAAATGACCCCCGTCTTGGGGTCTGTCGTTGCTCCGGCCAATTGTGCTTCGCTGAGCGGTTCCTCATTTTTGAGATAAGCCGATTTCTCCACCAAAAACGCCCCATACTTGCGCATGTACTCCAGCGGCGTAAGCCCTTCCTTGGCTGCCGTTTCAGGCAATCCGGGTGTGTGGTCGAAGATGTACTGGTAGTATTCATCCACCGTAACACACTCGCCAGGCCGATAGGGCGACTCGAAATGCTTGCGCACACCCAGAGAGCCGTCTGGGTCAATACGCCAAGAGAGCTGTATCCAGAACTCGTCTTCTTCCCACACCTCGCCAGGGTTAACCTCGTAGGTAAAGCGCGGGTTTAGGCCTTTACGACGTGCCACTTCGCGCAATACGGGTTGGCGGAAGGCTATCCATACCCCTGCATGGGTTTCATAAGTATTCAGGTCGTGCCGCTCTGAGGCGTGCCCCATGGGTAAGACGTAGTCGGCAAAATAGGCTGTTTCGCTCCACGTCGGCGTCAAGGCTACGTGGCAGCCGATGGCCTCTTCATCGGAAAGTGCTTCTATCCACATGAAACCATCCGGATAGGTCCAAACCGGGTTAAAGACGCGGGTAAAGTAGGTGTCCAACCGGCCGCGTTTTTCCTTGAGGAAATGTGGTAGTAGGAAAGACATTTCGAAGAACGCCAGCGGGTATTCTTTTGGGAAATGCAGTTCGTTCCAGAACTTCTGAGCCGGTGGTTGGTCAAAAAATTTGGGCTTGAACTTATTCCAATCATTGGGGCTGGTGCCGCCCTCCGTACCTACCGAGCCGGTCAGTACGTTGAGGAAATGTAAGCAACGCGCCACGGCCCAGCCACCCAAGTTGCCCGAACCTGCTGAGCGCCAGTTATGTGTGGCAAAGCGGGTACCTGCCTTGCCAATTTCGATAGCCACTTCACGGATGACAGAGGCCTTTACACCGCTTTCCTTCTCGGCAAATTCCGGTGTATATTCAGCATAGACCTCACGCATTTTTTCAATGAATTTTTCAAAAACAACAGGCTCGTTCGGATAGGCGGTTTCCAGCCACTGTTGCCAGTTGACCCAGTTTTCCAAGTAATCTCGGTTGTAAAGCCCTTCATCTAAGATGATTTTTGCCATAGCCAACAGCACGGCGGCCTCTGAGCCGGGATATGTGGGCATCCAGTAATCGGCTAAGCTGGCCGTGTTGGACAGGCGCGGGTCCATCACGACAAGTTTGGCGCCCTTCATTTTGCCCTCGATGATACGCTGGGCATGCGGGTTGAAGTAGTGGCCCGACTCTAAGTGCGCCGAAATGAGCAATATCACCCGTGCGTGGGCGTGATCAGGAGAGGGTCGGTCGTGGCCTTGCCATATGGCATAGCCAAATCGCGCCCCTGAGGAACAGATATTAGTGTGCGAGTTGTGACCGTCTACGCCCCAGCCTTGCAGGACGCGATCCATGTATCCCTCGTGGCCAGGGCGCCCCACGTGGTAAACGATTTCATTGTGTCGCTGTTCCTGCAGTGCCTTGCGGATACGGCCGGCAAGGTCATCCAATACTTCATCCCAGCTGACGCGCTCCCACTTGCCTTCGCCGCGCTTGCCTGCGCGCCGCAGGGGGTACAGAATGCGGTCTGGATCAGTGATTTGGTTAATGGTGGCAGGCCCTTTAGCGCAATTGCGCCCGCGCGAGCCAGGGTGGAAAGGATTGCCCTCGAATTTGCGCACTTGGCCCGTTTCCTTGTCCACGTAGGCCAGCAGTCCGCAGGCAGACTCGCAGTTGAAGCAGGTGGTTGGCACAACATCGTAGGTGCGCTTTTCGCGCCGCGGCCAAGCCTTGGCTTCGTATTCCGTCCAGTCGTGCCAACGCTCTGGCGGCGGGTAGTTTTGCAGTGCGCTTCCGGGTTGCAGGCGCGGCAGAGCTTCGCCGTTGCGACGCAATTTGGGAATAAGACCGAGCGACTCGGCTATTTTTTCAACAATACCTGGCATAGCTGTGAGGTGGTTAAGGTGAGCAATGCGGTTGCCTTTTTAGTGTTTCTCTATGGAAAATGAAAACTGCCGTTTTCAGCCCTTTGGTGGACTTACGCCAGCGGAATGCGTTGTGGCCCTTCTACCCAAATTTTCTCCAAGCGATAAATACCCAAAACAGCGAGTACGGCAGCCACAGCAGCTACAGCAGGGGCAGCGCCGTGCCAGAACAGACCAACCCATGGAGCAATGTTGCCCAGAAGCATGGCGGCCCAAAAAGCCTTGCGATAGCGGCCGTGTAAGATCATTTTCACTACCGCCTTAGCATCGGTAGTAGGGTGAGGCATAACCAGCTCGATGGCCACCACGATAATATTGGCCAAAAGCCCCAGTTGCAGGACTTGTGCCGGAATACCTTGTAAGTCCAGCCCGCCGAATGCCTCTACTACGGCCAATGCAGCAGCACCGCCCACCGCACTGTGTACGAGCATGTGCAAGGGCAACATAGGGCTTTGCCAGAAGTCACGCCCGCGAGCCTGGGCAAAGAGAAATGCGGTGTAAATGGCCACTATTACGGCCAATACAACACCGGGCAAGACCAATGCCTTGAGGAGTGTATCCCACTCAAACCATGTGGCTACTAATTGCAGCGTCGCAATGCCTCCGAAGAATGTAAGCGCATAGCCGCCGCGCACTAACCAGGAGCGCCATTGCGGGCGCAAGATGACGTATGGAAAGCGCAAAGGCTGATCCAGATCCTTAATGAGCAGCGCCGTAGTGAGCAGCAGAAAAACCAAACTAATGCCCAAAGACCACATCATCAGCGCATTTGTGGCTGCTGCCCCACTCATGTAGAGTGCTGTGCCCAGCAGGTAGGCACCCGCAGAAATGGCCTTGGTAGTAACGTAGGCTGGCACTTCCCAGCCCCACATGATGCCCTTGTCAGGAATCCCATACACACGCCGCCCGTGTTGGCCGGTGAGCACTTCAATGTTGCGCGCCGGTCCCAGTTCGCCGTTGGCCGGCACCTCAACGGCTGTGCTCTTTTCCAAGAGTTCTTGCACGACGTCTTCGCCCGACCATGCTAACCGTTCGGTATAGCGAGCATAGTGTCCCACACCGCGCGCCTGCGCACTCCAGAGATTGCCCTCGGGTACCTCAGCGGCCATAGGCGAAAGCGAGAACTCGTCGCCATCAATGTAGAATAGGTTGGGTTTGGTGCTCTTTTCGGGCTTGCGCACGGTGGTCTGGTAGCGCGCCAGTGTGGCGCTAATTTCCGACTCTGGGTCGTCCATATCACCCGAAATGATGGCGTGCTCTGGGCAGACAACGACGCAAGCTGGTTCCAGACCAACGTCCACGCGGTGAGCGCAGTAGTTGCACTTGGCCGCCGTGCGCGTGTCAGGGTCAATGTAGAGCGCATCGTAAGGGCACGCCTGCATGCAAGATTTGCAGCCGATGCAGCGCTGCTTATCGAAGTCCACAATGCCATCAGGGCGGGTGTAGAGCGCCTCTACCGGGCAGATCTCCACGCATGGCGCATCTGTGCAGTGGTTGCAGCGCAGCACCGAAAATAGCCGGCGAGTGTTGGGAAATGTCCCTTTTTCCACCTGCTTCACCCAAGTGCGAAACACGCCCAATGGCACATCGTGCTCGCTCTTGCAGGCCGTCGTGCAGGCATGGCATCCGATGCACTTGCGATTGTCAATGATAAAGCCGTATTTCATGACAGTTAGTTTGAACCTCGGCAAAATAAGCCCACTCCGCTTCTTGCTTTTTCCGCAAAAAACTGGGGTAAAGGTCAAGGTTCGCCTATTCTCACCACGTGACAAAAGTCACAATATGCCCCATTACGCATCATTGAACAGGCATTGATGGCTGCGGCCCATATAGCTCCATCCAGACACCTCTGCGCTCAGCGCGCCACAATAGTCGGCGATGCTGCTGCAAATAACTCCGCTGTTCAGGAGCAATGTCGTTGAAGACATTAGAGATAAGAGCATACTCATTAGCTACTGGCTCAAAAGATGCCCATTGGCGTTCGTCCCCATTGAGCAATAAGTGTTCGCCCGTGTTTTGGTTGGGAAATGCCGTACCAATGCGCTCGAGCGGAATGCCCTCGCGCTCCACCACCTGCATGGCTTCCGCACGCAGTGAGTGATAGATCCGATGCGCTAGGGTAGCATCCCAGCCCATGGCAATGCCATGCGGATAAATCCAGGTGTTTCCCACAAACAACCCCAACGCCACTACGCCAAACAACAAACGTTTGTATAACATCCGCCACGGCACTGCACTCAGACACGCCAAAAATAGAAGGTGTAGCGCCGCAAAGCCCGGCAGGAAATAACGGTGTGCCGATAGGTTTTGGTAAAAAATCGCTGAAGGCGCCAAAACTAATGCGATGAAGAGCCACAGAGTAGCCCAAGGTCTGACTTGGGGCCAATGTCCGCCTTTGCGAAAATGCCATCCCAACGTAGCCAACGCAGCCCATTGGAACACTCGGCCAAAATCGGCCCAACGCCAAGCCAACACGAACGCATTGCGTGCCAGCATCAGCCCACGAGCTGGCTCGAAGGCTGACGCCCACGGAGAACTGGCGTGGAAGCCCGTCCATCCCGCAGTGCGGTGGTGCCACCATAAGAAACCCGCCGCGAAAAGCGCTCCAGGTGCGAAAATCAAGCTCAGACGCCACAAGCGATATCCCCAACCGCGCTCGAAACCGCCCTGCAAATACCACTGCCACACAAAGAGGCCGACGGCGACTATCATGCCGCGCAAGCTCAGGGCGCAAAGGCCCAAAATGCCCACTGATGCCCATACCCAACGGCGCAGCCACAGATGCTCTACAGCCAGCAGAAAGAAAAAAAGCAGCGCCACGTCTGGCCCTACAAGCGAGCTCTGCGCGGCCACTACAGGATCTGCAGCAGCCAACACGACCAAACCGGCACCCCAGCCAACGCGGCCACCCAAACGCCGGCCCATGCGATAGAGCAAAATTACTATGCCTGCCACGAAGGGAAACATAGCCCAATGACTTGCAGGCAAGCTCTTGCCACACAGATGCCACACACACGCCAAGTAATAGCCGAACACAGGCGGATGTCCGCTGTCTATTGCAGTAGGCAAGGGCACCCAACGCAACCCATTTTGGTAGAAATGGTGGGCGTGTTTGCTGCCCAGCTGTACAGTGTCCCAAAAAAATGGGTCGTGCTGTACCCAGCCCATCCACACGGCCACGCCCAGCAACAAAATCGGCAGCGCCATCCGCTGCCAGGTTGTAGGGCTATGCAAATACGCGCAAGGCATTTTCTGTAGTAATACGCGCTACCTCTTCTGTTGAAAGGCCCTTGATTTCGGCCAATGTTTCGGCCACCGCTACGATGAAGGCGCTCTCATTTCGCCGTCCCTTGAAAGGCGTGGGCGTCAAGTAAGGCGCGTCAGTCTCGAGAACAATGTGTTCTAATGGTACCTGTTGAATGACCCCTCGCAAAGGCGTTTTGGGCCGTGTAAGCGCTCCGCCAACACCTAGAACAAAACCTAAGGCAATCATTTCGGCAGCGTCCTCCAGAGGGCCTTCAAAACAGTGAAAAATGCCGCGCAAGCGCCCATCCTGATGCTGGCGCACGATATCTATGGCCTCTCGATTGGCGCTCCGGCTATGGATGATGAGCGGGCGGCCCAGCTCTCTGGCCCAAACACAATGCCGCGCAAAAGCCTCTCGCTGGATAGGCAGGGTGCTCTTGTCCCAGTAGAGATCAATACCCGTTTCGCCCACACCCGCCCATAGGCGCTGCCCTAGCCAGCGCTCCACACTAGCCAGCTCGTCAAGGTAGGTGTCTGGCTTGACGTGGGTAGGGTGTAGCCCCATCATGGCGAAGCAGTGCTCCGGGAAGTCAGCCTCCAGCTGGAGCATAGGCCCGATGCTCTCTGTGCCAATGTTGGGCAGGTACATGCGCGCTACCCCAGCGGCTAGAGCCCGGTGTATCATGTCCTCGCGGTCGTGGTTGAATTTTGAGGAATAAAGATGGGCGTGAGTGTCTATAATAGTTGGCATGAGGCAAAAGTAAAGTGGGGCAAATAATTGCAGATGCCCAACGCGTATGGGCAAAAAAAAGCCACCGCCCGTTCTGAAAAATGTCGCCGCCGCAGACCTTGTTTTCTGGCGGATTTGAGTACTTTTGTGCACTATGCCGACCATTGCCAATCCGCTGTACGATACCGTGTTCAAGCACCTCATGGCTGAAGAGAAATTAGCCTGCAAGGTGCTGTCCA
>FWWM01012286.1_pt1 | contig 14326 bp, 7 predicted proteins | sample 2228351 | NCBI WGS metagenome assembly FWWM01 (sample SAMEA103939774, study PRJEB20133) | metagenome | reverse complement strand
GTCTTTCCTTGCCCATTTTGGCTACCATCCTTAGCCAAGGTGCCGCCTCGTCCGTTCGCTAAAGATTCGGGGACTAAGCCTTCTGGCGTTGGCGCTTGACGCGTCGGCACGCGCATCCGTAGTATTAGTATGTTTCTTCCGCCAAGACGCGAGGATATAGGGCGGATATTCGAACCGTACGCGTCACATGTCCCTTCCGTGGCCATTAGAGGACGATGAAAGAGGCGACGCCAAGCCATGGGGTAACTCCCGGAAGGGAGCTGCCCGCGTTTCGTGCCGCCCGTTTCGCCGACGGTGTAAGAAACCCCTGCGCGTATCACCCTCAGCATCATCGGCACATGACGCCTTCTCAAGGCGTTCTCCGCAAAAGCCCAAGGACGGGTTCCCTTGGGGCCTGTGGGGGTTGGAACCCATTGTCCCCCACCCTGGTGGTCGTCCGTCATTCATGTCTGGAGACGGGAGCCCTCCTCGTCGTGGGGGAGGGAATCTCCCCGGCGCAGAACGAGCATGATTCGCCGAGCGTCGATCGGCGCGAACGGAAAAGGCGGATTGCGTATAAGAAAGGGCGCGCATCCGTTTTGGCGAGGTTTAGGCCACAGTAACGAGAAACGAACATCACCCCCTCACGCATCATGGACCCGATCATTCTTCAGGGGGAAGCCGCATTTTCTGACTTTCGGCGTATGGCACTTCTGAAAGCCTGCCGGGAGACGGCGTCCCAACAGGTGATTTCCCGTCTGGAAGCCACCTATGTTTATGTGCTTCAAACCGACGGCGCACCCCTTTCGTCGGAGGCGTACGCGCAGACGTGCGCCTTGCTGGGCGCTCGCGGTGAATACAGGATGGCCGGTGGTTTTTTCGCTGCTCCGCGCAAGGGTACAGTCTCCCCCTGGTCGTCTAAAGCCATGGATATTTTTCGCAATGTCGGTCTCAAAAACGTGCGCCGTGTGGAGCGTGCCGTGCACTACCGATTGTATGGCGCCGACGGATGTTTGCTGCCCCTCGCTGCGTGTCAGCCGGTTTTGACTCAGCTGCACGATCGTATGACCGAAGACATCTATCTCGGCTTTTCGGATTTTTTCACGCATGTACCCCCCGCTCCCCTGGTCGTCGTGGATATTCTTTCGGGCGGACGGGCTGTTCTAGAACGCGCCAACGTGGAGATGGGGCTGGCCCTCAGCGAGGACGAAATAGACTACCTCTACGAGGCCTATCGAACGGCCAACCGGAACCCGACCGATGTGGAGCTGGTGATGTTTGGGCAAGTCAATTCCGAGCACTGCCGCCACAAGATTTTCCGGGCGGACTGGATCATCGATGGTGTCCGCCAACCTCGAGGGCTGTTTGACATGATCCGACACACACACACGGTGACACCGGAGGGGACTCTTGTGGCGTACCAGGACAATGCCGCTGTGGTAGAAGGCGTCCAGGACGCCTGGTTTGACGTGTCACGCCAGGGGGAACCCGTTTACCGGTATACTCCGGCTTTCATAGACCTCATCATGAAGGTCGAAACCCACAACCATCCTACCGCCATTTCGCCGGACCCGGGGGCGGCCACCGGTGTGGGAGGAGAAATCCGTGACGAGGCGGCCACGGGGATTGGGGGGAAGAGCAAAGCCGGATTGAACGGATACATGGCATCCAACCTTCGTGTGCCTGGTTTTCTCATGCCGTGGGAGAAAAACTACGCGGAGTTCCCGACACGCCTTGCCACTCCTCTGGAGGTCATGTTGAAAGGCCCTATTGGCGGTGCCCGGTTCGGCAACGAGTTCGGGCGCCCTCAATTGCTCGGATTCTTCCGAACCTATGAGACCGACTACAATGGACGCTACCGGGGGTATCACAAACCCATCATGATCGCCGGAGGGATAGGAAACATCAAACGTCTCCATATCCGAAAGCGGACGCTGAGTCGGGGAGATTGGATTGTTCAGATCGGAGGGCCTGCCATGCGAATCGGACTCGGCGGAGGGGCGGCCTCTTCGATGGCGACGGGAACCAACGTGGCCGAACTCGATTTTAATTCCGTCCAACGCGCCAATGCCGAAATGCAGCGCCGTTGTCAGGAAGTCATTGATGCCTGCATGGCCTTGGGTCCGGACAACCCCATCCTGAGCATCCACGACATTGGGGCGGGAGGTTTGTCTAACGGATGCCCGGAACTGATTGCCGCAGTGGGCGGCCGATTCTTTCTTCGGTCCATCCCCAACGAAGACCCCTCCATGAGCCCGATGGAAATCTGGTGCTGCGAAGCCCAGGAACGTTACGTCCTGGCCATTGCGCCGGAGGCGCGAGAACGTTTTTTTTCTCTTTGTGCCCGGGAACGCTGTCCCGTGGCCGTCATTGGACAAGTCACAGGGGATGGTCGCCTGGTTCTGGAAGATGAACACTTCCAGAACCGTCCCATTGATTTGGCCTTGTCCGTTCTTTTTGGCAAACCGCCGAAAATGCTCCGGCAGGTCGAACGGGTTCGGGAGACGCATTCCCCCCTGACATGGGAAGGGGTCTCCTTCCGCGACGCTGTGCATCGTGTCTTGCGCCTTCCGGCGGTCGCAGACAAAACCTTCCTGATCACCATTGCGGACCGAAGTGTGACCGGTCTGGTAGCGCGAGACCAGATGGTAGGACCGTATCAGTGCCCGATTGCAGACGTAGCGGTCACCGTCACCGGCTACCGGAGTTATACGGGAGAGGCGATGGCAATGGGAGAACGAACGCCTCTGGCAGTGATTTCGCCGGAAGCCTCGGGTCGGATGGCCATTGCCGAGGCCTTGACCAATCTGGCGGCTGCAGACATCGGCTCCATCCGGCGTGTGAAGCTCTCGGCCAATTGGATGTGCGCGTGCGGCGAACCGGGAGAAGATGCCGCCCTTTTCGACACGGTCCGGGCCGTCGCCATGACATTTTGCCCTGAACTGGGTGTATCCATTCCGGTCGGGAAGGATTCGCTGTCCATGCGTACGATCTGGCGGGATTCCGGTGGTACCACACGCAAAATGATTGCCCCGCTGAGCCTGATCATCAGCGCCTTTGCGCCGGTTCGCGATGTGCGCAAAACCGTGACCCCTGATCTAAAACCTGAAGACTCCCTCCTCCTCCTGCTCGATGTGGGTGGCGGAAAGAACCGACTGGGCGGATCCGCGTTGGCCTATGTTTACAATCAGGTGGGGGATCTTCCTCCTGATGTAGACGATCCCGCGCTTCTACGGTCTTTTTTTGCGGCCATTCAGGAATTAGTCAGTCGGCGCCTTTTACTCGCTTATCACGATCGTTCCGATGGCGGCCTTTTCGTCACGTTGTTGGAAATGGCATTAGGAGGGCGGATCGGTATTGAGGCGCACATAGAGGGACAGGGGAACACTCTTCTGGCAGCCTTTTTCTCCGAGGAACCAGGCGCCGTGTTGCAAGTCGCGCGTTCACAGAAAGAGGCCGTATGGGAGGTTCTCCGGGATCACGGGCTGGAGACTGTCACGCAGGAGGTCGGTGTGCCGATAGCGACGCCTCGGCTTGTTATTCCAGCGGCCGCGTTCAACGAAACGCTCAGCCGTTTACATCGCGTCTGGTCAGAGTTGACATATCGTCTCCAATCCATTCGGGATAATCCGCACTGTGCTCGAGAGGAATACGATCGGCTTCTCGATGAGACGGACCCTGGCTTGCGGTTCCATCTGACCTTTGATCCCCAGGCTTCCCTCTTTCTGTCGACCCATCGCCCCCGTGTGGCTATCCTCCGGGAACAAGGCGTCAACGGACATGTGGAGATGGCCGCCGCTTTTGACCGAGCAGGATTTACCTGCGTGGACGTTCACATGACAGATCTGGCCTGTGGTCGGATGGACCTGGACGGTTTTGTCGGATTGGTGGCGTGCGGAGGGTTTTCCTATGGCGACGTGCTCGGTGCTGGAACGGGGTGGGCCCGGTCCATTTTGTTTCACCCGCGGCTCCTGGAAATGTTCGCTCGTTTTTTCGCACGGAGCGACACCTTTGTGCTGGGCGTGTGCAATGGCTGCCAGATGATCAGTCAGCTCAAAACGATTATTCCAGGCGCTGAAGACTGGCCGGAGTTCGCTCGCAATCGATCCGAGCAATTTGAGGCTCGCTGGGTGACCGTAGAAGTGCTCCCGTCGCCTTCGGTTCTCCTGCGGGGCATGGAAGGATCCCGTTTGCCCATACCAGTGGCTCATGGCGAAGGGCGGATAGACTTCTCGCGCACGGGATCGCTGGAAAACGTGGAACGCAAAAACTTGATGGCCCTCCGGTATGTGGATAACCATGGCCGGCCCACGGAACGATATCCGTTGAATCCGAATGGATCTCCCCGTGGCATTACGGCCGTGACCACGCCCGATGGCCGCGTCACTCTCATGATGCCCCATCCGGAACGGGCGTTTCGCTCCATTCAGCTTTCGTATCGGCCGTCCGGAGTCCCCGAGTTTGAGGGAGACGCCGGTCCCTGGCTGCGGTTGTTTCAGAATGCTCGTTCCTTCGTGGACTAGCTCATCCCCTGTCGTACAGCTCCAGGGGCCCTCTGTCCACGGGTCCGGACAGTTCCACCGGCTCATTCGCCGGGCAAGCGGACCGCTCCATTCGTGGTGATCTCGGGAGACGGCGAGGGAGGGGAGAGGGGAGCTCGGCGCGTGGGGCCCGTCACGGCGGGAGTGCGCGCCAAGGCCCGAGAAACAGCCCGCTTGAGATGACGGCTGCTCATGGTCGCGCCCGTCACGTCATCCACATCCAGGGATTGCTCCTGGAGGATGCGGGAGATGAGGGGAGTCATGGCGTCGGTATAACGTTGGAGTGCGCGACTTCGACGCACCTCGATAGAGGTCAGCCGCCCCTTTTCCACTCGAACAGCCACGCGGATTTTCCAGGTTCCCCCCTCATAGAGGCCGTCCGGGATGTCTGCGAGATTCAAGGGACCAACCGAAGGGAACGATTCGCAGCCTCCCAGGCCAAGGGCGAGGAACACGCATGCGGCCCAAGGCGTAACGATCTTTCGATTCGGTTGGACCCCGTCACCTTTCGGGCGGGAAGAGGGCCGGTGTGTCTCTGTAGCAGGGCGGGAACGCGTCATCGTTGCCTCCTACGGGATGGGCCGCCTGTGCGCGCGATCCGGCGGAGAACCAGAGCCGTACGGCACGGCATGTAGATTCGGATGCAATGGCGAAGCGTCTGTCCTTCGACGATCGGTGCCGTGACATAGTGCTGGCCGGGCAGCAGACGGCCTTGGCCGCCGAAACGGATCTCATCGGTATCCAGAACCAGCACATAGCTCCCCGGCGGCACCTCGATAAGGTAATCCGTCACCGAAACGTTTGGGTGAAAATTGAAAAAGAAGAAAAGCCCTCCCCGTTCAAATGCGATGACCTTGTGGTCATGGTGGATAAGGAGAAGCTGCGGCGATCCCGCCTCCAGCAGGTGCGTTTGGCCGATTTTCCGCATGATCGCCTCGTCGAAATCCGCCAGACAATGATACCGCAGGGTCGGATCGTCCCGGAGGCTCCACTGACGGCGAGCGTACTGGTAGGACCAGTTATTCTGGGCGCGAGGAAAGTCAATCCATTCCGGATGCCCGAACTCGTTGCCCATGAAATTCAAGTACCCGTGTCCGGACGTGGCCAACGTGATCAGGCGGGCCATTTTGTGCAACGCCATGGCTCGGTCCACCTGGAGATTGGCATCGCTCTTCCGCATGGACCAATACATGTTGGCGTCCGCGAGTTCAAACATGAGGGTTTTGCCTCCGACTAAGGCTTGATCGTGGGATTCCACGTAGCTGATCGTCCGTTCGTCGGCGCGCCGGTTGTTGATCTCATGCCAGAGCCAGCCGAGATCCCACGCTTCATCGGGCACGCTTTTCACGAGCCTGAACCAACAATCAGGGACGCCCATGGCCAAGCGGTAATCGAAGCCGCACCCGCCATCGTCGAAAGGCGCGGCTAGCCCGGGCATGCCGCTGACCTCCTCGGCAATAGTTATCGCGTCGGGTCTCACGACATGAATGACCCGGTTGGCCAGGGTCAGGTAGGTGATGGCATCCTCATCCACAGACTCGTCGAAATACCGCTCATAGCGGTCAAACGCGACGCCCAGCCCATGGTCTCGATACAGCATGCTGGTGACTCCATCAAAGCGAAACCCATCGACATGATAGGAGTCGAGCCAGAAACGGACGTTGGACAGCAGGAAGTGCAGCACTTCGATTTTGCCGTAATCGAAACAGCGGGAATCCCACGCAATGTGCAGACCGCGGTCACCTGCGTGGAAGTACTGATAGGGCGTTCCATCAAAACAGGAGAGTCCCTCCACTTCGTTGCGCACGGCGTGCGAATGAACCAAGTCCATGATGACCGCGATCCCCATGCCGTGCGCCGTGTCAATGAGCGCCTTCAATTCCTCCGGCGTTCCGAAGCGGGAGGACGCGGCGAAAAAACTGGACACATGGTAGCCAAAGGATCCGTAGTACGGGTGTTCGTGAAGGGCCATGAGTTGGAGGGTGTTGTATCCGGCCTTGCGGATGCGCGGCAGAATATTTTCTCGGAATTCTGTGTATGTGCCAATCCCGGGGCGTTCCTGGGCCATGCCGATGTGCGCTTCGTAAATCAACGGAAACCGATGCGTGCGCCGGAATCTGGGATGCTTCCAGTGATAGGCCCGAGGAGGCGTCCACACCTGCGCGGAGAAAATTTTTGTCTGCTCATCCTGGACCACGCGCCGGGCCCAAGCCGGAATGCGATCGCCACACCCCCCATTCCAATAGACGCGCAGTTTATAGAGGTCGCCGTGCTGCAGCGCGTCCGGGGGCAGCGTGATTTCCCACACCCCCCGATCGTTCAAACGCCGAAGCGCGAATTCGGGTCGCTCCTCCCACCCGGTGAAGGTTCCCACCAAAACGATAGCGTTGGCGTTCGGCGCCCACTCCCGGAAGACCCACCCCGTGGCACGCCGATGGAGGCCGAAGTACTCATGACCGCTGGCGAAGTCGGCCAGCGTGCGGCAGCGGCCAGTCAGCCGCCGTTCCGTTTCCAGGGCGCGAACTTTCCGCCGGCGCAGAAGAGGTAGAAAGGGTCGGAGGTAGGGATCGTCAGAAAGGCTCAACAAGCGGCCGTTGGAGCATTCTCTCATAGAGATTAATGTACTGGCGGGCCGTGACCGAGTGAGTAAATCGCGCTGCGCCTTCCTTCATGATTCGCCGGATCTGCTGGGCTTTCGATCGGGCGGACATACGATGGAAGGCCAAGGCCTGTTCGATCGCCCACCGCAACCCGTTCGCGTCGTGCGTACGAAAGACGAATCCGTTGCCGCTTCCCTTGTTCACGTCCAAGTGCGTGATCGTATCGTGAAGCCCACCCGTGTCGTGGACGATGGGCAAGGAACCGTAAAGGGTTCCGATCATTTGGGGCAAGCCGCAGGGTTCGTAGCGCGAGGGCATCAGGAGGAAATCCGACCCCGCGTAGGCTAGATGGGACAGCTCCTCATCAAAGTCGCACACGACAACCCGTCCCTGGAGATTCTGGGTGCGGACAATATCGCGGAAAGGGCGCTGGAAATCGCCGTGTGCGATGATCGCCACCTCCAGATGTTCTTTCCAGTGCGTCGTCACAACGCTGGCAAGAATCTCCGCCAACAGCTGGCAGCCCTTCTGAAGGGGGTCCAACCGCGATGGCCAGTAAAAAAGCGGCGCCTGCTGGTCGCGCAGCAACCCCAGACGTTCCTGCAAACGGAGCTTGTTGGCCTGTTTTCCTGCTGGGTGATTCTCCGCCGTGTAGCGGCGGACAAGGTGTTTGTCCGTGGAGGGGGAAAAGGCTGGCCCTGGAGCATTGAGGATTCCCAGAGCGCATCCTGCGTGCATCTTGTTGGCTACCTCGTTGCGGATATGGGGAGGAATAAAATCGGTATGGTAGCCCTGGACCATTTCGTTCAGAAAGGTCGGGCTGACCGTATTGATGAAGTGGGAGGCGAAAATGCCGCTGGCCAGCAGGTCCACGGGGACGGTGGAACGTGTTTCTTCGTAATGGGAGGGGAACCGCGTGTAGTACAGATACTGCCAGAACTCCGCCGCATCAATGCCGGCATCCTCGATGCGCTCCAGAGTGACTTCGCGGGTGTGAATGTTGTGGATCGTCAGAAGAGAAGGAATGCCGAGCCGGCGCCCCATGGCGGGAATCAGCCCCGTCATCCAGTCGTTGCAATGGATGAGATCAGGGTTGACCTGCGGCAGGACATTGTTGATGACCTCCCGCTGAAAAGCGAGCGCAATGCGGAGTCCTTCTTCGTGATAGTGTCCGTAAACTTGATCCCGATAGTAGAAAATGCGATCCTGAGCCAGATGGATTCGGGAGGTGGGCAGGACACTGGTGAACAGCCGGAGTTCCTCCCGCATCATACGACGAACGTCCACATTCAGCATCCGGCGGTAGTGCGGCAAGGTCACATGCACATCCGCTCCCAGTTCAAACAGCGTGGAAACCAGTGCGGCCGAAACATCGGCTAGCCCACCGGCCTTGGCCCGGAGGCAGTTGGCCATATTCCCCATTCCGTGCGGCAGATAGGTAATTTCCGGCGTTACCACCAGGATGCGGGGGCTGCGCCGGCGTCTCCATTCTCGTTTTTCTTTCCGCTCTCTCACGAACTTTCCTCCTCATCGGCCCAGGTCATCAAACCCGGCATGTACGTTGTCCATGCGGCCGACCGGGGCACGGCCCGCACGGTGAATCCATACCGACCGGTGGTCTCACAGACAAGTTCTCCCCGGAATACGGCGACGCCGTCAGAACGGGTTTCCACCAAGATCATAGGACGTGTCAGACTCTTGAGAATACGATTTTCGGAATCGACTGGTCCGTAATAGACCTCCACCTGCACGTCCTCGGGACGAAGCGCACCAAGCCAAACCGGCACGGTGATATCAAAGCGGTCGCCCGTCCGCAGAAAGGACACGTCCCGACTGGGGCGTGGGATTCCCACCCGCAGGGTTGGCCACACCGACATCAGACGCTTTCCCGCTTCCACGTCCTCTTGAAGGACCGCTCCCCTGTCGGCCAGCGCCCGTTCATAGAATTCCAACCCCGGCTGATAGTATTGCCGGAGGTACTCATGGACCATGCGGTGGCTGGTAAAAAAGCCAAGAGCCATGCGAATCGCGTGTTTCATCCTCTCGACCCAGCGCGTCGGTATATCCCCTTTGGGTCGGTCATAGAAAAGGGGGATGACTTCGTTTTCCAAAAGATTGTACAGGGCCATGGACTCGACCGTATCCTGATACTCCCAGTCTTCATACTCCTCTCCGTTTCCGATCGCCCATCCGGTCTGGGGGGAGTATCCTTCGCACCACCAACCGTCCAAGACGCTGAGGTTCAGGGCGCCGTTGGCGGCGGCCTTCATTCCTGATGTGCCGCTTGCCTCCTGAGGGCGACGGGGCGTGTTCAGCCACACGTCCACCCCCTGCACCAAAATGCGAGCCAGAAACATGTCATAGTTTTCCAAAAAGATCAGGCGACGACGCAGAGAGGGATGACTGCGCGAAAAGCGGATGATCTGTTGAATCAATTCCTTGCCTGTGTGATCGGCCGGGTGGGCTTTCCCCGCGAAAATGATCTGAATCGGGCGTTCCTCATTGGTCAGCAGGGCTTCTAGCCGTTCCGGATCCCGCAAGAGCAAGGTCGCCCGTTTGTACGCCACAAATCGCCGAGCAAATCCAATAGTCAAGATACCGAAGTCGAGGACATTGCGGGCCTGGGCTATCTCCGGATACGGCGCGTGGACACGACGCAGTTGCCGCTCCAGCCGTTCGCGAGCGGTCCGAACCAGTCGCGCGCGGCCGAGCTCGTGGGCGTGCCAAAGCTGCTCGCTCGGGATCTGAAGCACGTCCTCCAGAACCCGTTCGTCCGCCGGATTGGCTCGCCATTCCGGCCCGAGATAACGGTCAAAAAGATGGGTGGTGTCCTGAGAAAGCCACGAAGGCAGGTGAACACCGTTGGTCACGTGAGCGATAGGAACTTCATCCCGCGGGAAGGAAGGCCACAATTCTTGCCACATGCGCCGTTCCACTTCTCCATGCAAGACACTGACGGCGTTACTGTGCTGGGACAGCCGCAGCCCTAAAATAGTCATACAAAAACCCTCGTGTGCTCCCGCTCTTGGCCGCCGGCCCCACGCGATGATCTCCTCAGGCGAAACGTCCAACATGGGTTTCAAGGCCTGAAAATGGGGCTCGCAAAGGCTCATATCAAATGTCTCGTTGCCGGCCGGAACAGGTGTATGGGTGGTAAACACATTGGTCCGACGCATCAGCTCAAACGCCACATCTCGAGGCAGCCCTTTCTCCCGGCATAGGTACGCCAAACGGGCAAGAGCCGCAAATGCGGCATGCCCTTCGTTGATGTGACAAACAGACGGCTCGTAGCCGAGGGCCTGCAACGCCTCAAAGCCGCCTATTCCTAAGAGAAGCTCCTGGCGGAGTCGTATCTGTCGATCCGGGTGGTAAAGTTGAGCTGTAATCTGCCGGTAGTGCGGCGGATTGTCCGGAACGTTGGCGTCAAGAAGGAGGAGCGGCACGCTTCCAATGTCCAGCCGCCAGATTTTTGCGTGCAAAGTCCCATCGGGCAGCACCACGGTAATCATGACCGAGCGCCCCTGCCCGTCCGAGACCTCCTGGAGCGGCAAGCGATGAACTTCATTCTCCGGATAGTGCTCTTGTTGCCATCCGTCGTTGGTTAGCGCCTGCTGCATGTATCCCTGCCGGTAGAACAAGCCCACGGCAACCAGGGGAAGATGGAGCTCGGAGGCCGATTTGAGATGATCGCCGGCCAAAACACCCAGCCCCCCGGAATAAAAATTCAGACTTTCGTGGATTCCATATTCAAGCGAAAAGTATGCGATGCACCGGGTGGGCCTCGGTCCGACATGCCACGCGCGGAGTCGGAGCACTTCCTGCTCGAACCGTTCGCTGACCTGTTGCAGGTGGGCCAAAAAGCCATCGTCTTCAGCAAGGGCTTCCATGCGCCGCTGAGGAACATTCCGGAGAAATTCGACCGGGTTCCGTTCGCACTCCCGCCACGTCTGCGGATCCATGCGGCGAAACAGATCAATGGCGTCCATATTCCAACACCACCAGAGATTCCGGGCCAATGTTTCCAGAAACTCCAGCGGAGGAGGAAGGACGGGACTGATACTGAACAGACGCAGGCGTTGCATTAGGAACAATCCCTACTTACGGAAGCGACTTCCGGCGTGATGGTTTCTTTACCACTTTCCGGACACTCCAGAAGCCCTCACGGTCCCAGGCAACACGTTTCTGGCTTGGATGCGAACCGGGCGGCGCCTAGACAGAGTCTTTGTTTTTGAAAACAACCGCTCGGTTCGCCTCCGAAACGTGATGGAGAAGGAACCGAGGGTGTCGGTTAAAAGTCACCCGTGAGGTACTGGATCGCGTTTCAAAACACGCCCTTTGTAGTAGGTAGAGTGGATCGGTCAGGTGACGTTCAGCACACTGTTCAACGAGCCCAAACCATTAGGAGTCCATTCCGGGCATTCCGGATCCACGCACCACACGCCGTCAATCACGAACTTGTATTCATGCCGACCCTTGGGGAGCATTAGCGTAGTTGTATAAACGCCTCCTTTATAAGTGAGGCGGTTTTTTTTGGGGTTCCAGTCGTTAAATGTCCCCGCTACGTAGACCTCACTTCCATGATCGGCCTTGATCGAGAACGTCACACGCCGTTTCCCTGCCAGCGAAGGAGATGCCATAGCTTAGCCTCCGATATCGGTATGCGTTAGAGCACGGTGGGATCACCCGAGGACCCACCGGCACTAAACCGTTTGTCAAACCACGTTGCCAACCGTACCCCTAAGGCTGGCGCTTTGCAAGGATAAAAAGGGAAGCGTCCAGCGGCCGCCAGGGCCGTGGCGGGGATGGGGAGAAAAGGTGGGTGGGGCGAACTTGCGATGTTCCGATGGCGGGGTTATTGTCACGGCCCTCCGTGAGGGAAACGGACGGCGAGGCCGCCATCCCTCCCGGAACTCCGGAGCCCTTGGGTTCTCGCTTCGCTTCAGCCTCCCTCCGCCCTCTTCCCGATCATCAAAAAAACGCTCTCCCCTTTTTTGACGCAGCCGTGGGGGGGATCGGCATGCCCCGTTTATTCTGAGATTGGATTTTTCCGTAAAATGTTCCATTCTTTCACGCAGTCCATGTCCACCCGGCGCCCAAGCGATCCGGGGCAGACCCTGTTCCAGAGCTCAGAGTATGACGGCAGCGGAATTGCGCGAGAAATATCTTCTGTTTTTTCGCAGCAAGGGGCACGTGATTATTTCGGGCGCCTCCCTGATTCCCCAAAACGATCCCACAGTGCTCTTCACCACGGCCGGTATGCACCCGTTGGTCCCCTATCTTCTCGGCGAACCGCACCCAGCGGGACGGCGTCTCGCCAATTGCCAGAAATGTCTCCGCACGGGCGACATTGACGATGTGGGCGATTCCTTCCACCTAACCTTTTTCGAAATGCTTGGCAATTGGTCGCTCGGAGACTACTTCAAGGAGGAAGCCATCACCTGGTCCTATGAGTTTCTCACCTCGCCGCAGTGGCTCGGCTTTTCTCCCGATCGGCTCTGGGTCACCATCTTCCGGGGAAACGAATCTGTCCCGCGAGACGACGAGTCTGCACGCATCTGGATGCGTTTGGGAATCCCTGAATCGCGTATTTTCGCCCTTCCTATGGAAGACAATTGGTGGGGCCCGGCCGGAAAAACGGGTCCGTGCGGGCCCGATACGGAAATGTTTATAGATACCGGGCGCCCCGCCTGTGGTCCGTCCTGTCGGCCGGGCTGCCGCTGCGGACGATTTTTTGAGGTGTGGAATGATGTCTTCCTACAGTACAACAAAACGGAAGAGGGACGCTACGAACGACTCCGACAGCATAATGTGGACACCGGTATGGGTGTGGAGCGCACGGTCGCCATGCTACAGGGCCGGACGTCGGTCTTTGAAACCGAACTGTTCGCGCCGATCATCCGTGCGTTGGAATCTCTGACCGGACGGCCAATGCACACGGATGTGCCCACCGCGCGGGCATTTCGCGTGATCGCCGATCATGTGCGAAGCGCCACATGCATTCTCGGAGACGAACAGGCTGTCGTGCCGAGTAACCTGGGGCAGGGGTATGTTCTGCGTCGCCTGATTCGGCGCGCGGTGCGTTTTGGCCGCCAGCTCGCCGTGAAAGCCGGGTTCCTTGCCCCTTTGGCTCAAACGGTTGTGGAGGTCTACGGTCCTCTCTACCCGGAATTGCGGGCCAACGAAGCGCGCATTCTCAAAGAACTGAAGGAAGAAGAAGCACGCTTCGAGCAAACTCTGGCACGCGGTCTCGCGGAACTAGAAAAAACCATCGAGCAGATGCGGACGCATGGCCAGACAACCCTTTCGGACCGCGTCGCCTTCCGTCTATATGACACCTTCGGGTTCCCCATCGAATTCACGGAGGAAATTGCCCGCGAGAACGGACTTGCCGTGGACCGTGCCGGATTTGAAAAAGCCTTCGGAAAACATCGGGAGCTTTCCCGACAGAGCACCGAAAAGATTTTCAAAGGTGGCCTTGCGGATGCCTCGGTAGAAACCACGCGCTTACATACCGCCACCCACCTTCTCCATCAAGCGCTCCGCATAGTCCTAGGGCCTCATGTGGCCCAGAGAGGGTCCAACATCACTGCCGACCGTCTGCGATTTGACTTCTCGCATCCCCAAAAAATGACCGAGGACGAACTGCGAAAGGTCGAAGCTCTTGTCAACGAGGTCATTCGACAGAAGCTTCCCGTGACCATGCAGGTTATGAACCTGGAGCAAGCCAAGGCTGAGGGCGCCATCGCGCTTTTCACCCCCCGGTACGGCGAGCAGATCAAGGTATACTCTGTGGGTGACTTTTCCAAGGAGGTTTGCGGCGGACCTCATGTTCAAAATACGTCCGAACTCGGCCAGTTTCGAATTATCAAAGAAGAAGCCTGTGCGGCCGGTATCCGTCGCATCCGGGCTGTTTTAGAGTATCCGACGCCGCCGTGATCCCTCCGCACATCCCCGACGCCCCCACGCATCGCGGCAGCGAAGCGATCCTGAACCCATATGGGATGGGACAGAATAACGCGATGGCTATCGATCGGCGATTCGCATGTTTCAAATTTGAATAGACACATGGCCCTTCGATGCAAAAGTCTCTTCTGTGCATGGGCGAGAGGGGCAGACCGTCATTTTAGTCAAGTGTCCATACATGGTATCCCCTTTTTTGGGATGGAGGAGTATGGGATGGAGGTAGGAGATTTTCGAGGAAGACAG
>FWWM01012279.1_pt1 | contig 14332 bp, 8 predicted proteins | sample 2228351 | NCBI WGS metagenome assembly FWWM01 (sample SAMEA103939774, study PRJEB20133) | metagenome | reverse complement strand
GCCGCCCCATCGGCGCGTTGGACGACGCGCCCTTCCAAAAGACCCGATCGGCGCGCCGGGAGGCGCGCCCTCCGAGAAGCCGGTTGTCTTTCGGAGGGCGGGCCTCCTGGCCCGCTGTCCCCATCCAGGTGGCAGGCCGCATTCATCCACGGGCCCGCCCTTCACGTCCAGCGCAGGGCCCCCTGGCCTGCCGTCACGGCGCGTCCGGAGGCGCGCCCTCTGAAGAGAGGACCGAGCCCACTGCGCTCGCCGTGCGGCTCCACACCTCCGCGGCCCGGCGAAAGGCCCCAGGCTCCACGAAGCCGCGGGGTTCGGAGTTAGAATACAATGGCCGGGCGCGAAACGCTTTTCCCTTTTGGAGCGCCGATGGTGCGGGTGCTGGTGATCGACTACGGGATCGGGAACCTGGGGAACGTGGTCCGGGCCCTGCAGCGCCTCGGGGCGGAGGTGCGTCTGCGCGAGCGGCCCGAGGACCTGGAGTGGGCCGAGAAGATCGTCCTGCCCGGCGTGGGCGCCTTCGGGGATGGGATGGCCGGGCTGCAGGCGCGCGGGTGGATCGAGCCGTTGATGGCGGCCGTCGCCGCCGGGAAGCCCCTGCTGGGGATTTGCCTGGGGATGCAGCTGCTCTTCGAGGAGAGCGAGGAGATGGGGCACCACCGGGGCCTGGGGCTGCTCCGCGGCCGGGTCCGCCGCTTCCCCCCCGAGGCGGGCAAGGTGCCTCAGATCGGCTGGAACCGCCTGGAGCACGCGGGCGCCCATCCCCTGTTGCGGGGCGTTCCGAACGGCGCCTACGCGTATTTCGTGCACGGATATTACTGCGAGCCGGAGGATCCGGCGGACGTGATCGCCATGACCGTCTACGGGATCCGCTACGCCTCGATGGTCGCCCGCGGGCCGATCATGGGGGTGCAGTTCCACCCCGAGAAAAGCCACCGGGCGGGCGAGCAGATCCTGCGGAACTTCCTCAGCCTCTGAGCGAAACGCCCGATGGACCTCGAGCTGATCCCCTCCATAGACCTGCTGCAAGGCCGGGTCGTCCGGCTGATCCAGGGCGACCCCCAGCGCCGCATCGTGTATGCGGTGGACCCGGTGGAGCAGGCCCTCCGCTGGGCCGAGGAGGGCGCCCGCTGGCTCCACATCGTCCACCTGGACGGCGCCCTCGGAGCGGGCGAGGCCCGCTTCACCGAGATCGCCCGCATCGCCCGCGAGACGCCGCTGGCGGTGCAACTGGGCGGCGGGCTGCGCACGCTGGCGGATCTGGATCGAGCCTTCGATGCGGGGGCCCGGCGCGCGGTAGTGGGGACGATGGCCGTGCGGGACCCGGTCGCCTTCGAGGCGGCGCTGGCCCGCTTCGGCCCCGACCGCCTGGTGCTGGCGGTGGAGGTCCGCGGGGGGCGGCTCGCGGTCGCCGGATGGCAGGAGACGGCGGGGGAGCCCCTCGCCTTCGCGCAGGCCTGGGCCCGGCGGGGCGTGCGATGGGTCCTGTATACGAACGTGGAGCGGGATGGAACCCTCGCCGGGCCGGACATCGAGGGCGCCGCGCGGATCGCGCAGGGGGCCGGGGTCCGGATCCTCCTCTCCGGCGGGGTGGGGCGCCTCGACCACATCGAAGCGGTGAAGCGCTGCACGTTTCCCGGGCTGGCCGGGCTGATCCTGGGGCGGGCGCTCCATGAGGGGCGGTTCACCCTGCGGGAGGCCTGGGAACGGCTGCGGGATCCCTTCGGAGGGCGCGATGCGGCCGCGGATCTTCCTTCCGCCGGATGAGCGGGAGCGCTTGATCGAAGCGCTGCGCCGGCTGGTGGAGGCCGAGGCGGAGATCCGCTTCGCCACCGTCTTCGGCTCCTTCCTCGAGCCCGACCTGCCCTTCGCCGACATCGATGTGGGCGTCGGCCTGGCGCGGGGAGCGGATCCGGAGCGCTACACGACGGACCGGGCCGCGGAATGGACCGTCCGCCTGGGCGTCCCGGTGGACGTGGTGGTCTTCGACGCCGCGCCCCTCGGCCTGCGGGTCCAGATCCTCAATGGCCGCCCGCTGGTGATCCGGGACATGGAGGCCTTCCTCGATTTGCTGGAGCAGACGGGCTGGGAGTGGATGCACTGGGAGCCTTACGTCCGCCAGTTCCTCAGGGAGCTGCTCCCATGAGGCCCAATCCGGAACGGGTGGCCCGGCTCAGCGCGGAGGTCCTGGAGCGGCTGGAGAAGCTCGCCCGATATGTCTCCGCCGGCCCGGACGAGTTCCAAGCGGATGAACGCACCGTGCTGGCGGCCAAGATGTTGCTGGTGGAAGCCGTCGAGGGAGCCGCCGCCCTCTGCAACCACATCATGGCGCGCGTGTTCCGGGAGGCGCCAGGCGGCTTCATCCTCTGTTTTGAGGCGCTGGCCGCCCGGCTGGGATGGGAGGAATCCTTCCGCCAACGCTTGCGGCGGATCGCCCGTTTCCGAAACGAGTTGATCCACGAGTACCGGAAAGTCACCCCGGAGCAGATCTACCGGATCGCCCGGGAGGAGACGGAGGCCCTGGCCGAGATGATCCGTCGGGTTCGGGAATGGCTGGAGGCTGTATGAGGAGGATGCGCGCCGGCGGGGGGGTGGCCGGGGAGTCCGGCGGAGGAAGGACGATGCTGGCGAAACGGATCATCCCATGCCTGGATGTCCACGCCGGGCGCGTGGTGAAGGGCGTGCGGTTCGTGGACCTGCGCGATGCGGGGGACCCGGTGGCCCACGCCCGCGTCTACGAAGACGAGGGGGCCGACGAGTTGGTCTTCCTGGACATCACGGCCTCCTACGAGGATCGGGAGATCCTGCTCGATGTCGTGCGGCGGGTAGCCGAGGTCCTTTCGATCCCCTTCACCGTCGGCGGGGGGATCCGGAGCGTGGAGGATTTCCGGGCCCTTTTGCGGGCGGGGGCGGACAAGGTGAGCATCAACACCGCCGCGGTGCGCCAGCCGGACCTCATCACCGAGGCCGCCCGGCGCTTCGGCTCCCAGTGCGTGGTGGTGGCCATGGATGCCAAACGGGTCGGCCCAGACCGGTGGGAGATCTATATCCACGGCGGGCGGACGCCCACCGGGCTGGACGCGGTGGAGTGGGCCCGGGAGGTGGAGCGGCGCGGCGCCGGGGAGATCCTGCTCACCAGCATCGACGCCGACGGCACCCAGGAGGGCTACGACCTGGCCCTCACCCGGGCGGTGGCCGAAGCGGTGGGCATCCCGGTCATCGCCTCGGGGGGGGCGGGGGCACTGGAGCACTTCTACCGGGTGTTCGCCGAAGGGAAGGCCGACGCCGCCCTGGCCGCCTCGGTCTTCCACTTCCGGCAGCTGCGCATCGCCGAGGTGAAAGCCTACCTGGCGGAGCGGGGGATCCCCGTGCGGCTGGGTTGAGGGAGCGGCCCCCGGCGCGGGACGACGAGGCATGTTCGGAGCCGAATCCATCCTCCTCCATCCGGGTGAGGCGAGCGCCATGACCCAGCGTCCCTATCGCTTCTTGGACATCGTGACGGCTCTCTTCGTCACCACGCTCATCGTCAGCAACATCGCCTCCTCGGCCAAGATCGTGGACTGGGGGATCCGCCTGTTCGGCCTCCGGCTGGCCTTCGACGCGGGCACCATCCTTTTCCCCCTGAGTTACATCTTCGGCGACATCCTGACCGAGGTCTACGGCTACCGCCGCTCCCGCCGGGTCATCTGGACCGGCTTCGTATGCCTGGCCTTGAGCGCCTGGGTCTTCTGGCTGGTTCGGATCTGGCCCGGGGATCCGGAATGGGAGCGGCATGCTGGGCAGCGGGCGTATGAGGCCATCCTGGGCGGCATGAGCCACGGCGGCATCGTCCTGGCCAGCCTCCTCGGCTACTGGTCCGGGGAGTTCACCAATTCCTTTGTCCTGGCGAAGATGAAGATCCTGACGCGCGGCCGCTATCTGTGGACCCGCACCATCGGCAGCACGCTGGCGGGGCAACTGGTGGATACCGGGGTCTTCGTGGCGATCGCCTCCCTGGCGGGGGTTTTCCCGTGGACCCTCTTCGCGACGCTGGTGCTCACGAATTATCTTTTCAAGGTGAGCGTGGAAGCCGTGATGACCCCAGTGACCTATCTGGTGGTCGGTGCCATGAAACGCCTGGAGCAGGAGGATTACTACGACTATGACACCTCCTTCAACCCCTTCCGATTGGAGCTCGGGACCTGAGCCGGCGGATCTCCGCCCCGCGATCGTCCAGGACGCGATCACCGGACGGGTGCTGATGCTGGGCTGGATGAACGCGGAGGCCCTCCAGCGGACCCGGGAGACGGGGATGGTCCATTTCTGGAGCCGCTCCCGCGGGCGGCTGTGGCGGAAAGGGGAGACCTCAGGGAACGCCCTCCGGGTGGTGGAGATCCGCCTGGATTGCGATGGGGATGCGCTGCTGATCCAGGCGATCCCCGCCGGGCCCACCTGCCACACCGGCCGGGCGAGTTGCTTCCATCGGGCGCCGGACGGCGGGGAGGTCCCCTCCCCGCCCGGGGGAATGCTCCACCGGCTGGAGGAGGTGGTGCAGGACCGGCAACGGCGCCCCGTGGAGGGCTCTTACACGGCCCGTCTGCTGGCGGCCGGGCCCGACGAGATCGTGAAGAAGATCGGAGAGGAGGCCATCGAGGTGCTGCTGGCCCTGCGCCATCAATCGGACCGGCGGTCCCTGGAGGAGGCGGCGGATCTCCTGTATATGCTGACCGTTGGGCTGGCCGCGCGGGGGCTGAGCTGGGACGCGGTGTTGGAGGTCCTGGCGGAGCGGCGGGGGCTGGGGCGGATGGCTTCCCCACCGGATCCCCCTCCCCCGTCCGGTTAGCGGAGCCCGAGGCCCCGGGTTGCGCCGGATGGGGGCTCCATGCGGAGCGAGGGAGTTCGCCATGGTCGAGATCTATCACTGGGAGCGCCTGGATGAAGCCACGCGCCGGCGCCTGCTGATGCGCGCCCGGGCGGACCTGAGCGAGGTCCTCCCGGAGGTCCGAGCCATCCTGGAGGATGTGCGACGGCGGGGGGATGCCGCGGTCGTGGAGTATCTGCGGCGCTTCGACGGGGTGGACTGGCCGCCGGAGCGCTGGCGGGTCAGCCGGGAGGCGATGGCCGCCGCCTGGGAGGCGCTGCCCCCCGAAGTCCGGGAGGCCCTGCGCCGGGAGGCGGAGGCGGTCCGCCGCTTTCACGAAGCGCAGCGGGAGCGGCCGATCTGGCTGATGGAGACCGCCCCCGGCGTGATCGCCGGGCAGATCGTGCGCCCGCTGGATTCGGCCGGGCTCTACATCCCCGGGGGCCGGGCGGTTTACCCCACCATCGTCCACGCCTTGGGGATCCCCGCCTCGGTCGCCGGGGTGCGCCGCATCGTCGCCTGCACCCCCCCGGCCGGGCGTCACCCCGCCGTGCTGGCGGCCGCGGACGCGGCCGGGGTGACGGACCTCTTCCTGGTCGGGGGGGTGGCCGCCATCGCGGCGATGGCCTACGGCACCGAGACCATCCCGAAGGTGGATAAGATCGTGGGGCCGGGGAACCTCTACGTGCTGGCGGCCAAAGCCCTGGTGATGGGGGAGGTGGCCATTGATATGCTGGCCGGGCCGACCGAGGTGGTGGTGCTGGCCGATGAGACCGCGCGCCCGGACTGGGTGGCCGCTGAACTTTTGGCCCAGGCCGAGCATGACCCCCAGACCGCCTGCCTGCTGATCACCCCCGTCGAGGGGCTGGCCCGGGCGGTGCGGCAGGAGATCGAGCGCCAGGGCCCTGCCCTCCCCCGCTGGGCCATCGCCCGTCAGGCGCTGGCGACCTACGGGGGGCTGATCGTCACCGCCGATATGGAGACGGCCGTCGCGGTGTGCAACGTGTATGCGCCCGAGCACCTGGCGATCCACACCCGGGATCCCTGGGCGCTCCTCCCCCACATCCGCCACGCCGGATCCGTGTTCCTGGGCCCCTGGTCCGCCGTGGCGGCGGGGGATTACGCCACCGGCACCAACAACACCCTGCCCACCGGCGGCTGGGCCCGGGTCGCCTCCTCCGTCTCGGTGGACACTTTCGTGAAGAAGATCGAGGTGGAGGCGCTCACCGAGGACGGCTTGCGTTACCTGGCGCCGGTCATCACCACCCTGGCCGAGGTGGAAGGCCTCCATGCCCACGCCGCCTCCGTCCGGATCCGCTTCGGGGACCCGCCCGGGCCCTCCCCCACCCGGCGGGGGGAGCCGGTTTGACAGCCCCTCTCCGGGGAAGTTAAAATCTCATTGGATGGGGCGGTAGCTCAACGGGCAGAGCAGCGGCCTTTTAAGCCGACGGTTGTGGGTTCGAGTCCCACCCGCCTCACTGAAGCAGCCTTCCCCGACGATCTCGAAGGGGTCATCGTGCGGCCCTCGGTGACCGAGAATCGGAACCCGAGAGTCCCGAGACGTGGGCGGGTCTGCGCGCTGGCCTGCGGGTTTCTCTTCCTGTTGGCCTTCCTCCGGGCCCGCCAAGGGTTGGCGCGGCCCAACCGGCGGATCCCCCGGCGGCAGTGGCATTGCGATCTCTCCCCCAGCAGAGCGGGCCGCAAGCCGATTTCTCGGCCGCGCCGCATGTGGGAGCAGCCCCCCTCACCGTGCAGTTCACTGACCACTCCAGCGGCGGCCCCATTGAGGCCTATCTCTGGTCGTTCGGCGACGGGTTCACGGCCACGGCTGCTTCTCCCACCCATACCTATTCCTTGGCCGGCGTCTACACCGTCTCGTTGACGGTCTGGAGTGGTGGCCTCTCCGATACGCTCACCCGACCCGCCTACATCCGCGTCGGAGTGATGAACCCCCAGGTGACCTTCTCCGGGGTTCCCGTCGAGGCCACCGATGTCGCCTTCAACCCGGATCGGGTGGAACTGCTGGGGGCGGCCAGCGTGACCGCCACCGGCACGGCCGATCTCTACGGGCAGCGCCTCGATGCTGCCACCGGAGGGACGATCGGCGGGCCCTTCGGCATCAGCACCGCCCCCGGCGGCCAATTCGACGTCCACCTGGCCTACCATCGGGGGGCCGGCCTCTACCTGGCCGTCTGGCGGGATGAGCGGGCCAGCGCTTCCCAACTCTACGGACAATGGATCTCCGGCACCGGAAGCCTCATCGGGGGGAACTTCCTCATCTACTCCGGCATCCGGCGGCTGGAGGTGGCGGCCAATCCGGTCACCGGCACCTTCCTGGTGGCCTGGACCGAAAGCCCCTCCGGCACGCTCCGCGCCCGCCAGGTCTCCACGGCCGGGGCGCTGGTCGGCGAGATCCTCACCCTGGCGACGGGAGTCAACCCCGACCAGGCGCCCTCTCTGGCCTATCACCCATCCGGCGCGGCGCTGGCCGTCTGGGTCGGGGCAGACAGTCGGATCTGGGCGCGGGCGGTGCTCAGCGACGGGACGACGCTGCCGGCCTTTCCCCTTTCCGAGCCCGGCGCGGCGGAGCCGGCAGTAACCTATGACGCCGGACAGGATCGCTTCCTCGTCGTCTGGGCCCAGGGGGCGTCCGAGGATCGGGAGATTGTGGGCCGTCCGGTGACCCTCACCGAACCACCGGGAGAGGTCTTCCTCGTGGCCCGGATGGGCGCGGCGGCCGCGCGGCCCCTGGCGACCTATGACGCTGCGACCCATCAGACCTGGGTGATCTGGGGCAGCAATCGGTATGAGGATTGGGAGGTTTATGCCCAACGGATCACGGCACAGGGGGTGGCCGAAGGGGCGCCGCTTTTGCTGATCGCCAACCCCGGCGACGAGCGGGGCTGGAACATCGCCGAGGCCGGCGAATACGGGGTCTATCTGACCTGGTTCAACGCCAGCACCATCTACGGCGCCGGCTTCCGCCCCCTGCGGGCCGACTTCACCGCCGACGTCCGCCAGGGCCTGGCCCCCCTCACCGTCACCTTCTCCGATCGCTCCGCACCTCCCGGCCTGATCACCCGGCGCCGCTGGGATTTCGGGGATGGCCAGACGAGCGGTGAAATGAACCCGACCCACGTCTATACCCGCCCCGGCCGCTACACCGTCTCGCTGACGGTGGAGGGCGCCGGCCAGCGGCACACGGAGGTCAAGGCCGATTACGTCATCGTTGGATACCCGGCGCCAGACCTGCGGATCACGCCGTCCTATGCGGCCCTGACCCTGCGCCGGGGGGAAAGCAACACGGTGATCTATCAGGTGGAGAACGTCGGGACGGGGGCCACGGGGCCCCTCACCTTCACTGCGCCGCCGGCCCTGGGCTGGGTGACGGTCGCCCCGGATCAACTGGCAGACCTGCCGCCAGGGGCGGTGGCGACGATCACGGTCACCCTAACCCCACCGGGGGACCTGCCCCTGGGCACCTATCGGGACCTGGTGCGGGTGACGGGGGAAGGGGTGCAACACGCGGCCGCCTTCTCGGCCCGGGTGGTGGAGATCACCCGCACCCTGGCGATTTCGGTGAGCGACGCGGCCGGCCCGGTGGCCGGGGCACAGGTCCGCCTGGTGCGCCGGGAGGAGAGTTTGCTGGTGACCGAAGGGGTCACGGCGACGGTCCACGAGGAGGCGCAGGCACGGAGCGGGGATGACGGGGTGGCGCTGCTGGAGGGGTTGGAGGTCGGCGCCTACGACTATACGGTGACGGCCTTCGGGCGCGGCGCGGCCCACGGGGTGGTGACGGTGACGGCAGGGAGCGGCCCCCAGGGGCTGGGGGTCTCGCTGGAGCGGCTGCCGCTGCTGGTGCCCGAGCCCCTCTACCCGGAACTCCACGTCCGGCCCGGCGAGACGGCCGCCTTGGAGGCGGCGGTGCGCAACGCCGGCCTGGGCGCGGCGCGCAATGTGCGGGTCATCCCGCCGGCCACCCTCCCCTGGCTGGCCGTGGGGGTGACCGGCCCGGCCGAGGAACTGACGGCCGGAGCCGCCCTCTCCGTGACCTTCCTCGCGGCCCCGCCGGCGACGCTCCCCACGCCGGCCGTTTACCGGCAGTATGTGGAGGTGCAGGCCGACAACGCCCCGCCCACCCGCTTCGCCCTGACCGTCCGCGTTGCCGAGGCGATGACGGGCACTTTCCAGATGCAGGTGAACGACCTCAATGGAATGCCCATCGAGGGAGCGCGGGTCACCCTGGTGCGCAAGCACCCCACCCTGATCGTCACGGAGGGCATCACCCAAACCCACTACGAGCATTTCGTGGGCACGACCGATGCCGGGGGCGTGGCCCTGTTCCAGGGCATCCCTGCCGGGGAATATGAGACCTACGTGGACGCCCGTGGCTTCGAACCCCACCGCGAAGATCCCACCGTCCCACCCGGGGGGATCGCCATACAGCGCGTCCACCTCCCCCGTCTGCCATTCCAGGCCACCTACACCGTCCGGGAGACCCAGATCCCCGATGTCTATGCGGTCACGGTCAGCCTCACCTTCGAAGCGGACCAGTTGCAGATCCTGCCGCTGGAGGTGACCGGGCCCTGTGAAGGAGGGACCGTCCAGGGGGTCATCCGGGTGCGCAATCCATCCCCCTTCCCGGTGACCAATGTCCAGGTATGGGTGGAGGCGCAGGGGGTTACCTTCCAAGTCTCCAATCAGGGGATCACCATCGGGGGCGGCCAGGTGGCCGACTTCCCCTTCACCGCGCAAGTCTCCCCCTACGCCCGAGGGGACGGCTGGATCTTCGCCAAAGGGACGGAGGTGGCGCGGGGCCGCTCGCCCGTGTTCGTCAACACCCCCTGCACCGGCGGCGGGGGCTGGTCATGGGATTGGGGCAGCGAGGGAGCGATCGGCCACTACAGCGGCCCTTACCCTCACTTCCCATGCCTGAATATACCATGGATCGAGCGGACGGTCCTGGAACTGGAGATCAGTCAGAACGCTGTCCTGGAGCGGCAGGCGTTCCTGGCGGAACTGAGCCTGAGCAACCCGGAGGCGGAACTGACCGACCTAGAGGTCTCCATTCGGGCCCGGGATGCCAGTGGCGCCCTGCAGCCCACCCATTTCACCATCACCCCGACGGTGCCCACGTCCCTGGGGAATCTGGCGCCGGGCGGGGCGCGGCGCCAGCAGTGGCTCATCGTCCCCGCCTCCCTTAACCTCACCCAGCCCGCCACTTACACCCTGCAAGCCGTGCTCACCTTTCGGATGGGTGGCCTGCCCTATGTGGTGGAGAGCCTGCCGGCGCTCATCGTGGTGCAGCCCCAGCCGCAGGTCTACCTGGAATATTTCGCGCCCCAATACGTGCGCGCCGGCGAGCCGGTGCTGCTGGGCGTGCGCGCCACCAACCGCGGCGCCGGCACCGCCCGCAACCTGCGCATCGCCAGCGCCCACCCCCGCGTCGTGCGCCAGGAAGGAGAGCCGGTTAGTTTCCAGATGCTGGGCACGCTGGAGGGCGGCACCCTCAAGCGGGGCGATCTGACACTCAACTTTGGCGACCTGGCCCCGGGCCAGGTGATCACGGGCGGCTGGATGCTGCAGTTCTCCCACCACGGCCGCTTCACCCATCTGGGGGTGCGCTGCGAGCACCTGGACTACCAGGGAATGGCCCTCTCCAACCTTCTCTATTGTGAGGGCATGGAGATCATCGTTCCCAATGACCTACGAGACTTTCACGGGGACGAATGCCCCGATGCCACCACCTGCGACAAGCAGGGCTGTGTCGGCGGCCCCATCAACACCCGCAGCGGCAACTATGGCTACCAGACGACCGACCTCTCCCTCCCCACCGCCGGACAGCCGCTGGTGATGAAGCGGAGTTACAACAGCAGCAACGTTCTGCGCGACACCGAGCCCCTCGGCCCAGGTTGGACCCACGCTTATGGAATGCGGTTGGAGTTCCCCGACCTGACGGGCCAGGCGTTCTTCACCGTGACCACCGGGGATGCGGCCCTGGACCGCTCGCTCCTCTTCTACCGGCCTTACGTGCAGGTGCGCCTCCCCGGCGGCAGCCGGCTGCGCTTCGCCGATCACGGCGACGGCACCTACACCCCCTACCCTGGCTCCCAGAGCCGCCTGATCCGTCAAGAGGGAAACGGCACGGTCACCTACACGCTGATCGCCCCGGATCAGACGGCCCGCCTCTTTGACGCCGCGGGGCGCCTGATCCGTATCCGCGACCGGCACGGCAACGAGACCCACCTGACCTACGACGCCCAGGGGCGCCTGGAGCGGGTGACCGACCCCACCGGCCGGCGCTGGCTCGCCTTCACCTACGACGACGCCGGCCGGCTGATCGCCGTGGAGGATTCCGCCGGCCGGCGCGTCGGTTACGGCTACGACGAGGCCGGCAACCTGACCGTCTTTACCGACACCGCCGGGCTGGCCTGGACCTACACCTACACCGGCACCCACCTGCTCCATGAGGTGTGGGACCCGGCGGGGAACCTGGTGGAGCGCACCTTCTACGACGAGACCGGCCGCGCCGTCGCCCAGGAAGACGGCACCGGCATAAGGCGGACGCTGACCTACGAGGCGCACCAGACCAAGGTCACCTTGGCCGGGCAGACCACCCTCCATCGCTATGATTTCTTCGGCACGCTGGTGGAGGAGGTGGACCCGGCCGGGAACGCCCAGGCGAAGGGGTACAACTGGGACTTTCGTCCGGAGCAGCTGACCGACGCGCTGGGGCGCACCACCCGAATGGAGTGGAGCGGCTGCTGCGGACAACTCTCGGCCATCACCGACACCCTGGGGAACATCACCCGGATGGAATACGATGGGAACAACAACCTGACCGCGCTGACCGACGCGCTGGGGCGCACCACCCGCTACATCTACGACGGCCGGAACAACCTGGTGGCCCAGACCGACCCCATGGGGAACGTTACCCGCTACGCTTATGACGAGTACGGCCACGTCATCTCCACCACCGACCCCCTGGGGAACACCACCCGCTACGGCTACGACGATTTCGGCCAGCGGGTCGTCATCACCAACGCCCTGGGCATCCCCACCTATTACGGCTACGATGCGGCCGGACGGCTGGTCACCACCACCAACGCCCTGGGGCAGGTGACCGTCCAACGCTATGACGCGGCCGGCCGCCTCGTCCAGGTCATCCAGAACTATCGGCCCGGTTATCCTCAGAACTACCGGAACACCTACAACCTGGTCACCGAATACGGCTACGACAGGGCCGGCCGCCAGGTGGCCATCACCGATACTCTGGGGAACGTCACCCGCTCCGAATACGACACGGCCGGGCGGCTGATCCGCTCCGTCCGCAACTTCCTCCCCGGCTACCCCCAGAACTATCAGAACACCTACAACCTGGTCACCGAATACGGCTACGACCAGGCTGGCCGTCAAGTCCTGGTCACTGACACCCTGGGGAACGTCACCTATACCGAATATGACGAACGGGGCTTGGTGCAGCGGGTCTGGCAGAACTACCGGCCCGGCTATCCCCAGAACGACCAGAACACCTACAACCTGGTCACCGAATACGGCTACGACGCCGTCGGCAACCGCATCCTGGTCACCGATACCATGGGGAACGTCACCTACACCGAGTATGATGAACTCAACCGGGTGCGGCGGGTTTGGCAGAACTACCGGCCCGGCTACCCGCAGAACTACCAGAACACCTATAACCTGGTCACCGAATACGCCTACGATGCCGTCGGCAACCAGATCTGGGTCACCGACACCCTGGGACGGGTGACCCGCACCGAATACGACGCGCTCAACCGCCCGGTCACCGTCACCACCAACTATGTGGACGGCATCTTTGACCCGGCCCGTCCCGACGAGGACCTGGTGCGCGTCACCGTCTACGACGCCGCCGGCCGGATCGCCCGGGTCATCGATCCCCTCGGGCGGGTCACGGTTTACGAATACGACGCGCTGGGCCGCCAGACCGCCGTCATCCAGAACTACGAGGACGGCGTCTACGAGCCCGAGGAGCCCGACCGGGACTTGCGCACCGAGATGGTCTACGATGAACTGGGGCGGGTGGTGGAACGGCGGGACGCCCTGGGCCATGTCACCCGCTACGAGTATGATGCAGCGGGACGGCTGATCACCACCACCGATCCCCTCTCCGGCACCACCGTCATCCGCTACGACCCGCTGGGGCGGCGGATTGAGGAGATCGACGCAGAGGGGCACCGCACCCGCTACGAGTACGACGCGGCCGGCCGGCTGGTCACCATCACCAACGCCCTCTCCGGCACCACCGTCATCCGCTACGATGCGCTGGGGCGGCGGGTGGCCGAGACCGACCCCCTGGGCCACACCACCGTCTACACCTACGATGCGGCGGGGCGGTTGATCGCCCAGGCCGACCCGCTGGGGAACGTCACGCGTTACGCCTACGATGGGCTGGGGCGGCGCACGGCGATCACCGATGCCGACGGCGTGGCGACCTACTTTGTCTACGACGCGCTGGGCCGGCTGGTGGAGACCCGCGACGGGCTGGGCCACACCACGCAATACGGCTACGACGCCCTGGGCAACCGGGTGGTGATGACCGACGCCAACGGCATCGTCACCCGGTATGAATACGATCGGCTGGGCCGGCTGGTGGCGGTAGTGGAGAACTGGCGCCCCGGCGAGCCGGCCGACGCACAGACCAACGTCCGCACCGAATACGCCTACGACGCGGCGGGGAACCTGCGCGCCATCACCGACGGTCTGGGCCACACTACCGTCTACACCTATGACCTGGCCGGGCGGCGGGTGGCCGAGGTGGACCCCCTGGGGAACGTCACCCGTTACCTTTACGACGGCCTGGGGCGGCGGGTGGGCGAGATCTATCCTGACGAGCGGGGCCCCATCACCGTCACCACCGCCTACGACCCGCTGGGCCGGCCGACGCGGATCGAATACCCCGCCGTGGGGGAGATCCCCGGCTTCGTTGTGACGATCGCCTACAACGGGCTGGGCTACCGCGAGGTGGTGACGGACACCGTGGGGGTGACGACCTTTGACTACGATGCGCTGTATCGGCCGTTAGGCATCGCCGCGCCCACCGGCCCGGTACAGTATCGCTACGACGCCGCTGGCCGGCGCACTCACCTGATCTACCCCACCGGCGAAGTCGTTACGTATACCCACGACGCGGCAGGGCGGCTGGTGCGGGTGGAGGACTGGACGGGCGGGACAACCGTCTACACCTACACCGCCGCCGGACGCCTGAGGGGCATCCGGTTGCCCAACGGCGTGACCAGCGAATACGAATACGATGGGGCCGGGCGGCTGGTGAAGATCGAACACCGAGGCACCCAGGGGGAACTCCTGGCCCGATATGAATACGAACTGGACGGCGTGGGCAACCGGGTGCGGGTGACGGAGACGCTGCGGCTGCCGCCCACCCCCACCCCGACCCCGACCAAAACGCCGACGCCCACGCCGACGGCGACATCCACCCCCACCCCGACCCCGACC
>FWWM01011817.1_pt1 | contig 14341 bp, 11 predicted proteins | sample 2228351 | NCBI WGS metagenome assembly FWWM01 (sample SAMEA103939774, study PRJEB20133) | metagenome | reverse complement strand
TTAATTTTTCAATGCCGTCTAAGATATCAAGCTTGGTTATTACAAGTCCTGTAAATCCATTGACCCTAACGGCATGTTTTAATCCTACAAGGTCAAGCCATCCGCATCTACGAGGTCTTCCTGTTGTTGCTCCATATTCTCCGCCCTTTTGCCTTATCTGTTCTCCTAAGGAATTTTTTATCTCTGTTGGGAAAGGTCCGCCACCAACTCTTGTTGTGTATGCCTTTACAATTCCTATGATTTTGTCAATCTTTCTTGGGCTTACTCCAGCTCCTGTGCATGCTCCACCCGCAATTGTATTTGAGGATGTAACATAGGGATATGTTCCGTGGTCAATGTCAAGAAGCGTTCCCTGTGCTCCTTCAAACAAAACATTTCTACCACTATCAATAGCTTCATTGATTAGAATGTCCGAGTCTGCAATATAATTCTTAAGTTTCTCCCCATAGCTAACATACTGAGAGAAGATATCTTCCTCATTCAAAATGTCAGCACCGTAAAGATTTTTAAGTAGAAAATTAATAATCTCAAGATTTGCCCTTATTTTGTTCCTTAATACTTCTGGATAGAGAAGGTCCATCATTCGTACGCCATTTCTTGCAATTTTATCGGTATAGCAAGGTCCTATGCCTTTCTTAGTCGTCCCTATTTTCTTACTTTTTTCAGCCTGTTCTTCAATTGCTATGTGGTATGGCATTATTAAATGACAGTGCTTAGAAATAAAAATATTACCATCAATGTCTAAGCCCTTGCTTCTCAAGGTTTCAATTTCCTTTAAAAGTGCTGAAGGGTCAAGAACAACACCATTTCCTATAATGCACTTCTTATTTTTATGAAGTATTCCTGAAGGAAGAAGATGAAGAACATATTTTTCATCTCCTACAACAACTGTATGCCCTGCATTGCATCCACCTTGAAATCTCACAACATAGTCGCATTTTTCTGTTAAAAAATCAACAATTTTACCTTTTCCTTCATCTCCCCATTGAGAACCTATAACAACAATAGTAGGCATAATCAGTTTCTCCTTTTTGAATTAATGAGCTGAAATGTATACAGGCTTTACTTCCAAAACATTAGGAAGTTTCTTTATTTGTCCAATTATTTCATCAGTTAATGGAGCATCAATGCTTATTACAGATACAGCTATACCTCCTGCTTCCTTTCTTCCAAAGTGCATGTGTCCAATGTTTATATTGTTCTTTCCAAGCAGTGTTCCAATGTTTCCAATAACACCCGGGCGGTCGTGATTCTTCATGAAAATCATATTCCCCTCGGGTATGATTTCCATAGAAATATCGTTAATCTGAACAATTCTCGGATCTCTTTTACTCAATAGTGTTCCAGCTACAACTGCCTTGTCATCCTTTGAGATAAGAGTAATTTTTACTAAGTTTTGATAATCTCCTGCTTCTTTACCTTTTATCTCTTTAACTTCTATTCCCCTTTCCTTTGCAATATATGAGGCATTTACAAAATTAACTGGTTCACCTAAAATTGGATCTAAAACTCCCTTTAAAGCCGCTGCAGTTAATGCCTGAGTATTTAATGAAGAAATTTCTCCTAAATACTCTATTTGAATTTGTTTTATGCTTTTTGTAAAGATTTGAGATACAAAGCTTCCCATTCTTTCAAGAAGAACAAGATAAGGTCTAATGAGAGGAACCTGATCAAAAGGAATTGATGGGAAGTTAACAGCGTTTCTTATAGTACCATTAATCAGGTAATCTACAATCTGTTCTGCAATAGCAACAGCAACACTTTCCTGTGCCTCTACAGTGGATGCTCCGATGTGAGGAGTGCAAATAATTCTTTCATCCGCCACTAAAGCATACCCTTCCTCAGGTGGCTCTTTTTCAAAAACATCAAGGGCAGCACCTGCTACTTTGCCGCTTTGTATAGCTTCATAAAGGTCTTTTTCATTGATTATTCCACCTCTTGCACAGTTGATTATGTAAACTCCGTTTTTCATCTTTGCGATTGTGTCTTTATTAATAAGATACTTTGTTTCAGCTGTTAAGGGCGTATGAATTGTTATAAAGTCAGCCTTTGAAAATAATGTGTCAAGGTCAGTTTTAGTTATTCCCAGATCTTCTGCCCTTTCATCGCTAAGGAAAGGGTCAAAGGCTAAAACATTCATTCCCATACAGCGAAGCCTTTTTGCAACCTCAGAACCTATTCTGCCAAGTCCAATTATTCCAACAGTTTTATTGTAAAGCTCCACGCCCATGAATTTCTTCTTTTCCCATTTTCCTGCTTTCATTGATGCAGTTGCTTGAGGAATTCGCCTTGCAAGTGAAAAAAGCATAGCAATGGCATGTTCTGCTGTGGTTACAGTATTTCCACCGGGAGTGTTCATTACAACAATTCCCTTTTTTGTAGCAGCAACTTTATCTACATTATCAACTCCAGTGCCTGCTCTTCCAATTACTTTAAGCTTATCAGCAGCTTCAATGATTTCAGCAGTAACCTTTGTAGCACTTCTGATTACCAAAGCATCATACTCTCCAATTATTGCCTTAAGTTCTTCGGGTTTAAGCCCTGTTTTAACATCAACTTCCAATCCTGCGTTTTTTAAAATCTCTACGCCTTTAGGAGAAATGCTGTCGCTGACAAGAACTTTCATTTGCTCTCCTCCTTTGTGAAAATTTCTTCTGCCTTTGCAACTCCCTTTCCGAATGTAACAGGATAGCCAAGTGATTTAAGAGTCATCTCAAGGGCTGAGATACCAACAATAACATCAAATTTATCTGCGTATCCAAGATGAGCGATTCTGAATATTTTTCCTCTGAGTTTATCCTGTCCGCCTGCTGCAGTAACACCATGTTTTTCTCTTAAGGTTTTATAAATTGCCTGTCCGTCAATACCCTGTGGAGCTTCAATAGCAGTTACAGCATTGCTTGGTGTGCCTTTTGGAAACAGTGAAAGTCCTATTTCCTTGACAGCTTCCCTTGTTGCATGGGCTAAAACAGCGTGTCTGCGGAAGACATTCTCAAGACCTTCTTTTTGCATAAGCTTTATAGCTTCATTAAGTCCAATAATTAAAGAAACTGCAGAGGTAAAATTGGTCTGGTTTTTAGCAAGATTTTCTCTTTCTTTTTTAAGATTAAAATAAAATCTAGGAGCTTTGGATTTTTCATTTCTTTTCCATGCCTTATCACTTACACTTATAAATGCAAGTCCGGGAGGTAACATAAAGCCCTTCTGAGCGCCACTTACCATAATATCAATTGACCAATCATCTGTCTTAATATCGTGGGCAACCAATGCAGAAATTGCGTCTACTATGAAAAGGGTGTCTTCGTAATTTTTGACTATTTTTCCGATACTTTCAATGTCATGATAAACACCAGTTGATGTCTCACTTGCCTGAACAAAAACTCCCTTTATATCAGGGGTTTTCTTTAACTCCTCTTCAACTCTGTTTACATCAACAGAGTATCCCCATTCAACAGGAATCTCTATTACTTCCAATCCATAGGCTTGGGCGATTTTTACCCATCTTTCTCCAAATTTACCACCATTTATTACAAGAACCTTTTCTCCCGGAGAGAAAAAGTTGTTTACTGCAGCAACCATACCTCCTGTTCCTGTGGAGCAAAGTATTAGAACATCATTTTTTGTCTGATAAATCCATTGAAGTCCTTTTTTGGCAGAATCAAGAATTGGTAGAAAGTCAGGGCTGCGATGATGAATAATTGGCATTGCCATGCTGAGTAGAACTTCTGATGGCACAGGTGTTGGCCCCGGCGCAAGAAGATATCTTTTCAAAGTCATTTCATCCTCCTTGAAGGTAAATTTTTAATAAAATATATTACCATAAGTAATCCATTTTGTTTAAACATTATAAGCGAAGCACTTTACTTTTGATGGTTTTTAGGTATTATGAATAAGCCAATTTTTATCTAAATTTAGTGATTTGTTATGTAAAAACTTTTTGGTTTGTCATTTCAAGGCATCCTTCTTTCTATTCATTGCGAGCCTGCTGACAGGCAGGCGTGGCAATCTCTTTTCCTGTATGTCCCATCCTGTCATTGCGAACAGTGAGAAGCACTGCTTGGCAATCCCGTTCCTTGTTGACAGGAAAAAGACGAGATTGCTTTGTCGCTTCGCTCCTTGCAATAACGGAGAGGGGAAGTCTTTGCAATTACGGGATGGGGTATGCCTTGTGATGAAGGCAAAGAGGGAATCTGGTCAGAGCCAGAAGAATAGCGACCACTCGAATACCCCCCCCCTCTGTCATCACGAGGTTTTCGAAGCAAGCCGAAGTGATCTCTCTTTGCTCTTTGAATAGATTGCCACGAAGTGCTTCGCTTCCAATAATGCTCGAGAATTGCACAATTGAGAAAAAAGCTTTTTGATGTGTGGTAAAATATTTTGATGAAAAAAATTATATTTTTCATATTTTTCGGATTAATTTTTTCATCATCCGCCCTTGCTGATAATCTCTCATATGTCGTTGTTGTGGATGAAAATTCAAATCCAGTCTCCGCATATGCAATTGTTCCAACGCAAAGGGAAGAAATTTTTATAAGCAAAGTAGAGCCATTGAAAAAATGGATCATGATTTCTAAATCCCGATTAATCGTTGTTAAGAATGGCGTTGGATATCCAGTAAACGACTCATTTATTTTTGATAAAAAAAATGGAATTGTATTGCTGTTGATTGATACTAATCAAGGAAAGCCTTTCAACTTCAACACAGAAATGGCTGAAAGAGATATAAATGTTTTGCTTGAAAATAAAAAAATAATTTCATCAAAGTTAGAAACGCTCATTCCTCAATACAAAAAACCATCCACGGAGTTGCATGAGATTTCTATCCCTGAAATAGATTATTTATCAATTGCATCTAAATATGAAAATATTGGTCAGCTTGAGAAGGCGTTAGATATTTATGAGCAGATTTACAAAAAAGCTCCTAACAGCAGAGAATCAGGAGAGATATTGGAAAAAATTGTAAAATTAAGTTACAAATTAGGCTATTATAAGAAAGCAAAGGATTATCTTTCAAAGCTTCCCAACGAAGAGAAAAATACAATAAAGCTTGCAGGCATCTATATTATAGAAAAAGATTTTGAAAGAGCTTTAAAACTCATTGGCAATCCTCAAAACTCTGCTTATTTACATTATCTTAGAGGTATTCTTTTTTACCTTTCCGATAAAAAAGATGATGCCTACAGGGAATTGTCAATATTATTAAAATTAGATAAAAATCTGGCTAATAATCTAAGGGAGCTTCTTAGATAGCTCAGTCTTTAAGCTTTTTCTCCCATTCAAAGGCTGTTTTTATTATATATTCAAGGTCATCATATCTAGGAGTCCAGCCGAGTTTTTCTCTGATTTTACTGCTATCAGCCACAAGAATAGGTGGGTCGCCTTCTCTTCTTGCTGAAGGTATCACTTTAAAATCAATACCTGTAACTTTTTTTGTAGCCTCAATCACTTCTTTTACAGAGTATCCATGCCCGTAGCCACAGTTAAATATATCAGATTTTCCACTTTTAAAAAGATATTCAAGGGCAATAATGTGTGCCTCAGAGAGGTCATCAACATGAATGTAATCCCTTATACATGTTCCATCTGGTGTTGGGTAGTCTGTTCCATAAATTTCAAGATATGGTCTTTTACCAAGTGCTGTCTTTACTGCAACTGTAATAAGATGAGTTGCATCTTTTCTTTTCTGTCCAATTCTGCCTTTAATGTCTGCACCTGCTACATTAAAGTAACGAAGCGAGATGTATCTGAAATCAGTTGCATCTGATACATCAGAAAGTAGATGCTCAACCATAACCTTTGACCTTCCATAGGGATTTATTGGTTTAAGTGGTGCATCTTCGCTAACTGGAATCTTTTCAGGAATACCGTAGACAGCAGCTGTTGATGAAAATATGAAATTTAAATATTAAATTTTTCACATCAAACTCAAGGCAAGTCTCAACAAGATTGAGGGTGTTGCAAAAGTTGTTTTTATAATACTTTGCAGGTTCTTTCACAGATTCAGGAACAACTATGTATGCTGCAAAATGAATTACAGCGTCTGGTCTAAAGTCGGCAAAGGTTTTTCTTAAAGTTTCCTTGTCTGCTAAATCTCCAACAACAAGCTTTCCATATAAAACAGCTTCTGGATGCCCGAATGAAAGATTATCGTATGTAAGAACTTCATACCCCCTTTCAGATAAATCCCTAACCACATGACTTCCTATGTAACCAGCTCCACCTGTAACAAAGATTTTATAGCTCATCTCTCCTCCAATTTATAACTTTTTGAAAATTTTGTATATTCCGGAAAAATCATCCGACTCAAATCCCTTTGCTATAGCTAAAGCATACAGCTCTTTTACTATACTTGCAGTAAAAAGAGGTCTTTTGAGATTTTTTGCCAAATCCTGCAGATAATCCAAGTCTTTATAAATAAGAGCATTTGAAAAATGAGGAGAGAAATCCTCATCAATCAGTTTTTGTTTTTTGACATTCAAAATCATTGAATTTCCAGCTCCAGAGGAAAATATTTCTATTGCTTTTTGCTTTTCTATTCCTGCATCCTCAGCAAATGTAATTGCCTCAGCAAGGGTAGCCATGAAACTGCCAAGAACAAGATTATTAATAAGCTTCATCTTCGTTGCAAGCCCTTGTTTTTGAAGATAAAAAATATTTTTGCCTATCTTTTCCAAAATAGGCTTGGCTTTCTCAAAGGACTTCTCATCACCACTTATAAGAATTGTTAAAAGACCCTGAGATGCTGGAATAACGCTTCCTAATACAGGGGCTTCAAGATAATATGTTTGTTTTTCTTGTAGAATATTATAGAAATTAAAAACTTCCTCAAAATGATTTGTTGTTGTATCAATAATTATTTTTCCTTGACATTCTCCATAAACAATTCCATCCTTCTGTATAATTATATCTTTTACAGCACTGCTGTCCTTTAAGTTAAGAATAACAATGTCTGTCTTTGATACAAGCTCAGCAGGTGAATTTGCAATTGGGCAACCTAAATCTTTTGCTTTTTCAATTGTTCTATTCCAAACTATTAAATCAACTCCTTGCGAAATCAATCTTTTTGCCATTGCTTTACCAAGATTTCCAAGCCCTATAAAGCCTGCTTTCATTATTTGCCTCCAAATTTAATAATCTCTATATTATAGAACAAGAGCAAATATTCATAACAGTAAGATGGCGAGTCATTGCGAGCCTCACCGAAGGTGAGGCGTGGCAATCTCGTCTTTTGCATTTTACTTCTTACGGCTCCCGTCTCCCTTTTTACTTCTTACGGCTCCCGTCTCACTTTTTACGAATATTTAGAGATTGCTTCGGGCACTGCGTGCCTTTGCAATGAGGGAGAGGTGTTCACCATTCACTATTCACCAACCACAAATTAGAGACTGTTTGGCCACATCAAGTGGCTCGCAGTGACAAAGGAAAGGGTCATTGCGAGGCATCCGTAAGGATACCGAAGCAATCTTTTCTTAAAATAAGTTCTGTCGCTCTGTAGCACTGTCGCTCTCTGGCACTATGAAGGCGAGATTGCTTCGCTTCGCTCGCAATGACTCTCAAGAATCGCTCAAATTAGTTTTAAATAATTTTTCTGCTTGACATTAGGTTTATAGAGAAGTAATACTTTATCTCATGCCACTAAAAAGTTTTCTTGCTATTATATATGCAACTGTTCTTACGATTTCAGCACTACATATGCCTCAGCCTCTTCTACCGCTTTTAAGCAGTGTTTTTGGTGTTGAAATGGATACAATATCTCTTATCATGAGTGCCACATTTGTTCCGCTTACAATAATTCCTATTGTTTCTGGTTTTATTCTGACCTTTTTCTCACCTAAAAAAATGATTTTTTTCTCTGCCCTTATTCATTCTTTTTTGGTTTTGGCAATCTCATTTAGTAAAATAATTCAACTGGTAATTTTTTTAAGATTCATTGAGGGCTTTTTAATTTCTATTATTCTTACATCAAACACAACATATATTTCGCTTACAGCCAAACCAGAAAAGATTCAGTTTTATATGTCCTACTACATTGCCTTTACAACCATAGGAGGATTACTTGGCAGAGTTATTGGTAGCACTATAGCGACTTTTTTAGGATGGCAAGCATGTTTTCAGATTATGGCTATAAGCCTTTTAATTGTTCTTCCTGTGGTTTATTACTTTCTTGAAGATGTTAAAATTCCAAAAACTGAAAAATCTTATTTGCCAATGAAAAAGCTGAAAGAAATTCTTTTAGATGTTACAAACAGAAAGATATACATCATGATATTCTGTCTTTTCTTTGTTTTTACGGGAATTACGAACTATCTTCCCTTTAGAATAAAAAGTTTATTTCCTGAAAGTAGCGAATTAACGATTGGTTTTATTTATTCTGGCTATATAACCGGAATAGCAATTTCTTTCATAGCTACAAAGATTATTAAAATTCTTGGGAGTGAGAGAAAAGCCTTGATATATGGACTTCTTGTATATGCAATCTTTCTCATAATGTTCAGCATTCCGAGCTTGACCGTTATTTTTATTGTTATGTTTGGATTTTGTTCAGGAATGTTTCTTGTTCATGCTGTAGCTTCAGGATATATGAATAAACTTGCAAAAACTCAGAAAAGTCTTGTAAATGGTGCTTATATTGCTATTTACTATTCTGGAGGTGTAATTGGCTCATATGTGCCGGGAATTGTTTATAAAAATTTTGGGTGGGCTGGCTTTATCGCGACGCTGTTGATTTTAATTGCAATAGGCTTTATTTCTGTATTTAGACTATCAGACCGTGCTTAATAGCGTAGTTTATAATTTCAGCGTTGTTCTGAAGATTAAGTTTTTCAAGAATCCTTGCTCTGTATGTGCTTACGGTTTTTATGCTTATTGAAAGCTCCCTTGAAATTTCTACAAGGCTTTTACCACGAGCTATCATAAGGAATACCTGAAATTCTCTATCAGAAAGGGTTTCATGCGGAAAAACATGCTGAGTTTTGTCAATTTGACGAATTATTTTTTCAGAAAAAGCTGCTGGAATATATTTATCACCTTGTATTACTTTTTCAATTGCCTTTAAAAGCTCATCTGGGTCTGCTGACTTAGTAAGATATCCAGAAGCTCCATATTTCAATGTTCTTATGGCATATTGTTCTTCAGGATACATGCTGAGCATGACCACTTTTGTATCTGGATAATTTTTCTTTATTTTTATTAAAGTTTCTATGCCATTGATGTCAGGCATTGCTATGTCAAGAAAAATTAAATCAAAACTCTCATTTTTAAGAATCTCCAATGCCTCTTTGCCACTTTTGGCCTCCTTGCATTCTTCAATATAGGGTATATCCAGAAGTATTTCTTTTAATCCTTTTCTAAAAAGAGTATGGTCATCAACAATTAAGACTTTATGCTTTTTTTCCATCTTCACTCAAAGGAACACAAATAATTACCTCTGTTCCTCCCTCCTCTGCTCTGCGGATGTCAAAAGTTGCATTTATTGAATATGCTCTTTCTCTCATAGCCATCAAACCAAAAGAATCGGGGCTTTGAATTTTTTCTTCAGAAATGCCAATCCCATTGTCTTTAACTTTAAAAATTAAACTCTCATTTGTTCTAAACATTTTAACATATACCTCTGTAGCATTAGCATGTCTTGCAATGTTTGTCAGTGCTTCTTGAAATATTCTAAAAAGTACCAAAGATTTTTCTTTAGGTAAATTAATACCATCCTCTGATATTTCAAGTGTACACTTTATTGAAGTATTTTTTTCAAATTCTTTTGTTTGCCATTTTATAGCATCCTGAAAATTTAAATGGTCAATCAATGAAGGGCGAAGTCTGTTTGAAATATTTTGGACTTCTTTAATTAATGCATTTACAATGCTTATGCTTTCATCAAACTTATCTTGCAAAGTTTGGTTTTCAACTCTTTTTTTCATCCACGAAAGAGAAAGTTTCAGGGCAGTAAGAGACTGTCCAAGCTCATCATGGATTTCTTTTGCAATTTCTTTTCTTTCATTTTCTCTTACATTCTGTAGATACAAAGAGAGTTTTCTTAAGGCTTCCTTTGACTCTCTTAATTCCTTTTCTATTTTTTTGCTATATGTAATATCTCTTCCAATGGTTTTTGTTTTAATAAGATTGCCTTTTTCATCTACCTCAACATAAACATTGAGGGCTGCAGTAAAAACCGAACCATCTTTTCTAACAAAATCCCTTTCAATCTGGACAAATCTGTATTTGGTTATATTAGGAAAGAATGCTTCTTGTGCTTTTCTTGACTCTTCAGTCATAAAATAAGTAATAGGCTTTCCAATTATTTCTTCTTTTCTGTATCCAAGCATTTTTGCCTCTGTCTCATTGCATTCAATTATTATTCCATTTTTATCTACAGAATGATACATGTCAGGAGCGTTGTCATAGAGGTCTCTGTATTTTTCCTCTGAAATTCTTAATTCTTTCTCAACTTTTTTTCTTTTACTGATGTTAACTACAAGTATGATTATGATACAAGAGAGAAAAACAAATCCAAAGACTATGGTTAAAAATGTTTTTCTATATTTTACAAAAAAGCTTTCAGGGAGATTTATAACTTTGCTTTCCTTTGGAATCCGATTAAGAGCAACATTAAATCTCTTTAATTCCTTATAATCAAACATATACTCATTAGGGCTTTCCTTTACAATCGGAATTTCTGCTGGATTTTTTTCATTCAGAATTTGCAGACCTAACTCTCCTGCTTTCTTTCCTTGTAAATAGGCACTTGTTAGCTTTCCTCCAACAATTCCTCTTCCAAGATAAAAATCCCAAACACTGTACATGGGAACTTTCGTGTGAGGATAAATAAGTTCAAGACTCTCTTCATAGGCAAAGAAATTTCCTGTTTTGTCTCTGTTTACAAGTAGCATTAAAATAATACTTTTCAGTGGAATCTTTTCAATTTCGTGTATCAACTCTTGCATATTAGGATTTTCAATCATTATAAACTGCACTTTTGATGAAAACCTGGGAATAATTTCTAAAATTGTTTTTTTCATTGCCAAACCTGTAGTTGTGATATCGTTGATAATATAAACCCTCTGAGTATCTGGATGAAGTCTTAGGGCGATATCTAAAGTTTTTTCAACATCGGTTTCTTCAGCAACACCTGTAAACCATTTTCTATGTTTTTCTACTAAAGAGTCATTGAAATTGTTAATTCCGCAGAAAACAACAGGTGAATATGCAAACAATTCCTTATAATGTTTTATTGTGAAAAGCAAAGCGTCGTTGTCGGATACGAATATCAAGTCAAACTTTACATTTGAGTATTTATTTTGTAAAAGCTTAAATATTCTATCAAAATGCTTTTGTCCATAAAATCTTTTTGTATCCATATACTCAATGTAATATTCAATCTGATTTTCCAACGTTTTAAGAGATTCTTTTATTCCCTTGACAATATTGTCTGTCCAGCTTAATCCCTGATGATAGGAGTTAAGAATAAGGATTCTTTTTTTATCCTCTGCCTGAGAGTAAACAGCATGGGCTAAAATAATGAATATGAAAATAAAAGAGATAAGCCTTTTAAACATTATTCATTTCTTTAAGCCAATCATTATAACGAGCTGATCTCGGAATAATAGAAATTCCAGAAGGATCTATATGACAACGAAATCTATCTTTGTCAGGATTAAATCCTATTTCCTCTCCTTCGTATATCACATTCTGCTTATCTACAATCAGCCTGTTTAATTTGGTGTTTTTCTTGATAATTACATTGTCTAATATGATAGATTCTTTTATTTCTGCTCTTTTTTCAATAATGACACCGCTTCCAATGAATGAATTTGTTATTTTGCCACCGTAAATAGTAGTTCCATCAGCAATGATGCTGTTGGTTATTTCACCATCAATAATTTTAGTTGGAGGAATATTATATCTTGAAGGATAAATAGGCCACATTTTATTAAATATTTGGAAAACAGGTTTTTCTCCAAGCATGTCCATATGAGCTTCAAAATAAGATTTTATAGTTCCGACATCCCTCCAATATCCCTTTTCTTCGTAAGGTTTAATCTCTGGAATCTCATTTTTGCCAAAATCGTATGCATAAACTCTGCAACCTCTTTGAACGAGATCAGGAATAACATGGGCGCCAAAATCATGTTGTTTTTTCTTCTCCGCCCTGACTAATGCATCTATAATAACATCGGTATTAAATATATAATTTCCCATTGATACATAAGCCATATCAGGATTATCAGGTATTGGTATGGGATTTTTTGGCTTTTCCTGAAATCCTGTGATTCTTTCGTCTGAGTTTGCAATTATAACCCCAAAAGCAGAGGCGGTTTCAATTGGAACAGGTCTTGCTGCAACAGTGACTTCTGCATTTTTCTCAAGATGAAAATCTATCATCTGTCTAATATCCATTCTGTAAACATGGTCAGCACCAAATACAAGCACTAAATCAGGCTTTTTATCTTTTATTAGTCCGATATTCTGAAAAACCGCATCTGCAGTGCCTTGAAACCATTCAGGTCCCATACGCATTTGAGGTGGAACAACTGTAACAAAATGGTCTTTACCTACTGAGGAAAAAAACCAGTTTTGCCTTATATGCTCAATTAAAGACTGAGATTTGTATTGCACAAGAAGATAAATTGAATAGATTTCGGAATTAACAAGATTGCTAAGGACAAAATCTACGATTCTGAATCTTGCCCCAAAAGGAACAGCTGGCTTAGAACGAAATGATGTGAGCGGGAAAAGCCTTTCTCCTTTACCCCCTGCAAGTACAATTGCTAATACCTTTAAGTTTGCCATAATCCTGTCCTCTTTGTTTAATCTTAATTATTTAATTATAATCTAAATTTAGCGATTTTTTATAAAACCCTTGTTAGACTGTCATTGCAAGCCTCACCGAAGATAATGCATGGCAATCCGCCTTTCCGTCATTGTATTCCCTCCTGCACCCATTTTAGTACCCTTTTCGTCATTGTATTCCTCCTTCTTGTCATTACGAGCGAAGCGAAGCAATCTCGCCTTTTTTATACTCCAAAAGAAAGATCACTTCGGCTTGCTTCGCAAGCCTCGTGATGACAGAAAAAAAGTTGCTTCGCAAGCCTCGTGATGACAGGAAAGGAATAAATGACAGGTTCGCAATGACGGAAAAAAACAGACGGGAATGCTCGCAATGGCTTAAAAAATCGTAAGGCGCGCAGTCACAGACTAAAAAAGATTTATATAAAAATCGCTCATTAGGATAAAGATAATCCTACTGTATGTTTAAAGCCTACCTCAATTCTGTTTTTCCCTGAATACTTTGCTCTGTAAAGTGCATTATCAGCCCTTTCTATAGCATCAATCGGATTTTCGTTGAAGGATAATTCTGCAATTCCTATGCTTACAGTTATATAAAGTTTTTCTCTTCCTATATTAACAGGATTTTTTGAAATGCTTTCTCTTACTCTTTCCAGAGCAAAACACGCACTTATTTCATCAGTTTCAGGAAGTATTACCAAAAACTCTTCTCCCCCATATCTTGAGACAATATCATTCAATCTCAAAGATTTCTTAATTTCCATTGCAACATGCCTTAAAACCCTATCTCCAACAAGGTGTCCATATTTATCGTTAATGGATTTAAAGTTGTCTATGTCAATCATAGCAATTGATAGATTTCCTCCGTTTCTTCTCATTCGTGCCATCTCTTCCATTAATCTGTCAAATCCTGCTTTTCTGTTGTAAACTGATGTAAGTTCATCATAATAAAGCTGACTTTCTACTTTTGCAAATAGAATGTTTATTGTTTCTTCTGTTCTTTTTTTTATTATTTTTGCAAATAAAAAATTAAATATTATCGCTCCAAATGTGAGTCCTGAAACGATTAAGATTATATCGTTTTTGCTGTATCCGAGAGTTGATAAAATCAATGAAGAGATGGCTAAAATTGCTATGATATTTAATAGAAACCATTTATGAATATCCTTTGATAGATTTAAAATTATTGACTTGGCACTCATTTTTTTTCTCCTTTAAGGTTTTTTTAAAGGAAAAACAAGAAGCATGCCAAATTAAATTTTGTTGAAAATAAAGGGATTTTAAAAATTTAAAATGTCAAAAAATTAGGCATTTTTTGCCTGCGAGAGTCAATTTTTCCGACAAACCAAAAATAGCGATATAAAGAGGGGAGTGAAGCATCTCTTCCCGACTTTATCAGTTGAAGCTCAAAAAATTGATTTTTAATCTCATAAACCTTTGAAAATACTACATCTCATTTTTTATTTCCATTTTTTGTTGTATAACTTTTTTTAGTTTTACATTTAGGAAATTGGCTGAGATGGTCATAGAGCAACAGGACAACAACAAAGAACTCAGTTCA
>FWWM01012267.1_pt1 | contig 14344 bp, 9 predicted proteins | sample 2228351 | NCBI WGS metagenome assembly FWWM01 (sample SAMEA103939774, study PRJEB20133) | metagenome | reverse complement strand
CCCCTGTGCGGTTACGGAGCGACGGCTACGGGAAATACCGCGTGGAACTCCCGCCCGGACGGTATCGCGTGCTGGTCAGCGCGGAAAACTTTCTGGATGCCGTCATCGAAACCGTGGAGATCAAACCCGGCGAGACGACGGACGGCACCGTCGTTCTGGCCACGCGGTCGCAAGTGACCAAGGTGGATGTGCAGGAAACGGTGACACCGGTGGCGGCCACGGCGGAAGCCATGCTTCAGGAGCGGAAACTGGCAGCCACCGTAACTGACGGACTCTCCGCCGAAGAGATCCGGCAGACAGTGGCATCTGACGCAGCCGGCGCGCTGCAGAAGGTGACTGGCTGGTGAATTTAACCAAGGTACGCAGAAGCGCCGACGACTTTATTCTGCGTCGTTAATGCTATTGTTGTCGCCAAAACAGGTGCTTGTATCAGCACCTGTTTTTTTATCTGCGTTTTTATTTGTGTTTTTGTCCCTGTATTGAGCTGCACTATTATCCGCAGCTCTCACTGTCCGTATCCACAGCTCTCACTGTCAGTATCCACAGCTCTCACTGCCCGCCCTTTACCCTGACATTTCTGCCCTTTGGTGTTGCTTTTTTAGCCTGTGCTGTGCCAATGTGAAAGATGAAGCCATCTAAAAGGCTAAAAGTCCATTTTGTTGCCTGTTTTGTAATCTGTCAGTGTTGAGTACCGGCAAATAACAGGCTAGGGTGGATTAAAAATAAGCGGTTATTACCACAACAGCAGCAACAGCAACAGACGCCACAGCGCGCAGCAAGAGGAATGGGACATGTCACAATATGCTGCCTTGAGGGCAAATGTGGGCCTGCTGGGCACTCAGCTTGGCGACACAGTACGGAATCAGTTAGGGGACGCAGTGCTGGAGCGGATAGAACAAATCCGTCAGCTGGCCAAACAAGCCCGGCAGGGCACCGAAACTGAAAACCAGCAGTTAAAACAAATTCTGGCCGGTTTAGGTGATGATGAAATTTTGCCGGTGGCCCGTGCTTTTGCCCAGTTTTTAAACCTGGCCAATTTAGCCGAGCAGTATCACACCATTTCCAAAGCCGGCCACAGTGCTATTGAAAAACCTGAGCCTTTGGCCGAATTATTGGCGCTGCTGCAGCAAAAAAATGTCGATCTGGCTAAAACCCGCCAGGCGGTAGCGGATTTATCGATAGAGCTGGTGCTCACCGCGCACCCGACTGAAGTCACCCGCCGCACGCTGATTTATAAACTGACACAAATTGCCGATTGTCTGGCCGAACTGGAGCAGGATTTAACTGCAGCACAGCGCCATAAAATTGAGCTTAGGCTCAGTGATTTAATTACCCAGGCCTGGCATACCAACGAAATCCGCGAGCAGCGGCCAACACCTGTGGATGAGGCTAAATCCGGTTTTGCTGTGATTGAAACTTCGTTGTGGTACGCCATTCCGGATTTTATCCGTGAACTGGATGACGCCTTAACACCAGTGTTGGGCCATGGCCTGGCGCTGGACGCTGCCCCTATTAAATTTTCCAGCTGGATGGGTGGGGACAGAGACGGCAATCCTTTTGTCACCGCCAAAGTCACCCGGCAGGTGTTGTTATTAAGCCGCTGGAAAGCCGCTGATTTATTCAGCCGCGACCTGGAAGTGCTGGGCAACGAGCTGTCGATGAATTTAGCCAATGAAGCGCTGAGAGACGCCAGCGGTAATTCGTCTGAGCCTTACCGTGATGTATTAAAACAGTTAAAAAACAAACTGTTGTATACCCGCGACTGGCTGACTGAAGCATTAAAACACGACAGATTACAAAGGCCGGATGATTTACTCTGGCATAACGCACAGCTGCTGGAGCCTCTGCTGTTGTGTTACCGCTCGCTGGTTGACTGCAAAATGCAGGTGATTGCCAACGGCAAACTGCTGGACACCATCCGCCGCGCTTATGCTTTTGGCTTAACCTTGTTAAAACTGGACGTGCGGCAGGAATCGGGCCGGCATACCCAGGTGTTTAGCGAATTTACCAAATATTTAGGTTTAGGTGATTATGCGCAGTGGGACGAAAGTGCCCGCCAGGCGTTTTTACTGAATGAACTGGCCAGCAAAAGGCCGCTGTTTCCAAAAAACTGGCAGCCCAGCGCCGAAGTGCAGGAAGTATTGGATACCTGCGACATTGTTGCCCGCCACGGCAGCGAAGCGCTGTCGACTTATGTGATTTCAAGGGCAGGTCAGCCGTCCGACGTGCTGGCGGTGCAGCTGTTACTGAAAGATGCCGGCATCAGTTTTCCAATGCGGGTGGCGCCATTATTTGAAACCCTGGCCGATTTAACCAACGCCCCTGAATGTATCAGCAAGTTGCTCGGGATCGACTGGTACCGTGGTTATATTCAGGGCAAACAGGAAGTGATGATTGGTTATTCCGATTCAGCCAAAGACGCCGGTGCTATAGCGGCAGGCTGGGCGCAATACAGTGCGCAGGAAGCTTTGGTGGCGATTTGCCAGCAAGCCAAAGTCCAGCTGACGTTATTCCACGGCCGTGGCGGTACTATTGGCCGTGGCGGCGGCCCCGCTCATGCCGCTATTTTGTCGCAGCCGCCGGGATCTCTGGCAGGTGGCCTGCGGGTGACAGAACAAGGCGAGATGATCCGCTTTAAATTTGGTTTAAGCCAGTTAGCCCAGCGCAGTCTGGCGCTGTATGCGTCGGCCGTGCTGGAAGGGGTGTTATTACCACCACCGGTACCAAAAACCGAATGGCGCACACTGATGCAACAACTGGCGACTGATTCTTGTGAAGCTTACCGCGCCATAGTGCGCCATCACCCTGATTTTGTAAGGTATTTCCGTGCAGCCACCCCTGAGCTTGAGCTTGGTCAGTTGCCGCTGGGCAGCCGTCCACCGAAACGGAACCCCAATGGTGGCGTGGAAAGTTTAAGGGCAATCCCCTGGATTTTTGCCTGGTCACAAAACCGTTTAATGTTACCGGCCTGGCTCGGTGCCGGTAGTGCTTTGGCCAAAGTAGTGGCGCAAGGTAACACCACAACCCTGCACCAGATGCGCCGCGAATGGCCGTTTTTCGCTACCCGCTTGTCGATGCTGGAAATGGTGTACCTCAAAGCCGACGCCCAGATAGCCGCTTATTACGACGAAAAACTGGTACCGGCCGAGCTGAAGCATTTAGGGGTTGAGCTTCGCAGCCAATTAGAAGCCGACAGCAAATTGCTGCTGCAACTCATTGACGCTAAAGATTTTATGGCCAACGAAAGCTGGATCCGGGAGTCGATAGTGCTGCGCAACACTTATGTAGACCCACTGCATATTTTGCAGGTGGAACTGTTAAACCGCGTCCGTCATGCGCCGGAAACGGTCAACGACAATATTAAACGTGCTTTGATGGTGACTATTGCCGGTATCGCAGCCGGGATGCGCAACTCGGGATAAGTATCAGCCGTCAGATAGATAACAGCGGTATCAATACCGTTATTTCAGCAAAGACGCCTTAGGGCGCCTTTGTTGCTTCTGGGCGATATTATTCACTGAACAAATATCAGCTCTGTTGCGCGGAGCCGCCGACCAGTGTTGAAGCTTGAACAGTTTAAGGTACCGGCTCTTCCCATAATAAATTATCAAAATTGGTGGCCAGCAATACCAGGCTGGCTGTTGCCAGTAAATCCTGCTCAGCCGCGTCGCCTTGTTGCCATAACAGTACCCGGCCTTCGTTGATTTTTTCGACTGACCAATAGAGTTGCTGCTGTTTTTTTAAGTGAAACCCAACCGGCACTGCACTGCTGAATAATCCACCGTGTAGCTGATGTACTGAGCTGATGTCGTACACCTTGTTGCCGCTCACCAGTTGCCCTTGCAGACGATTTAAATGATCCTGACGCAGTGACAGTTCGCCTTGCTGAGTACCGGAAAAAGTGCAGGATAATACCGGCAAGTTGCCAAAAGCCGGGTCTACAGCCAGCGTGCCTTTGCTGGCGCTTAGCAGCAGGCCACTGCAGCGTGCAGCGCTGCCGGTGTTGGTGCTGATGGTTTTGCCATGGTAAGTGCCACCAATACCAAGCTTGCCAAAGTTCAGCCCGGCATCAAGCCGGCCTTTATCCTTAAGTTGGGTGGTATGCCAGCGGCCAAACTGCAGTGGTTTATCCCAGGCAAAAGGATTGGCACCACGCACTGTGTATTCAACAGCTGGTGCCGCCGACTCTGGCAGTGCCATTTTTGCGGTCGACACACAAGCGGTCAGTGTCAGCACTGCGGGCCATAAACACCAGGTAAAGCGGGTAGACATTCTCATCATCAATCCTCCGGGGACACTGTGACAGCCTGCTGGCTGGATGCCTGGCCATAGTAAAAAAGCGCCGCTGGCGTATTCTGTAATTCTTTGTCAGCAGATGTTGTTTCTTGTGTGAGGCAAGTTGGTTTTACCGTGGCTGTTGCTCAGCAGATCACTGCAAAATTTCGGGGGAAAAAACAACCACAGCAGCTGCGCACAGGCCGCTGTGTTTAGTGAAAAGCAGCGGTGTGAAAAAACGCTGTGTGAGCAGCGGTTACGCTGGTCTTTAGTGGGCTGAGCCTGTGCTAAGCAGGTCGCGCAGTGGCTGATAAGGCGCATCATCCACAGGTGCCAGATGGGTGCTCTGGCCAAATTCCGCCCAGCCCTGTTGCAGGCCCTGTAATACTGCAGCAGCTTGTGGCGCCTTGCTAAGTTGTTGACTGAGCTGGTTACAAGGCAAAGTTTGACTGTTACAAAGCAAAGCGCCAAAAGGCAATTCGGCGGAGCGCCAGATCTCGCTGACGTCTTTAGGCAGCTGTGCCGGTAAGGTTGCGCTGGCCACTATGCCAAGGCCTTGTTCGCTTGCGGCCAGGGCTGGTAGTACCGCCTGGTGACTGCCAACATAGTTAAACTTCAGCTTTAAAAACTGCCCGGCCAGCTGCTGTTTAAGCTGTGCAGTGGCAATAAGTCCGCCGGACGCCGAATCAGGCCAGACCGCAAATACCGTCAGTGGTTGGCCTTGTGGTAACAACAGTTGCAGCTGCTGAAAATTGGTTATATTTTTGCCGATCACACTGGAGGTATACACAGCTTGTTGCTGTGTCTGCTGACCAGTAGGCACCAGAAAATTCAGCATGGTTTTAGTCTGTTGCTGAATTTGCAGGTAGGCCACCAGATTGGGCACCACCAGATCGGCTTTGCCCTGGACCGCCAGCTGCACCAGCTCATCCGGTTTGGTTGCCACTAGTACTGTCACCTGCTGCTGTTGCTGAGCAGCCAGCCAGTTGGCTAAGGGGGTCACGGCCGCCTGCCGGTTGATGTCCGGGTAGGCATAAGTGGCCACCACCAGCGGTTTGCTGTGGCCCTGCAGGCTGAAAAAAACGCAGCACAGCAACAGGGGCAGCAGCAAACGCAGCGGTTGCCGCAACAGTGCAGAACATAAAGGCATCAGTGGCACTTGCATAAAAAACCTGTGCAGATTAAAGGGAGGCCTTCAGCTTAGCGTTTTGCCGGCTTGTGCGTCCAGTGCTGGCAGTGCGGCAGCTCAGGGGCGCGGCCAAAAGGTTATTTAATCCGATTGGCAAATTTTGACACCGAATCAACCACTTGTTGTGCTGCCAGCTGGATATCGTCAATCACCAGCCGGGCCTGGCCAATCAGCGCATTCACATCCCGGGCTTGTTGCTGGCTTTGCTCTATCATTTGCACCGCACTGGACGACAGCTGCTGATTGCGGTTCACCACATCCACTATCTCCACTGTGGCCGCGCTGGTGCGCGACGCCAGTTGACGCACTTCGTCCGCCACTACGGCAAAACCGCGACCTTGTTCACCGGCCCGGGCTGCTTCAATAGCGGCATTAAGCGCCAGCAGATTGGTTTGATCGGCAATGCCCTGAATACTCTGGATAATACTTTGCACCAGCTGGCCCTGGCGGGCCAGATCGTTAATGTTTTCCACCGCTTTACTCATCTGGGCTTCCAGCTGCTCCATTACTGCGGCTGTGTTGTGCATCACCTGTTTGCCCTGGCGCGAGCTTTCGTCTGTGGCCTGTGAGGTGGAAAATGCCACCTGGGCGGCGCTGGCCACTTCCCGTTCCTGCAGCACCTGATCGGTAATCACAGTGGCAAACTTCACCACTTTGTAAAATTCACCACGGGCATTGGCGATAGGGTTGTAAGACGCTTCCAGCCAGACTTCACGGCCGGCACTGTCGACCCGGCGAAAACGGTCGGCGACAAACTGGCCCTGACCTAAACGTTGCCAGAACTGGCTGTATTCGCTGCTTTGATGAATTTCGGCCGGACAAAACATTTTGTGATGTTTACCGGCAATATCAGTAAGCCGGTAGCCCATGGCCTGTAAAAACAAGTCGTTAGCGCTCAGTACATGGCCTTGCATATCAAATTCAATGACGGCGGTAGAGCGTTGCATGGCTTTGATCAGCGCATCATGTTGCTGCGAAGTTTCGATGGTGCGGGTCAGGTTATTGGCGTAAATTTCAAAATGATCCAGCTTACCAGCGCTGGTTTTTACCGGGCAAAGCGCCGCCCGTAACCAGAATTCCTGGCCCTGCCGGTTGGCTATTTGCCAGGCTCCTATCCAGAATTCACCATTTCTGATCGCAGTGGTCAGTTTTTTAAAATGTTCAGTCTGCTGCAAAAAAGACGGTACCAAATCCAGCACTGGCCGGCCAATCAGGTCAGTTTCATTAAGGGCACTTTCATTGCAAAAGTTCGCATTCACAGCCCGGATTTTGCCGCTATCATCCATCGTTAAGCGCATCATTTGTTTACTGACGCTGTCACGAATTTGCTTTTGCATACTGACTTGTTCTTTTAACTGCTGGTTTTCTTCCCGCAAAGCCCTGAGGCCGAACCAATCAAACATAAACCATCCTCTGATTTGAGTGCACTTATCAGTTTGCAAGTACTGCATTGACTCTATACAGCAAGTACCGATAACTCAAGGTGTTGTCTGATGCTCCTGGGCCGGAAGAGGCTATCTGTGATTGGCTTTTGTTGTTTTTGTATCGCCTGGGCTTGCTGTACCCGGGGGCGTTTTGATGCCTGTTGTTTTGACTCGCTTTTGAGGGGCTGCCTGCTTTTCAACATCTGGGGGCAGCGACTGGCGCCGTCGGTCGCTTCAAATAGTTGGCGTGTTAAAACCTTAAACTGCCGATTTTTGCCGGCTTGGCTTAAAGGGGAAGAGCGCAGGCTTGGGGAATTGGTTTCTGGTTGGTGCCAGCAGTGGCTGTCCGCCGGTTAACAAATGAACGAAGCTTGCTGGAACTCACTGTGTAAAAACTCGTTTTTCGCCTTATATTGGCTGTATGTTTTTCAATACATTGAGGTTGATTACAACAAGACCTGAAGGCATAGTACTTTTGGCTGCCTAAGCCAAGAGTTTTGAATTGAAAAGCAGGACTTAGCAAAGTGTCCACTGTTGCCGGTACAGATCAATTCAATAAAAAACACAGACGCAGCAATGGAGCAAGGAATGTCGCTTAAGTTATTGATCAGTATGTGTGCATCTGGTGTGTTGTTGTGGGTGGCGGCAATACAGTCTAAACCACTGTCAAATAACTGGTTAGTCATTGATGTGCCTGAGTTTCATTTGTCTTCTGAGCTGGCAAAACAATTGCCTGATCAATGTCTGCAAAATACTGAACTGATGCTATTGCAGTATCAATTGGACTTTCGCAAATCAAACACCTTAAAACAGAGCTTAAGCCAACTTCACGATAGAAATCAGGACTATTTCTATCAGCCTCTGCTTGATTTTATGGCCCCAAAATCTATTGCTTTGGATCCTATGACTCTCAGGCCTGGTTTTGAGCAAGATGCGGTACAGGTGGATCGAAGAGTTCGACGGATCGAATTGCGTTTTGGCAAGTATCCGACCAGTAATGCTCTGTCTCTTGTTTCCGATTTTACGGTAGATCATGCCGGCGAAATTATCATCACTGAAAATCCTTCAAATCAGCGAAAAACTTCAGTACCGCCGGTTGCGATCCAAGACCCCGAATATCAAACAGGATTGGTTGACGGTTCCTCGCGTATCACTGACTGTATGGCAGCGGCATTGCCCTTGTTGCGATCTGATTTAAGCTGGCAATTTGCACAAATACCGGGAGAAAAGGGCTGTGAACTGCGAGGGCAAGCGACAGAACAAGTGCAGATGAAATTTCTGGCGACTTGCCCTTCACTTTGATTGTCGGTGCGACCTTAATGCAGATGTTTACCTTCAAAAGGTGGCTTTGTGCCAACGGCTGACATCAAGGATTTCAAAGGAAAAGCTGAATTCTTAAAGTTGCCGTTCAGACGTGACGAACTTTGGTCGCCAAGGTTAGTTAAAGGAAAACCCGGTAAATATCCGCACAAAAATAATGCCAGTCAGTTTAACTGACTGGCATTCCCACAATAATGTTGTGTTTTTTTGAATGGTATCAATAAGCTTATTGCTTTTTGAAGCGGCGTAATCCTAAGGCAACTAAGGTCAAACCGAAGATGGCAAGAGTTGATGGCTCTGGAATATCGTTTTTCGGGGCGTTATAGGTAAATACCAAACGTTCCCATTCAGTACCTTCGTAGATACTATAGTTACTACCACTTCTCCAGCCGTTATAAACATGCAGAGGAGATAAAGCTGAATTTTGGTTCCAATAACCTGCCGACATAGACGTATGCCAACTTAAACGGTCTCTTTCATTCAAACCTGCGGTGTCAGCAGTTGTTTGACTGATCATGTCACCTAAACCAGCAAAACCCATTGAATAACCGTTGAAATACCACTGTGCGCCATTTGAAGTTCTTGTTGTATTTACCGAGGTATAGGCTGTTACATCAGAGAATAAAGCAGCTGCCAGTGTATCAATTTTGTTTGATGAGCTTAACGCACCAGCCAGCATCACATAACTACCATTACAAGTACCAAACATATCTGCAATGGATACACTGCTACCGTAGTTGCTGCGATGGCAAAGTGTCCAACCCCAATCAGCAGTTACCGTAGAGAAATTGATATCATTTTGCACGCCAACAGGCACGACACCGGCTTGGGCAACATGACTGAGAGATAACACCAATCCAGCGACTGCTGCTTTTAACATTTTATTTTTCATGATGATTTCCAAAGGATTGACGATTTTTACCCATAGATCGGAATTGAACAGCACTTTTAATGCCAATATTTAAAATCTTTTAACTTCAATGTGTTACTTAGTTTTATCATTTTTTCTTACAAAACATGTAAAGAAAAGTGACATAAAATGATGGAGCCAGATGAATATTTATCCAGGGGATTGGGTTTGAGAATAATTTCCGCGGGAAGGCAGGCTTCGCATACACAAAAGGAAAAAGCGGTTCGAAGTAAACGAACAGTGCATATGATGAAGTTGCTTCTATTTCGTAAAGCGCAAAGCGGGTTACAGCAGATATCTACGCTGCACTAAAAACAAAAAAGATAAGCGCCTTGCGGCGCTTATCTTTTTTTAAAACCAGCTTAAAAACAACGTTGTTTAAAAGCTGGCTGTTTAACAGCAGGGCTGTGTTCAAGCAACTTCGCTTAAACCTGCTGCTATTTAAAAACGCAGCTAAAACAACTGCTCAAGAAGATCGTCGTCTACTCTGTTGGCCAGCGTGACCTGTAACTTAGGCGTGCGCGCCATTTCACGGCGGATGGCAAAATCGGCTTCATTGTTACGCGCCCAGCTGCGGCGGGCGATGCCGTTGTTGACGTCAAAAAACAACATCGACTTTAACCGGCGATCTGCCTCCACTGAGCCGTCCAGCAACATGCCAAAACCGCCGTTGATCACTTCGCCCCAGCCCACACCACCGCCGTTGTGAATCGACACCCAGGTGGCGCCGCGGAAGCTGTCGCCAATTACGTTGTGAATGGCCATATCGGCGGTAAAACGGCTGCCGTCATAAATGTTGGAGGTTTCACGGAATGGCGAGTCGGTGCCGCTGACATCGTGATGGTCACGGCCTAATACCACGGGGCCAATCTCACCGCGTTTTATCGCTGCGTTAAAAGCAGCGGCAATTTCAGCACGGCCTTCAGCGTCGGCGTATAAAATCCGGGCTTGCGAACCCACCACCAGCTTGTTTTGTTTGGCATCCAAAATCCAGCTGATATTGTCCTGCATCTGCTGCTGAATTTCTTCCGGCGCAGCTAACATCAAACGTTTTAACACTTGTGCGGCAATGGCATCGGTTTTATCTAAATCTTCCGGCTTGCCTGAAGTACAAACCCAGCGGAAAGGGCCAAAACCATAGTCAAAACACATAGGGCCTAAAATATCCTGCACATAAGACGGATATTTAAAGTCGATGCCGTTTTGCGCCATCACATCACCACCGGCGCGTGAGGCTTCCAGCAAAAACGCATTGCCGTAGTCAAAGAAATAAGTGCCTTTGGCTGTGTGTTTATTCACGATAGCGGCGTGACGTTTTAAGGTGTCCTGCACCTTGGCTCTGAATAATTCCGGCTCCTCGCGGATTAACCGGTTGGCTTCATCATATGAAATGCCAACAGGGTAATAACCGCCCGACCATGGGTTATGCAAAGAGGTTTGGTCTGAACCTAAATGCACAAAAATATCTTCGGCATCAAAGGCTTCCCATACATCCACCACGTTGCCGATATAAGCAATAGACACCACTTCGGCATTGGTCTGGGCTTGTTTTACCCGGCTAATTAAGGCCGGCATAGTGTCAATCAGCTCATCCACCCAACCTTGCTGGTGACGTTTGGTGGCGGCTTTTGGGTTTACCTCGGCACAGACGGTAATGCACTGTGCAATATTGCCGGCTTTTGGCTGAGCGCCGCTCATGCCCCCCAGGCCAGCTGTTAAGAAAATTTTGCCTTTGGGGCTATCGCCTTTTGGCAGCACTTTGCGAAACGCATTCATCACCGTAATGGTGGTGCCATGCACTATGCCCTGCGGGCCAATATACATAAAAGAGCCGGCGGTCATCTGGCCATATTGGGTGACGCCCAGGGCGTTAAACCGCTCCCAATCATCCGGTTTGGAATAGTTCGGGATCATCATGCCGTTGGTCACCACCACTCTTGGCGCTTCTACCGATGACGGGAATAAACCCATCGGATGGCCTGAGTAGATATGCAAAGTCTGGTCTTCGGCCATTTCGCTTAAGTACTTCATGGTTAAGCGGTATTGCGCCCAGTTCTGGAACACTGCGCCATTGCCACCATAAGTAATCAGCTCTTCCGGATGCTGTGCCACGGCCGGGTCGAGGTTATTGTCAATCATCAGCATAATGGCAGCGGCCTGCTGGCATTTGGCCGGATAATCGCTGATAGCCCGGGCTTTAATCTCATAATCCGGCTTAAAGCGGTACATATAAATACGGCCAAAGTCATTCAGTTCTTTGGCAAATTCCACTGCCAGTTCGCCATGCCATGCCTTGGGGAAATACCGCAGCGCATTACGCACCGCCAGTTGTTTTTCCGCTTTGGTTAAAATGTCTTTGCGTTTAGGCGCACGGTTGGCGCCTACAGGGTAAGCTTTGGCTGCTGGCAGCTCGGCTGGAATACCTTGTTTGATTTGATCCTGAAAAGTCATCTGTTGCACTCCTTAAACATTGACCGCAAAGTCGACCTTCAAGGCCTGGGTTTTCACCAGTTTGATCATGGCGTCGATGTCCGGTTTTAACAGCCGGTCTTCTTCGAGCTTGGCTACTTTGGCGCGGATAATGGCATGATTTTCTTCAATTAAGTCTGAGCAAGTGTTGGGGCGGCGGAATTCAATGGCCTGAGCTGCGTACATCAGCTCTATCGCCAGAATTTTTTCCAGGTTGCCTAAAATCTGGTTCAGCTTCCGGCCTGAGATACTGCCCATAGACACATGATCTTCCTGACCCATTGAAGTAGGCACGCTGTCGGCCGACGGCGGGAAACATAAAGATTTGTTTTCGGTGACCAGCGCCGCTGTAGTGTACTGCGGGATCATCAAACCCGAATTTAAGCCACCGGCTTTGGTTAACAACCGTGGTAAACCATGCAGGCCTTCCAGCAGCAAATAACAACGGCGGTCGGAAATATTGCCAAGTTCAGCGGCGGCAATGGAGGTGTAATCCAGCACCATGGCCAGCGGCTGACCGTGGAAACCACCACCGGACAGCGCTTCTTCGCTGCTAATGACAATAGGGTTGTCGGTCACTGAGTTCATCTCAATTTCAACCAGCTCTTTGAGGTGGTGAAAAGCGTTGCGGGAGGCGCCGTGCACCTGCGGAATACAACGCAGTGAATATGGGTCCTGTACCCGGGCGCAGCCGGTGTGCGAGGCCATATTTTGTGAGTTTTTAAATAACCGGCGCATCCGCGCTGCCACTTCGATATTGCCGGCAAATGGGCGGATTTGGTGTAATTCAGGGCGGAACGGTGAGCCGCTGCCTTGCATACCTTCAATACTCATGGCGCCTGCCACATCGGCTAAATTCAGTAAGTACTGCATTTTGGTCAGTGCGGTAATGCCGTGCGACAAAATAAACTGGGTGCCGTTAATCAGGCCCAAACCTTCTTTCGCCTGTAATTCCAGCGGTGATAAACCATGCTGCGCTAAGGCCTCACTGGCCGGCACGCTGCTATTGCCAGCCCAGAATTCACCTTCACCAATCAGTGGCAGGAATAAATGTGACAGCGGTGCTAAGTCGCCTGAAGCACCGACAGAACCTTGCTCCGGCACCACTGGGATCAGATCCAGTTCAATAAACTTCAGCATGCGCTCAATTACTTCCAGCCGCACACCAGAATAACCCTGGCTCAGCGCATGTACTTTGGTGATCAGCATCAGCTTGGAAATCGCTTTGGCAATAGGTTCACCTACACCCACTGCATGGGTGATCAGCAGGTTTTTTTGCAGCAAGGCAGTTTCAGCCGGGGAGATTTGGGTGTCGCATAAAGGGCCAAAACCGGTGTTAATGCCATAAATAGCTTTGCTGGAGGCCGCCATCACATCCACACAGCTGCGGCTTTGGTTAATTTTGGCGATAGCTTCGGCGCAAAGTTCTGCTTGAATGCTGCCGTCGGCAATGCCGTTCACTGTGGCTAAATCGAGACGATCAATACCGTATTTAAAAACCATGACTGACTCCTGAAATGTCTTGCTGTATGGCCGCCACAAAGGCGTGTGATGGTCAAATGCTAGCTTGTGTCAGATGTTTTATAAATACATAATAATCGTATCTTATTCCGGATTTATCGAACTAAAGGCGGTTGGCAAATGCAGGTGCAGGACGTTGATTTACGCTTATTGCGTATTTTTGTCACTATTGTGGAATGTGGTGGTTTGTCGGCGGCAGAGTCCAGGCTGAATATTGGCCGCTCGACCATCAGCACCCATTTATCTGATTTGGAAATTCGTTTAGGTCTGACGCTGTGTAAACGTGGCCGCAGCGGTTTTGAGCTCACCGACGCCGGCCGTATTACCTATCAGGCATCACTGGAATTACTGCAACAATGTGAAACCTTTGCCAGCACAGTGGCGGGCTCTAAACACCATTTATCGGGCCGGGTCAGCATTGCCATTATTGATACTCTGGTCAGCGACCCCCGTTGTGGTGTGGCCCAGGCGATAGCGGTGCTGAAAGATAAAAGTAATAACCTGCAGTTTGATATTCATGTGTGTGAAGCGCGGGAAGTAGAAACCAGTGTCGCGAATGGCCGCGCTCTGGTGGGGATTGGCGTCAGCCGCCATCATATCCGCGGTCTGGATTACGAACCACTGCATCTGGAAACCAACTATCTGTATTGTGGCCAGGGCCATCCGTTATTTGGTTGTGATGCCAAAGATATCCATACTTTATTGGCGCAGGCTGAGGTGATTAGCAGTAACTATATGCGGGATAAAGAAATCCGTAACGACGGCCTGAATTACCAGCACAGCGCCAGCGCTTATCACGACGAAGGCATTGCCCATTTAATTTTATCCGGCAAGTTTATTGGGTATTTACCCGAGCATTACGCCAGTTATTGGGTGGAAAAAGGCCTGTTTCAGGCCATCAGGCCGGAAAAATACCATTATCAAATTCCGGTGGTGCTTATTACTTCTAAAACCAATGCCACGTCCCCGCTGGCGCAGGCCACTATCAAAACCATCAAGGCCTGTCATAGCGGTTAGAGGCTGTAGCCGCAGTCAGACAACGGTGCGGCTTTTAGCTTGAAAGAAGCTCGGCAGCAGCCCTGAGCCCGGATAAATAAGCACCATGGGCAGTGCCTGCATAGTGGCGCTCTGTGGCTTCGCCGGCAAAAAATAGCTGTTGATCCACTGCTCTTGCCAATGTATCGCGCATTTGCGGGTTGGAGCCAAGCGCCTGATACGAATAAGAGCCACGGGCAA
>FWWM01012265.1_pt1 | contig 14350 bp, 11 predicted proteins | sample 2228351 | NCBI WGS metagenome assembly FWWM01 (sample SAMEA103939774, study PRJEB20133) | metagenome | reverse complement strand
AAATCTGCGGATAAATCTGCGAAATCTGCGCCCTCTGCGGATAAATCTGCGTAATCTGCGCCCTCTGCGGATAAATCTGCGTAATCTGCGACCTCTGCGGATAAATCTGCGAAATCTGCGCCCTCTGCGGATAAATCTGCGAAATCTGCGCCCTCTGCGGATAAATCTGCGAAATCTGCGTAATCTGCGGATAAATCTGCGTAATCTGCGTAATCTGCGGATACTTTTTTCAGGCGAGAAAATCGGTATAATCCTTTCCATGCTTTCCTCATCTCGTTTGTTCCGCTGGGTGATCCCGCTGGCTTCGGCTATTTTGCTACTCCAGGCAGGTATCGAGATGCACCACGTCGCCTGGGGCACCGGTCGCTGGCTGGGAGAATATTCGTTCAAGTGGGCGATCGGCTTCTTTGGGTTTGTACTGATTTGCCTGGGGCTATTCGTTATAGTGGTGTTGCTGGCCTGGCGACCAGGACACCTGGATGCCCTCAGGAAGAGGATCGTTCGCTGCCGGACCGCTCTGCCCTTTCGATTACGCGTGATCCTGGCCCTGGTGTTGGCACTTGTGCCGGTTCTCTTCTTCCAATACACACTGTGGGGCGTAGTCTTCACCGGGATCGGGATTCGCCTGCTGGTATGGGGACTATCCATGCTGGGGGTGGCTATCCTGATCGGGGCCGGAGACCAACTCCTGGGTTGGCAGGAATCGCTGGTGGCGTTACTCATCGTGGGCGCGTTGATCGGGATGGCGATCCCTCTGGCTACGGTCAGCGATTATCCCTTTTCCTTAGGCTGGTCTGAAGGCAATCGGCTGTGGGATTATTCCATATTGTTTGGACGCCAGCGATATATTGTCCCCCCTGGTGCCAGATTGGTGCCTTTCCTGGATGTGGGTCGCCAGTTGATCGGCGGCTTGCCTTTTCTCTATCCCCATTTGACGATTTTCCAGGAACGCCTGTGGTTGGGGGTGATGGGCATTCTGCCCTATGTGTTGCTCGGCTGGAGCACGTTCTATGTGCCCCGGACGCGGTTAAATGGGGCTTCCCTGCCGACCGTGGCCTGGCTGCTGGCCGGCCTGTGGGGCTTCCTGTTCCTGCGGCAGGGGCCCATTCATGCGCCGCTCCTGGTCAGCGCGATCCTGGTAGCCCTGGTGTGGCGACGTTCTCTGTGGTTTGCCATGCCTGTGTTGATGGCCGCCGGCTATTTCGCCGCCGTCAGCCGCTTCACCTGGACGTTTGCCCCGGCCATGTGGGCGGCTATGCTATGGTTTGCCAGCGCTGAACCCCAGGGGCAACGCCTGGATCGGCGTGACTGGTATCGCACGCTCGCCCTGGCTCTGGCCGGATTGGTCGGTGGCCTGGTGTTGCCTCAACTCACCGGCATTTTGACTGAGCATGGCAACACCTCTATCACTCAGGCGACAGTCGCCTTGCAGCGCCAACCCTTGCTCTGGGATCGCCTGTGGCCCAACAGCACCTATCCTCCCGGCATTGTGCTCGGTCTGTTGATGGCCGCGCTGCCGCTTACCCTGGTGATCGGGGTGGTGGTGCACCGTGGCATCTGGTGTCTCAACCTCTGGCAACGCCTGGCTATCCTGGGAACGCTGGCCGCCTTCCTGATCGTCGGCCTGATCGCCAGCACCAAGATCGGCGGTGGGGGCGACCTGCACAATCTGGATATGTTCCTGATCGGCCTGCTCTTCACCGCCAGCCTGGCCTGGGAGAAAAGCCTGCGTGCCCAGGCCGGTGGTCGGCTGTGGATCGTGGATGCCGCCTCCCTTTCCCCCTGGCTACGCATCCTGCTGATCGGGATGATGATCTTGCCGGCCTACGGCTCTTTGATGCGCCTGTATCCCCTGCTCTATGGCGATGACTTCCAGCGGCTGAGAGTGTTGACCGACATCCAGGACCCCTATGCCGATCCGCGCGTGCTTGGTCTGTTGCCGCCACGAGAGAAAGTCAACCAGGTGCTGCAGATCGTGCGCCAGCGGGTGGAACAGGCCGCCCAACAGGGAGAGGTCTTGTTTATGGATCAGCGTCAATTGCTAACCTTTGGCTATATTCAGGGCGTGCCGCTGGTGCCGGAATACGAGAAAAAATATCTAATGGATGAAGCCATGGGCGAGACTGCCCCGCTGACTTTCCCGGCCTTCTATCGTGATCTGGCCCGCCATCGCTTCACACTGATCGTAAGCGATCCGCTGCGCCTGCCCATCAAAGATAGCGAATATCGCTTCGGCGAAGAGAACAACGCCTGGGTCAAGTGGGTGGCGGCGCCGATCCTGTGTTACTATGAACCCGATAAGACCTTCAAGGAATTTCGACTCCAACTCCTGGTGCCGCGTGCCACTCCCTTACCCGATTGTGACCTGCCGGTCTCGCCCTGAAGAACTCTGGAACCGCTCTCAAGAATGAACCTGAATCCCCTCTATATTCTCCTGCGCCTGATCCGTCGCTTCTTGCCTGAACCCGTGGTCCGCTTCCTGCTTCGAAGGGAAGTGATCCTGCGCCCGGGGCTGGAGACCCGTGAACCGGCCGAAGCCGCGGCCCGTTACGTGCAGGCCCTGCAGCGCCATGGCTTCTCGCTCGAAGGAAAACGAGTGCTGGTTTTCGGTTACGGAGGCAATTTTGCCATCGGCGCCGAACTGGTACGCGCCGGGGCTCGCCAGGTGACCTTGCTGGACCGTTTCGCTCCCCCGGATGACCGTCGCAACCGCCTGCTCCCTCAGGCCTACCCCGAATACTTCACCGTTCGCCATGGCCGTGTGCATCCACTGGACGAACATCTTGTCCTGGTGCATGACGACCTGCGCCGGCTGAAAGTGGTTCACCCCTTTGACGTGGTGGTCAGTTCCTCAGTCTACGAACATCTGGATGACCCTGACGGTTTGACGGAGGCTCTGGCGGCCCGCACTGCTCCAGACGGTGTTCATGTCCACTACGTGGATTTGCGGGATCACTACTTTCGTCTGCCGTTTGAAATGCTGAAATTTTCTGAGGCGGTCTGGAAGCGCTGGCTTAACCCCACCAGCAACCTGAATCGCCTGCGCTTACGAGACTATCAACGTATCTTCGAGAGCTACTTTTCTCAGGTTCACATCCAGGTATTGGCTCGCGATCGAGAAGCCTTTGAGCGGGCCCGACCATTCATTCGCCCCGAATTCCTGACTGGTGACGACGAGCATGACTCGGTAACTCTGATCGAAATTGTCGCTGCACAGCCGCAGAGGAGAGGGGAGAGCACGGAGGAGGGAAAACCACCGAGACACGAAGGCACGGAGAGCCAGAGAGAGAGCACGGAGGAGGGAAAACCACCGAGACACGAAGACACGGAGAACCAGAGAGAGAGAGCATGGAAGAGGGAAAACCACCGAGACACGAAGGCACGGAGAGCCAGAGAGAGAGCACGGAGGAGGGAAAACCACCGAGACACGAAGGCACGGAGAGCCAGAGAGAGAGCATAGAAGAGGGAGAAGAGAGAGCATGAGAGCAAATCTACCGCCGACCTTTGGTCGGTAAATGCAGCAGAACGTAATGCCAACTTTAGTCGGTGAACGTAACGCCAACTTTAGTTGGTGAACATACCGCCGACTTCAGTCGGTGAACGTAACGCCAACTTTAGTTGGTGAACGTAACGCCAACTTTAGTTGGTGAACATACCGCCAACTTTAGTTGGTGAACGTAACGCCAACTTTAGTTGGTGAACATACCGCCAACTTTAGTTGGTGAACATACCGCCGACTTCAGTCGGTGAACGTAACGCCAACTTTAGTTGGTGAACATACCGCCGACTTCAGTCGGTGAACGTAACGCCAACTTTAGTTGGTGAACGCGGGAGAGTGGGGGAGTGGGAGAGCAGGGGAGCACTGTTGTTGAGTTTGTTGAGTATTTAAAGGGCAAACGGCTGGGTGAGGGGGGCACCCAACCGTTTGCCGCCTATATCTTACTACAACCTGGTCAGAAATGCAAGGTGCAAAACTAAACAAAGCATTAAAGTTTTCAGCGCCCTGGGTGGGAATCGAACCCACATTTAAGCCTTAGGAGTGCCTTGTTCTGTCCATTGAACTACCAGGGCGAGCGTATTATACCAGACTTTAATCCTGTGAGCAGCCCACACTGCAGTAGGCATGCAAAAGTTGTCAGTGGTGAAGAAAGCCATCTGCAGATTGCGCCGATTGCACAGATTTGGCGGATTTCGCAGATTCTTCTGACGTTTCTGTCCGGCAACAAAATCGGAGGGTACCTCAGTTCGGGATAAGAAATTCTGACCGCAGAGCACGCAGAGAACGCAGAGAGAAAAACAAAGGAACTCCGCAATCTCAGCGATCTCCGAAGTAAAAAACGGCGAGTAACGCTTATCCCGAATTCACGTGAGGGGAGTTCCTGACAAGATGTGAGTACACACACGCTGCGAAAATTTGTCGGCTATCGAAAATTTGTCGGCTATAATGTATCTGGAGATCTGCCATGCCTGCTGAATGTCCTCCCCGATTCACTTCTGTCATTTGGCGAATAAGCCTGGCCATTGCGGCCGGTCTGCTCCTGGTGGGGTGTAATTTGCCGGCCGCTGGACCAACGATGACCTCCACTCCATCCCCCGATCTCCAGGCCATTGTCCTCCAGACTTTCGCCGCTATGACCGTGCAGGCTGTGCTTACCCCACCGGCGGCTACCCCCACTCTTCCCCCCCTGCCAACCGACACGCCTGTGCCGGCCACCGGTTCTATCAGCGGCACGCTCTCCTATCCCTCCCAATTCATCCCTCCTCTGCGCATAGTGGCCTTCCGAGTGGATGGATCGGGCTATCGTTATGTAGACACCCTGGAGAATCAGACCACATATCAGATCAGCGGCCTGACTCCAGGGACATATCACGTCGTCGCCTATACCCGCGATGGAGCGCTGGCCGGCGGCTATACTCAGATGGTGCTGTGTGGTTTACGAGTAGAATGCACTGACCATACCCTGATTGGTGTGGAAGTTGTGCCAGGACAGGATACACCCAACATTGATCCGGCTGACTGGTATGCCCCTCCTGGGACGTTTCCTCCCATGCCACAGCCCTGAAGTCTCCCCTGGCAGCGTGTAGTCTCCCTGGAAGACAGGGCTTTATGAGGTTGGCGAGGAAGGCAAGAGATCGCGCAGGGCCGCCACCAAATCAGGGGGCAGGGCAGGGGATAGACGTCGCAGCATGAGCACGGCGGCAGGAGCGGAAGGAGCCTGGAGGATCTGGCGCAAAAAGTGGATGGTTTCCAGCGGAGAGACCTGATACAGGGCCTGAAGCAGGTCCAGTAAATCTCCCTGAACCGAGATGGGTGCGGCCTGGATCAGCGGTTGCAGCATTGCAAATACCGGCGGCAGGTTGTGAAAATCAGGATCGCGCAGCAGAGGAAGCAGGGCCTGAATGCCCATTGACCACAGGCGAGGTCGTTCGGGATGAAGCCACTCTCCAACCAGAAGCAGAAACCGCTCCGGGGACTCGCGGCGCAGGCGTTGCAACCCAGTGGATAGCAGGGCAGCGCGCACTCGGGCATCGCGTCCCTGCTGAGACCAGGTCATCAGACGGGGGAACAGATGTTCCTCACGCGGGGGAAGGTGCCCCAACACAACCGCCGCCAGTAGTTTCATTTCCAGCCAGTCCTCCTGCCAGAGACGATCAGCCAGATCCAGAGCCAGAAGAGGCCTGCTTTCGGCCAGAGATGCCAGGTGTGTTTGCAGGTGCCTTAACACTGCCGGAGGGGTACGGTAGGATCGCAACGTGAATGCAGGGATGCCCTGTCCGGCAGTGCGCCGCGTGTGATTGGTGTAAAAATCAAGCACTTCGTGCAGAGCACGCACGAAGGCTTCAGGATCGTCAAATCGTTCAAGCAGATGCGCAGTTTGTTTGCGCAGGTGCACCAGATCAACGGCCGGCATAGGAACAGGCAAGGGATTGGAAGGTCGAATGGAAGAGGGAATGTTGTTTCAGGCCAGTGAAGCAGACATGCCGGGTTTATTTCAATGCTCGCCACCGGCTCGGACTCTCTGCAACTCCATCTCTCAGGCGGGCGAGACAGGTTCAGCGCAGGAGTTCATCGAGCGGTCTGAAAGAACAGGCTTCGGTCGGGTGAAGATCAGCGTTTTCAATAGGCTTTGGCAAAGTAGGCTCTCACCCTGGCCGGCTTACCGCACACCACGCAGGTGCCCTGGCCATTTTGATCAAAGGGGATGTTGCGGCTGGTGGCTTTGGTCTCCTCCTTGATTTTGGCTTCACATTCTGCGCTCTCACACCACCAGGCAAAGGCCCAGCCATCGGCCACGATGGATTTGAGTTCTTCGTAATCTCTGGGTTCATGAATATTGGCATCGCGGAAGGCAATAGCCCGTTCGAGCAGGGATTGTTGAATCTCTTCCAGAAGCCCGCGGAGGGTGGGGAGAAGCGCCGTCTGCGAGATGGAGGATTTTCCTTCTCGCCCCGGCCGATCGCGTCGGGCCAAAGTCACCGCCTTCTGGTCGGCGTCCTTCGGTCCAATTTCGATGCGTACGGGTACGCCGCGTAACTCCCAATCGTTGAATTTGTATCCGGGGGTCACTTCCTCGCGATCGTCCAGCTTGACTCGAACACCGGCCGCTTTGAGTTCACCACAGAGACGATGGGCGGTTTCGAGGACGCGGCTCTTCTCCGCATCGTTCTTGAAGATGGGGACGATCACTGCCTGAATGGGCGCCAGGCGTGGCGGTAGGATCAGACCCTGATCGTCGCCGTGGGTCATGATGATGGCGCCGATGATACGGCTGGAGATGGCCCAGGAGGTGGTTTCGCAGTACTGGAGGGTGTTGTTGCGATCCAGGTACTGGATGTCAAAGGCACGGGCAAAGTTCTGGCCAAAATAGTGAGAGGTACCGCATTGCAGAGCGCGCTTATCCTGCATCATGCCTTCAATAGAGGTGGTGATCTGAGCCCCGGCAAAGCGCTCCGATTCGCTCTTGTAGCCCTTCAAGACCGGTAAGGCCGCCTGGTTGATCGAAAAATCCGTATAGATATCCAGAATGCGCAGCATCTCTTCTTTGGCTTCTTCAGCGGTGGCGTGGGCGGTATGGCCTTCGTGCCAGTAGAATTCGGCCGTGCGCAAGAACAGTTTGGTGCGCAGTTCCCAACGCATGACCGATCCCCATTGGACGATCAACACGGGCAGGTCGCGCCAGGATTTGATCCATCTGGAATACATGTAGCCGATGATGGTCTCAGAGGTTGGGCGGACGACCAGCGGCTCCTCCAGTTTCTCACCACCGCCATGCGTCACCACCGCCAGTTGAGGGGCGAAACCTTCTACGTGTTCTTTTTCTTTCTCGAAAAAGGAAAGGGGAATCAGGGTAGGGAAAGCGGCGTTGACGTGACCGGTCTCTTTGAAGCGCTGGTCGAGGTAGGAGGTGATGTTTTCCCACAGCGCCCAGCCGTAGGGGCGCACCACCATACAGCCTCGCACAGGGGCATAGTCCGCCAGTTCGGCTTGCAAGACGACCTGGTTGTACCATTCCGAAAAGTCTTCGGCACGTTTGGGGAGTTTTCCATTGGCCATATCCATCTCCAAAACCAAAGATTCGTGGGTTATTTCGCTGAGGGAGGGTGGGGAAATCCGTCTAAGAGGCAGACAGCGTGATTCACATCCGAGGCGAAAAGCAGCAGGGCGCGTTGAGACGGGGAAATGTAGGGATCAAACACATCGAAGAAGCACTCCAACACGGTCTTCCAGCCTTCTCCGACCAGGATCAGGGGCTTCTGCGTCTCTGACCGAACGATCAGCAGGTTCCAGAATAAGGCAATTTCGGTCAGCGTGCCGGGTCCGCCAGGCAAACCAATGGCGGCATCGCTGCTTTCGATTAGGACCTGCAACCGTTCCAGGAGCGTTTTCTGGCGGCGCTCTTCGCTCACCCAGGGGTTTTTGCCGTTGTGACGCCAGCGCTCGATCTCCTCACAGGTCACGCCGATCACATGGCCGCCGGCCTCGGCCGCACCACGCGAGACCGCTTCCATCGTCCCCATGTAGCCTCCGTTGAGCACCACATGACCCCGCTCCGCCAACAGGCGACCCAGAAGGTAAGCTTGCTCATAGGCGGGTTCCCCTGCTTTGGGTTGTGCCCCACCAAACACGCTAACGTTCATGATACTCCTTGTCCAACCCGCCTGCCCTGGCCTGGCAAACAAAAACGGCTCACCAGGTCTGGGAGCCGTCGGACCGAAGGCCATACTCTATCCAGACCTGGAGGAAGGGGAGGTCTCCGTAGGGCTTGGGCGTTCTGGTGTCATTACATCCATTATACCTGATTTCCTGCTACAATCACAGGTAATGACTGACCTCACCGATCGATTGATGCGTTACACGACCCCCGATCAGCGGGAATTGATCCGCCTGATCGCCCGCGAGGCCAATGGGTTGGGCATGCACGCTTACCTGGTGGGCGGCTTCGTTCGCGACCTGTTGCTGGGGCAAATGGTCAATGATTTTGACATTGTCGTCGAGGGAAACGCCATCACCCTGGGGCGTTTCCTGGTGAAGAAATACGGCGGACGTCTGACGCCTCACTTTCCGTTCAAGACCGCCACCTGGTTCCTGCCTGAAACGCTGGACGTGCACCCTCGGATTTGGGATCTGACTTCTGCTCGATCGGAGACCTACGCCCGCCCGGCAGCGCTTCCGGTCGTGACCCTGGGCACGCTCCACGACGATCTGCACCGCCGCGACTTCACCATCAACGCCATGGCTCTGTGTCTGGACACAGGCTGCTTCGGTACGCTGATTGACCCCCTGGGTGGCCGCGCCGATCTGGAGCAGGGAGTGATCCGGGCGTTGCATCGCCGTTCGTTTATTGACGATCCAACGCGCCTGTTCCGGGCTATGCGCTACGCCGTGCGATACGCGTTTCACCTGGACCCCGATACGGCGGCTCTAATCCCTGCTGCGCTTCCTTACGTGGACGCGCTTTCAGCAGAACGTCTGCGCCACGAACTGGATTTGATCTTCGAAGAAGACAACCCGACCCCTGTGCTGGAGCGCCTGCTGGAGGCGGGCATCTTGCAGGCGATTCGGCCTCCGCTCCCTGCCGAAGCGGCTGACCTGAATCGTATCCGCCGCATTCACTCCCTCCCCCGCCCGACCTTACGCTTTGCCGCCAGTTCGCTCACTGCCTTGCGCGACGCGCGCTGGATGGCCTGGCTGATGGCCCTGCCGATCCGAGAGATTCGATCCATCGCCCGGCGCATGCATTTCACGGCTGATTTAAAGAAAAACATCCTGGCAGCCGCATCTATCTTCCATAATCTGGACTCGCTGGCAGATTGCTCTCCCAGTCTATGCACAGCCTGGCTGGAGGGGTTTCCTGACCAGGCGATTGAGGTGGTTGCTCTATGCCTGCCGCCGGGAAAAGCACGCACCCAGCTCTGGAACTACCTGGAAAAGTGGAAAATGGTGCGGCCCCTGACCGATGGGGAAACTCTAAAGGCCTTCGGGTTACCTCCAGGGCCAATCTATCGAGAACTGCTCTGGCAGTTGCGTGCCGCCTGGCTGGATGGGAAGATTTCCAGTAAGGAAGAGGAAGAGGCCCTGCTGGCCAGATTGATCGCCGATGCCCAGAAACCAATATCGCCTGAGAGATAATCCCCTGCATTGCCAGTTTCCAAGCTTCTGGTGATTACCCATATCTTGTTCACCTCCCATATTTGGGCAGAATTCGCTCTTGACAACGGCAGATTTGGGGAGCAAATTTCTGGCAGAACTCAACCAGATGAACGATTTCTGGACTTGTGGGTAATCACCAGTCCAACTTCCATTGTTGAGCACAGCAAAAGTATGATAAGATTCATCCAGAACTCCGACGATGGCCTGGCCACGTGTCGGAGAAGTATCTTATCCGTCTTTCAGGAGGTCTCTATGCTGGTCGGCGAACGAATGTCCCGCCCACCCATCACGATTGGGCCCGAGATGAGCATTCACGATGCCCTGGCCCTTTTCCGTCGAGAACGCATTCGCCGCGCGCCGGTCATCAAAGGCGGGAAATTGGTCGGCATCGTCTCGGAAAAGGATTTGTTGAATGCTTCCCCCTCGCCAGCAACCACCTTGAGCGTGTGGGAGATGAATTATCTGCTCAGCAAGTTAACCGTAGCCGAGGTGATGACCAAAAATGTGATTACAGTCACGGAGGATACCCCCATCGAAGAGGCGGCGCGCATTATGGCTGATAACAAGATCGGCGGCCTGCCGGTCGTTAAGGGCACGCGCGTGGTGGGGATTATCACCGAGACGGATCTGTTCAAGTTGTTCCTGGAACTCATGGGAGCCCGCGAAAAAGGGGTACGCGTTACTGCGTTGATCGAAGATCAGCCAGGAATGCTGGCCAGGATCACCCGCGCCATTGCCGATGCCGGCGGCAATTTTGTGGCTTTCGGGCAGTTCGTAGGTGAGGATGTCAACACCCGCGTGATCACCTTCAAGGTGAATGGGATTGACCTGGCTCAAACAAAGAAAGCGATCACCCCCCATGTGCTCAAACTGTGGGATATTCGCGAAATCTAACGCTCCAACCGTCTATCCCCCATCCTGAAACCACTGCGCCCGCCGCTATGGCAGGCGCAGTATGTTCATGAAGAAGTCACCTTTTTCTCGATCTTGGACCAGGTATCCTTCAACGTCACTGTGCGGTTGAAGACGGGTTTTTGAGGCGTCGAATCCGGGTCCACGCAGAAATAGCCCAGGCGCTCAAACTGGAATTTCTCGCCCACCTGCACGTTGACCAGGGCAGGCTCCACCCAGGCATTCTCGATCACTTCCAGCGAGTTGGGGTTGATGATGGCCTCTAATTCGGCCTCGTCCGGCCGCTCCACCATGAACAGGCGATCGTAGAGGCGCACCTCGGCCGGTCGAGCATGTTGAGCCGAGACCCAATGGATGGTAGCCTTGATCTTGCGACCATCAGGGACCTCACCACCACGGGTAGCCGGATCATAGGTGCAGTGTACTTCAACCACATTGCCCGACTCGTCTTTGACCACATCAGTACATTTGACCACATAGGCATAGCGCAGGCGCACCTCGTTGCCCGGATATAAGCGATAATATTTGGGCGGTGGCACTTCACGAAAATCGTCTTGCTCGATGTAAAGCACCTTCGAGAAGGGCACCTTGCGCGTGCCGGCTGAGGGGTCTTCAGGGTTATTCAAGGCTTCTACTTCCTCAACCAGATCATCAGGATAGTTATCAATTACCAGCCGAAGGGGGCGAAGCACAGCCAATCGGCGCAGCGCACGCTTGTTTAAGTCATCACGGATCACCGCCTCAAACTGGGCCATGTCCACCCAACTATCGTTGCGCGTCTCGCCAATGCTGGTGACGAATTCAATGATTGCTTCTGGCGTGACACCGCGTCGGCGCAGACCGCGCAGAGTGGTCAGGCGCGGGTCATCCCATCCGCGCACGATGCCTTCTTCCACCAGTTTGCGCAGTTTGCGCTTGCTCATCAGGGCATAGGTCAGATTCAGGCGGGAAAACTCGATCTGACGACTGGGGAAGACCCCTAATTTCTCAATAAACCATTCATACAGGGGGCGATGAATGCGGTATTCATCCGAACACAGGGAATGGGTGATGCCCTGCATGGCATCGTTCTGGCCGTGTGCCCAGTCATAGGTGGGATAGATGTGCCATTTATCGCCCGTACGATGATGGGGCACGTGCATGATGCGATACATGACCGGGTCACGCATCAAGATGTTGGGGTGCGACATATCAATTTTGGCTCGCAGCACGCGACTCCCCTCCGGGAATTCGCCGTTCTTCATGCGTTCCAGGAGGTCGAGATTCTCCTCCACCGACCGGTTGCGATAAGGCGATTCCACGCCGGGTTTAATATCTGGCTCGGTTTCTTTCCACTTCGTTCCTTTCGGCAGGGTGCCCCGACCGGCGCTGATCTCTTCCTGGGATTGATCGTCCACATACGCTAGGCCCATGCGCACCAGTTTCTGCGCCCACTCATATAACAAGTCGAAGTAGTCTGAGGCATAGGTCTCTTTGACCCACTTGATGCCCAGCCAGGCCGCATCTTCCTTGATGGCTTCAACGTATTCAGTATCCTCTTTGGATGGATTGGTATCGTCGAAGCGCAGATACAGTTCGCCACCAAACTCCTCGGCGGTGAAATAATCAATCAAGAACGCCTTGACGTGCCCAATGTGCAGATAACCGTTTGGCTCTGGTGGGAGACGGGTGCGAACGTAGGTGAAGCGACCGCTTCGCAGGTCTTCTTCCACGGCCCGGCGAATAAAATCGGGTATCCGGCTGACTTTCCGGGTTTCGTTTTCACTCATAGGCTATCCTCTACCGCTTCATTTGCTGCAGAGCAACGTCTTGATGTCCTCAAGGAACAGCAGTGATGTAGAGATACATTATACCTGACGTTGCCCATACCCGGGTGAAAAACGCGAAGGAGCAGAAATGCAGATTCCTTCGCTTCCTAATCCCCTTTGCGCAGCAATTCCTTTTGACTCTCCTGCAAAAACCCTGAGTTTGTACCACGAAGTCACGTTTTTTTCATTACTCACCTCCGTGTCTCCGTCTCTCCGTGGTTCAATTTTGGCCTGTTTGCAACAGACTCAGTTGGAATTGCTGATTGATCTTGCCAAACCCCACTGTGAAAGGTATAATCCCCCTTGCTTTTCGGGGTGTGGCTCAGCCCGGTAGAGCACTCGGTTCGGGTCCGAGAGGTCCCCGGTTCAAATCCGGGCGCCCCGACACAGATAGTCGCCTGTGCCCCAGGGTATCCCCTGGGGCATTGTGTTAGCAGGGCGTTTCAGGGATGCGGCCCATCCATGGCTACGGTGGGGGACGGAGATTCGCAAAAACCCGATGGGATGCCAGGGTTTTTCAAATGAACGAATGGAGGACGGCGCGCATTCGTTGATTGGATTCGTTGATTCGTTGATCGTATTCGTTGTAGTCGTTGATGGACATTTCGTCGTCAACGAATGATGGTACGTAAATCGCAGGAGGTATAATAACCTTATGCAACACTCAAAACACGCTTCTCCCATTCCGGACAGTTTGAAACCTTACTTCCAGGAATATGACCTGGCCCAATTAGACCTCACGCAGGATGCCAACCTGATCATTCAACGTGTTCTGGAGTTCGGGACGTGGGACGAGATCCGCTGGTTGTTTGCCATCTATGGACGGCGGCGCCTTCGTCTCTTTTTGCGCCAACATGGAGCGCGCTGGCTCAAGCCGGCTACCTTCCACTATTGGCGTACCCTCTTAGGGATTCGCCGCTGGCGCAAACCACCCTTCCCGATTCTGGCTGGAGAACCATGGCAACGCTAACCCTTTCCCATCCCCATTGGGAAGCCCTCACCCCAACCACCCAAGAAGCATTTCGTTTGCTCAGCCATTGGCAGGACATTCAGCGTTTCTACCTGGCCGGTGGCACTGGATTGGCGCTGCACCTGGGTCATCGCTTCTCGGTAGACCTGGGCTTTTTGTCTCAGGACACTCATGCTGTGGACTTTTCCCAACGTGCCGCTCTGCGCGCCTTGCTTGAGCACCCGACACTATCAGTTACGTTCGACCAGGACACGACCTTTGTAGTCACCTGGCGTGGCGTTGGAGTCAGTTTTTTCCGTCTAAATGCTTATCCGCTGGTGCGTCCTGCCTTTGAGGTAGAGGGAATCCTCCTGGCCAGTGTGGAAGACATTGGGGCCATGAAACTGGCGGCTATTATTAATCGCGGCACACGCAAAGACATGGTGGACCTTTATTTTATTCTTCAGCATACCTCGCTGGACGAATTGTTTCACGTGGCTGCAGTCAAATATGCCCGCATTCGGGCTTTTCCGGTGATGGCGGTACGCGCCCTGTCCTATTTCGAGGACGCCGAGGCGTTGCCGATGCCGCAAATGATAGACCGAACACCCTGGCCTGAAATGGAAAAATTCCTTCAGGCTCAAGCCCTTGAAGCGGGAAGGAGACAACTGGAAGACCTGTGGGATCATTGATTCCCTGGTCGATTCGATGATCTTCGTATGGAAGCATATTCTTTCACCCGGTTATGCGTACCCTGCTCTCGTTCTTTTTGCTCTCCCTGATGCTCACCGCCTGCGCGTCTGCCCTGGCCCCGGCGGCTGCAGCCACGGCCACTGTGACGGCGACCGCGACCCCAACCCTGACGCCCGCACCCACGTTCACCCCCACCGCCACGCCCACCCCCGTGACCGTGGACGGGGTGATGCGCCAGGCTGCAGCCGATGCCTGGCAGGTGGTGAAGCAGGAGCAGGCCCAAGAAGCGTTTTTTGTGGAGGGGACAAAGGTATGGGCAGAAGTTCATCCGTCAGC
>FWWM01012264.1_pt1 | contig 14350 bp, 9 predicted proteins | sample 2228351 | NCBI WGS metagenome assembly FWWM01 (sample SAMEA103939774, study PRJEB20133) | metagenome | reverse complement strand
GGTGGCGCAATACGGCCGTCCCTCCGAACCGCTCTTCGGACGCTCCAACCAGTTCCTGCCCCGCAAAATTGCCGTGGACAGCCGCCAGAACATGTACATTGTCAGCGAAGGCTCGACCAACGGCCTGGTCATGATGAATACCGACGGGCGTTTCATCGGCTACTTCGGCGCTAACCCGGCCACCATGTCGCTGAAGATGATTCTCCAGCGCCTCTTCCTCACACAGGAGCAGTTGGCGCAGTTCATCAAGAACGAAGCCGCCTCGCCCTCCAACGTGACAATTGACCCCCAGTCCATGATTTTCACCGTCACCGCCGGCACGGCGCAGGAGCGCAGCATCCGCCGCTTTACCGTGGCCGGGCGCAACATCTTCCCGGAAATTCGCGGCTCCACCTCCTTCCGCGATATCCACGTCAGCGAGAACGGCCTGGTCACGGCGGTGGACGCGGAGGGACAAATCTACGAATACGACCTGCAAGGCATGCTGCTCTTCGTCTTTGGCGCCAAAGACCAGGGCGACCAGCGCCTCGGCACGCTCAGCAACCCGACTGCCATCGCCCGCCACCAGGATGTCATCTACGTCCTGGATAAAGACAAAAACGCCATCGTCATCTACCAGACGACCAACTTCGCCCAACTGGTGCATGAGGGCGTGCGCCTGTATGTGGAAGGCTTCTACACCGAGGCCAAACCTTACTTTGAGGAAGTCCTGCGGTACAACGGCTCCTTCATCATGGCTTATCAGGCCATTGCCGATGCTTACTTCAAAGAGGGCGACTACGCCCGCGCCCTGCAAAACTACCGTTACGCCGAAGACCGCGCCGGTTACTCCGAAGCCTTCTGGGAACTGCGCAACGTCATCCTGCAACGCTATCTGGGGAGCGGATTGCTGGTTTTGCTCGGCCTTTCGCTCGTCCAGGGGACGCTCAAACGCCTCGACCGGCGCTACGGCTGGTTCGAGCCGGCGCGGCGCCACTGGAGCAGTCTGAGCCAGCGCAAACTTGTGGATGACTTCCTCTTCCTCTTCCGTTTCATCAAACAGCCCGCCGATAGTTTCTACTACATCAAGAAAAAACAGCGCGGTAGTTTGGGCTTTGCCCTGCTGCTCTACGCCTGGATTCTGGCTGTGCGGGTGGCCAGCCTCTACCTGACCGGCTTCATCTTCAACCGCTATGCCAACCTTTCCGACATCCACGCTGAAAACGAACTCGTCTACACCCTGCTGTTCTTCTTGCTCTGGAACAGCGCCAATTATCTGGTCTCCACCATCAGCGACGGCGAAGGCCGTGTGCGGGACGTGGTCATCGGCAGCGCCTACGCCCTCTTCCCCTACGCCCTCTTTGCCCTGCCGATTGCCCTGCTCTCGAACGTCCTCAGCCTGAACGAAATCTTCCTCTACACCTTCTCGATGAACATCGTCTATGCCTGGAGCGGGCTGATGCTCTTCCTGATGGTCAAAGAGATTCACAACTACTCCTTCGGCGAGACCGTCCGCAACGTTTTGCTGACCCTCTTCACGATGGCCGTCATGATGCTGACCGGCTATATCCTCTACGTGCTGTTCTTCCAACTCTTCGACTTCATCAGCACCATCTTCCGAGAAGTGCAATTGCGTGGATGATGATACGAAACATAGCGCTGCTCCTGCTGACCTGTATCCTGCTGCCGGCCCTCAGCCCCTTCCCGGCCCAGGCCGCCGCGCCCCGCCCCGAGGGCATCCCGGAGACCTATCAACGGGTGGCCGAAAACGAGACCTTCCGCCTGTACATCAACCCGGAGACGCTGGCCTTCAAGGTGCTGGATAAACGCAACGAGTACGTCTGGAGTTCTAACCTGGATGAAAAAATCGAAGGCGACCGGCTCAACAGGACCTGGACGGCCTTCGCCCAGAGCGGCTTCAGCATTGACTACCTCGACCAGCGGGCTAATCCCTCGCGCGCTTCCATCACAAATGCCGAACACACCACCGAGATTCAGCCCATCGAAAACGGCCTGCAGGCGCAGGTCACCTTCCCGGCGGCAAATATCTCGGTCGGTATCCGCATCCAGTTGGAGCCGAGCGGCGTGCGGGTCGAAGTGCCGTTCGAATCCATTCAGGAGACGGGCGAGTACCGGCTGGGGCTGCTCCATCTATATCCCTGGATGGGCGCCACGCGCGGCGGCGAGAGGGACGGCTACATGTTCCTGCCGGATGGCTGCGGCAGTCTCATCTACTTCACCGAGCAGACGCAGGCCCGCAACATGTACTACGGCCGTTATTACGGCGCCGATGTGGGCATGAGCGGTTCTCTGCCCTTCCACCCGGCCAGCCGCCCGCCCTACACCATTTCCCTGCCGGTGATTGGCATGGTGCATGGCGAGGGGCGCAACGCTTATTTGGCCATCCTCGAACAGGGCGCCCCCTACGCCGAAATTCAGGCCCATCCTGCCGGCATCATCACCAATTTCAACTTCCTCTATAACGCCTTCACCTACAACCAGAGTTATTTCCAGCGTACCAGCCGTTCCGGCGACGGCGTGACCGTCCTCCAGCCGCGCACCAACCGCTACGACATCATCCTGCACTATCGCTTCCTGAGCGGCGCGGAAGCCAATTACGTGGGCATGGCGCGCAGTTACCAGCAGTATCTCATCGAGAAGGGAATGCTCCACAAGGCCGCAACCGGCAGCGCGTCCGGCATTGGCATTCGGCTGGAGTTCCTGGCCGCCGAACAGGAGAAAATCCTGTTCTGGAAGCGGACGATCCCGATGACGACCATCGAGCAGGTGGGGGCAATTCTGGAGCGTTTGAACGTTGCCAATCCGCAGGTAGTCTATTACGGCTGGCAGCCGGGCGGCGCTTCGTCCATGCCACCGCAGCGTCTCAAACTGGACGCTAAACTTGGCTCGCTTTCCGACCTGCAGGCCTTGAGCGAAGCCGTTGCAGCGCGCGGCGGGAGCCTGAACCTGTATTTCGACCCGCTGGCCGCCTTTGCGTATGAACGCAATGCCTTCTCCCGTTACGACCTGGCGCTGGCGATTACCAACGAGTACAGCCAGGGCTACCACCGCGGCAAACCCCACTACTACTTCAACCTGCCCGCCATCGAGGCGAATCTTTCGTCCCTGAGCCAGGACATAAACCGCCGCCTACCGCTTGGGCTGGCGCTGGACAGCCTGGGCGGCACGCTCTACTCGGACTTCCGCCGCGGGCAGACGGTCAACCGTCAGGAGGCCATCGCCGCCCTGCAAGCCATGCTAGCCGAGAATCCGCTCCCGCTGGCTTTTTACACCCCGAACGATTACCTGCTCGGCTACGCCAGCGCCTATTACGACATTCCTCTCGACAGCAGCGGCTACACCTACATGGATAAGACGGTTCCCTTCCTGCAAATCGCCCTTTCGGGATATGTGCCGTATTACGGCGAAGCGCTCAACTTCTCCTCCGATGTGCGCGGCGACCTGCTGCGGCATGCCGAATATGGCGCCTACCCGTCCTTCTTCCTGACCTACGAACCGACCGCCCGCATCCTCGACACCCGCTCGAACTGGATTTACGTCTCGGCCTATGAGCAACTGCAGCCGGAAATCGAGGCCGGTTACGCCTGGCTGAATGCCCTGCTCGGGTCGGTCAGGGGCGCCAGCATCGTGGCGCACGAGCAGATTGCCGCAGAGGTCTTCGCCACCACCTATGACAACGGCAGGCAAATCATCGTCAATTACAGTCAGCGCCCCGTGACCGTGTATGGGCTGACCGTCCCCGCCCGCGACGCCATCGCGAGAGAGGTGACTCCATGAAAACCGCCGCCCGCTCCCCCTTCACGCTCCGCTATCGCGCCCGTCAGGCTTTGATGGGGTATCTGTTCATCCTTCCCTGGCTGATTGGCTTCGTCCTCTTCACCATGTACCCGCTCATCGAGACCTTCCGTTACAGTTTGAATCAGGTCATCGTCTCGGCGACGGGCATCGAGCAGACCTACATCGCCTGGCAAAACTACACCAAAGCCCTGCTGACCGACCCGACCTTCATCCAACTGCTCATCGAATACACCATCGAGACGCTCGTCTCTGTGCCGATCATCCTCATCTTCTCGATGATTATCGCCCTGTTCCTGAACCTGAAACTGCCGCTCAAGGGCCTCTTCCGCACCGTCTTCTTCCTGCCGGTGGTCATCACCAGCGGGCCGGTCATCCGTGAACTGGTCTCACAGGGGGCCACATCCGTGCCGCAGATTGCCTCCTCGCCGGCCGTGCTGGCTTTCCTGGAACAAGTGCCTCGCACATTGCGCGATCCCATCGAATACCTGTTGACCTCGTTCATTCTCATCCTGTGGTTCTCCGGCGTGCAAATCCTGATATACCTGGCCAGTTTGCAGAAAATAGACCGCAGCATCTACGAAGCCGCCGCCATAGACGGCGCCTCCGGTTGGGAGGCCTTTTGGAAGATTACCCTGCCCTCCCTTTCCACGACCAACGTGGTGGTGGCCGTCTATACCGTCATCACCCTGTCGCACTTTTCTGAGAACAAAATCGTGCGCTATATCTACGCCCAAACCTACGACATCAAAGGCGGAATCGGCTACGCCAGCGCCATGTCGTTCCTGTACTTTGCCGCGCTGACGCTGATTTTGCTCCTCGTCTATCTCCTGCTCGCCTGGCGGGCCAAAAAGGCGTGACCTATGACTCTTCAGTCTCTTAAAACGAACAAGACGCTGATTGACCTGCGGGACCGTCTCACCGGCATTGTTGCGCATCTGCTCCGCAATCGAGACCACCTCCGTGGGATTTTCTTTGGCACGCGCACCAGTTACGGTCTGGTTTTCACCCTTCTGGTCTATGCCCTGCTCATCGCCATCGGCTTCGTCTATCTCTACCCCCTGCTTTTCATGCTCGTGACCAGTTTCAAAAGTCCATCCGACCTGCTCAACCCGATGGTGCAATGGGTGCCTAGCGAACTCTACTTTGGTAACTACTTCAAAGCCTATCGCGTCCTCGACTACCCAACGACCCTGATGAATTCCATTACGGTCAGCCTGGTGCCGTCCATCATCCAGACCATCATCTGCTCGATCATTGCCTATGGGCTGGCGCGCTATCAATTCCCCGGTAAGCATGTCGTCTTTGCCCTCATCTTGGCCACGTTTATCATCCCGCCTCAGAACACCGTCATTCCGCAACTGCTCACTTACCGGCAGTTCGGCCTGCTGGGCAGTTTATGGTCTATGGTGCTGCCCGCCCTGGCCGGACAAGGCTTTCGCAGCGCCATTTTCATCCTGATTTTCTATCAAACCTTCCTCTCCCTCCCCAAAGTGCTGGAGGAAGCCGCCTACATAGACGGCGCATCCGACCTGATCGTTTTCCTGCGCATCGCCGTCCCCACCGCCGTACCGGCTTACATCGTTTCGCTTATCTTCTCGGTTGTCTGGTACTGGAACGAGACCTACCTGACGACCATCTTCCTCGAAGGCGGCATCCAGACCCTGCCCATGCAACTCTCGAAGTTCGTGCAGGCCTACCAGAATCTCTACCCGCCCGGCACGGTCAACATTTTCGATCGCCTCAACGAAGCCATCAAACTGGCCGGCACTTTCCTGAACATCCTGCCGCTGCTGCTGATGTACTTCGTGCTGCAACGCTGGTTCGTCGAATCTGTAGAAAGGACTGGGATTACCGGTGAATAAACTGACTGCTCTCCTGCTCGTCCTGCTCCTCGCCGCCTGCGCTCCGGCCGTGACCCCCGTGCCGGCTGCCACCGCATCGGCCTCGCCCCTCCCCCCGACTGCTACCGCGCCCCTCCCCACCCCCACCCCGGCCAACATTGACGACCTCATCGAATGGGAAATGCGCGCCGCTTTCGACTTCTTCTGGGAACAGGCCAACACCACTCCCGGCAGCCCCGGCTATGGCCTCATCCGCGATCGTTACCCCGGTTCGGAAGGTATCGCCAGCATTGCCTCGGTCGGCTTTGGGTTGACGGCCTACGTCATCGGCGTAGAAAAAGGCTACATCACCCGCCAGCAGGCCTGCCAGCGCGTCGCCGGGACGCTCGATACCCTCCAGAACCTGAAGCGCGAACACGGCTTTTATTTCCATTTCCTCGATATGCAAACCGGCGCACGCGCCTGGAACAGCGAAGTTTCCAGCATAGACACCGCCATCCTGCTGATGGGAGTCCTGACCGCCGGTCAATACTGCGGCGGCGAGACCTGGGACAAAGCCGAACAAATCTATCTCGAAGCGGATTGGCCCTGGTTCGTTGACCCGCACCGCAACATGTTCTACATGGCCTACTCTCCAGAAAAGGGCTTCCAGGGCCATTGGGATTTCTACGCCGAGCAACTCATGCTCTATGTCGTGGCCGCCGCTTCGCCCACGCACCCGATGGACCCCTCGGTCTATTACACCTTCACCCGCCACTATGCCAAATACGGGGAGGGTCAACCGTTCATTCACTCCTGGTTTGGCTCGATTTTCACCTACCAGTACAGCCACGCCTGGATAGATTTCCGCAACCGCGCCGACGCCAAAGGGGTGAACTGGTTCGAGAACTCGGTGGAGGCCACGCGGGCGCACTACAACTACGCCGTCGCCATGGACGAAAAATACCTGGCCCTTGGCCCGCTCGCCTGGGGGTTGACCGCCTCAGATAGCCCCCACGGATACGAAGGCCGTTACGGCGCACCCCCTTCAGGCTACGACTACAAACAGCACCTGGTGGATGACACCATCGCCCCGGCCGGCGCCATCGGCTCCATCATTTTCCTGCCCGAACAAGTCAAACAGGCCATGCTATACTATTACTCCTTCGATGATCTGAAAGGGCGCTACGGTTTCCATTCCGCCTTCAATCTGACCGAAAACTGGTTCTCCCGCGATGTCATCGGCATAGACAAAGGCATTTCCCTGCTCATGCTGGCCAACGCTCAAGGCGACCTGGTCTATGCCTTCAGCATGCAGAATCCGTATATCCTGGCTGGCCTGGAAAAACTGGAGATACGCATCACGCCATGATTACGATTCGAGAAGTCGCTCAACGTGCTGGAGTGAGCATCACCACCGCCTCTCTGGTCCTCAACGACAAAGGGAAGATCAGCGAAGCCACCCGTCAGCGCGTGCTGAAAGCGGCGCGGGAACTCAACTACCACCCTAACGCTCATGCCCGGCATCTTAAGAAGCGTCGCACCCGCACCATTGGCGTATTCATTGCTGCTCTAGGCGGGTTGTTCTACGAGGAAATTCTGGAGGGCATTCACAGCGTCATCCTGCAAACCGACTACGAAATGATCGTCTGCCCCGAGTCGCGCGCCCCCAGCCGCATCCTCTCCAACCGTCAGGTGGACGCGGCCATCGTCTTCGACGTCAAAATCCCCTCCGACTTGCTCATCAGCCTGGCCTGGAAGCACTTTCCGATCGTTGTCCTGGACCGCGACCTGCGGGCCGAGTATGTCTTCCCACTGCTGATTGATAACGCCAGCGGCACCCGTGCTGTCTTTCAGCACCTCTATCAGCAAGGAGCGCGGCACCTGGCCTACGTGGCCGGTTCCCCAGACTCATTCGACAACAGCGAGCGCCAATCAGTATTCCTGGAAGAAGCCTCTCAACACGGCGTGCAGGTGGATTGCTACCAGGGACATTTCAACGAAATCTCCGGTTATCAGGCTGCCCGGCAAATGCTGGCCTCGGGCAAATTGCCTGAAGCTGTCTTCTGCGCCAACGACCAGATGGCGCTTGGTGTCCTCAAAGCCTTGCAGGAACACCACCTGCGCGTCCCGGAAGATATTGCCCTAGTGGGCTTTGATGACATCCCCGTTGCACGCTACCTGCAGCCGCCGCTCTCCACCGTTCAGGTCTCGCGCACCGAATGGGGGGCCTCAGCCGTCCGCCGCCTGATTGACCTGCTCGAACGCCAATCAACGTTTTCCACAGAGCGCATTCCGGCTCGCTTCGTTCCCCGCCAATCCTCGCTGCGCCATCCGTCACAACCCTCCCTATGATTGACTTTTCTCTGGTACGCGCCGAAATCCAGGGCGGACTTTGCTTTTTTCTGGATTACACCAATCAGAAGCCCGATAGCCCCGGCTATGGACTGACCGCCGATTCGACCCACAAGCCCGGCATCGCCTCCATCGCCGCCAGCGGATTCGCCCTCACCGCCTGGGTCATCGCCGCCGAACGCGGTATGCTGGAGCGGAGTCAGGCGCGTCAACTTATCCGCGGCACACTTCATACCCTGCTCGAACACGCCGACCACCAGCGCGGCTTCTTCGCCCACTTCCTGCACATCGAAAACGGGCAGCGCTTCCGCAAAAGCGAATACTCCACCATAGACACCGCTTTGTGCCTCAACGGAGTCATCACCGCCGCGGCTTACTTCCACAACGACGCCGAAATCGGCGACCTGGCTGCCCGTCTGCTCGAACGCCCGGACTGGCGCTGGCTGGTTTTTGAGCAAGATGGAAAAGCCCTCTTTCGCATGGCCTACAACCCCGACCGGAACGGCGACTACGTTCAGGGTGAACCGGGCTTCATCAGCCAATGGGACATGGCCGCCGAACAAAAAATGATGTACCTGCAAGCCGCGCCGCGCCTGGAAGCACACCTGGCGCGCCGCCTGTATCATGGCTTTCGCCGCGATACAGCCTACCACAAAGGCTACCCGATCATCTTCAACCCTGGCGGCAGCCTGTTTGCGTATCAGTTCAGCGAAGCCTGGCTGGATACCGCCCGCCTGCTCGACCCCGACGGCGTGGACTGGTTCGAGAACACCCGCCGCGCCGCCCTCGCCCACCGCGACTTTTGCATCGAAAATGCCCAGCAATTCAAGACCTACGGCGAAAATTCCTGGGGCTTGAGCGCCGGAGATAGTCCGCACGGCTACCGGGTCTATGGCGCGCCGCCCTGCTTTGGCCAGCCCTATCATGACGGCACCATCTCCATCTACGCCGCTGTCGCCTGTCTGCCCTTCCTGCCCGAAGAGACCCTGGCGCTGATGAATCATCTCTATCAGCACCATCCTCGAACCTGGAGCCAATACGGCTTCTTCGATGCCTACAACCTGGATGTTTCACCCCCCTGGTATAGCCAGACCGTTTACGCCATAGACAAAGGTTGTTCCCTGCTCATGCTCGAAAACCACCTCACCGGTCTGGTTTGGGACCTGTATACCAGCAGTCCCTTCATCCAAAAAGCCTTGCACATCCTGGGCTTTCAACCGCGTTCTTCTGCCTCCATCCCTGCATCCACCATCTGACACGACCTGCCAACTTTCAACTTCCTGACTTTCAAACCCTTTCGCCATGTCTAAACTCACCATTCGCGACAATCTCTTCTACCTCGACAACCGCCCCCTCCTCCTGCAAGCGGGTGAATTCCACTACTACCGCACCCCGCCCGACCAGTGGGCGCACCGCCTGGGATTGCTCAAAGAGGCCGGATTCAACGCCGTGGCCTCTTACATCCCCTGGCGCTGGCACGAAGTCCAGGAAGGCCGCTTCGACTTCGACGGTCACAGCCATCCCCAGCGCGATCTGGCCCATTTCCTCGACCTGGCGGCCTCCCTCGACCTGTGGATTCTCCCCCGCCCCGGCCCCTACATCATGGCCGAAACCATCCACGAGGGCATCCCCGATTGGGTCTTCGCGCACTATCCGCAGGCGGCTTTCGTGGACCAGCACGGCCAAACGCACAACATCGTCAGTTACCTGCACCCCGATTTTCTCGCCTGCATCTCCCGCTGGTACCGCGCCGTGTTTCAAATCCTTACCCCTCGCCAGATCACCCGCGGCGGACGCATCCTGGCCGTGCAACTCGACAACGAGATGGGCATGATCCACTGGGTACGCAACATCCTGGATACCAACCCCCACACACTGACCCGCTTCGCCGACTTCCTGCGCCAGACCTGGGGTGAACAACTCGCCGAGCGTTACCCGGGCGGAGACCTGATCGCCGTCCTCCGCCAGGGCCTCACCCGTCCCGAGGTCCCGCACGCCGCCCGCACGGTGGAGGACTACCGCCGCTTCTTCCGCCGTTACCTGCGCGATTATGCTGCTTTCCTGATCGAGCAAGCCCGCGCCAACGGCCTGGAGGTCCCAACTATCATCAACATTCACGGCTTTGCCAATGGCGGCAAGACCTTCCCCATCGGCCTCTCGCAACTGGTGGAAGTGATGGAACTGCCCGGCGTGCTTTCAGCAACCGATGTCTATCCGGGCTTCATCGGCGAAGGCAACTTCCATGAATTGCTGCTGGTCAACGAGGCGACCCGCACCCTGCAAGCCCCCGACCAGCCGCTCTTCTCGATGGAATTTCAGGCCGGCGGCAACCTGGACTTTGGCGGCGGGCAGACCTCCCTCTACGACCTGCACACCCGTCTGAGCCTCTCGGTGGGCATGCGCGCCATCAACCACTACCTGTTCTTCGATGGCGAAAACCACCCCCTGCTCAGCCCGGTCAAACGCCACGACTGGGGACATCCCGTCCGCAAAGATGGTTCGCTGCGCCGCCACTACCATCGCTACCCCAAACTCTCTGCCGTTCTCAACGCTTACGGCGACGCCCTGACCCTCGCCCGCCCGCAGACCGTCACGGCCATCGGCTTCCGGCTGGATGACTTCATGACCGAGGTCAACACCCCGGCCACCGAAGAAGCCACCCGCCTCCTCACCCATCAGCGAGAAGTGATCCTCTTCGACTTCATCGCCCGCGGCCTGGCGCTCACCCATCGCCCCTTCCGCGCCCTGGAACTGGCCCGCGCCCGCCTCGACCCGCAACAGACCCCCAGCCTGTGGGTCATGATCGAACAGCACTACGAAGAAGCACTCCAGCGCAAACTGCTCGACTACGTCCGCGCCGGCGGGCATCTGGCGCTCATCGGACGCCTGCCCCGCTCCGGCCCATTACAGGAGGCCCTGGGAATAATATCCATCCACAGCGACCCGCCATTCACCCCCGCTCACATCGCCGCCTTTGGCTACTCCGATGTCCCGGCCTCGTTCATCGAGACCTACAGTGGCGACTTCGAGCAAATCTTCGCCTCCCGCCATGGCACAACCGTCGGCTTCCTTCGCACTCTGGGGCAGGGCAAGGTTGCCGTCTTGGGCGCAGCGCTGGAAGCCAACACCCTCGAAGACCTGGACCTGCTCCATCAACTGGCGCTGGCGCTGGATTGCCCGCCCGCCTTTCAGCTCAGCGACTGGGCTGATGTGCGCCTGAGCCGGGGCGAACAGGGCAGCTTTCTCTTCATCAACAACTATCAGGACGACCCCATCGAAACCACCGTCGCCTGGCAGGGAACGCCCCTCTTCGGTGGCAAGACCCTCCACGTGCCGGCCCGTCAGGGCCTGATTCTGCCCCTGGAGTGGCATGTAGCCGAAGGCATCCTGCTCCACTACCTCACCGCCGAAGTCCGCCGCCTGGAATGGACCGCCGACGGCGTGACCCTCCACCTCTCCCAGAACGACTTTGTGGCCGAGATCAGCCTGAGCGGCTGGGAATGCCTGCAAGCAGCTGCCGGCTACGGGTCCAGGGGCGAACGTCTGCGCCTCCACGGCCGCGAAGGGCTTATCCGGCTCCGCAAGTGCCCCTCCTCCCTTCGTCCCGGCCAGGGCACCCAGCAATAGAGACGAATCCACCCCGGCCAGTTCTCCCTCCAATTGCGCCCCATGATGCCTGGGAAAGGCAGCGGCAAACCCCACCGTTCCAGACCCGCGAAACCCTGTTTCACCTCCCCACCTGATTCGGGTTCATCACATACTGCCACCAGTTATGGTGAATCCCGTTGGTGCGTCCGGCCACGTGAGGCAGATGACGCAGCCACCACTTATGATGCAGGCGCATATCCCCATTCCCCCACTCCTCCGCATTCACCAGGCGCACATCTCCCTGAAAACGAGGAAAATTCAACAACCAGTCATAACACTCACTGGGGACCAGGCGGGGATTGCCCCAATCATAATCCCGCTCGCTGTTGGGAGCAAAATGGATATTCCCACACGCCGCTCTGCCGGGGGCAATCTTATCGTAGCGGATAAAACGCTGCCACAGATTCTCCTCCCCCGCCAGATGCTCAAACGTCTTATGCAGAATCGCCTCGGCGCGATGCCCAAATGTCTCCAGCATCTCGCCCAAATAACGCTCAAAACTGAACCCCATCACCACAAAACGGCGAGGACACGACTCCGTATTCGGGATCACCGGCCCATTGCACCAGAACGCGCCGGCCCCACCCATGCGGGATTCATACCAACCCGCATACGGAAACGCCATGATCCAGACCTCATCTATTTCCCCCCGGCCCACCCGCTGGAGCACATTGAAGCGAGACAAAATCTGCCCATAATCTGCCAGTGCCGGCGAATGAGGTGGCATCTCCCTCCGTAGCACCGCCAGATACGTCTCCGGCGTATACTGAAAGCCATCCACCAGAACTGTAAACTCCGGCAGAGTGACCTGCTCCACGACCGTCACCTGAGCCAAGCCATAACTGCACTCCCGCAAATCGTCCACAAACCCTGCGATCAACTCCGCCGGACGATACCAGTTCATAAACTCTGAGAGCGGTTGCCCGTTTTGCATCGGCGGATCAAAAACAACCAACAGCACCCTGAGCAGCGTAGGGCGCGCCGGCTCATCAGGACTATCCACCGGCAGAACCGGCCCTGCAGGGGGTGCAGGGGGGGGCGTCGGCTCGGGCCTGCGTCGAAACAGCGCCCGGATCAGGCCAACCAGCACATTCAGGAACGAACCAAACCAGTCAGACATAGAAGCACTCCGGATAAAGAACCTTTACGGAAAGGACAAACGCTCTGCCTCCCGGTATGGATCCCGGCTCCCGCTCACCTCCTCAGCTCGGGCATCCCTGCCGGCGCTTCCCTCCCGGACCCGAAGCGGGTTCAACCAACCCGGGCCTTTACCCCTCCCCCAGCGTGGATTCGCCGTTGGTCAACACATACCAGCTACGGCCGGAGGCGCGGTCGAAGACAAAATCCGTCACCAGATAACCGGCTCTGAACACACTCTCGAACACCTCCCGTGAAAAGAAACGCCAATCCCGGGCCAGGGTCAGGTCTGCGGCCTTGAGACGGATAAAATCCGAAGGGATTTCCGCCAGAGCCAGAGACCCTGCCGGCATTGCAAACTGCTCGGGGGGCTGGAGCCATCCATCGGGTCGCTCAACGGGCTGATACAAAACCTGCACCTGGGCCTGCTGAAAATCCGCCAGTTCCAGAGTTCGGCGTGGACGTTTGCTCAAGCGACTTTCCACGCGACGGGTGAGAAGCCACCAATCCACCTGAAACCGATCGGTGGGCAGACCGGCGTTCAACCCATCGCGCAGGTCTCCATACACCGAGCGCAGATACGTATTGCACACGGCGCCCAGGCGGGCGATATTCAAATGGGCATTGCGACTCAACAGAGGATCATACGTCCAGGTGATATGGGTGATCCCCTGATGGCGAACCATCTGCCACTGAGCGCGCTTGAGAGCGAACCCCACGCCGCGATTCTGATGGGAAGGCAACACCCCCAACATATGGGAACAATGCTTGGGGTGTGGCCCATCGGGCAAAAACTCCAACCCTGGAAAACCGAACACAAACCCAACCAACCGATCCCCCTCAAAGGCCCCCAACACCAGGCCGCCGTTATGAGCGACGGTGATCAACACATGGGCCGGGACGATCTCCGTCTCCGACCCAGGCCACACCTGGCGCTGCACCTCCTCCACCGCGGCCATCTCCTCTGGCGTTTCCAGAACCCGAATCGTCACCATAACCTGCTCCATCTGTCTCCTGCTCTCCTGCTCTCCTGCTCTCCTGCTCTCCTGCTCTCCTGCTCTCCTGCTCTCCTGCTCTCCTGCTCCATCCTGTCTCCTGTTCTCCTGCTCCATCCTGCTCTCCTACTCAATCTTACTCCATTCTACCTGTTCTCGCATATCTCCTGCTCGCCTACATCTCCTCACCTCCTATCTCCTGATCTCTCCTGCTCTCACGCTCTCCCCTCTCCATCTCCGTGGTACCCAATCTCCGTGAACACCCAAATCTCAGTGGTTTCCTTCCTCCGTGCGCTCTCTCAACACATCTCCGTGCCTTCGTATCTCAGTGGTTTCCTTCCTCCGTGCGCTCTCTCAACACATCTCCGTGCCTTCGTATCTCAGTGGTTTCCTTCCTCCGTGCGCTCTCTCAACACATCTCCGTGCCTTCGTATCTCAGTGGTTTCCTTCCTCCGTGCGCTCTCTCAACCCATCTCCGTGCCTTCGTATCTCAGTGGTTTCATCCCAAAGAACCTCCGTGCTCTCCGTACCTCAGTGGTTTCCTCCCTCCGTGCGCTCTCTCAACACATCTCCGTGCCTTCGTGTCTCAGTGGTTTC